>Ga0181521_10001527_pt1 | contig 28667 bp, 20 predicted proteins | sample PEATcosm2014_Bin_32_FD_119764 | JGI IMG/M metagenome (GOLD analysis project Ga0181521, IMG submission 119764) | Peatland microbial communities from MTU Mesocosm Facility, Houghton, MI, USA - PEATcosm2014_Bin02_60_metaG | ecosystem: Environmental > Terrestrial > Soil > Wetlands > Peat | place...
ATGCCAACGGAAACAAAACGGGAGTCACGGAAGTGGACAAGATCGTAAAAACGGATGCGGAATGGCGGAAGCAGCTCGACGCCGAGCAATTCGATGTCACCCGCAAGGAAGGCACGGAGCGCGCGGGCAGCGGCAAGTACGCATATAGCCACGCCGACGGCCTGTATCGCTGCATCTGCTGCAACACGGTGTTGTTCGATTCGAAGACCAAATTCGAATCGGGCACCGGCTGGCCGAGCTTCTACCAGCCTCTGGCGAAGGAGAACGTGGTCGAGGTTACGGACCGCAGCTTCGGCATGGAGCGCACGAAGGTGAGTTGCGCGCGCTGCGATGCGCACCTGGGTCACGTGTTTGACGATGGTCCGAAGCCGACCGGATTGCGCTACTGCATGAACTCGGCATCGCTGAATTTTGTGCCGAGGGGCAAGACGGCCGCGTCGTAAATCGGGAGCCCGAGAATTCAATTCAGCGCAGTATTCCCGCGGCGCGGGCGGCGGAGTACGCATCGCCTGTCTCGCGTGAAACGCTTCGTCGATCCGGAGCGCGAAACCCAATGCCGCAATTGCAGCAGCAATACTTCCGCTGGTTGGTCAGGAGAACCATAATTCTCTCCGCGCGTGCCATTGGTTTGATGCTCAGTGTTGTAGACCTGCACAGCGGACACTCGGTAGAGACTCCGGGACCTCGTACCCGGGGGAGTCGTCGGCAAGGTGGTGGTCATGGCCCGGTCAACTCCGTATCCGGTAACGGCGCCGAATCGGCGGTCGCACGCTTCATACTGAGAACGCGTTTCCCCTGGTTGATTGGCCCCGGCGGCCGGGTTCTGTCCCTCAGCTTCGCCTTGCACATTTCCTCGTCAGCGATCTTTAACAGAGCGTCCGTGTGCCGCGCGTCATAGGGATAAAGGGCGATCCCGACGCTTGAACCAACGCACAGTTCCGTGCCGTCATACTCGATCGGCTGATTCAGCGCCTGTCCGATGAGCTCCGCGACCCGAACCGCTTCGCCCCGGTCGCTGACACCGGGGAGCAGAACCACGAACTCATCGCCGCCGATACGGGCGGCGACGTCGGTTCGCCGGATACTGCGCAGAACTCGTTGCGAAACGCTTCGCAGCACCACGTCCCCAGCGGCGTGCCCAAACTGGTCGTTGACCTCCTTGAAGGAATCCAGATCGAGATAAAGCACCGCCATTGCGCAGTTCTCGTGGATGCCTTCGGTCATCGCGTCCATACGCTCATAGAGCGAAGCCCGGTTGAGGAGCATTGTCAGTTCGTCATACTTTGCCCGAAAAGACAACTGTTCATACAATCCGCGGCGCTCGATGGCGAGGCCGGCAACCTGCGCCCATGATTCCAGCAACTCTCCGTCCGCGGCGGTCACGAGCTTCTCGCCCGGCAGCAGGGTGACCACCATACCGGCAACAAGTCCATTTTCGAGAATGGGCGCGGCGAGGTAGTTCCGACGGGGCAACTCTCCCGGATCCCCCACGCACCGTTGCCATTCCGGATCGCCGGACAAATCCGCAATCGGCGCCGCAGACAAGGTTGCGCGTATGGATGCGACCGGAATTCGGGCCAGAATAATCGCGAACCGCTCCGGGACCAGCGGCGATATCGAAATTCGCTGAGTATCCGGCAATTCCATCTGGATGGAGCATGCAGACAATGGGAGGTGATTTGAAATCGACCGCTCTATGGCCAGAGCGATCTGGTCGAGCGGCCGGTCCTTTGCGACCTGCTCGAGAACGATCTTCCGGTCCTGCTCGAGGTCCTCGGCTTCCCGCGCGACACGGGCGGACGTTTCGGCAGCCGCGCGAACCTCTTCGATCTGCACCAGCAGATTCTTTCGTCGGTAATATCGATCAATGCTCCTGTCGCGGTCCTCGACTCGCCTTCCACGAGTTCGACCCGGCCCTGGCTTCGTTCCCAGCGGATCGAGCCATCCGGCGGAATAATTCGGAATTCAGCCTCGAAGTTTCCGGTTTTGATCGCCTCTTCCGCAGAGGCCCGCACAGCCGCGCGATCATCCGGATGCAGCATCGAGTCCAGTTCGAGAAGACTGAATGTCCGCAGCGCGGCCGGTAATCCGATTAACGCCGCAAATCCTCTGGAAACTGCAACGTCGCCGCTGGCAACGTTGACTTCCCAAATCCCGAACTCAGCCGCTTTTTCCGCCAAGTCGAGACGGTTGGAAGTATCCCGCAATCTTTTTTCCGAACGCAGGCGCGTGATTACGTTGCCGGCGAGGCGGGCACCGGCTTCCACCAGCCGAAGCTCCGCAGGTAAAGGCCTTGCCGGTTTCCGGTGATACATCGCAAACGTCCCCAACACGATGTCATTGAAATTGCGGATCGGGACGCTCCAGCAAGACCGCAATCCAAAGCTCATTACGAAATCTCTCCCCGCCGCAAAGCGTGGATCGGTGGCCGTGACGATTGCCAACGGCGTGAGCGTTAATTTCTCCGCGCAGACGTCCGGTCCATACCTGGGAGTACTGTTCTTTCAGGATAGAGCGATAACGTCCGGCAATAACGCAACGTTCGCTGGCGGAGCCGTTATGAAGCTCACCGGCAGTCTCTATTTTCCGAGCACGTATGTTTCTTTTTCAAACGGGTCGAGCGCAGAGGTTAACAGTACGGCGATCGTTGCCACGCAGGTGTCGTTCACAGGCGGAACAAACATCAAGTACGATCCCACCGGATTGCAGACGGGTCTTTTTCTCGAACGCTGTTGCGCTGGTGCGATAGTTCCGGGCACGCCGGATTTTATGACCGCGAAATATCCCGCGCCAGTCGCGTCCGTACGGGAGAGACAAGATGCTGTTGGGTTCTGCACACCACTACGACGCTTGCCAGAACATTTCCTCGATCTATTGTACGCAATATTGCATACTGAAGCGCAAATCTGCGTATAGCAAAGGCCCAACAGTTTCGGAGACGGAGCATTCGTAATGGTTGGCGCCGTTCCACTCGGCACTCGCGAATCCGCGTTTTGTTTGCGATGGATCTTGTTGTGTCTTGTACAAAAGGCACTCTTTCTTTGATGGTCCACTTTTCCGCTGGAGTTTTGGCGTGACGCTGCACCGGATGCTTTTCTGCGCGAACGCGGATATAATCCACCGAGAGCGGACCGGTGACGGGTCGTGCTGCTTAAAAGAGGGAGGATGACATGAGGCGAATTTTCTGTTGGACCACCAGCGCGACGGTTGCGGTGAGCATGCTTCTCTGGGCACCGCTGCCCGTGAGGGCTCAGTCCGGAACGAAGAACGGAGAGTGGCCGAGCTACGGCGGCGATGTGGGTAGTACGCGCTACTCGCCGCTCGACCAGATCAACGCCGGCAATTTCTCCAGGCTGCAGGTCGCCTGGCGATTCAAGACCGACAACCTGGGTCCCACACCCGAGGGGAATCTCGAAGGCACTCCCCTAATGGTCAAAGGCGTCTTGTACGCGACGGCCGGAACGCGGCGGAGCGTGATCGCGCTCGATGCCGCCACCGGCGAACTGCTGTGGAAGTACAACGAAAACGAGGGCCCGCGCGGAGCGGCTGCACCTCGGGCACTCTCGGGCCGTGGCCTCGCTTACTGGACCGATGGGACCGACGAACGCATCGTCTACGTCACGCCCGGCTACCGGATGATCGCCCTGAACGCGAAGACCGGCACTCCGGTAACCTCCTTCGGCAAAAGCGGCGTGGTGGATCTGAAGGACGACGACGATCAGGTGATCGATCCTCTCAGCCCCGATATCGGCCTGCACGCGGCGCCCATCATCGCGAATAACGTGATCGTGGTCGGGGCCGCGCACAAGCCAGGGGGAGTGCCGAAAAGCAAGACCAACGTGAAGGGCTACGTTCGCGGATTCGACGCCAGGAGCGGACGGCGTCTGTGGACCTTTCACACCATCCCCAAGCCCGGCGAATTTGGAATCGACACGTGGGAGCAGGATTCCTGGTCCTACACCGGCAACACCGGGTCGTGGGGACAGGCATCCATCGACGCGGATCTCAACATGGTTTATATCGGCGTGGAAATGCCGACCGGCGACTACTACGGCGGCCATCGGCCGGGCAACAACCTGTTCAGCGAAAGCATCGTCGCCCTGGATCTGCGCACCGGTCAACGGAAGTGGCATTACCAATACATCCATCACGGCATCTGGGATATGGACAATCCGTGCCCGCCCATTTTGGCCGATATTACGATCGGCGGCCGGACGGTGAAGGCCGTGGCCCAGCCCACCAAACAAGCGTTCATGTACGTTCTCAACCGGGAGACGGGGCAGCCCATCTGGCCGATCGTGGAACGGCCCGTGGAGAAAGGCACCGTACCTGGCGAGTGGTATTCGCCGACCCAGCCGTTCCCGACCAAGCCGCCCGCTTTCGCCCCTCAGGGCGTGTCCATCGACGATCTGATCGACTTCACGCCGGAGTTGCGTGCAGAGGCGGTGAAACTGGTGGCGCGTTACAAGATCGGACCGATGTACACGCCCCCCGTGGTCAGCAACCCGCGGGGTCCTTTGGCCACGCTGACGCGGTCGACGGCGGGCGGCGGGGCGAACTGGCCGGGCGGTTCCTACGATCCGGAAACGCACATCGCTTATGTATCGGCGCAAACGACCGTCCAGCCGATCGGACTTTTGCCGCCGACAAACGGACGATCGGACATGAACTTCATTTCCGGACAAGCCGAATATGTCTCACTGCCAGGCCCACCGGACAGCACTGCCGGTGAAGTCGGAGGCGGCCGCGGAGGAACGAATGTTCGCGGTTTGCCGCTCACCAAGCCGCCCTACGGGACCATCACGGCTATCGATCTCAACAAGGGAGATATCCTCTGGCAGGTGGCGCACGGCGACACGCCGGACAATATCCGCGATCACCCGGCGCTCAAAGGGAAGACGATTCCGCGAACCGGGCGGCCGGGACAAGCCGGCCAGCTGGTGACGAAGACGCTGCTCATCGCCGGTGAGAAAGGCGTGGCGACTCAGCCGGATGGCCGCAAGGGAGCGTTACTGCGCGCTTACGACAAGGCCACGGGGAAGGACGCCGGATCGGTGTATATGCCGGCGCCGCAAAGCGGGTCGCCGATGACCTATGCAGTGAACGGAAAGCAGTATATCGTGGTCGCCATCAGCGGAGGGGGATACAACGGCGAGTACGTTGCGTTCAAGCTGCCGGAGTAGAGATCGCGTTGTGCGGTAGCGCGGGTGTCAAGCCAGTAGAACTGTCGGCGCGCCCTCGGAGGAAGTCCGCATGCTCACGGCGCGGCTGATTTGCGCGATGCCGCGGTCGGTCCGATGCGCGAGTCCAGGCGCACCCGCCCGGCTCGATATGCGTCGTTAGCGGGAGCTTGTTTTCGCGTCGCAATGTTTCAGCGGTGATGCCGGACGAGCAGGTCGAGTCTCCAGGCGCCACGTTCACAATCCATCTCAATTAGTTCCGAAACGGCAAGATTGTATTTCTCGCGCTCCGTAGTTCGACTGTCGATTTTGGGATATGCTTTAACCCGAGTAGTACTAGTCATCGTAATGCGTACGGGGTTTGAGGAGGTTTGAATATGAAGAAAATTCTTGTCGTCTCGGGAACAGTCGCCGGATTGACGCTGTCGCCGCTCGTGCAGGCGCACGCTCAGCAGCAGGAGCCTTCAGTGCCGGCGAAGCAAGCGACGAGGGATCTCAAGGCGACCCGGGATATCGAAGTCGTATCGAGTGCGGGCGCGCGTGCTTTGGCGGATGCCTGTACCGCTTGGGCTGAGCGGAACAAGCAAATCGTGGCGATAGCGATTCTGGATTGGGGCGGTAATCTCATCGAGTCCCACGCCATGGAAGGCGCGCCGATGAACGCGATCGACACGGCGCTGTTGAAAGCAAAGTCGGCCCTGCGCTGGCGGCGCCCCACGTCGGAGACCAACAAGATGGTCAGGAGCGGTGAAAATTTGGCTCCAACTTTTATGCACGACTTCCCACAACCGGGCGCACTTCCCATCGTGGTCAATGGCCAAGTGATCGGTGCGATGGGCGTTTCCGGCGTCGACGGCGAGAAATGCGCCCAGGCGGCGATTGACTTGGTGTTCAACGGGCAAGCGGCATCTTCGGGCCGGTAAAGGTTTTTGGGGCTGACAATTATGAGGTTTTCGATTCTACTATTCGCCGGTTTGACTTTATCGGCGCAATCGCCCCCGTCGACGGCGACCGAAAGCACCCCTGTAAGGCTGAACGTTGAGCATGAACCCACCTTCGGGCCAGCGGACGCCCCGGTGACAATCGTCGAGTTCGGAGACTTGCAATGTCCTTCGTGCAGGGCGGAAGCGCCGTTGCTGCGGGAACTGATTCCTGAGTTGTTCCCGAACAAAATTCGCATTGTGTTTAAAGATTACCCTCTGGAATCCATCCACCCGTGGGCCCGCGCGGCGTCCATCGCGGGACGCTGCATCTTTCGGCAGAATCCGCCGGCTTTCTGGAAATTCTACGACTGGGATTACGAGAATCAGGACGCCATCACGGTCGAGAATCTCAAATCCAGGGTCCTCGGATGGGCTGCGGGAAATGGGATTATTTCAACACAACTGGAGCGCTGCATCGACAGCAAGGCGACAGATGCGGAAATCGCCCGGAACATCGGCGAGGGAAGAGCCGTCGGCGTGCGGGGCACGCCGACGCTTTTCGTGAACGGTCTCAAATCAGCGAGCGTGCAGTTACCGGGACTGCGGCAAACGATCGAGAAAGAACTGGCCAAACGCGGTGCGAAATAGCTGTAATGATTGAGGAGAGAAGCATGTTGAAAAAAACAATTTTCATTGTGGCTTTCTTGGCGACACTCGGTTTCGCCGGCGGTTCTTTGTGGGCACAGGGGAGGGGAGCGGCGGAAGATCCTGTCGCGAAGATCCGCCTTTTGAAGCCAAATCTCTACATGATCACGGGCGGCGGCGCGAATACCCTGGTCCGAGTGACTCCGGCGGGAGTGATCGTCGTGGATACCAAAAATCCTGGCGAAAACAGATACGATCGCATGATGGAAGAGATCAAATCGGTGACGGACCAGCCGGTAAAGTACGTTTTGAACACGCATCACCATCCGGACCATGTCGGCAACAACAAGCAGTTCATCGATGCGGGAGCGACGGTGATTGCGCTCGAGGCTCTGAAGACGAACATGGCCAACGATCCACGGACTAAGGATATTCCCGGACTGCCGACCCGGACGTTCGCCAAAGATTACGTCCTGAAATTTGGCGGCGCTGAGGTGGACGCGCACGCATACGGACGCGGGCACACGGGCGACGACACGATGATCTACTTTCCCGATTTGCAGGTGGTGATGGTCAGCGACCAGATCACGGACGGTAATCCAGGTGCTGATTCCAGGAATGGCGGCAGTATCCTGGAGTGGAACAAATCGCTCGACGGAGTGCTATCGCTCGATTTTGAGATGGCGATTCCCGGGCGCGGCGAGCCAAAGACCCGGGCTGATGTTCAGGCATTCCGGACGAAGATGGCCACCCTGATTACCCGCTGCACTGACGCCGTGAAGGCCGGGGCGACCCGGGATACACTCGCGATGCAGGTAAATACCGCCGATCTGGGATGGAAGTTCACTCCGCAAGTCTTCGGCGGAATTCATGACGAGATCACGAACATAGGCCCAGGCAAAAGCTAGTCCAGGCTAGTCTCCTGTCCCAGTGGTTCGTGAATTAAGTCCGGTATTTTCACTCTTGTGTAGTCAGAATCGTGGGTCGCGTTCGGGGATTGGTTTTTTCGATTTTGGGCCGGATATCGTTTTTTAAGTTATTTGAAGAGGCGCCCTTGACGCCCTTTATGGGAAGGTTGAGTTTCAGAATAACCGGACGGCCCCCAACCTGCTTAGTGGATTAACGGTGAGCAGGACGAAACGAACAAGACGTCTCACCAGAGGAATCGACTAAATGAAAAAATTTGCCTTTACACTCGTTGCCGGGCTGGCGCTCGCCGGCATCTCCCTCGGAGTCACCGCATGTACGCAGGCGCCGGTGGCCGCCGCTCCCGCTGACACATCGGCACCCGCAGCCGCCTCTGCACCTCCCGTAGTAGTGGAAGAGCGTCGTCCCGTGGTCGTCGAAGAAAACCATGCGCGGCCGGGCGTAGACATCAATGTTCACAAGGGCGACAACGGGGATCACACTTCCGTCGACATCCACGCCCGCCCGTAATTGCCGGTTCGCGCGATCGCGTATCAGTGGCCCGCTTCGAGCTGTTGATGATCGCATCGGCGATCTCCCGGCAGAACGATAACGGGTAAATATCGGTGGATTTCCGGTAGTGTAAACCGAGCGCGTGGCTCATCAAACGGCTGTGCCGGCTTGGAAACCAACGTGATCTGCAGGGCGACGTTAATTCCCGACCTTGTTCGACACGTTCATGGTTAGTAACAGAATGTGGTCTGTTGCGAGTACTTATTGGACTGCAATGGTGACCGAGTTCGATCGGGCTGTGGCGCCGGTGGTGGAATCGGTGGCTGTGAGGACGACAGGAATTGCGGTTCCAGGCGTCACACTGGCGGGGACTTGGACGTTGACCTGATACAGGGCTGCGAGCGTCGGGGTGAGACCTGAAAAAGTCACGGTGGCGGGAACTCCTCCTATGATGGCGGTGAGGGTTGCCTGCGTGAAGTAAGTGATGGTTGTGGGCGCGGCGGCTCCATCGGCGGGAGGAGCTTCGCCGTTGGGTCCGTGGACCGGGCCAAGACCGTTGCCATAGATCGTCAGATACTGCGAGGCGTGCGCGGGATTGGATGCGGTGATCAGCTGCCCGGTGAAAGCGTCGGACACGATGCCGGGGCCGGAGCCCGAAGCATCGACGGTATAAATGCCTGGCTGCAGTTCATTGACGAGAAGCGTTACGGGAGCGGACTGGGTGGTTCCGCTGGTTACGACCAACGGATAGGATTTGCCGGGAGCGAGTTCCTGGGGAACGATAGCGTTCACCTGCCCGCTCGCAGCGTAGAGCAATGGCATGGAAATTCCGCCTAATGTGGCCTGCGCGCCGTTCAGCGTGGCGGGCAGCGGCAGCGCTAATGCAGACGGCGCGCCGGCTCCCGCGAGCTGCGTTCCGTAAATCGCGATGTAACTGCCGAGAGGCACAACGGAAGGCTGACCGGCATCCGAGGCATTGACGATTCCAACCGGAATCGGACCTATGCCGGCGACCAGCGTGACGGGCAGTGAGGAGGCTGCGCTGCCGGCGGTAAAGTTCAGACTTCCCGCAACAGAGCCCAGGATTCCGACTAAGTTAAACGCGACCTGGATCTGGGCGGTCCAAGTGTAGAGAGAACCCGAGGATGAGCTCAGGGTCATAGTGCCGGAGGAGGGAGAGATGTTGCTTACATATGACTGAAGGCCCGACTGAGAAACACTGAAAGCGGGGGCAGTGGAGGAAGACGTCTGCAAAGTCACAGTTACGGTCTGCGTCGACGTGGGGGTGGTAATTTCGATACCGACGTTCATGGCCGCAGGCGACAGGGTGAGCTGATTGAGGGCAGAGGAACCGAGCAGAATATTGATGCCACCGGAATTCAGACCGAGGGCCGCGTCGGGACGGCCGTCGAGATTGAAATCGCCGACGGCGAGAGTAAAGCCCTTCGCGTTGTCGGCCGCGGAAAAGCCGGGACCAGTGCGGAACGATCCATCTCCATTGCCGAGCAAGACCTCGACCACGGAATCGGGAGTGGAAACGATCAGGTCGGGGATGCCATCGGCGTTGTAGTCGGTGAGCGCGACAGAAATGAGATAACCGTCGACATTGACAACGTAATCGGTGGGCGCGCCGAAGGTTCCGTCTCCGTGGCCCAGCAGCACGGTGAAGGTATTGAGGGCCAGACCGCTAACCACCAGGTCGGTCTTCCCATCGCCATTGAGATCCCCGATGGCGAAAACGCCGAGGGGAAAGTTGCTCGACGATGTCAATGCATAAGACTGCGGCGCGGCGAAGGTGCCGTCACCGTGGCCGAGCAGGATGTTGAGCGTAGTGGAGGTGGTAGGCGGAGAAACGACGACTGGCTGGATGAGTGCGAGATCCGGGATGCCGTCGCCGTTGAAATCGGCCGCCGCCAGCGCCTGCACGCCGTTCGCGGTGAACCCTGTGGCAGCAGTAATCACGGGGCGGAAGGTACCGTCCCCCACGCCGAGATAGAGTTTGAGCTGATTGCTGTCGTCGGCAGCGATGAGGTCGGCGTGACCGTCGAGGTTGAAGTCGGCGGTGGCCATTACGCCCCCGAAATTCCCCGTATCATAGGTCGCGCCGGTTCCGAAGGTGCCGTCTCCATTCCCGAGCGCGACGGCGATACCGTCATTGCTGGAGATGGCGATATCGGTGATGCCGTCCTCGTTAAAGTCCGCGGTGGCGATGGCAACTGCATTGGGTCCTCCAGCATCCGTAACGGGCGCCGCGAATGTTCCGTTCCCGTCGCCAAGGTAAATGGAGACCTCGGTATTGCCGCTGAAACGGGCGATGTCGGGTTTTCCGTCGCCGTTGAAGTCGCCCACTACCATGGGCAGATTCAAATTGGAAATCGCCGCGCCGGGGTAATTCACAGCCGCAAGGAACGACGTGTCGGGAGTAGGGGTGATGACCTGCGTCACGGTTGCTGCCGGGAGCGAATAATACAGAGCCCGCAGAGCATGTGTTCCGGGAGCGAGCAGTGTGGTGGTGAAAACTGCCTGGCCGGATTTGATCGGCGAAGTGCCGAGGACCGCGGAGCCGTCATAGAAAGTTACGTTGCCGGATCCTCCCTGGACCGTTGCGGTCAGGGTGAGCGCGCTGCCGAGGGCGGACGGATTAGCCGAAGTGGCGAACGTGGGGGAGGCGGAACCGGGATTCGAAATGGCGACGGTGAACGATTGGGGTGTGGCAACCGAGTTGTGATCGGTAAACGTGATGCTGAAAGTGAACGGGCTGCCGGAGGTAGTGGTGGGCGTGCCGCTGATGACGCCGAGGTTGGGATCGAGAGTGAGACCCGGCGGAAGCGCGCCGCTGCTGACGGTCCAGCCCGAGTAGGGCGGGAATCCACCTGTGCCGTGCAGGACCGCGTAGTAAGGGAGACCGACAAATCCGTTGGGCAAAGACTGGGTGACGAAGGAAAGAGCCGGGTAAACTTCGATCGTCAGAGTGGCCGGAAGCGAGGTTAAGCCCATACTGTCGTTCACCGTGAGAGTAAAGGTGAAATTTCCAACCTGCGTGGGAGTGCCGCCGATCAGGCCGGTGGCGGCGTTGATGGTGAGGCCGGGCGGAAGAGCGCCCGAGGTCACGGTCCAGTTCGAGTAGGGAGCAGTGCCGCCAAGCACCGGGAACGAGAGTGAGTAGCGGGTGCCAACCTTCCCGACAAAGACGAGCTGGGTGTTGATCTCGAATGCGGGAATGACCTTGACGGAAAAATTCCGACTGGAAAGAAATCCGGAGCCGTTCGGACCTTCGACCACAACGGTGAACGAATCGAAATTGCTGTGGAGCTGAGTGTTGGCGGGCGCGGTTCCCGACAGCGTACCGGATGCACTCAGCGTGATAAGAGGCGAACCGGCGCTTTCCGACCAGGTGTAAGGAGTGGCGCCGCCTGTGGCGGAGAGCGTGGCTGAATAAGGAACACCGAGCATCAGGTTAGGGAGCGTGGTGGTGGTGACCTCGGGAAAAGAGCCGGCTCCGGAAAGAAGAATCTGAATGCTGGAGCCGTTAGTGGCGGCGATGTCGGTACGGCCGTCGCCATTGAATTCGGCGGCGACAAGGAATTCCGACTGCGCACCGGCGGCGAAAGGGACGGCGCCGCGAAACGTTCCGTCACCATTGCCCAGGAAGACGCTGATACCGGAAGCTCCAGCCGTCCAGCCGAGATCGGGAATTCCGTCGCCATCGAAATCGGCGACGACAACAGCGCCCTGCACTCCGAGTGGGGATGGAGTGAGCGGCTGAGCCGAGACCGCCGTGAAAGTGCCGTCGCCGTTGCCGAGGAACACGGAGAGCTGGTTGAGACTGATGGTGCCCGTCACGAAGTCGGGCTTGCCGTCGAGATTGAAATCGCCGACGGCGACGAAGTCCGGGAAAACGGGGCTCACGATTCCGGCATTGCGAAAGGTTCCGTCGCCGTTTCCGAGGAGGATATTGACCGGCGTCAGGATGTCATCGCTGTCGGCAGTGACGATGTCGGCAGTGCCGTCGCCATTGAAGTCTGCAATTGCCAGGTCCGTTTCGCGCTGATTGGTGAGGTAGGTGACCACCGGTTTGAACGTGCCGTTTCCGGCGCCGAGCAGGATTCCGATTCCAGTCGACTGGCCCTGACGCGACGCGACGGCGATGTCGGGGATGCCGTCGTTATTGAAATCGGCCACGGCGATGTTGCGCGGCGCGGCGCCGACCGGGATCAGGACGGGAGACTGAAAAGATCCATCGCCGTTGCCGAACCAGACGCCGACGTTGCCGTCGTAGCGGGCGGAGGCGAAATCGGGCTTTCCGTCACCGTTGAAATCGGCAGTCACGACGGCGTAGGAGTCGCTGCCGCTCGAGTAAGTCGCGAACCGGCGGAAAGTGCCGTTACCGTTTCCGAGGAGAATGGCGAAGTTGTTGGTGACGATATCGAGATGGCCATCGCCGTTGAAGTCGGCGACGGCGGCATTCTGATTGATGGCGGATGGCGTTGCGTAGCCGACCGGGGAAGCGACAGTAGACGCCGCGACGGCATTGACGGTCTGCGTGACGGCGGGTGAGACGCTGGCGGAATATCCCCCACCGCCGCCGAAGCGGGCCGAAAGGTGCTGGATTCCGGATGCGGGCAATATGACGGACAAGCTGGCGGTGCCGCTGACGACCGGCGCGGTCCCAACAATGGTCGTCCCGTCATAGAAGGTGAGATTGCCGGCGGTAAGGTTCGGTGTGATTGCCGCGGAAAGGGTCACGCGTTGTCCGAAGGCGGATGGGTTGGGTGAAGCACCGAGGGAGGTCGTGGTGGTCATCTGGGAAATCGCAACTGCCGCGGTAATCGGCAGAATGAACGACAAACGGATGACAAACCGAAGATTCGTGTGCTTCAGATATTGCGGACGGAGTTCCATGCGGGAGGAGGGGCGGTGACAAACTGATGGTCGCAGGGTTGCGCGGGTCCGTCAAGGTATCGAAGGTTTTTCCGGGAAGCAGTTTCTGGGCGCCGCACCCAGAACGGCCACGAGACCCTTCGGGTCGAGATTGCTTGGGGGGCTAGTATGTTTCTTCGTTGCGCGTTTGATGAACCATTAAGATCAAGAGCGGAGTTATGGCGCGATATCCGCAAATATCGGCAGGTATTTTTCAGTCGGTCGGGACCGAATGCGACCCGTTTATCAGCGGGGAACGATGAACGTGTTCAAGGCGTGACTCGAATTCTCCCGGGGCGCGCGGCCTGGCCTTGGGGCTGCCGAAGGTTCTGGTACACCAGCTTTTCGAAGTCGCGCAGCGTCCGGATGGCACCGTCGTCGTAGAACGGCAGTACCTGCATCATCTGGACGCCGCCGATGTGCTTCACCGGATCGATCCAGAACTCGGTGTTGTAGATGCCGGCCCAACTCATGCTCCCCGGGCTGCGGAAGCTTGAGTACCGTGGGTCGGTTGACGCGATCTGAAAACCGAGGCCGAATTTATCGTGGCCGGCGCCCAGCGGAAACGGTTTGGTGCGCAGTTTGTCGGCGTCGGGCTGGAGTTCCACGAAGATCGACCCGATGTTGTTCTCGCCCATCGTCTTCACCGAGCTCTCACTCAGGATCTCGGCCGATCCCAGGTGGCCGCCATTGAGCATCATCTGGACAAACCGAGCGTAATCCCGCACGGTCGAGTACAGGCCGCCATCGCCGCGGAACGGTGCAGTGGGCGTCGACGGGACGGGTGCGCGCGGCTGTTCCTGCAGGACGCCGTTTATTCGGCTGTGCTGCGTGGGCACGCGCGACTGTTTGGCGGCCGGTACGGCATAAGACGTATCCACCATGCCCAACGGTTTGAAGATGTGCTCCTGGTACCAGGCTTCGAGCGGGGTGCCGGTTATTTTTTCGACGATCATGCCGAGCACGCGCGTGCTGGCGCTGTAGTTCCATTTTTCGCCGGGATCGCTCAGAAGCGGCAGCTCCCACTCTCCCTTTTTCGTCGCCTGGGTAAGGCGGTACTCGATCGGGTTCGTAAACCCGTAGCCAATGCCGGAGGTGTGCGTCAGCAAATGCCGGATTGTCATCGGCCCTTTCGCGGGCCGTGTTTCGTATGTTGCGTCCCTGTCGTTGAACTTCGTAATGACCCGCAGGTCGTCGAAGCCTGTAAGGTACGTCGACACCGGATCATCGAGCTTGAGCTTGCCCTCTTCCAGCAGCATCATGATGGCCACCGATGTCACCGGCTTTGTCATCGACGCGATTGAAAAGATGGCATTCGCGGGCATCGCTATATTGTGCGCAACGTCGAGTTTGCCGGCTGCGCCTTCGTAGAGCACGCTGTCGCGGCCGACCACGAGGGCGACGACGCCGGGCGTGTCGCCGCGACCGACCGCGCTGCTAAGCTGGCGCGACAGCGCGGCCTTGCCGGCGTCTGAAAGTCCCTGTGCCTGTTTGTGTTCGGCCCCGGGGACGGGTTGCGCGTTTGTCCGGGAGGGCGACGAAGCAACCAGCCATCCGGCGAGGACCACGAACGCGGCGTGGGTAACGGCGGTATTGTGCAGTTTCATAATTTCGTACCACCCGAGTTGTCGCCTCTCGGGAGCGGCTTATGGGGGATTCAGTTAAGTCTATCCGATCGGGAAACGGTTTGTGCGTGCGCTGCGGACAATCGGGAATTAATCCGAGAGGAACGATGTGCCGTGATATCGGACGGAATTGCGACCTCTGCGGCCGATCAACTCGGCGCTGACGTGAGGGGCCGTGCGGCCTTTCTGGTATCCCCACACTTCGGCCGCCCAGGGAACCTGCAATCGGAAGATGAAAGACGAAGTCCTGCACGGCCTGCTTCGAGCCGATCAAGACGGCGCGATACGTTGCGGATCACTCCTGCCCGCCTTTTGAGATTACGGCCTGGCGAGTGCGCTCCCCTGCTGGACCGTTCAAGAGCGCCCGCGCCAGGCCGATCATATGAGCACCGCCCGGTTCGGTAGAGCTCTGACTTCGAGCGATCGGTTCTATCTCCGGAGCCCGGTCTCCACGAACTTACGCGGGGCACGTTGGTCTCCGGCGATCCGACGGTCCACTTCCACGAAAGATCGCTCCTCCCCGCCGCCGGATTCAACCCCGGCGGCTTTTCTTCGTTCTGCCTCGATGATTCTCAATTCCTCCGACCAATCCGCCGGCGCCAGGCACAGTCCGTGAACGTCCGGGTGCCCCACGCGAAGCTGATCCTCGATCGCCGCAATCTCGCGCCGGCATCGCTCCAATCATCGGAATCCTCTCGCTCAGTATGACCCCGAGTAACCAGCCGCCCGCTCCGCCGGTTCCGCCTTCAGTTGCTGCGGCCTGTTTCGGAAATACTCCGGAGGTTATGCCGCCGGCCATTCCTGATTTTTCGGATCTGAATGCCAAGCCTCTGTCGCAGTCCTGATTTGCTCAAGAACGGCTTCCATATCGACTGAGTGCGTTCTTGCTCGTTGGGCGGCTGCCGCTGCCGCTGCCGCGCTGATGTTCTCCAGTTCTTCGATCCGTCCGCGTTATATAAACTGAGGGGTGCACGCGACCGCCCGTCGTCCTCGACAAGAATGACGGCGACGCGTTATGAGGGGTTGGATGCAAAGCTGTCAAACGCGGATTTGGATTGCGGTGTTTGCTCTGCTTACACTGACCGGCGGTGCGCCCGCTCAGTGGGTATCTTACCCGACTGCGGGCACGCCTCGCTCTAAGGACGGTAAACCGAACCTGGCTGCTCCGGCTCCTCGCACTCGCGACGGGAAGCCGGACCTCTCCGGAATCTGGCATCCCGAAGCTTCCTCGGCCGCCGAACTCCTCAGCGCGAGCGGCGGAAGCAGAACCCCGCCGGCGTTGGGGTCGGAGCCTCCGAATAAATATTTCCTTAACGTTCTGGCGGACTTCGAACCGGGACCGGGGCCGCTCCATCCCGCCGCGCTGAAAGCCTTCTCTCAACTGACCTTCGTGTCGAGGGGCTATGATTGTCTACCCGTCGGCATGCCTATGGTGGCCACCGATCCGGGTCCTGTGAAGATCGTTCAGACGCCGGGGCTGATCATGATCCTGATTGAAGCGGAGACCACATTCCGCCAGATTTTCATCGACGGCCGCAAGCTCCCCGGCGATCCGCAGCCGTCGTGGCTGGGCTCTTCGGTCGGCCGATGGGACGGAGATACGCTGGTGGTCGACACGGCCGGCCTCAACAGCAGGACTTGGCTGGACGCAGCGGGACACCGGCATAGCGAACAGCTTCGGGTGACCGAACGCTTTCACCGCGTCAACTTCGGGCGCATGGAACTTCAGCTAACGCTCGACGATCCCGAAACGTTTACCAAGCCGGTGTCCTTTAAGCTCAACCTGCTGCTGCTTCCCGACACGGATTTGATCGAGTCCTTCTGCGCGGAGGACGAGAAGGACCTGAAACACGTGAGGATCCAGTAGACGGTGCAGGTCTTACCGGTGAAGATCGCAACGTTTAACATCAACAATGTCAATAAGCGGCTGGATAATCTGCTGGCTTGGCTCGCCCGGACCGAGCCAGACGTCGTCTGCTTGCAGGAACTCAAAGCCGCCCAGTCGGCATTTCCTGCGAGCGCCCTTCGCGCCCTCGGTTATGGCGCAGTTTGGCAGGGCGAGCGTTCCTGGAATGGCGTGGCGATTCTGGCGCGAGGCTGCGACCCGGTGCTTACCCGGTCGAGTTTGCCGGGCAATTCGGAGGATAGCCAGGCGCGTTACGTTGAGGCTGCCGTAAACGGAGTCCTGATCGCTTCTCTCTACTTGCCGAATGGCAATCCTCAGCCCGGCCCGAAGTTCGTTTACAAAATGATGTGGTTCGAGCGCTTGATTGCCCACGCCGCCGCGCTGATGGCGGCTGGTGTTCCCGTGGTGCTCGCCGGCGATTACAACGTCGTGCCGACGGCGCAGGATATTTACCAAACGCGATCTCTCGACGACAACGCCCTGATCCAGCCTGAAAGCCGGAGGGCGTTCGCGCGGCTCGTGACTCAGGGCTGGACCGATGCACTGCGGAGGCTGCGCCCGGAAGGGCCGCTCTGGACATTTTGGGATTACCAACGCGATCGATGGCAACGCGACAAGGGTATGCGGCTCGACCACATCCTGCTCTCGCCGGAAATGTCCGAACGGCTAATCGGCGGCGGGGTAGACCGATGGGTGCGTGGCGGGGAAAACGCGAGCGATCACGCCCCTGCGTGGGTACAGCTTGATATTTGATGCCCCTCGGTGCGATCGAAAATAAACGGAAATCCTTTAATCCGGATCGAACGATATTCGCGAATCCGGCCGATGTACGGGTAGTCGCTGACAACCGGCCAATACGCCCGCGTGAAGCACAAGGGCGATATCGTGTAGACTTGGCGGCCAGGGAGGTGTTCATGAAACGTCTATTAACCGGAATCGGATTAACCATCCTGCTGTTCGTGCCGGCCGTTGCCTCTGCGCAGATTCTGGTTGCCGGAGAAGGTCCCGTCGTGTACGGGCACCACCATCTGAACACCACGAACATGGACGCGCAGAAGAAGTTCTATGCCGACACGCTCGGCGGCAGCGTGGCCAGGATCGGTTCCGGTGACCGGCAGCAGGAGATCGTCAAGTTCCCGAATGTGCTGATCTTTTTCCGTCCGATGCAGGCGCCGACGGGCGGCTCGATCGGCACGACCGTTAACCACATCGGCTTTTCCGTTCCCGATCTCGGGCCGCTCGTGGCGAAGATCAAGGCGAACGGCTTCAAAATGATCACCGCCGATTCGGTCGCGGCGAACGTGAAGGTGACCGACGACATCGCGGCCGCCAGTCCGACGACGAACCTCGCGTTTGCGCTCGGTCCGGAGGATGTCAAAGTAGAGTTCGTCGAAGTCAAATCGCAGAAGGCCCCGATTCAGCTTCATCACATCCACTTCTTCGGGCAGATGAACACCGAGATGCAGGCGTGGTACGCAAAGACGTTCGGCGCGACGATGCTTCCGGCCAATCCGGGGTCCGCGTTCGTGCAGGATCGACTGCCCGGTGTGTTCCTGAATTTCACGCCGTCGCCGGCGCCGACGGTCGGCACGACCGGCCGGTCGATCGATCATATCGGCTTCGAGATCAGGAACCTCGAGGCGTTCACCAGGAAGCTCGAAGCCCAGGGCATCAAACTGGATCGTCCCTACACCAGGGTGCCGCAGCTTGGCATCGCGATCGCGTTTATCAAAGATCCCTGGGGAACGAATATCGAAATGACGGAAGGACTCGTCGACCTCAAGTAAGGTTACGTCAAATGAGAACGGCTATCCTCGCTCTGGCGGCACTGCTGTCATGCGCAGCGCCACCTGCTTTCGCACAACTCGTGAGTCATGCGGACGCACCGGTCCGCATCGGCCACTATCACCTCAACGTCACCAACCTCGAAGCCCACAAGAAGTTTTGGGCCGACACGCTGGGCGGCAGAGCAATGAAGTTCGGCGGCCTCGATGTAATTGAGTTCCCCGACGCGTTCATCTTCCTGCGCGTGCGGAAACCGGCCGGCCCGACCCGCGGCACCGCCTTCGATCACATCGGCTTCGCAGTGCCAAACGTGCCGGCGATGGCGACTAAGCTGGCAGCAGCGGGATATCAGGAAACCACCGGGCGGGAGCCGAAGCCGGGTGAGCCACCACCAGCGGCATCGGGCACGTCGGCAGTGTATGGACGCTTTGCGTATTTTCTCGGCCCGGACGGGGTGAAAATCGAGCTCGTTACCAGCGATCAAAAAGACGCGGCGCCCATCGTGGCGCATCATATCCACTTCATCAACAAGCAGTATGTCGAGATGCAGCAGTGGTACATGAAGGCCTTCAACGCGACCTTGCGTCCAGGACAAACCGACTTCTTCATCGGCGCCGATCTGCCGGGCGTCGGATACAGCCTCAACTTCTTCCGGTGGGAAGGCGACCAGTCCATCACTCACGTCCCCACTGCCGGCCGCGTTGTAGATCACGTGGGATTTGAAGTGAAGAACCTGGACGCGTTCTGCAGGGCGCTCGAAGCGAAGGGCATCAAGGCCGTTCGGCCCTACAGGAAAAGAGACGCAGCCATGAACAACATCGCCACTGCGACGATCGTCGACCCCTGGGGAGTCTCAATCGAGCTGACCGAGGGCCTCGACAAGATCAACTGACTTCACTTTTGAATGCACGCCGGCTTTTCGGAAGTGATCCGGTTTGACGGTTGGCGATATCCGCGAATATCGTCGGGTGCTCCCGATTTATCGTCGTCGGAAAAGGCTGCCGGTCGGTAAAACGCTATCCGTCAACGGTTTTGCGCTCCGGTCTGGCCCACAATTTTCAGAAACTCGTCATTGGTTCCCACGCGTCCGTGAATGGGCACGTGCCGGGCTACGTCCAGCTTCTGCTTCCGCATGTTCTGGTACAGCGTTCGCATCCCGGCTGTTGGAGCGGGCGTCGGAGCGCTCTGCGCTGGCGGCGAGTAGAGGTCCGCATTGATCAGAATCTTTTCCTTCGGAAGATAAGCCATCAGCATGTCGGCGCTGTGGTTGCCTTGCGTGTACGATGAATCTCCTGACTCGTAGGCCATATCCTGCACGTGCATGATCTCCAGTATGCGCTCACCATCCGTGATGACGTATTTCGCGGCGCCGCCGCCGGGTCCGCCGGCAAAGCTGGCAACCGTTTCAATCGGAGCGGGACGCCGGCTGATTGTGTACATCGGGTTGTAAAGGGCCATGCGGTCCGGCTGCAATTCGCGAGCCGCCGGATAAAACATGATGCCGAGGTAATACTCCTTGTTGGATTCGTGTGTAATCACGGTCGTGCCTTGGGAAAGATACGTCCGAAGGCCGCCGGCATGATCGAAATGATGGTGAGTGTTGACCACGTATTTGATCGGCTTATTGGGGGCCAGCCGGCTTGCTTCTTCTATGACGGCAAGCGACCGGGCTTCGTTCTGCGGCGCCTCCACGACAGCAACGAAGTCCTTGAATTCAACCAGGACGCTGTTGTGAGTGCCGCCGCCGAGCAGCCAAAAGCCATCGCCGAGTTTTTGGCTCTCGACGGTAACCGGCGGAACGGTCGCCGTGCGCACTTCATCGGGGACGGGTATCGCGGTCACCGGCACGTTGGCCTTCACGTCGGTCACGTTGTACTCGTAGTAGTTGTGCGCGGGGTTCAATCTCGGATCGCCCTGGTGCACATGCAGCAAAGTGGGAAACTGTACACCGTCAAAATTCTTGTACTTCGTGAAGCGCATCTCGTAATCCATATCGCCGTAAACGGGGTTGGGAAACCAGGTGTCCGTCAGCTCGACCAGATTCTGGTCGTTGATGGTTCCGTTAACCCGATACTTCCCGATCATGAAGGAAACGATCGTCACTCGGCGCCCATTTTGCGAGAGGCCGGCGTCCGACGAACCCACGATCGGCAAGGTAATGGCCGTTGCGTCTTTCGCGGCCAGCGCCGCTTTGAGGAATCCGTGCGGCGTGATCGCGAGTTCAAGCTGCCGCAGGTCGGTGTAGGGCACCCCATCGAGATACAAGCTCGTGAGAGGCACCGGCCTGTCGCCCTGCATGTCCCAGGCGTAGTTGCCGCTTAGAATGGATGTGACGCGCTCCTCGGACATCGGCGGCCTGCCGAGAAGTGGATAGCTGCCCTGCCTGCGCGTATAATCCTCACGCGACCACTTGGCATCGTAGTCGATAGCGCGCGTGTAGTCGGCAACTTCGTAGTGCGGCCAATCTTCGGCGAGCCCGTAGGTCTGGCCGATTCGCGAGGACCAGCCGCTGGCGGAATATCGGATCGTCTTAAGATTGGTGCCCCCCATCGCCTTGAGAGAAGCTTCCAAAACAGCGCGTACGTCCTTTATCGCCTGTGCCGATGCGCTTCCCGCCATTAGGCTCAGAAAAGCTGACAGAACGGCGGCCGTGCGCTTCATATGTTTCTCCTGAGCGTTCCATCAGGTGATTTTAGCTGATTCGGCAAGCCGTTGAATCCCGGCTTTGGCGACGGCCTCTGGTCCACCCGGGAAAAACGCGCGCAAACGCGCCAAGGCGCAAAAGACTAACCGGTCCCTTCCCTCGTAATCGCCGCGACGAAGATAATCGGGCTCTACTGGTTACCGATGTCGTTCCGGATCACCAAAGTCGTCCGAGTTTTTTAATCCGGCCCCCGGTGTGGCCACGAAACGCAGAACGCAGGCTGAGGCCCGTCGGGATTGATTTGCGGGAACACGTCGGGGCCGGGTTCATCAGGATTTGGCAGCGGAGCGGGCGCAGGGATATTCGGATCGGGATCGGGAGGGGGCAACTTCGGCTCCGGATCTTCGCCGGGCGTCGGGCTCATTAGCGCCGCCCCTCGGTTTTGAGCGTGGGAACCGACGCATCGTCGGGCATAGTCTCGGGATGAAGCGACTCTTCGAGAGTCCGCGCCAGTTTTTCGCGAATCTGTCGATCTGTCGCGTCCGGGTTCAGCCAGATGGGCGGCAAAGTAGTTTTCGCACCCTGTCTGTCGATCATCTCGAACACGTAGTAGTTCTCTCCTGCATTCCCTTGTCGAACGGTGCCTGGCAGTACATCAGCAGAGATTTTCCTGAGCCGACTCAGAATGTCGTTATTCATGACGCGGTGTAGAGCATTTGACTCTCCATTGGACTCAACTGGATCATAATTCGCTGCGCGGGCCGTGCGATTTACGCCTGTCCCGCGCGGATGTGTGCTGCCTCTTTGGGCTCTGGAGGCTCTGGAAAACAGAAAACCGGCTCCTCGGGGACCGCCATGTGTCGGCGCAGGAAACTCGCCTTGTGGGTGATGGCCGGGCGTTCAACGAGATCAAAGCCGAAAGGATGGCAGTCACGGCATGAATCGAGCGGTGCCGCTCATACACCCTCCCCACGCGATCCTTGCGGGATTCTGCCCGTAGTTTGTTGGTCGGTGGCCTGCGGATTGATCCGTCCGGTCAGCCGTCGCACGATCAGGAAGTGGATACTTAGCGGAGCGGGTGAGTTGTCGGCGATCTTCTGCGGCCTGCCAGCCTCCCGCGGCGACCGGCATCGATATCACCAATGGGACGGCTGCATTCGCCACCGGCAACGGCACGCTGGTCTCCACAGTCCAGGTTGAAAACGATATTTGCGGATATCGTTCCGTGTTGTCCGGAACATCCGCAAAGAGTGATCGCCCCACATCTCGGGTGTGTTCGTTATGGATCGATTCCGGTGATTTGGATGTCCAGGCCGTTAACGGTGTAAACTCGACCGATGGAGGTTGTTCATGATGCGCAGCTTCGTCCGCGTGTTTCTGATCGTGAGTGGAATCTCCGCATGGGCCGCGGAGCGCCCCTTCACCACGTGGAGCCAGTATCTCGGTGGCGCGGATTCTTCGCAGTACTCCTCCCTCAGGCAGATCAATAAATCCAACGTCGCAAAGCTTGAGGTCGCCTGGACCTGGCCGACTGGTCCGGGAACGTTCGTCTTCGATCCTGTCGTGGTCGATGGCGTCATGTATGTTCTGAAGCAGAACAACGCTGTCGCCGCCCTGGATGCGGCCACCGGCAAAGAACTGTGGGTTCATCCCAACACCGGGGCTGTCGGCACGCGCGGTATGAACTATTGGGAAAGCAGGGACCGTTCCGACCGGCGTCTGTTCTTCATCAATGTCGGATACCTGACCGCAATCGACGTTCGTACCGGACAAACGATCGACAGCTTCGGCGACAATGGCCGCGTCAATATCGCCAACGGACTCGACCGCGATCCCCCGCGAGCGCTTCAGACCAACAACCCAGGACGCATTTTCGACAACATCATCATCACGCCCTTGCCCGCCGGCGGCGCCGGCTACGATTCCAACCCGGTCGACATCCACGCGTGGGACGTTCGCACGGGCAAACCTCTGTGGACGTTCCACGTTGTTCCGCATCCCGGCGAATTCGGCTACGACACCTGGCCTCCTGAGGCATGGAAGACGGTTGGCGGCGTTCACAACTGGAATGAGATGACCATCGATGAGAAGCGGGGCATCGCCTATATTCCGCTGGGGACCGCGCGCTACGATTTTTACGGTGCCAACCGGAAGGGCAACGACCTGTTCGCCAATTCGCTCCTGGCGCTGGACGCACACACGGGCAAACGCCTTTGGCACTACCAACTCGTTCATCACGATCTGTGGGATTACGATATACCCGTCGCGCCAAAGCTGCTCACCGTAAAGCACAATGGAAAGAACGTCGATGTGGTGGCGCAGGCCACAAAGTTCGGTTTTCTCTTCGTGTTCGATCGCGTAACCGGCGAACCGCTGTGGCCCATTGAGGAGCGGCCGGTACCGCAGTCCGACGTTCCCGGCGAGTGGAGTTCGCCGACCCAACCCTTTCCGACGAAGCCGCCGGCCTTCGCGCGCCAGTCCTTCACCGAAAAAGACATCAATCCGTTCGCAACCGAGGCCGAGCAGGCGGCCATTCGTGAGACACTCGCGAATTCACGCAACGAAGGACTGTTCACACCACCCAGTCTCAAGGGCTCGATTTCATCGCCCGGTCACAACGGCGGCGCCAATTGGGGTATGGTCGCGGTCGATCCCCCGAAGGGGTTCCTGTACGTCATCACGAAGGAACATCCGACGCTCGACAAGCTGCAAGTGCCGGGGCAGGGCCGCGGGGGCAGAGGCGGACAGGGCGGAAGAGGAGGAGCACCCCCTCCGCCACCGGGTCCCGTGGCGCAGGACGACAGCTTCATCCACTACAACTCACCGGTGAACTTCATGAGTCGGAGCGGCGGGTATTCGGCGATGGGTCCGCCCTGGTCGACTCTTACCGCATACGATCTGAACTCGGGAACGATCAGATGGCAGGTTCCCAACGGAGGAGTCTCGGCTCTGGAGAAAGAAGGACACAGCGGTACCGGCGCCCGGGACCCTCGTGGTGGACCTGTGGTTACCGCGGGCGGTTTAATCTTCGCCGCCACGGCTTCCGACCACAAGATCCGCGCTTACGATGAGGACACCGGCAAAGTGCTGTGGGAGTACGTGACTCCAACCGGCTCGGACGGCGTTCCGGCCGTATACGAGGCCGGTGGCCGCGAGTACATCGCGTTTTGCGTGGCGGGAGGCGACGGCCTGAATCTGGGCGGCCGGGGGCGAGGCCAGGATGCGGCTCCGCCCTCCGGCGCCTACATGGTGTTCGCGCTCCCGAAGAATTGACGAGGTTACCGATGCGGCTTGAGATCGTGGCGACGCGGGCGGTGTTCTCAGGGCTGTTGCTTTGCCCGCTGCTTTGCCCGGTTCAGGCGCAATGGCTCAGCTACCCCACGGCGGGTGTTCCCCGGGCGCCGGATGGAAAGCCGAATCTCGCGGCAGCTTGCCCGCGCACAGCCGATGGCAAGCCGGACCTTTCGGGCCTGTGGATCATGCAAACCAAACGCCCGGGCAATGCGGACTTCCCCGGCTGCGATCCGGTTGCGGATGAATTTATCAACATCGCCGCAAGCCTCAAAGGTGGCTTGCCGTATCGGCCGTGGGCGGCGGAGCTGGTCAAAAAGCGCCGGACGGAGCAGCGCGTGAACGATCCCATGTCGCGCTGCGCCCCAATCGGGCCCATACGCCTGCATACCTGGAATGGACCCAGAAAAATGGTGCAATCGCCCGGACTGCTGATTATTCTGAATGAGCTCGATACCAGCTACCGGCAGATCTTTACGGATGGCCGTCCGTTGCCCGCCGATCCCAATCCATCGTGGAACGGCTACTCCGGCGGCAAATGGGAGGGTGACACGTTAGCCGTCGAGACGACCGGCTTCCGCGACGGCATGTGGCTCGATGGAGCGGGCAATCCGATGACGGACGCGGCCAAAATAACGGAGCGGTTCCGGCGCATCGACTTCGGACACATGGAAATCGAGATCACTGTGGACGATCCGAAGGCCTATACGAAGCCGTGGACGGTGAAGCTGAACCAGGTCATCGCACTGGACACCGATCTGCTCGATTTTGTTTGCGGCGATAACGAGAAAGACGTTCCGCACCTGACTCCCAGGTAATCGCTCTGGGAATTTGTCAGTGCCCGAGCGACAGGGCCAGCGCATTGGCCGCCCAACCAGTGGCCATAGTTGAGATCCACTGATCGTGCCCATAGGGAAAGCCGCTTTCAAAATATTGCTGAAACCTGGTCGCGCGGCTGACCACGTGCCAGGAGCCATCGGCGTTCTGGGTACCGAGCAGGAACTTTACTCCCCGAGGGCCGGGATGCATGACGCCGGCTACATCGAGAGCCCACAACGTCATGCCCGTGGCGTATGCGTCGCTCGGAAATCCCCTGCGTTGCGCCCAACCACCGTCCGAGCGTTGCATTTCAATGATCGGCTCGGCCAGTTTGCGAAGTTCCGCGGCGCTCGCGCCTGCGGCAGCCACTCCTGCGAGGCGCATGTCCCAATCCTCCAGGATCACCGGCTGGGCATGCATCAGCCACTGTTTGCCGCGTTCCAGGCGCTGCTTCATCTCGGCAGACCGTCCCGGCGTGCCGTAGGTCTTTAACGTTCGCATGGCCATCGCGGTGCGCGAAAAATCGCTGTCCTGCAGCGGGGAGCGCGAATATCCGGGAAGATGCCATCCGCCGTCGCCGCCCTGAGACGCCGCCAGGTTGGCGGCAAGAAAATCGGTAATGCGGTTCGCTGGATAGCCGGCGCGCACCAGGGCTTCGGCGGAATACAAATTGTTGTCCGCGCCCCCTAACGCAGCCGCGCCCTCAAGCGCGACCGGGTTGATCGTCGACGTGATCTGCAACAGGCGCTCGTGAAAGGCCTGGTCGGCTTTCCCGGTGTCCTCGTATGCGGTAATCCCTTTGGCGCGCGCCGCGGCCGCGGCAAAGAGCGCCGGAGGCTGTTCGTGGCAGGCGAAGCAGCCGGCCTTTTTGAAGAACTGATCGTTCGTGCGCTCCAGCAATTGGACGCTGCGGGTGATGGCTGTGCGCGCATCGGGCGGATCGGCCGTCAGCCGGACCGGCGTGTCAAGGTCCTTCGGGGAACCTCCGAGGGAGCGGATCACGTCCTGGTCCCCGAATTTCGTGGCCCAGTCGAGCGCGGTCTCTCCGGCGTGGTTTGTCGGGCGAAGGTCGGCCCCGTGAGCGACCAGCATGCTGATGGTGCGGCGGTCGTACCGGTCGGTGCCGGCGGCCAGCATCAGGGGCGTGAAGCCGCGGTAATCCTGCGCATCCATTCGCGCGCCTGCATTGAGCAACACATTCACCGCTTCAGGGGGCCCGAATGCCGCGGCCATCAGCAGAGGAGTCCAGCCGCCGAATTCGACCGTCCCGGTCTGAATTTTCGGCAGGCCTTCGGTCTTCGATACGGCATTCACTCCCGCTTCTTTGGCTAACAGCAGCTTCACCGCATCCACGTTCCGGTTCCCCGCCGCATTCATCAGCGGGGTCAATCCGATGAAGGTGTCTGGGGTCTCGATATCGGCGCCGGCTTCGAGCAGCAGGCGAACGGTCGCGGTATCGTTTCCAAAAGTCGCCGAATTTAATGGCGTGACATGCATCCTGTCCATGACCGCCACCTTCGCGCCCCTGGCCAGAAGGAGTTTCACGACCTCCGCCGACGGGTTTGTGAACGCCGCGACGATCAGCGCAGTCCGTCCGCTTCTCGCGACTGTGTTTACCTGGGCGCCATGATCCAGCAGGAGGCGAACTTTGGCCGGATCCGAAACCGACCACATCAATGCGGTCGAGCCAAACGCATTCTGTGCGTTGACATCCGCTCCGCCGTCGATCAACAAACGCATGGCGTCCGGCGAACCGGTCTCGGCGGCATACATCAGGGGAGTGATTCCGCGATCGTCCGCGACGTTCGCGCTGCCTTTGGGATCGAGCAGCGCCTTCAATTGAGTGAGGTTGTTTTCACGGATGGCGGAGTAGAATTTCTCCGGAGCTTTCTCCGGTTGCTGGGCCGTTGCAGCCACCCCAATCATCGTCAGCACGCAGGCTTTCCGCATGGCGGGATTATATCCGATTCGCCCACGCCCGTCCTGGTTCCGAACAGGCACCCAAAGGGCAACGGAAGAACAACTACCGATATCTGCCGATTTCAGGCACCCGCAAGCGGTCACAGGCTTTTTTCAGCGCCCTGTCTAATTTAAAGCGCCAACAGCTTCTTGATACGACCGTCAATGAACACGGCTTCCAGCGCCTCGCGGGCTACGCGTTCGACTCCGATCTCCTGAAGAAAGGCATCGGCAGCTTTGAAAATCTGATCCGGCCCGCTGGTGCCGAAAGGTCTTGCCGGCGCGACCTCGGAAGGTACGAAAGCGAGCGGGACCCAAAAAGTTCGCACACTATACGCACACAAAGATTCTGCCGATAAGGAACGAAGGCGAGTCCCAAAAATGCCGGTAAAGTAATGATTCTTTTGGTGCCCGGGGCGGGAATTGAACCCGCACTCTCCTTGCGGAAAAACGGATTTTAAGTCCGTTGCGTCTGCCGATTTCGCCACCCGGGCACGTTAAAAATAAACAACTTACGAAGCTACTGCTACATCGCCCCCGGTCACTGTGGGGGAATTTGTGGGGAGTCGGCGCACGTTCATCGCCGTCATGCGCTCATAGGCCAGTTCGAGCGCTTCCGGCGACGGATGTACGTACCTTTGGGAGACTGTTACCGTCGAATGCCCCATCAGTCGCATTATAGTGAACGCATCCGCCCCGGACTCTCCGAGCCGCGTTCCGAAGGTGTGCCGTAACGAGTGCAGTACGAAGTCCGCAGGCATTTTGAGTAGCGTTCGCACTCGCGCATGTTGCTGTCCGAGATGACTGTTCGGCCATGGCGATCCATCGGCGCGGTGGAACACATAGCCCTGCCGATCCTGATGACTCGGTAATCCCACTGGAGTCGGAGGAGATCAAGCGTGAATCGATCGACAAACAGGTATTTATATTCAATGTGGGACCGCTTTCGCACGCGCGCCCGATGAGCAGCTACGGAACCATCACAATCCCTGCATTGGAAGCGTCGTCCTGCCTTCACTCTGATTTGCGCGTTGCCGGTCCAGTGACAATTCCGGGCCGCCCGAGCGAGTGCTATCCAGACCCATTCAGTGAAAAATGGAGAAGGCTTTATCACCAGCCAATTGACGGCACGCCGCCAGGGATCGACTTTGCGCTGCAGGTGATTGGCGCTGACCGAAGAGGCGCAATGTCGGGCGATCTACGAAGCGAGGGAGTATTCATATCGCAGGTTCGGGTGGCGACGCCTGAGATGCACTCCAATGTGATCCCTCAATGGAGGCATGATTCGTTCAATGACGACACAGACACCCTGGGCAGCCTTCCCGGTGGTATTAGTAACCTTAAGGCGATATTCGCGGGGTATCCCATTTTCTCGCCTAATACATTGATCGTCTTCAGGGTCAAACGTCAAGGTCAGCTTACCTGCTCGGAGTCTGTCCGAGAATTGGCTTCAACTCGCATTTTGAGGTGGCCCTCTGAAACAGGGTGAGTCCATAATGTTTCATGGGCAAAAGTTACCGTCCTTACTATCCGGATGAAGAACTGCTGCTG
>Ga0181521_10001529_pt1 | contig 28655 bp, 11 predicted proteins | sample PEATcosm2014_Bin_32_FD_119764 | JGI IMG/M metagenome (GOLD analysis project Ga0181521, IMG submission 119764) | Peatland microbial communities from MTU Mesocosm Facility, Houghton, MI, USA - PEATcosm2014_Bin02_60_metaG | ecosystem: Environmental > Terrestrial > Soil > Wetlands > Peat | place...
GCCGGGAAACGGGAGCGGTGTGCCGCTCTCAACGAGGCAAACCGGCCGATTGCCCAGGGTCAGGATGCCGATGTCCTCCGCCGTAACCGGCTTGATGAGTTCAACGCCGCGTTCATGCTTCCAGTAGCACGCCAGCGCCGCACCGCAGGCCACCGAGGTGTCGAGGTTGGGGGTCTCCACGATGATGGCTCTGGCAAACAGGCTCAGATCGGTGCCGAGCAGTCGTTTGAGCTCCCGCCTCACGCAAGGATTGCGGCAGCTTCCTCCGTGCAGAACCAGGACGTCCAGATCCTCCGGCGACAAGCGCGCCCGGTCCAAGCAGTCCCAGACGGGCGCGATGAGAGAATGGGCGAAGGCCGGGTCAGGCGAGTCCGAGTGCCGTTTCGGCAATCGCAGAAATGGTTCCATGACCTGATCAAACTGGGCCTTGGTCATCTTGAACCGCCCGCGAATCGGTTTTTCAAGCCCTTCTCCAAGGAAGTCGCCCTCGGTTGCCACGGTTTCGCTCAAGTCCGGTTTGAGGCGCGAATACTCTTCGCCGTCCTGCACCAGTTTCGAAATCTTCGTACAGAGCTTCTCTTTGAGCTTTCTGGCGAGCGTAGAGGTCAGCGTGTCCTCCACCGCCCGCTTCAGGTCTGCGGGCAAATCGTCCCGCTCGACCCCAAGCTGATCCTCCACCTGCGGCCAGATGACTTTCCGCATGATCTCGCGGTCGACGTCATTGCCGCCATTGCGGCGGTATTGGGAAATCGCCAGGTTTTCGGCCTCCAAGCCGCTTTTCGAATCAGGGCTGAAGGAGCATTTGACGAGGCAAAGATCCAGCGTGCCGCCGCCGTAATCGAAGACCAGGATGTTCCTCGGTTCGCCAATGGAAAGGATCGCAGTGGCCCGCTGGTCATTGACCAAGTGCAGCAATGCGGCAATCGGCTCATCGATCAGCTCCACCCGGTTTCCATTCAGGCCAGCTTCCACCGCTGCGTCCCGCGTCTCCTGGCGCGCCTCCGCGTTCAGCGAAGCCGGGACCGTGATCACGGTCCTCACTCTGGAGGTGTCCAGGCCGGGAAGCGTCTCGGACGCCTCGCTGAGGAGCGCCCGGAATACGGCCACCGCAACTTTCTTTGGCGTGTTGCACTCCGGAGATGAGGCGTGGGCATATATTCTTGCAGAACCGAGATCCGATTTGACCGACTCGAAAAGGTCATGGCCCTTTCTCAGCAGGGGCGCCTTCTTCCGGTGCCCGAAGATCCGAAGGACTTCCCATCCGCTGGCAAGCCCTTTGGCGCGGCGGTCATCAAACCGGGTGGAGATCAGGGTGGGCATTCGCTCGGCCGTGAGGTTGTTCTCCGCGTCCATGGTGATGCGAACCGGCTCCACCGGCACATGCTGCGCCTGCAGGTGCCGCGGGTCGCCGTAAATGTAGGCGACGCTGGAATTGGTCGTGCCAAAGTCAATTCCGAGGTATAGAGGTGTGGTCGTCTTCAGAGGCATTCCCTTTACGACCGAAGCTGGCTTCATACTCTACGATGTGTTCATGTTTTCCGAACCAATTAATACTGGCAGAGGCGTCGGCTCCGCTAGCCGCTGAACCCGACATTGCCCCAATTTCGCCTTCACTGTGGCACAGAGGGTATGACAACCGCTGACACACCCAAAAAAAGGTCCTGGAGCCGCCTTTTTGGACGAATCTCCCCGTATACCTCTTGAGACGGGCTCAGGCTGGCAGGGGTCATCGGTTCGGAGGCGACTTCATAGTGGCTTTGCGGCCCTTTTCAGCGCTGGGAACCTCCTGGAACTGGGTGACGGGCCAATGCGCGATAATGCGGAGGCGGCCTGGAGAAATGGGGAATTTGTCCTGAAGAGGGCGAAAGTGTCGTCGAGGCCGAGCCGGCAGGTCAGTTCGATTTGCCTAAAGCGGAAAGTGTGAGCGACGGGAACCGCCCCGGAGTGAGTTTCGGGCTGGCAGAGACCTTCAGCGACATCAACCCATGGCGCTCGCCCAGAACACACCGCGTGCCTGGCTTAATAATTGGAAGATGCGGCCTTCGTCAGACTCGATAGTTCGTCCGGACAGCTGCTCAGGTGGGGTGTCATGGCTCGATCAGGCTGGCGCTACGGAGGCCGCGAGAAGTAGCGAGAGGCTGGCGGCAGACCTGGCGGAGGGTTCGCGGGTGGCGGCCCGGTCGCGCAAGGTCTGCTGCGCAGCCTTACGGGCCGCAGATTGCATTACCGGGTCTGGCAGAGGAAGCGGTTCGGCGGATGGTTCTGAGGATTGGACCAGAAGCATCGCCTCGGCAGCGGACAGTGTGATGACATCACCGGAGGATTTCAGAAAACACACGGCGAGAGAATCGGGGACGGAGAGCCTTCTGGCCCTGCCAAGCCAGCGGAGGGCGAAGACGAAAAGCCAGCCGGGACCACGGGACCACTGTTTGCTGACCTTGATGGAGAATGCGCTTTCGGCGCGGCGTGCGTGCATGGCCGTTTGGAAGAGCCAATCAGTGAAGGGCTCCCCGAAGCCTGCCAGCAGAGGGCGAATAGGCTGGCCTCGTACCGATCCCAGGTCCTGAGCGCGGACGGCAGAAAAGAGCTCGCGGTCGAAGACGATATGTATTGTGCGGGACGGCCGAAATAGGGGGTCGCGGAAGGCGTCGGGCAGATCGAGGTTGTAAACGCCCGATACAGGTTGGTTCTGGCTGTTACGTGAATCGCGAAGGCGGATACCATGATTCTCACAGGCCAAGCGGTAGGCGGCTTTGAAATGATCACTGGAGAGAGACGGCCTTAGACGAGTGGTGTCCCCAGTCATTCCGAGGCTGGGTCCAAAGAGCTTTTGCCACCGGTTTACTGAGTCGAGGGCTGTTCTAATCCAGTTATCCACGTCCGAATCGCTGGGCGGAGTCCCGGCGCGGGACTCGGCGAACAGGCTGGCGGCGTCGATTTGCTCGGCCACCTGGCCAAGGATCATTTCGCGATAGTCTTCCAAAGTGCCCGGGCCGGCCAGCGACATGGTGCGCTGGATGACTTCTAGCCGCTCGATTATCCGGGTCGAGATGTGCTGGTCCCAGGAATCCGGAACGCGAAGATTGAAGACACGGACGACTTGTTTCTGGCCGTAGCGATCCAAGCGGCCGATCCGCTGCTGAAGACGCATGGGATTCCATGGGAAATCGTAATTGATCATTACGTGGCAGGCCTTCTGGAGGTTGAGGCCCTCGCCGCCGGCTTCGGTGGAAAGGAGGAAACGAGACGATGTTTCGAAACGAATTCTCGCACTTCGGCGATCCTCCAATGGGGAGTCTCCGTGTATGACTTCAATAGCGTCACCAGGGAACAGGCTTCGCACGCGGTTCACAAGCATGCTCAGGGTAGCGCGGTATTGTGTGAAGAGGAGCACCTTGACGCCGGGCTCCGCGCGTTGGAGTTCCGTGAGCAGCTCGACGCAGGTGTTCCATTTGGAGTCGCTGGGCAACTGCCGAAGCCGGGAAAGAAGGGTTTCCAGGAGGGTCCTCTCGTTGTCGAAGAACGACTGCGCTGGCACGGCGAGTTCGGAGAAGTCGGCGTCCTCTTTCTCTTCGTCCTGACCTTGCAGCAGCTCAGTGAGGCGTGCAGCACGGCCATTGAGGGAGTCGAGCCGTCGTTGCAACGCGTGCTCCAAGGCAGGCCAGCTACTTGCCGCGAGCTTGTGGAAGGTATGCATGACAAGCTGAATAATGAGCTGCATGGTGCATTCCGACCCGCGTGCGAAGTCGATGCTTTTCAAGATATATTCGGTCAGGAGCTTAGAAATCTCCGCCTCGGCGGGGTTCCAGCGAACGTCCAAGGTCGTGGTGGTGTGACCTTTGAAAAGGGGTTTACCATCCCAATCCACCGCGCGAGACTTTGGAGTGCGGGTGAGAGTTTCGACCAACGGCCCGGGGGCCAATTGCTCGACCACCGGGCGCTCGCCAGGTTGGAAGAGGTCTGGGCGGACAAGGTGCAGCAGGTAGAGGAAGCGCTCGTCGTCTCCCTGGTGCGGTGTTGCAGACAGCAGCAGAAGCCTTGGGGAGCGGGGGGTGTGGTCATTGTTTTCAACGTGGTAGATAAGCCGGCTTTGGACCAGAAACTCGAAGAGCTGGTAATTAGCGGTCTTGTCGAGTTTTTGTGTCAGAAAGCGGCGCTGCGCGGTGAGGCGATGAGCTTCGTCACAAACGACAACATCAAATGTCCCCACCTGTTTGAGCAGTTCGCGATACTGTTCTCGTTTGAGCCGATCAATCGGGGCGATCACCAAGGGTTGGGTGCGCCAACTAGCCGGCAGTCTGCCGTCGAAATTATCGCCCATGATGGCGAAGTTGAGGCCGAAAAGGTCATCCATCTCGTCCTGCCACTGGAGGGCAAGTCCTGCCGGGCATACGATCAGGATGCGCTGGGGAGGTTCGCGACGAAGCAGACAAGTGATGAGGAGGCCGGCTTCAACCGTTTTTCCCAGTCCCACGTCGTCGGCAAGCAGGTGACCGAAGCGCTCCGCACCGAGGACCTTATCGAGGAGGAATGCCTGATGAGGCAGGGGTTGAACGGCAGCTTTGGTAAAGCCGCCGGTGGCGTTATTCTCGCCGAGAATCAAGCCCGCAGCCAGTTTTCGCTGGAAGGCGGAAGGGGCTCCCCACTGACTAGCCCCAGCATCGGCCAGCGGGTCTGGCACCGGATCGAGGTCGGCTGGAAGGACATTTTCGAGGTTATCGCGGTGGTCGAACGCAACCTGGAAGCGCTCGTTCCCGAAGGCATCTTCCTCGACGTAACGGATAATGCCGAAGCCGTATTCAGGATGCGCACGGTGAATAACGCGGGCGTTGGAAGTCAGGGCGGTTGAGCTCATAGCCATTACTGCGGTGGTACGGGCATCCTGTCGCCGCGATACGTGATGCCCATGTGCAGGAGGGGAATGTCGTAGCAGGACAACAGCTTCGGGCCATACACGGGATCTTCATTGAGTTTCTCCAGCCACAACTCACCGGAGTACCCTCTATCCTCATCATCAATCCACCCGATCTTCCAGAGTGCCCGCAGTACCGGCCGACATACATAGAAGGCGAATGGACGGACCGCTTCGTCGGTGATCACGCCAAGCCGGAAAAACTCACGGATCAAGAACCGGAGCGGCGTGTCAGCGCTTTGCCCAAACGTGCCCACCCAGCGTGGCTGATCTGGACCCGGGAGATGGCCGGTGCGGAGAAACTGGGGCAGGTGCTGCGCATGACCCTGCTCGACCAGTTCCATGAGAACAGCGGGGAAATCATTCAACCACACCATGCGGTGGATCTTGCGGATGTCGTAGAACACGCGCCTCCAGAAGTAGGCCTGCTCGCCGCCCGCGCTCATGTTTGTGAACTCTGCCGTGACGGCACGTTCAAAAATCTCCCGGGTCTTTTCGGAGAAATCGCCTTCGCTTGTTAGTTTCCAAAACTGTTCGGGATCGAGTCGCTGAATCCAGAAACGGCGGAGTTCCGTCATGTACCGGCCGACCGACACGAGGCAGGCGTAGCCAAAGAGCCGATACCAAAGCGCCTTCCCATCGAACACAGTCGGCAAACGCAGCAGGCGCTTTAATTCATCTTGCCGGTCTTGCTCATTCGCAATAGACCCGCCATGAAACAAAGGCCAGTTTGGTTCCCCTTCCAATGTGTAGTCGGCGGTCGGCTTTCCCTGCTGTTCCCACCATTTCCACAACTCCTCCACGGTCCAGATATGCTTTGGCTTTTGCGGTTCTTCCAACTCCTGTCCCGGCACGATTCCTGTAAGGAGCCGAACTTGCTCCTCAAACAGTTGCAATATGTAAGCCAGCAGTTGGTGGCGTTGGTCGTCGTTAAACTCCGATTTGAACCAAACGAAAGATTCCAGTTTCCAGAGCCATCGGGCAGGGTCCTTGCGGGAGCGCAGGCTTGCTGCCAGCGCGTGGCGCAAATGTTCGGCGCCTTCAAGCAGGTAATGTAATGCGGCAACCTGAGTCGCCTGGTTGGCCGCGTTGAGCACCCAGTCAGCCATCTGCTCTACGCCCGCTTCGAACCGCGGCCGAGCCGCGAGGAAGAACGCAAGGGCTGGACCGGTGTAGCTCGGATGCAAGCGGCGCTCTCGTGGGGCAAACGCTGCGCGCATTCCTTCGTCTTTTTCCACAGCTTTGTCGTTCAGCGCAACCACCAACTCCGTTGGTTTATGCCAGGAGCCATCTTCCGCCTGAAAGAGCACCTCGCGCAGCAACTCCGACAGTCGCTTATGCTCTGCTTCCTCGCGCTCCTCGATCTTGCCCTCCTTTAATCTCGTCAGGAAATCGGGCGTGATTAGTTGGCCAAGGCGTGATGCAGACTCTGCGTCAGTGCGTTTCTCTAGCCCATCTCCCAGTTCCCACTCCACAACCACGGTCAAGGTGAGACTCTCGGTTTCCCGGAGCAACACGTTGAGCCGGCGCAAAATTGTTTCTACTTTACTGGTTGAGCAGAGGTGGCCAATAGGAGCCCGCTTTTGAAAAGTCGCCCAGCCGCTGACCGCTTTGAACACGTCCTCCCGGTCAAGGGCTCCGGCAGCGAAAAAGGCGATGTCAGGCAGGCGCGTCAACGCGCGGTATTCGCCCCACAGTCCGGTAGGCAGGGCGGCACAGGCAGCATAGAAGGATCGGAGCCCAGTCGCGTCGGAGTGCCAAAGGATGCGCCGCCCAAGTTGGGCCACGGTGGTGCTGTCTGGCGACGGGCATTTTCGGGCGAACAGGCCGCCCACTACATCCCAAAGGCTTTCCCAAAAATCGCAAGCGGACACACTCGACGCAAGGCGCAAATCCCGCGTGAAAGCCGCCCAGTCGTTGCACGCCAAGTGCCAGAGGGCTTCCAGCCGCGCGGCTAAAACGTGCGCCAACTCATCGGCCACCTGCTCGTTGTGGGCTGAATTGAGAGCCAGTTGTACCCGACCGACGTCGGGCTCGAATGGCCCGTTCACTGCGAAGCCATAGCCTGGGGCCTCGCGCGTGGGGGCGGTAACCCAGAACACCGGCACGTCCTCCGGAAGAGGCACGATCCCGTCAGAATTCAACCCAAACAGGAACATCACCTTGTCCTTGCTTGCGTCGGGTTTCGAGGCCAGCACCAAAGCGTTGGACAACTTGTCGGTGAGCCCGGTCAGTTCGCCGAACTCGGCAGTGCCAGTGAGCAGCGGTTTCGGTCGCCAGCGGAGTTCCGGCATTTCATGTCCTTGAGTGCGGAGGCGGAGACGCTTGAGCCGGCGGGAAAAAACCACCAACAACGGGGCAAGACGGTGAAACAACGACAACACGTCCTCGGCCTTGGCTGAGCCATACCCGCGCAAAGGCAGACGAATGATCGTGCCGCGTCGCCAATCTTCAGGAGCGATAGCCTTGAGGGTCAGTACCAACTCATCGCGTCGCGACTCCTCCAGCCGCAAGGGATAGATACCACCACGAATGACAAAATCCACGCTGCCGCTGAGCACTTCCGGTGCATCACTCACCAAGAATACGCTCTTAAATCCGAGGCCGAACTTCCCGGTCAAAGCCGCGCCTGCGCGGTTGCCGACCTCCGTCTTGTCGGAGATGGATTGCACGACCATCTTTTCCAGGTCGCGATTGAAGCCCAGCTCTTCGCAGCTTGGTCCGCCGGGCAATCGAAATTCGTTAATGAGTCGTCCGAAGTGGACAACATGAAAGCTGTCGACCCCTTGTTCGACAAGAAAACCTGCTGCTTGGGCAGCGCTGACATTGCGGCTCAATTGCTCCAGCTCCATCAAGGCGTCATCCGCGTTCTGCCAGAGTTCAAAGGGCACCGAGGACCCGTCGTACCGAAACTGCTGAAGTTTCTTCATCACTTCCCCGAGCAAAGCGCCCTGCGCTTGAGCATCCTTCTCGAGCAAGTCGCGGATTTGTTGTTTGGCCGAGCGCCGTTTCTCGTCTGCCCGGCGTTGGTGGTCGCGGACTCCAAGAGACTCGGCGGAGGCTTCGTCACGACGGGCTTCGTCCCACCTGGCCAATGCGTCCTTGATGCCCGGATGGGCGTGACCGCCGATTTGACGCAGCAATCCGAGCGCGCTTTCTACTACCAGGCTTTGAGCCACTTGAACTTCGACCTGACTGGCCTTCGAAAGTTGCTCAAAAAGGACTTCCAAGTTGACCTTGGTCCCGATGGTGCGCCCGACGACCTGTTCCGCAGCCGCGCGCAGCAAAGAAACCACGACTGGAAGGGAGAGGCCGGCGCGCGTGGGGTCGATCGGAAGAAGACGTAAGACTCGGCGCTTTGGCCCCGGCTGCATAACCCCGTTGACCAGCATTGCGGCCCCAACGGCAAGACAAGGATCACCGCCGAGAATTAGGGCGGTTGGGTTGTCGTCTCGGCGCGCCTCAAAATCAGTCCAGACGACAGACCTGACGTGAACCTTTGTTTCATATTGCACCTCAACATGCGATATTGATTCACGGAGCTTCTGGTCCAATCGCTCGCGCACGCCGGGAAATTCCTGATCAAGCCAGCGATGCACGTGCGTGGCGGAATGGCTCTGAAAATACTCGTTGGCCAAGCGTGCTACCGGTTCTGGCGAAGTGAGCAGGCAAAGAAAGGCGCCAATCGGCTCTGGCGACGGCAGATGCCTGCGCCAAGGCTCAAAAAAACGACGAAGTTGGTTGGCCATCCCGGTCCAAGTCTGAGAATCGTTTGGACCTGCGCTGCGTATGTTCGCAACTGTGGCATAGCCGCATCTGGCAATTAGCCCAGGGAGAGCTTCGGCCCACTGTTTTCCGATCGTGTCTTCCGCACAAAGGCCTTCGGTGGGCGGGGCAAGCTGATGAGCAGATTGCCATTGGCCTGCCGCCGACAGCAGTCGTACGCCATCGCAGGTCAGAACGCTCCGGGCGAAATCGGCTCCGGCCGTGTCGGTCTCCTTCAGGTAGCAGAGGACAACACGTTCCACCTGCTGGCGCAGATCGGCGTCAGCCTGCTCATGGACCTTCGCTAGGTGCTTCAGGACGCCTGCGTAAGCCGGTTGCATCAGCCGACTTGCGATGTTCTGGAGGAACGCCGGCAGCAGTTCGCGGACAGACGATTCATTGTGAAATGCTTGGGCCAGCGCGGCGATGGGGAGCGCCTCTTTCGGCGCAGCGCCAAGGACTTTGACCCAATCGGTGACCAGTTCGGGCGAGTGTTCGCCCGAAAGCCCGGTTGACCACCCAACCTGCGCCCTGAGTAGCGTGGCGAGGTCTGCCAGTGCGTCTTTGGCTGCAGGCAAAATGGTGCTCTTGAAAGTTTCAAATCCTTCGTGTTGGCGCACCGACTCCCCCAGCCGCAGCAATGGGATACGGCCGTCGAGGAAATCGTCTGGCAATTCATCAATTTCCGCTTCCGCGCCCGGGACATGAAGCAACGCCGCCGGCGCGACAGCAGTGGCAGCGCCCGACGGGAGCCAGGCGTCCTCCTGCACACGCTTTTTCAAATCCGCGCGCAGATTACCGCGATGGCCGATGGCGGTGAGAATTGTTGTCGCCCAATCCGTTGGTCGGTCCTGACTAAGAGCGATCTCAATTACTGCTTCCCAGTCGAGCTTCACCACAAGCCGGCAAGCTGCTTCAAGGCCGGCAAACCGGGTGTAATTTGGATTGTCCCGAATTCGGGTTACGATTCGGTCGAAAGCCGGCGGCAATTGTGTGAAGGTCCCGTCATCAACGTAGGTGTGCTTGCCAATGCGGACGCGGTGCCCGTTCAAGGTATCGTGGATGTTCAGTCCGCGCAGAACCGCGACTTCATTAAACTGCTGAAGCAAAGAGTCGCAATCCTCACGAGACAGGTCTGCACAATCCAACTTTTCCGGCCCAACTTCCTGTAGGAGCGCCTCGACGTGGCCGGCCGAGGCATTGACAAGGTTCAGTCGCGTTTCCTGTTCGGCGTTTAATGCGAGCTGGTCGGCGACATGCTTCGCAATAAGCCTCCAAGGCTGGGTCGCGGCCTCCAACGCTCGTCTGGCGACGGTTACAAATACAGCGTTGTCGCCGCCTTCGCGATACAAGGGAGCAGCTCGTTCCCATTGTGAGATCTGGCCATGCAGCAAGCAGCGCAGGGCGGCCCAGACATCCGGGACGCCTTTGGGTTCCACGCTTAGCAGGCGATTGAACAGCGACTTGCGACTCGCAAAGTCGTCCTTAAGCCGGGCAGCCTTCCGCAACAAACGCACGCAGGCTGCGGTCCCGCACTCAAGCGCGGCAAGGCCCAGCAAGTCGGTGACCACCTTCTCGACGAGCAGCGGTTTTGCGTCTGGCGCAGCTTTGATGAGATCGACGGCCCAGGAGTCCCCACCCGTGAACAGCCTTTCCTCGGCATGGGCGCTTCGAAGGTCAGTGACAGTTGCTGCGCGGACTACCCCGTCGGGCAGGCGGGCATGGAAGATCGGCAGGTCGGCCAGGAGGTCTGCCCAATTCTTCTGTTTCAATTCACATGCTTTGAGCAGCCTTGCCGCAATATTCGAGCGTTGCAGGACCGCTACCTCGGCGGTGACGCGCAACCGTCCCAAGCTCCTGAGCACGGGTAACTGACACTCCCAATTCAGATTTCCCTGGCCCTCGCCCTCACGGAAATCCTGCCAAAGAAGAGCGGCCGGCAGGTTCGCGTCCGCGAGAACGCGGGCAATATCAGGCTCCGCCTTCTTGGAATCACACGGCAAGCGGATAAAGGCCTTGACCGGGAAACGCTTGAAGAATTCGCGCCACAGGCTGCTCAAGTCCTTTTCCTCGGGCACCTGACGGCTTACCAACTTTATGGCCAGCTTTACGAGATTGGCCGTAAGCGGGGAATCCGTGGCGCGCTCGTTGGCGTCTTCTGGTATAAGTTTCAGGAGATAAGCCAATTGCCGCGCGTCATCGAAAGCGGAGACGCCGACACTTGCCAGCAGTTCCGCCAATTCGTCGTCGTCGGGGCGCTTTGGATCCTGGTGTGCAAGGCTCGGTTTGCCTTTCAACGAGACCGAGGCCCGGGTGCATAAGGCGGTCAAAGCCGGCAGAACGCTGAACAGTTCGGTTTCCGCAAACTGCGGTGCGGGCAATACGATCCAAGGAGAGAGGTCTCCGTCGTGAGTGGGAGATACTTCCAATGTCCATTGCCCTCCTGTCGGCTGCAGCCGGTTGATGAACCGCTGCCCGCGACACATCCACGCCGTGAGCTTCTGGAGAGTTTTGGAGTTCTCCAGCGCGCTTACCACCATTTCAACCTCGGTGGCGTTCATCTGCTCTTGGCGAACGAAGGCATCCAGGCTGGGAAGGACCATCGGCGCGACAATTTCACGCATTAGGGTGCGATTCCAGAGTCTCAGTAGGTCGGTTTCTGTCGTGACGGTCGTCAGTTCGGCGGCGGCGGGAAGATCGCTGAAATCCTGGAGGTGTTGTCGGCCAGAGTCCACGAAGAAGAAGCCATGGAGATAAAGGATGTAGCTTCGTTCGGCAGAACACCTGATTTGCTCCGCTTGTCCCAACGGGAGAAAAACAGCGTGCTGCACCTGGAGAGAGCTGGAAGTCTTGGAAGAGGAACGAACAAAAAGGGCGGCGCCGTGGATGGCAGCTTTCTCCTTCTCCTGAACCGTCTGGCCGCTCGGCCCTATTGAGGACTGGGATGGCCAATGCTGATGGTTCAGCCAGATCTCGGGATTGAGCGTCTCAGGCAGGTGTTCGTGGCCGCTGAAGGTCAAATCGATTGCCGGGTTGGCCCCAGCCCAGAGGCTTACCTTGCCCGAGAGCGGGCGGCGGCCGGCTTTGACTTCCTGCGAGGGGCACGTTCCGAAGCGCATTCGACCATCGGCCCCATCGCTTGAGGCGACGCAGGTTATGACGGGCTTGCCGGCCTTGAATTCTCCAGCCCGGACATCTTTTACGCGGCGAAGCAACGGCATGGTGCAGCCGAGGCGTTCAGTCCAGCCCTCGCCGAACAGTTCATTTAGATCCGCTTTAGGTTCGGTCTTCTCGATAGGCTCCACTCCCGCAAGGTGCGAGGCTCTGCGGAACGGAATCCAGAGGCCAAACCAGCGAGGGGCTTGAAGAGAAAGGGCGGCAAGCGCGGTGAATGCCTGGATGTCAGCAAGTCGAGTCTCGTTCCATTCCGTGTCCCACTCTGCATGCAGGCCGTCTTCCGCGTACCTGCTCCACCAGGGGTTCATGAGGTCGCTGGCGGGCGATTGCTTGGCGGGGTCGCCATGGAACGTGTGCGGTGAGAAGTAAAACAGCGCCTCAGCCCAGTGGAACACACTCTTGAGACCGAGTCCGAACTTGCCGGCAGTGCCTGATTGCGTGGCCTTGTTGCTCAGGCCAAGGGAGGTAATGCTGTTGGCATCTGCCGGGAGAAAGTCGCCGTCGTTGAGCACGCATAACCCCGGTCCGCGAACGAGGGTGTGCTGCGCATTCGGCAGGCCATCCTGGGAGAGAAGGATCAGACACTGTGTTGCGGACGCCCCGGCAACCCCGGCTCCCGCATCGTCCGCGTTCTGGAGGAGCTCTTTGAGAATTGGGAAGCCTCCGCGGTAGCGGTCACGCAGGTCCTGGCGGATGCGCTGAATATCGGCAAGTGGCGAGTGGCGGAAGCCGGGCATAGTTCCTCGGTGTCCATCACGGCGGCGAAGGTGCGGCTTTGAGGACTTCTCCAAACCGCTCTTTGAGGAGGTCGTAGCGCACCCGGTGGCTCTGCGTGTCGTCGGTGCTGCGGTTGAACTTGTCGTACTGCGCGAGTTTTCTGTCAATACTGGCGCTGTTTGGGTCCTTGGCGATCAGGTGCCTGTTCTCTCGCCTGGCCTCTTCGAACTCGACAAGAAACTTCCGAATGCGGTGGTAGTGCTTTTCATCGGTGTTGCGAACGAACCAGTAATAAACCGGGAACACCCCGGCGGATGCGAGCAGGGCGTCCTTGGGAAGGAAAATCTCGGTCATTTCGTCCAGGACATCCACGACTCTCCTGCCCGCCACTTCGAGCTGAGCATTCTGCTTCTTTTTGCTCATTTCTTTGACGAACTCATCCAGGTTGCGCTTCTTTGTTTCCCTGAGATCGCCGTGGAATTCGAAGAGCAATAATTTGGCCGCCGCGTTTTTGTCCTGAGCACGACTGACCGGAAACTTGACGTTCGAGGTGAAAAGCTCGCGGGCCGCAATGTGCCTTATTATCTGTGGTGCTGGGCCTGACATCGCGTTCCTGATCTCTGCGCCGGTCAGGGGCTTGCTTCGGTTTAATCGGACGAACAGTTCGTTGATCTTGGATTCGTCGTCCGTGACCACCCGCATCACGGAGAGGGCATAGTTGTCAAAGATGTCAGCGACGTCGGGATGGTTTTTCGCAAGGTCGGCGTGACCGAGGCCAGCCAGTTTAAGAGTGGGATTTTGCTGAAAGACGAACTGCTCGTCTAGAACGAGGTTACCATCGAAGAAATCGAAGAGAGCTTCCAGGCGCTGCTTGCCGTCAATGATCGCGTAGGAAAGTCCTTTTTTGTTGAGCTTGGTGTTGCCGTAGGTGAAGTCTGCGATGTAAATCTTCGGGACGTCGTACTCGTTGAGGACCGAGTCCACGAGGAATGCCTTGTCGGTTGTGGACCAGAGCCGCCCGTGGCGCTGGTACGGGGGTTCCATGTCTATCTTGGCGCGTTGGGAAATCCACCAGCGCAGGGTTTTTGGTTCAAATTGGGAAACTTTAAACATAGTTCACCTCGAATGCGTTCTCTCGCTTTATCTCTCGGGCAAGTCCGTCCAGGTCGGGGAAGACCACAGAGTCGGTTACTCCGTGGCGGAGCAGAGCAGCGAGAATGTGTGGTAGCCGGCCACGCTTGATGATCAATTTGAGCAGGGATGCTTTAGGGAATTTCTCTTTCCTGTAAATCTCTTCCATCGGACGGGTGTCAGCTCCAAAACAGACGAAGACGCCCCGCTGAGCGACTATGCGCTGGCTGTTGTGTGCGCCGTACACCGCAATCGGGGAAGGCTTCATGGTTTTTACGTCACCAACCGGCGTGTATGCATTTGAGTTTGGGTCGTCGGTCGTGAGCACTTCACCCGCAAAGCTTTTCAGATTCACTGACTTTCTGTTCCACTCGACGGGATCCAAGAGCCAGACGGCCGCGTCATTGCTGAAAACGGGGCTACCGCGGGAACCGAGGGTGTGCCTTGCGGATGTTACGGCGAAGAATAATGCCATCAGTGGACTTTCAGACCAATCGAGGAGTCTGGTTGGAACGCCGTAGTGCTGCATCAGGAATAGCCATTCCCAATTGTTGGCCATGTGGCGAGACAAGAACGGAATGCTCCGTTCCCGGAACCGCGCGAGAAGTTTTTTCTCAAGCGTCATCAGATCGTCAATCGCTTTTGACGACTTATGTCGGTACAGTGACGGCGCGAGGACGTGGGATGTCTTGCCACAGCCCCGGTACCAAATAGGGCCTTTGCGGCTTCCTCGAAAGGACTCGACGGAGGATATGTACTCCTTGAGGGAGGCAATTTGCTTGGTCTTTAGCGTAGGCATACCTAGCTGGGGGTTTTGTCGCGGGATGGGAGCGGAGTGGAGGGCGATTCCGTAACGGCGCTCTGGCGGGCCAGTTTGAAGGCGTATGGGGTGTTGGTGAACTCGGTGGGAAGAATCTTGGCGAGCTGGTCGGTGACGCGCTGGCGCATTTCGACCGCGACCTCCATCAAGGGCTGGATTTCGTCGCTGACCAGGCTGTCCGGTGTGCGGTGGGGGTGGAGGAGCTTAAGCAGGCCCGCCGCCGTTTTCTTGATGGCGTCCTGGTTGCGGCCGGTCATGTTGCCGAAGTCCACCCAGGCGTTGACATGGGTTTGGAAGTTGCGCCGGCGCAGTTCCGCGAAGATTTCGGCCATGTAGTCGGTGAGCAGGCCGTAGCCGGAGGCGTAGTTCTCGGGCCGGATTTTTGGCATTTCCCAGCCCGGCAGGTAAGCGTGGATGCGGTCGAGAAAGGCGGGGTCCTGGAGTTCCGGCGGCAGGACCTGGAAGAGGTGCTTGTAGCCTTCCTCTGGCTGCTTCAGCTCAAGATTGGTATCAATGTTACCGCCGAGGACGATTGAACACGGGGCCGAGAACTCCTGGTCGCCCCGGCTGAACTTGCCGGTTTGCATGTAGTCCTTCAACATGCTGATGCTGGCCTCGTCATCGAAGCGTGTATGGGCAATTTCGTCAAAGAAAACGAGATGCTTCAGCCCGATAACGCCTAGTTTGTGCGACGCCTTGTTGTAGAAGAGGCTCGGGGTTGAGGATGTCCCGCCCGATACCACGAACGCCCGGTTCGAGGTGTTGCGGAAGGTGTAGGTTTTTCCAGTTTCGCGGGGGCCCAGCTCGATCAGGTTGTAGTTCGACTCGACGAAGGGCACCAGACGCAGGAGCATGAGCATCTTTACCCGGTGGTCGAACTTCGACGGGTTGAAGCCGATGGATTGGATGAGGAGGTCAAGCCATTCCTCGGAAGTGAACTCGACCCGCTTCTCGACGAAGTCGTCCAGGTTCAGGCGGGTGTATTGGAGCGGCGTAAATTCGCGGATGTAGAACGGGAACTTGCGGCTCTTTATCTCGTAGGTGCCGTCGTATTCGATTTCCATCGTGCCCCATGCGCCGCTGGTGAGCAGCACATCGCCGTACTGGGCCAGGACCTTCGGGGCGACCCGCACCGTGTCGTCGCCGAGTGCGGGCACGCTGGCCCAGTAGTGGTCGCGTGACTGATCGAGGCGGACGGAAAGTTGGCCGAGCAATTTGTACTCGCCGCGCTCCTTGATCCGGCTTTTGATGAGTTCCTTCTTCGCGCTTTCGGAGTAGTGCTCTGACAGGATGCGGTCGATCTTCTTCTGGCCGTCCACGGGGTTTGTCGGGTCAACGTATCGGCTGACCAGGTACTCCATCACGTAACGTGGGAACTCCTTGTATGCCTCGTTCCAGCGGGTGAGCGGCTTGAGGATGACGCGGTCCCCAAGGGTCCGAGAAATCTTCTGGTCCAGGCTGCTCGGGGTCTGCTGCATATTTTGTGATTTGTCGTCTGCCATGAAATGCTCCTGCTAAACGTCATCAAAGCCCTTCAGGGCATCGGTCTCGAACTTGACCGTTTTAGGTGTGATCTTGACCGGTATCGAAGCGTAACCGTCCAGGGCCTCGCGCCAGGTGCCGTCCAGGTCGGTGTGGCGCAAGCGCAGCGTCACGGCGCTGACAGTGCCGGCGGGATCTGTTTCGCGGGCTGGGGTTTCGCGGTATTTCGCGAAAACCGACGCCGTCAGCTTCGCTGAGGTCGCCGGAGCTAGGTGTGCCCGGTGCTGCAAGAGCTCTTTGCCGAGGTTATCGGCGACCCGGACTTCGAATTCGATGTCACAATTCCCAGTGTTCTTGACTGTGAGAGCAAGCTCGACTTCGGTGTCCTCATCGGCCTGGAGCACGGTGGGGAGACCGAGCAGCTCGGCCCGGGCGGCTTTCCCCGTGACTCGCCGGAGGGTGGCCGCCGGCACGACGATTTCGGCCAGGGACAGGCCACCGTGGCTGTAGCGCGGGATGGCTTTTGTGGCCTCGCGCACCAGCCACCGCCGGCCTACGGTCATCCAAACATCCTGGGTAACGACAGGAACCTTGATGGCGTCGGGCATGGCGGCTGGCGCGAAGCCTTCGACGTAGCGCCAGCGGATGGAATCCTCGGGTGTGCGGCCAGCTTTGGCGGCCTCCGCGTCGGCGACGGTAACGGCCTCGCCGTGGAGGAGTTCCTTGAAGCCGTGGTCGGAAGTGAGAACGACGACGTCATCCGGCCCGATGCGCTTCAGCAGGTCGTCCAGCACACCGCGGATGCCGGTAACCTTGTCACCGAGCATCTTGGTTCGAATGACGCTGTTCAGGGCGGCCAGGTCGCCGTCGAAATCGTGGGCCTCCTCGTCGGAGATCGGGTAAATGAGGACGTTGAGGAGCGGAGCCTCCTTGTCCGTGAAAGTGAGCTTCCTTCTGGCCTTGGTGGTGTCGGCGCCGGTGACGTAACGGAGCTTGGTCTTTGCCTCCTGGGCCGTCAGGCCCATGTTTACTGCGAAGAGCTGTGCCTCGTCCTGGCTGAAGGCGCCTTTGAAGCTTTGCCATTCGCCGGGGGTGCCGCCGGCGAGCAGGCCGGTCCTGGCGATCTCGGTATAACTTGGCAGGAGGCAGAAGCAGGGTTGGTCCTGGACCTGGAAGAACTCGGCGAGGATTGGCCGGACGACTTGTTCCCAGGAGTCGAACCGCATGCCGTCAAAGATAAGCACCCAGACTCGGCCGGGGAGTGTATCGGTGGCGATCTGGTTCACAGGAATCTTTTCGCGGAGCAGGCCGCGGGCGCTCCTGGCGCCGTGGCAGAACTTAGCGACATCGGGACGAACGAAGGCGGCCAGGGCGGCATCGAGGCGCTCGACACGATCGAAGACACGGCCTTTGAGGGACTGCGGTGCAGGCCGTTGCTCATCGGCGCCGTAAAGATACTGGTGTCCGCACTCGGCAAGGGCGTCGTCATCGAAGTCAGCGAGGCAGTGTGCGGCTTGCGAGACTTCCAACTCCAGCAGATGCTGGCCGTTGTGAACGTGCCAGTCGAGGAGGGCGTCTGCGTGAGGGAACTTCGGCGGGGACAGCGCCAGCCCGGCCTCGGCCCGCTGCAAAGCGAGGAGCAGGCGAAGGCCGGCGCGGCACTGCCTAGCCCTGTCAGTGGCGACCTCAGCGCCGCTGAGGAGTAGATGTTTTTCCAGAGCCGGGGCCCATGCGAGCGCCTGCGAGGATGGCTTTTTGAAGAACACCTCCAGAGTGGATGAAAGGTGCTGTCGGAGGATAGCGGGTACGGTTTGAGCGAGGAGCAGAGTGGCGTCTTGGTCGGTGCCGGTCATGGGCGGGAGGAGGGTAACGACCTTGGCGGCGCGGGCGGGTGTCAGAAAGGTCTCGGCGGGCTGCTCGACGGCCGTCCAGGTCCCGTCCTTTTGGAGGGCCGCGATGACACCGGGCGCGAGCTTTTCCATTGCGGCGAGAGGCAGATCGGCGGGAAATATTTGAAGGCCAGCGAGTTGATTGGAGGGATTTTGGAGGTTCAACTGGCCGGCGAGCCGGCGCAGGACGAGATAGCCCGCGAGGTGGTCGGATTCGGTTTCGGTCCAGAAGAGCAGGTGCTTGACCTGGTCACGGGCGGTTTCGCGGATGATCTGTAGGATGACCTCGCGATGGTTGGCGAGCTGGGGCGTTCCGACCAGCAGCCTGACGACGTGGGCCAGGAACTGGGTTGGCTCTGTTTCGTCGGGCCAGATGTCTTTGAGGGTGAGCTTGGGATGATGGGCTAGCAGGACCATCGCAGCCACCTGGCCACGGCACCAAATGTCAGGCTTGCCCCACTTCTCAATGAGTTTCTCAGCAGCCTCCTGGGCGTAGTCCAGGCGCGTGAGCAGGTCCGTCTTGAACCGGCGCAACTCGCGGACGGGGCAGTTAACCTTTGGGGTGATGCGATGGAAGAATGCCGGGACGGAAAGGTCGAGCGGGTCGCCGGATTCGTTAAGGGTCAGGATGTCGGCGATGTAGGAAATGTCTATCGGCTCGGTTGCGTACGGGCCCCGTGACAGCACAATGACAGTTCTGCCCAGGGAGACGGCTTCACGGAACCGGCACCGAAACTCAAGGTCTTGTCCGGCGAACAGGACCAACTGCCATTCTCGGCCTGCGGGGTCAAAGATAGTGGGTTTGTCGAGAATCCCGGCATCGCCCAAAAACCGGTCCGAGTCAATTACCACGGCGACGCGGGCATCGGCTGGGCGCTTTGCCAGCCAGTCGTGGAACAGTTCGGGTGGTGTGCTCAGGGGCATGGAGAGTTACATTTCGAGACCCAGTGTGGCCTGCTTGTCGTCTTTCTTTTTTGCCTTCACTTGGTCTTGCTCTTTCTCGGCCTGGGTGGCGATACGAGCAGAGGCGGCGCGGTGCTGTTTCTCGACGCGGCGGAACATGCCGGCGCTGAGGTGATCCTTCAGCACTGACTGGAAGAGGCGGGTGATGACTCGGTAGGCCTCTTCAGCGTCGAAGCCGCGGAGCGCGGGCAGTGCCTCTGCCTGCTTCTCCTCGATGTCGCGGCAGGCTTGGAAGAGGACTTCGATCCACTGGCAGCGCTCCTCGTCGGTCGTCTGGCGGGTTAGGGTGCCGGCCAGGTAACGCTCGGCGTCGTGGAGAACGCGGAGGGAACGGTCATCGTTCATCTGCTCGCGTTCGTCGGCGGTGGGTTCACGCCAGCGGCTGGTGCCCTGATCGCGCCAGAAGTTCTCGCTAAGAATCTCAACGAGCGACTTCTCCAGCGAGACCCGCAGGGTTGCCATCTTCCAGACAGTGTTGAGATCCCCTTCCGTCATCGGCCGCTGATGGAGTTGATTGCGCAGCCACAAAACAGCTGTTGTTTCGTCCTTGACGTCGACAGGTTCAAGCAGAGCCTGACCGCCACTATCAGGCTGGAGCTGTTCACCCCGCAAGAACCATTTGCCCTCAATCTTTCGACAGTACCTCGCACAAACCTTTTCTAGTGCGTCATGTGTAGCGCCTTCGATAGGAAGGTTCTGGGACAGCAGGTTCTTTACCACAACAGAGTGGAGCACTGGCGTAGTGCGGCAAATGTCTGAGTATGTTTTGGGGTCGGTCTTGATCCGACCTGGCAACTCAGAGAGGTAGCCTTGTACGATGTCCCAGAGCCTGTGTTGAGATGCGTTCTCCCCATTGGCCGCTCTGTTTGAGACGCCCAACGCAGGCTTGAAGAGATTCATCACCACATCGGTTCCTGCCGCCTTCGCTCGATTGACCTGGTTGAACGTGCGCTGCTGCTTGTCCAGCTCCTGGGCGGTTACGACATCAAAACCGGAGGTTGACGCTGCCGCTTTGATCGCATCCCAGACACGATCATCTGTGTTCTTGAAAACGATGGATGCCCAACGACCCGGTTTAAGCACGCGAAACATCTCTCGGAACGCATCAGCAATGGTCTTAGCGTAAAAGCCTAGATCCTTCTTGTGGACGTAATTTATTACGCAATCTTTAGCCAGGTCGCTGAATTGGCCTAACCAGGATTCCCAGAGGAAGTTAAGCTCTGCATATTGTAGCGCTTCTCCGAAGGGCGGATCTGAGAATATGTAGTCGACGCAGGAATCTGGCAGCTTCAGGGAGGTGGCGGAACCTGTGAGGAGCAGAAAAGCATAGTGGTCGCTACGCGGTATTTCAGATTCCATTTTGGGAATCCGAACTTCGACCTTTCGAGCGATGGCGTCGAGCACGTTACATTCCTTTTGGAAGGAGGGAACGTACAGCGTTCCCGACATGACCGGCATGGGGAACGAGGCATGCTTGAGATAGCGGCACCGCTTGCTCAAACCATCTGAGACGCCGGTGAAGGCGAATTTCAATCGTGCGGCGACCTCGGGCTTGGAGATTGCTCCGAACTCTTTCCAGAGTCGAGCCAGCGCCCACAGGTTGCGTTTGGTATAGAACTCATCGACGCGATGGATACCTCTGCCGGACATCGTCTTCCTTGTCTGGCGGCCCATTGGCAGGTTGTCCGTGGGGTACCAGTACGGGATGGTTTTTGCCTCGATGTCGGAAACTCGCTGTCGTTCAGAGGCAGTGGAGGCTCTCTCGCGGGAGAGCCACCCGGTGGCCGTCTTCTGTTGGGAGGTTTTAAGCCCCACGTAGCTATAGCGTGAAAAGACAGGTCGTGAGCCAGCTAGCTGGATCTGGGCCTTCTTCCACTCTTGACCGCAGTGTGGACAGTGGAATCGTTCCTTTACTTCCCCCGTTTCGACGTCCATCGCGCAGTTCCATAACAGGATCGTATTTCCGCAGCCTCTACTCGATTTTCTTTTCCGCAGAATGGGCTTGCCTGCGTTGGCACCGCGTTGGCTGATTTTGCCCGTAGGCTCTTCTATTGTGATAACGCCTTGGCACTTGAAAATGTCCGACCATATAGTGTGATCAATGATGGCTGGGATAGCGATCCAGTTATCTATGGCGGTAGCGTCGGTGTGTGCCTGTGAGTCGTGGTGTGGTAGTTCGGCGACGGAGTAGCCGAGTCTCCGCTCGACCTCAGATTTCGTCAATAGTTCCCAGCGCCGGTCCTCGTCGTCCAGTAGCGTGCCGGGAGCGGGGTTGGCGGGCGGGTTTTTCAGTCGGCTGACGACTTCGGAGTTGTCCGGGTCATAAAGCCCTACGGCTGGCTCGTAATGCTCTGTGCCGTAGAGCCAGTCGAACTCGTCTTTCACCGCAGCCTTGATCCGCTCGAACTCCTGGCGGAAGGCGTCGATATCAACTGGGGTGTTGAAGTTGTAGGCGATGTGGCAGGCTGCGGGTGAGAGATCGTTCAAGATGCAGGCACGTGAGCCAATGCGGTGCTTAAGGTCAGGAAACTGTTGAAGGATGTCCTCGGGCGGGGCGGAGCACATCTGCGCCGCTGCGCCCGTCATTCCTGAGCCACAAAACGGATCGAGGAGCAGATCGCCACTCCTAGTGTAATGGAGGATGTAAGGGATGATGCCGCGTGGCGGGACTTTGGTGTGGTAGGAATGGGCGTTGTAGATTGGTTCGTGCTTGCTCTCTCGCAGGTCTGCGGCAAATGGAGGTCGTTCGTAAGCATCTGTCTCCGGATCGTAGGGGGTGACACAGCGGGCGAGGAAATCGGCGAGGGCTTTGTCTTGTTGTTGGCGTGGCATGTGCGTCAAGCTTGCGGAGGCTGATCTTCGGAGGTTAAAAAGACGCGGACGCGCTTGCCAGCGGGGTGCTTGGCCTTGGCGTCCTTGATGGCCGTCCGGAGCAGGGTGGTGAGTTTCGCCAGGGCTTCCTCGATGCGCGCTTCCTCGATAGCGCCGACCTGGGTCAGGATGGGCTTCAGGGCCACGGTTTCGTGAACGATGTTTGCTTCCTGCAACAACTTCCGAAGGAAGGCGACCAGATCATCGGTGATGACACCGACCAACTTGTCGGCGGCTGCAATTTGGATGATTTCGAGGAGCGCTTTGAGGTCGGTTCGCTGGGTATCATCGGCGGCTTTTTTGAGGATGGTGGCGATGGAAGCGTCCTTGAGACGCTGGATGCGGTCGGCCAGACCCTGGGCGGCCAACTGAGAGAGGCGGTCACATGCCTTTTGCGGGAGGGGTTTTGACGGCGTCCACTGGCATTTTGGACAGAGCGCGTTGGCGCCGGCGATGTCGGCTTCGGCGGCGTCGAGGCAGACATAGGCTTCGGATTCGAGGTGGTCGAGGTCTCCCCCGAGGCTGGCCGTGCCGGCGAGGGGCGGGCCGAGTTCGGTAGCCGTATTGAGGCGGCTCAGGGCAATGACGGCCGGGCGGAGGCCTTGGGCGGTGGCGGCGATGTGCCCGAGGGTGTCGTAGAAGGCGCGGTGGGCCTTACGGTAGGCCTGGACGTAGTTGCACTTCCATTTCTCGAAGGACTCGAGCCGAGCCGGGACCAGGTGGGGACTGGCGTAGAGGGTGTCGAATTTGAAATAGGCGAGGTTGGCCTTGCGGTCCACCTCTATGGCCTTGTCCACCTCGCAAGCAGCGGCCAGGTAGTCGCGGGCCTGGCTGATTTCGAAGGCGCGGTCGCGGAGTTTGCGCGCATTATCGAACTCGGCGAACGCCTCTTTGAACTTTTCCGGGGTGGCATAGGTCTCGCGGGCGGCAGCATCGAATTCCTGATAGGACGTGGTCGCAACCAAGTTGGCGAGGCCCGCTGTCAGTTCGGTAAAGGTCTTGGGGACGGCGCCGCCAAGCTTGTCGGCCAGGGTGGTAATAGCATGTTCGACGGGGCTGATCTGCTCTTTGAGTTTGGCCAGGACCGAGAGCAACTGTTCGTTGCGGGGGAGTTCTTCGTCGGGGGTGGACGCGGGCTTGAGGGAGTCGTCAAGGACCCGGGCGTAGGGCAGGACCTCGTTCCAGCCCTTGGTGATGGAGGGCGCGATGCGGGCACCGAGCAGGGCCTTGTCCATGTGGGTGTTCCACTTGCAGAGGCCGAGGGTGTGGGCGGTGAGCTTGTTACCGGGGAGCGGTTTGCCGTTGGCCAGTTGGATCTGCGTAGCCGTATTCAGGGCGAGCTCGTAGCCACCGAGTTTGACCAAGGTGAACAGGTAAAGGTTGGCCATCTCCTGAGTCAGACCATAGGGCGGGCAGCAGAGGGCTTTGTGGATGTCGGCGATCGGCCGGTCGGGGACGGTGGCCAGCTCCTTGCGGATTTCGGTGAGGGCCTGGGAGGCGTCGGGTTTGAGTTCGTTGGGGTGGGACTTCTGCGTCAGCTCCAGGCCGACACCGAAGTTGACCACGGCGTCCTTTTCGGCTGTGGCCGGCTCTTTGGTGAAGAGGCCGGCGAAGATTTTGCGGGCGTCGTTGTCAGTGAATTCCTTCTTTAGCTCTTTGGCGCTGAAGAGAGGGGTGTCGTAGGACTTTTCGAGGAGGCGGGCGGCGAGGGACTCCTCGCGCTCTTTGGGAGTGGCAAAGACCTCGACGGCCTTGATGCCGTAGCCCTTCTGGGTGAGGATCTGGCCGCGCCGGAACTCATCCTGCTGGCACTTGAGGAGGGTTTTGACGGCCTCTTTGCGCTTTCCGTCGGCGTAATCACGGAGGCTACCCTGGTTTGGCGCGGCGCAGGTCCGCTTCATTTCCTCCGCAGCCAGCAGGTCGGCCAAGGCGTCGCAGGTGGTTTCGGTGAGGTCTTCGGGCCGGCAGACGGCGATGCGGGTCTCTTTGAGGGCGGCTGTGATTGTGGCGTCGGAGTCAGCGGGCTTGTTGACCAAGTAAACGATCCGGAAATGCTGGTCGGTATTCTTGATGTCCTCACCGAACTCGTCGCGCCACCGGTCGGAAATTACGACCTCGCCGCCGTAGGCTACCTTGTAGAGCTTGCGGGTCGAGGCGGCGGGGCGGTGCGGGAATTGGTATTTGGGCGAAGCGTTGGACTGGCGCTCCTGGGCGGTGCGCAGGTCGTTCGGCGCGAAGGAGGCGAAGAGGCCGCCGTTGACACCGAGTTCATTCTGGGCTTCCTGCGTGATGTCCGGCAACTGCCAGAAGAGGGACTCGAGCCACTTGTCGTCCTGGCGCTTCTTTTCCGAGAGGAATTTCTTCTTGAGGGGGGCGAAGAACTTGACGGGGTTGGCTTGAACGAGGCTGGTTTCGTAGGAATAAACGGCGACCTCTTCGCCGGCGCGGGTGCGTTTGTCCTTGCGGATAGGGAAGCCGTGGGAGAGGAGCAGTTCAAGGATTTGCTCGGCCTGGGCTGTGGCACCGACGGCGTCGTCGTGGAGCCAGGTGGCTTCGGCGGCTTCCTGAGCGGTGAGGCCATCGCGCTGGTTGTCGGGGAGGCTCAGGACCCAGAGGAGGAGAGTTTGGAGGATGGCCTCACACTGTTCGCGTTCCTCGGCTGCCAGGTCAAGCTCGGTCAGTTGCCCGATGGCGCCCTGGAGATTCAGGTACGCCTCGCGATAGTGCTCTGAGTTCAGCCCGCTCAGGAGCATCGGGCTTTTGATCAGGTCAGAGAGGACCAACAAACGGGTGCTCTTTAGGATTTCCGACTGCTTTAATGTTTCCCAGGCGATGCGAATAGCGGCGCGGGCGGTGGGCAGGTTGTGTTTCTCCGCGTTCTGCGTCAGGCTGCGGAGGGCCTGGACTGTGCGCGGCTGAAACGGGAAAATGGCGGTGAAGTATTCCAGCGAGATGTTGCCTTGCTTGATGAACTTGTATGCCTTGCGGCAGTGATCGTAATAGTCCTTGATGTCGGTTGGGGCACCCTTGAGCAGTTCCCGGCAGCGGAAAGCGACGATCTCGGCAAAGTCGCCTTTTGATTTGTCGGCCAAGAGGGGAAGGACGATAAAGCGGTCGCCACCGCCGCCGCCGGCAAGCTTCTGAGGCACGTCGCCCTGGCTGGCGATAATGGTGATGATATTGAGGTGCTGGGTGGGAAGGACGAAAGCGAGCGTTTCCAGGACTTCCTCGTCCTCGGCGTAGGCCGTGGTGCCGGCGGGATGGCGATCCTGCCAGGAGCGGAACTCGTCCACGACGAAGACGAGGCCGTCGTAGCCGCCGAGTTTGGTGATCTGGTCGTAGATGTGGGTGAAGCGCTCTTTGAACTTCCCGCGCAGACGGCCCTCGGGGAGTCTCGATTTGACGAGTTCCTGACCGAACTTTTTCGGGCCGGACTTTTTGCGGAAGTCCTCGGGCGTGGACTTGTGCTCGCGGCTGAAGAAATTATTGACGGCGGCCTTCTCGTCTTCGTTGGCTTCGTTCTCGAACCAGTGGTCGGCCAGCTCGGCGGACGTGATTTTGATTTGCGGCTCCAATTGGGGAGCGAACGTTTTGAGGCTTTGGCGAATTTCCTCCTCGAAGACGCGCATCAGACTGTCACCGTCGCCGGATTGGCCCATGCCGCGGAGCGAGAAGGCGACAGGGAAGAGCTTTATTTTCGAGAGGCCGGCGGAGTATTCGCTTTTAAGTTCGGCGTCGCTCAGGGCGTCCCAAACCTTGTGCTGCTGCCAGACTAGGAGGTCAATGAGCGTTCCGAGGAAATGGGTCTTGCCGGCACCGTATTCCGCTTGGACCCAGAAGCCCTGGCCTTTGCGGTTGATGACGTCGTCAAAAACGCGTTTGCATTGGGCGCGGAGCGAGGCGGTGAACAGGTAGTCGGACACCGTTTGGCAGGCTGCCTCGGGCGTGATGATCTTCGCCAGGGTGGGAGTGAGGTCCGGCTCCGGCTTGAGTTTGATGATCTTGTTGAGGTCGCGCATAGGGTTAGCCGTTGGTAGTGAAAACCTCTTTTACCATGCCGGGTTCGGAGAAGTACTTGAGGAGGCGATTGCTCTCGCAACGGACTTCTTCCGGCCACTCCGTTGTCTCCTGGCCGCCTTCGAGCAGCAAAATGACGAGGGTAAAGGAGCTAACAAACCAGTCATAGAACACCGTGAGCCCGACGCTGTAACGGGCCAGTAGGCCGATGGACTTGACGACAAGGATGGCGCGGTTATCCGGTCCGGAGTGGATTTCCTTGAGGCGGCTACGGAGGCGCTCGCGGAGTTGGTCCCTGGTGGCGTCCTCATCCAGGGGGAGGCTTGACGGGTCGAAGAGGTCGAGTAAATCGAGGACGATGAATGTGTCAGTGCCTAGGGCCTGCTGAAGGCTCTTTTCGCTACCGGCCCACAGGAGGATTTCTTTGTCCCAGGAACGGGATTTAACCAGCGCCTGCAGGTGGGTGGCGGATTTCATAACCGTGCCTTTCTTTCAAGAAGCTCGTCCAACGTGAAACAGGTGGTGACCTGCTCGAGTTGGTCGGCAACGACGTATTTTCCGATCAGTCCTTTGGCGTCGGCCTCGCGCAAGACGGCCCTGACGGCATTCTCGGACTTGTAGCCGAGGAATTTCCAGAGCGGGTTGGCGAACAGATTGCGCAACTCGACGGTCCGGACCGCCTTCGCGGCGAAGAGGTGGTGGACCAGGATGAGCAGGGATGTTTTCTGCGTGACGACGGGAACCAGGCGGTCCGGTTTGCCCTTGGCGCGTTCGAGGAAGCTGATGCGCTTGAGGTTGATCCTGAGGCGTTCGCGGGTCTTCTCCGGGGCCGGTTCGCCCAAGGAATCCTGGAGGAACTTGTCGAAATAGGTGGCGGGCATCGCGAGGCCGTTCTCGCACGGGAACAGGGCCTCGGCAACGCACCGGCCCATAATTGGCTCCTGGCTGAGGTAGGACCAGCGGAGCAGGTCGGTGCTGATGGCCTCGTCTTGATAGGCGCGCCAGGTGCGCGGGAGGAGGCCCTCCAAGCCGTCGGGGAAAAACCATTTCAGGATTGATTGGGCGTAGCGGCGGCGGGTTTCGGCGCTATTCTGGCCGAGGCGCTTCATCAGGATTTCCTGAAGCTGCTCCGGGGACGCCGCTTCGTGAGCAATCTTTAGCGCCAGCAGGCCCTCGGCGACAAGCACGTCCTGGATCGTCTTGCGCGCGCGGGCGGGGGCTTTTTTGGCAAGGGGTAGTTCGACTTGGCCGGGCAGGCCCAATGGGATTTCGGGCTGGAGCTGAAGGCCGGGGCGATGGGCGGGGCGGCTGTAGGGTTTGGCTTTTTCCGGCTGGGCAGCGAGGGCGGCGGCTTCCTCCAGGGAAATGGTGGTTTCCTGGACGGTGCCATCGGGCAGGCGAACGCGGCACTCGAAGCCATGGGCGACGGGGCTGGCTGATTCGAGTACAACAGGGAGAGCGAAGTGTCCCGGAAGGGACACCTGCTGGCCGATCGGTAGCTGTACATTCGTGCCGCCCATGACGAAAAAATCGTGTAATGATGGCGCGGCGGGAACGAAATTGCACGCAGATTCTTGGGACCGTGAGGTTTGGGCGGCCCGAACAAGGGCCCGAGAAAGTTTCAGTGAGGCGGCATTCCGCAGGGGGAGATTTCTGACATGGGAGGCCGTTTTGGTTGAAGTGGCGGGCATGGGTAGTGCCTTTTTCATACTTCCGACTCGGGATCGGTGGCGGGGTGGATGCATTTCAGGACTTTGGCCCTCAGGTTGGCGACGGTGAAGGGTTTGTCGAGCAGGGCGATTTCAAAGGTGGGGAATGACAGGAGGTGCTTTCGGATGTGGCGTGGTCCGATCTGGGCGGATGTCACCAGGATGGGGAACCTGGCCCGTCTGCGGAAGAGGAGAGGAAGCGTTTCTTCGAAGCGCAGACCGGGATGGCAGCAATCCGTGATGAGAAGATCAGGCTTCCGACGGGTTACTTCGCGCAAAGTGGCATAGCCACTGTCGCACTGTATGAGGTGGTAATCTTTGAAGAGAAACTGCAGCATCAGTTTTACGCAGTCCCTCACGGTTGGTTCGTCGTCGCAGTGCAGAATCCTGGCCGGCCCGTTCCCCCGCAGGAGGGAAACGGGCTCCGCTTTGGGGCACTTCGGAGCCTGTTCCCCCTGGCCTGATGGATCTTGCGGCGGTTTCTGTCCGTTGTTGTCCCTCATGGCGAGTGCGAGTCGCGATAGTGACGGCGGCGATTCCTTAATGAGGCCATTGTGTCCGGCTGTGCGGCCTCGTCGAGGTGGAAGAAGGCGGCGTGGATCACTTCGTTTTCGTGGACGAGGGCGGTGCCGGCCAGGGCCTTGCCTTTGTAGCGGTGATCCGTGCCGTGGCCGAGTGAGGGAAACTGGCGCTCTTCGGCGGCGGCGATTTCTGCCAGGAATGTCTGGGCGCTCGCGGCGATGGCGTCTGGCGCGGCGGGCTTGCCTTTGGGGTCGAGCAGGCCCTCCAGCGTGTAGCTGCGGACCAGTTTAGGGTGCAGTTTGGCGTAGGCGGCCGTGAGCGAGACCATGTCCACGCCAACAGGCCGGCCGTCGACGATGGCGAGAAGACCTACCTGGTTGGCGAGGGGTTTGAAAAGCTCGTCGCACTGGCGGAGGTCGTCTTCCCGGGCTTTGTAAACGTCGCTCATGGCAGAGGTGGGGGACGGGGCGCCGGCTTTGGCCTGAAGCTCGGCGATCCCGTCCCAGACTTCGCCCTGGTCGGAATGGTAGGCGCCGGATGCCTCGAGGGAGCATTGGACTGAACGGGTCTTTTTCGAGCGGCTCTTGTAGGCCATTACATTGCCGGATTCGCTGAAGGCCTTGGAGGCGTAGGACCAGCGGCCCTGTTCAGTGCAACTGACCGGGATTTTGGTCTCTGAA
>Ga0181521_10001531_pt1 | contig 28638 bp, 16 predicted proteins | sample PEATcosm2014_Bin_32_FD_119764 | JGI IMG/M metagenome (GOLD analysis project Ga0181521, IMG submission 119764) | Peatland microbial communities from MTU Mesocosm Facility, Houghton, MI, USA - PEATcosm2014_Bin02_60_metaG | ecosystem: Environmental > Terrestrial > Soil > Wetlands > Peat | place...
ATTGCCGTCGACCCGTCCGGCTCCATCTACGTCTCCGGCGTGACTCTCTCCAAGGATTTCCCCGTTACTTCCAATGCTCTCACGGGGCAGGGCACGAATAACTTCATTGCGCGCCTGAACTCCACCGGCACGTCGCTTACTTACTCTACTTACTTTCTTTCCCAGATCCTGGCTTTCGATGTGGATAACCAGGGCCGCGCTTATCTTACGGGCAATCTGGCGGGCGGCGAACCGTATGTCGCGGTTCTCGATACGGGCGCGGGGACGATCGCCTCGTCGCCTCTCCCGCCAGGGATCGCAGGGGCGGGAGTCGCCATCGCGGCAAATGCCGGCGGGAGCCTGGACGTGGCGGTAAGTCCCGCGCCCCTCCCGTACAATTTCGATTATTATCCTTACACCCCCGCGCGCGTGCTGGGAGACAGCTATCTGCTCGAGTTGGATTCCGACGGTGGCCTCGTGTCCCAGATTCATATCGCCCAAAGCCAGTTCGATTCCATCCTGCTCGATTCCTCCGGCAACGTTTCTGCCTTCGGCCACGGCACGGGCGCAATTCCCACCGCGCCAGTCCAATTGCTACCCGCGGCCTGCACGCCGTCAGGCGGCAGTTTCGTCATCGAGGAGAACTCCGCCGGCACCATTCTGGCGTCCACTTATTTCCGCCAGGCGGACGATACCGCCCATGCAATCGCATCTCCCGGACACCTGCTGGTATATCGAACCGAGTCGTCCACCACCGTGCCCATGGATCTATCGGCGCAGCCTGCGGCGCTCTTTGGCTGCGCGTTAAACCTGGCCACGGGACAGGTGGGCAACGGCCTCGCGCCCGGCGAGATCTTCGAACTTACAGGCACGGGGCTCGGTCCCGCGCAAGGCATCGGCGCGGTCCCGGATGCCGCCGGCCAATACCCGACCTCGCTCGGCGGTGTGCAGGTGCTCTTCGGCTCGACGCCGCTGCCACTGCTCTATGTGAGCGCCACCGAGATTCACTCCGTCGCGCCGTTCGGCGGGCTCCCTTCCCAGAACGCCCTTCAGGTGCAGTATGGCAGCAACAATCCGCCGCCGCTCGATCCCCCCGGGGCCAATCTCAACCCGGGCATCTTCGAGATCAACGGGCAGGGCGCCATCGTCAATCAGGACGGCACCGTCAACGCGCCCGCCAATCCCGCGCCGCTGGGATCGATTGTGTCCGTCTACTGTACCGGCACGGGCTACCTGCAAAACCTTGTCGTCGATGGCAGCGTCGCTCCTATCCCTCCGCCGTATGACACAACCGAACTCCAGAACCCCGGGGTGGAATTCGCGGGTGTCGCGGGCACGACTTTATGGAGCGGAGCCGCGCCGGGATTGATCGAAGGGGTGACGCAGATCAATGTGCAGTTGCCGGCGGCGCTGCCGGCGGGAACCAACCTCAGCGCCGTGCCGGTGATCCTGAATGCCGCCGGAACGCTCTCGCCGCCCGTGAATATCAGCGTGAAGCAGTGAGTCCGTTCATGGCGCGCAGCAGTTCTGGCTTGACTAACTGGGCGCCAGCCGCCGATAAGTGGTCGCAATCCTGATAAAGGAGCATTCGGCGCTCGTCCGCGAAGCGGATCTCGCCGGTTCCGCGCGTGAATAACGGTTCGATGTCGATCACGCGCACGCTGCCGCTCCCGGCGCGCTTCACGGTTTCGTTGCGCGCCATCCGCGCCGCGCGCTCGCCGGCGTCTTCGCGAAACGGCGGCCGATTTCCCTCGCGAATGCCTTCGCGCGTGGCGTTTTCGGGCAATACGGGAGGCTGGGTGATGAGAAGGATGTTGCCCGCCAATGGCTTCAGCTCGCGCAGCGCGACGGTGAGCCGGGTCGGATCGACCGCGAGCTTGTTCCAATTGCAAACCAGCAGCAGAAAATCCGGCCTTTCCTGCCGCACGACGGCCAGGGAATCGACCCATAGGCGCGGATTTTGGCCAGTCGAGCGCGGCAGCGGATCGCCGGCCTCGACGCTGATCACGTCGAGCCGCAGATCGCGCTGGCGGGCGATTTCGCGCGCCAGTCTGCCGTACATCGACCCGTTGCTATCGCCCATCAGCACCATCGATCCGCCCCTGCCTCCGGAATTGAAGCGCAGTCCGCCGGCGCGGATCGCGCGCGGGTCGGCATTCACGTAATTGGCGTTGCGGATGACGATGCCGAGAGGCACCAGGGCCGCCAGCGAGCTCGCGAGAGCGGCAAAAGCGATGCGCCGCCGGGCGGGCGCGTTCAGAAAAACGCGGCCGGGCTGTTCAATCAGCACAAAAGATACCGCCGCAGCGCCGAAACTGATGAAGATCTTCAGCGCCAGCCGAAGCGCCGCGGATTGCCAATAGCAGGCGTAATCCACCAGCGAAAACACCGGCCAATGCCACAGATAAAGCGAATACGACATGCGTCCGATGAGCACCAGCGGCTTCCAGGACAAAACGCGTGCGCCGCTCGACAGCAGACACGCCGTGCCGATTACCGGCAGGATGGCAAATCTGCCCGAGACAAAGGAAATGCCGATGAGAAGAGAAAAGGCACCGCTCCCTCGCGGTCGCGGCTCCGTAACGGCTTTCGCCATCACCGCACCGGCCAGCAACTCCCACGCGCGCGCCGGCAGCAGATAGAACGCCCATTCCGGCCGAACTCTTCCGAGCGCCACGTAGCAGACGAAACTCAAAGCCCCCAGCGCCGCCAGGACCCGCGTCCGCCGGCACACCAACAGGAGCGCCGGGAACAGCAGATAGAACTGCTCCTCCACCGAGAGTGACCAGCAATGCAAAAACGGCTGGGCATCCGGGGACAAACCAAAATAATTCCCCTGCAAAAGGAATTTCAGATTCGCCACCGATGCCGCCGCCGCCGACAGCGTCGCGCCGGTGGACGCCAGGTCTTGGGGCGAATAAATCAGCGCTGCACCCGCTACAGTCGCCACTGCGACCACCGCAAACGCCGGCAGCAGACGCGCGATCCGCCGCTGATAGAACCGGCCGAAACGAAACCGGCCCGCCTCGCAGTCGCGCAGAATAATTGAAGTGATCAGGTAGCCGGAAATGACGAAGAAAATGTCAACCCCGAAGAATCCGCCCGGTAGCCAGTGGCGATTGAGATGAAAAACGAACACCGCCAGGACGGCGATCCCTCGCAAACCATCGATCTCGGGGCGGTATTCGGCGGCGGGGCGCATTCACTTTGTAGTGGCGCGCCGCCGCCGAGCCTCTCAGCAGCCTTACGCCGCCAGCCGCAGCAGCGCTTCCTCCAGAATCCCCCGCACCATGGCGAGCTTGTAGCCGTTCTTTTCGAGCGGTACCGCGTCTTTCACCGCCGCCTGCGCCGCCGCTGCCACCGTGGCATCGTCGAGCGGCTTGCCGACCAGCACCTTCTCCGCTTCCGCCGATCGCCATGGCGCCGGCGCCACGCCGCTCAGCACCACGCGCGCCGCCGTCACCTTGCCCTCCGCCAGCGTCACAGAGATGGCAGCGCCGGCCGTGGCGAAATCGAACGCGCCGCGCTCGCGCACCTTGCGATACGTACTGCGCTCGCCTTGCGGAGGCGCGTCCAGCAGAATGTCCGTGACGATTTCGCCCGGCGCCAGCACGTTTTCCTTCACGATGCTCACCTTGGGCAGAACGAAGAACGCTTCCGCGGGTATCGTCCGCCGCCCGTGAGGACCGGCGATCGCGACCCGCGCGCCCAGCGCCACCAGCGCCGATGCCGTGTCCGACGGATGGACCATGTAGCAGCGGTCCCAGCCCAGAATCGCGTGGAACTGGTTCTCGCCCGCCTCCGCAAAGCAAGTGTCGCCGCCCTTGCGCAGGCAATGGAACTCGCCGCGGAAATACCAGCACCGCGGCCGCTGGCAAATATTTCCGCCGATGGTTCCCTGATTGCGCAACTGCGGGCTCGCCACCGACCGCGCCGCCTCCGCCAGCGCCCGATACTTGTCCGCCACGTGCGGATTCACGGCGATTTCGGCCAGCGTGGTCAGCGCGCCGATGCGCAAACCGCCGCCCGCGCGCGCGCCGATACCTTTCAGTTCTTCGATTCCCGAGATGCTCACCACGGTATCGGCGGCGGTAACGCCGTCGCGCAGGCAGCCCAGCAGGTCGCTGCCGCCCGCCAGAATGTGAGCCCCCGGAGCGCCGGCCAACGCCACCGCGTCCTGAATGGAAGCCGCTTTCTTATAGGAGAATCTCTGCAACATGGCTCACCCCCGCTTTGCGTTCAACACTTCTAGTACGGCCGCCGGCGTGATTGGCGCACGCGCCAGGCGCACTCCCGTGGCGTGATAGAAGGCGTTGGCAATGGCCGCCGCCGCTGGTACCAGCGCCGGTTCGCCCAGCCCCTTGGTGCCGGTCGAATTCACCTCGGTATCGTGCGGATCGATGGGAAGCACGGTCAGGTCGGCGGGAACATCCATCGCGGTCGGGATCTTGTAATCGTGAAAGTTGCGATTCAGCATTTTGCCTGTCCCGGCGTCGAGCACGCGATGCTCGGTGAGCGCGAACCCGATGCCCTGCGTCATGCCCCCGAGCACCTGGTTCCGATACGTCAGCAGGTTCATCACCCGGCCGCTATCCTGTGCCGCCAGCATGCGCACCACGCGAACTTCGCCGGTCCGCTTGTTGACTTCCACTTCGGCGAAATGCGTGCCGAACGGCCGGACCGCCTTGTCCGCCGGATGCGGCGCGCGCGTCCCGACGCCGACCACTACCCGCTGGGTTTGCAATGTCCGCAGCCGCCCGACGGCGACCTTGGGATTGCCGCCGGGGCCGGAGATTTCTCCGCCAGCCAGCTTGAGATCGGCCACCGGTACGTTCAGTTGCGCCGACGCCATCTCGAGCAACCGCGCCTTCACTTCCAGCGCCGCCGTCCGCACCGCCGGCGAATCGACCATGCAAGTCTTGCTGCCGCCGGCGCCGTCGCTGAATTGCGTCGTCCCGGTATCGGCATTCTCCACTTCAATCTGCGCCATCGGCACCCCAAGTTCTTCGGCCACTACCTGCGCCATGATGGTGCGAGTTCCGGTGCCGAGATCGGCCGCGCCGATGTTCAGGTTCACGCTGCCATCGGCGTAGAATCGCACGATCGCCGTGGAGATGGGCGGCGCCAGATACCCCCACATGCCGCTGGCCACTCCCACGCCGCGCACGATCGGTCCGTCGCGCTTCGCCTTCGCTCTCGCCTCCGTCCAGCCGAACGCCTTGGCGCCTTCGCGCAGGCATTGCGGCAACCCGATCGACGTGTACGGCTTGTTGCCATCCACGCCGCACACCATGGAAATGTTCTTCAGGCGAAATTCCACCGGGTCCATGCCGATCTTTTCCGCCAGTGTGTCCATGGTCTGCTCGAGCGCCCACGCGCTCTGCGGAAATCCCGGCGCGCGGAAGGCGCGGCTCTGCCCCGCATTGATGAATACCGGCGCTTCTTCCGTCTTGACGTTGGGGCAGACATACAACTCACGTACCAGATAGGCGGCCGAATCGCCGGCGGGATAGGCGCCGATCTCGGAGTTGCCGCGCAGTTCGAAGGCGGTCAGCGTTCCGTCCTTCTTCACCCCCGCCTTCAACCGCAGGTTGTGAGCGGGCCGATTTCCCACGCACAGCAACTCCTCTTCGCGGCTCAGACAATACTTCACCGGCCTTCCGGTCTTTCGCGCCAGCAGCGCGGCGAGCACCGTGTACTTACTCAGGTCGATCTTGCTGCCGAACCCGCCGCCCATGTGGCGCGCGATCACCCGCACCTTGCTGAGCGGGATTTTCAGCGCCGACGCCACCCCGGCTTGCGTGGTGAACGGAAACTGCGTGGAATCCCAGATGGTCAGATGGTCGCCCTCCCAATGCGCCACCGATCCATGCACTTCGACCGGCGTATGCAGCAGGCATGACGTCTGGAAGGTCTCTTCCACCACCACGTCGGCCTCGGCAAAGCCCTTCGCCACGTCGCCGCGGCTGAAATTGTTGGGCTGGACGATGTTGCCGCCGTCCTGCACTTTGGACGCCCCCGGTTTGAGCGCGTCCACCATGCTGCTGACAAACGGCAGTTTCTCGTACTGCACCTCGATGGCGCGCACCGCGTCCCACGTCTGTTGCTGGGTCTCCGCGGCCACCGTCGCGACTTCTTCGCCTTCGTATCGGCAATGCGGATCGAACAGCCGGCTCCCGCGATACCACGGGATGTTGCAATCCTTATCGGCGTCGCTCAGAATGGCGCGCACGCCCGGCACGGCCGCGGCCCGGCTCACGTCCACTTTGGTCACGCGGGCATGCGCATGCGGGCAGCGCACGGTAGCGGCGTAGAGCATATCGGGCAGGTTCTGGTCGAGCGTGTACTTCGCCTCTCCCGAGAGCTTTTCCGGCCCGTCGATTCTGGGAATCGACTTGCCGACGATGGTAGTTTCCGTCCAGGGTTTGGGATTTGCATCCGGCATGGCTCACCTCCCCGCTTTCTTCAATTCCGCGGCCCGATTGACGGCGCGGAAAATGTGTCCATACGCTCCGCAGCGGCACAGATTGCCACTCAGACCCTCGCGGATCTGCTCGATGGCCGGGGAGGGCGTCTTACGCAGCAGCGCCTCGGCGCTGATCATCTGTCCCGACGTGCAGAATCCGCACTGGTAGCCGTCTTCTTCGAGGAACGCCTGCTGCACCGGCCCCAATTCCGCGCCGTCCATCAGGCCTTCGATGGTGGTGATTTTCTTGCCCGAAGCTTCCACCGCCAGCGTCAGGCAGGCATTGCGCGCCACTCCGTCGATCAGCACCGTGCACGCGCCGCACTCGCCGCGCTCGCAGCCCTGTTTCGTGCCCGTGAACCCTAAACGGTCGCGCAGAATGTGCAATAGCGTCCAACGCGGCTCGGCCAGGATGGTGTGGGTCTGGCCGTTCACCTGCAAGACGACCTTTACTGTCTCGCCTTCCGGGGCCTCCAGCCCACCTGCCTGGGCTTTCTGGTCGATCGCCGCGCCGATCAGCGCGGCTTCTGTGGCGCCGGCCGCGAGCGAATTGAAAAATCCTCTGCGGCTGAAACCCTTGTCCATCGGTACTCCCTTCTGAAAGGGATTTTAACACCCGTAGATATGAAATATGGGCGTAGGCATGGCGCTGGGTTTGCCGGAAAGAGGATAGGTCCGGATTGGTTCGGCCATTTCCGGTGCAATTTGTCGAGGCCCGTGTGGTAATCGGGTGAGGGACGTGAACGAGTTGTGGGTTTCAGATCACCGGAGCGTGGACGCAGAACCCCGACGCTCCGCCGTCGCCCCTAAACATGCATAAGAAATGGCTCGGCCAAGCGATGCTCGAATCGCCACTGAGTGGGAAAATTCACGGTAAGCCCCGGTAGGTGGGCTTTAGTCGTACGCCCCCAGGCGGCGACACCGTTGCGGCCCCCGTCCCTGGGTCAAAGTACGATAACGCCGTTTGAACTAAGTACTCCATTTCAAAAGTTCGCCAACGTATTCTGTCGCTACACGGACCGAGAGGAATTTTGCCGCAGAGAGTGCACAAGCTGCACGTGAAAGTCGAGAGCCGCTGCCCACCCCCAAGGCGCCCGTCCTGTCGGGGGTGCCCTTTCCTTACGCAGCCGCAACTGCCGCTTAGCGGCCCGCAAAGTGCCCACTGTTCGGTATGCGTCTGACTTATCTACTAGCGGTGACTGCTTCGATTCTGGCGTTGGCCGGTGCGGACACATCCGGACCAGCGAAGAAAAACATCGGCACTCCGGTCGTCAGGAGCCCTGCGGCGAACGAGATAGAGGACTCGACGAAGACCGACCCGGTGGGGCCAGGGGCCGCTGGTCCACGGGTCGTGCGGGCGCAGATTCTTCTCGACCGCGCGAGGTTCTCGCCCGGCCAAATTGACGGCGTTTACGGCGACGATTTCGGGGTTGCCGTCAAGGGATACCAGGAAAACCACGATCTCAAACCGACGGGGACAATCGATGCCGCGACGTGGGGATTGCTCAATCGAGACGCAGGTCCTCTGCTTTTGACTTACGCGATTACCCAGGCGGACGAGAAAGGCCCGTTCCTGCCGCTACCGGCCGAGGTTCAGGAAAAGGCGAAGCTGAAGTGGCTTGGCTTCGAAACGCCCGAGGAAGGACTGGGCGAGAAGTTCCACGTCTCGCCGAAACTGCTGGCCGAGTTGAATCCCGGCAGGAAACTGGACACAGCGGGGGAGCGAATCACCGTGCCGAATGTGCGGCGCGCCACGGTGGGCATGGCAGTACGCGTGGTGGTGTCGAAGTCAAAACGTACCGTCATCGCGTACGGCGCCGGCGGCAAGGAACTGGCGCAGTATCCGAGCACCGTTGGGGACTCGCACGATCCTCTGCCGATCGGTCACTGGACCGTCGTCGGCATTGTGCATTACCCGTGGTTCGACTGGGACCCGAAGATGCTCTGGGGCGTTGACAAGACCCTGGCGAAAGCGGAACTCGCGCCGGGTCCGAACAATCCCGTCGGCGTTGCATGGATCGGCCTCTCAAAACAGGACTATGGAATCCACGGGACGCCGGATCCGGGGAATATCGGGCACGGAGTGTCGGACGGGTGTATCCGGCTGACGAACTGGGATGTCGACGAGCTGTCGCACATGGTTCGACGGGGCACGCCGGTCGACCTGGAGGAGTAGCGTTGAGGCTCTCTGTTTGCATCGCCGGGCTGTTGCCGGTGGCTCTCGCGGTTGGCGCGACCTCTTCCATTCTAGAGATGACTCCGCCCATCCGCGGACTCGCCCTCGCGAATCTGCGGGATAGTTTCGGAGAAATTCACGATGGGCGTAGGCATGAGGCGATCGACATCATGGAGCCGAGAGGGACACCCGTGCGCGCGGTGGTGTCCGGAAGCATCCGCAAACTGTTCCTCAGCAAACCGGGCGGCAACACCATATACCAGTTCGACGAAACGGGAGTGTATTGTTACTACTACGCGCACTTGGACGGGTACGCGAAAGGGTTGCACGAGGGAATGCCAGTCAAAAGCGGGGACGTCATCGGCTTTGTTGGATCGACAGGAAATGCGGATTCGCGCGCGCCGCACTTGCATCTTGCGATCTTCGAACTGGGGCCGGAAAGGCTGTGGTGGCAGGGGAAGGCCGTTAATCCATATCCTGGCCTGGTAGCCGCCGTGAAGCGGGCGAAATAGCGGATGATCTCCACTGGCGGCGAAAATAAGGTTCTCGCCGATGTCATCAAGTGGTTGGAGTGGGGAAGCCGAACGCCGCGTGCAGAATCCGCCACAACGAGTGCAGTCTTTGCCGCTTCCCGCCCACTCAACAAAAACCCGCAACCCACGGCAACCGTTGCCAAATTCCGGATCCGCTTGCGACACCGTTTTTACGGGAACGGTACCGCGCGTGCTCTTATATATCCTTGAAGCCGGGAATGAACGCTTTGCGCAACATTTGTGTCCGGGAGTTTAGGGCGTCGCAATGCATAGGCTATTTTGCCGACAGTCCAGGACGCGATCTATGTCCATCGAGAAGTGCGAACTTTTGAAAGAATTGAAATTCGACTTGGCCTTCGTCGAGGACGGTGGATACGGTCGCACCGTTCGTACGCCACATAAATCCACATCTCCCTTCCGAGACTCGCTCACTTGCCTCAATTTCGGCGATCTGTCGAGTGCTCATCCGTGCGCTGAATGCGTTCTGATGGAGTTCGTTCCCGAGTCACGCAAGAACGAAGAGGTCCCTTGCCCATATTCCGCTTAATCGGGACAGCAGAACCATCGCCGCGCTGGATGCCACCGAGGCAGAAGAGGCCCTCAAGCGGTAGCTTCACCACGAAATCAACAAGCTTGAAGGAGAACTCCTTGTTTAGAACCGCTCGGGAGAACATCCTGCTCTTTAGCGTGTATTTCAGGGGCGCGTATCTGGCGTCATTGCTCTCTGGGCGCTCGCGCTACCCTGCTGGAGACTGACTATGCCTTGCTTCCTTCTACTCATCCTCTTGCTGTTTCCGCGCGTCGCGCTCGTGCTGATGTGGATCTACTCGACCTACCTGCAGCGCGCATTCCACGGCGGTCTGGTACTTCCGGTACTGGGCTTCATCTTCCTGCCGCTCACCACGATCGTATACGCATGGGAACTGAACAGTGGCATGCCCACGACGGGAATCAATCTCCTGTGGCTGCTAGTCGCGGTAATCATCGATCTGGGCGGGTTGGGTGGAGGCGCGCATCGCCAATCCCGGCGCTGAGTCGGCCAAGCGTCTGCGTATTTCGACTGTTCCGCAAAGAGACGGTGCAGTGGAACTGGGCGAGGCCGGTGGTATTGAGAAGTCGATCAGCACTCGAAACCCCGAACGCGCAAACGGAATGGCTGCCGCCGTCATCGACCGCACCAGCACGGGAAAGGTGTCCCGTGATCCGCGTTCGCCTCCTTTCCCAATAAACGACCAAAACGTGTCGCCCTCAATATAGGAGAGGGGCGCAGGGAGCAACTGGAGTAGCTCTTGCGCTACTGCCGTCTTCCCAGCGCCGATCGGACCCGATAGGAATATCACGCTCATACGGCCAGTGTCGCACGAGCTATCGGCGTTTCCCGGTTGAAGTGAAGGGCGGCGACAAGTTCCGTGTCAACGCCAAAGCGGGGTATTGGGCGAGCGAAAAATAGTCTGACGTCCGACATTCAGCGGCCGGCTGTTGGTTCGCCGTCCATCTATTCGGCACAGCCGCAGCAGGCAATTGCTCGCCCGAAACGTCCGTCGCGCCCGCCAAAACTATGGGACCGGGTGAGCATGGGACCGGTCGCGACTACGCCGAGTATCGGCGACCGCTATCGGGAGCAGGATGGCGAGCGCGGCCAGGCTTAGCACTGCGCCGGCCCACAGGCTCCGCGGTCTGAAGCTGAAGACGACGCGGTGCCGCCCCGCCGGGACCGTGATCGCCTGGAACGTTCCGTTCCAGCGTTCCGTTCTCACGACATTCCCGTCTACGGTTGTGTTCCACCCCGGGAAGAACTGTTCCAGCAGCACAAACCGGCCGCCTTCATCGGAATGGACGATGAGTTCGCGCCGTTCGGGCGTCCAGGAAACCGGTTGCGCGGTTCCGTTTTCGCCGGCCTCCCAGCGATATGTCGGCTTAGCGTGCAGATACCGGTAGACACGGTAAAAAGAATCGCCCTTGCCGACCAGCGCGAAGTCAGGGCTCCTGGCCAGCAATGCTTCCTTGCCTGCCCCTTCGTGGGTGATGACGTAGCCCACCCCAAAAGCCTGCAACATCTGTCCGTTCCCGATATCCATGTAGAACATGCGGTTGGTTCGGAATTTCACCCACCGCTCGACTGCGTTGCGATATTGAAGCGGCAGAAACGGATCGAAGCCCTGCGGCGTGGTCAACTCCCAGATGCGCAGATCGGTGGAATAGGGCGATGCATCCTCATCGCACGCGATTCGATAGCCGGGGCTGGATGACAAGATCTGAAACGTAGACTGGTCGAGCCCCGGCATTCCGCTGCTGACGTATTTCTCGTCCTCGTCTCCCGGTACCGCGTTGAACCACCGGCCGGAGCCATAAACCTTCAAGTCTGTCCCTACCAAAAGCAGGATGGTTCCTCCCAGCACGGAGCGGCGCCAGCCCAAACTGTTCCGGAATACCAATAGCCCCAATGAGAAGAGTCCCACAGCGATCGCGGTGCAGACAATCGCGGCGCCATGGATCGCAAAGTTGCCGCCCAGGATCCAAATCGCCAGTTGGCGAAGCGACCAGCCCGCGAGCCCGATGGCGACGACAGGCGCGGCCCACTGCGGCACTCGCCGCCTCGGCGATCCCTTCGCCTTCAAAAAGGCGTCCAGGCTGAGAGCGGTGATCAGCGCCGCCATGGGAGCTATCCCCGCGAGGAACTGGAACGGCGACATAGTGTCCTCCAGCGCCGGAATGCGCGCGACCGCACGAAGGAGGAATGCGGCTGGCTTCGCGAGCATGAGGACTACCAGCAAAACCAGCGCCGGCTGAACGTATGGACGCCATTTGTGTTGCCGCAGCACCCACAGCACGGCGAAGGCGGCGGGCAAACCGAGATACAGGTAGACGCATCCCGGGTCATAACTGCCGGGATGGCCAGGATTGAAGTCGAACCAATTGGGGACGAATGAGGACAGGAGTAACGTGCCGAATCCCCATGCGCCCGGCCCGTATTTAGGCTCGATCATCATCACCGAGTGCGCATCCAGCGCGGGGAATAGTTCCACGGCCGCCAGAACGCCCGACGCCGCGATGGCGATGCCGGCGCCGGTGAAAGCGCGCCAATGTTCCCGGCTTCCGAGCGCGTACGCCAAAATCACCGCGCAGACCACGATCCATGCCGAGGGGTAGCCCGCCAGAAGCGACAGAGCCGACGCCGCCGCGACTTTCCACAACGGCCGCCAATCGCGCCTCTCAACAGCCTGGTCCACTCCCCAGAGGGCCAGCGGTATCCACGTCACGGTGCAGAGGACGCCGGTATGGAGAGTCTCCCACATCATATAGCCCGAGTAGGCGAAAACGCCCGCGCTCAACACGGCCGCCATTTTCCCGGCCCTTTCGCGGAGCCATAGGTAGCACAGCCAGAAAGCCGCCCAGACGTGAAGAAACGTGAACAGCTCGAGCATTTTGAAAGGTAGCTGAGACCAGGGTGCGCCGATGACGTACATCAGCCAGTTGGGCGGATACAGCAGCGCAGCCTGAATGTTCCCCACGAATGAGATGCCGCTGTAAATGGAGGGATCCCACAACGGGAACCGTCCTTCCTTGAGAGTTCGAAGCGCATAGACCTGCAGCGGGTAATGGTAGCCGGCGATGTCGGACCACAACTGCACGTGCTGAAACGGCGGCAGATACTCGATAAAGAAAATGAGCGTGCAGATCAGGCCGAGTTTGCCGGCAGACTTGCGGTCGAGACGCGCGGCTTCAACGAACCAGCTATGAAACCTCTCCAGGGTGGAACCGGGTGGCTGCGGGGATATGATTTCGGGCACTGCGATATAGACCTTTCGAGCCGTCGTTGGGGACGAAATCCCGACAACGCAGGTGCGAGGTGGTCGCCGGTAAACATCGTTCGATTCACCCTATTCTAGTATTTCTGCCACTCCGCTCACTCAGGTGGCCCTTTCGGCCCGGCTCGAATGGGCTATATTACGGCAACCGCGATAATTGCCGCCCCAGTAACGTTCGAATTAACACAATACCGAGGAACTCTTTTCTTGTCGCAATGTAAGTATAGTTATGCGACGCCGCAGTGACACAATTCTGTGAGTGCGCTCGGCGAGATTGGAGAAAAATCGTACAGAAATTCGGTCGCTGTCGGGAGTTATTCGGCGGCGCAGGGTTTAGAGGAATCGGCGGCGTCCGCGGTCGTGGCGCAATGGGAGCCATTCTTGCGTGGGATCGGCCGGCCGACGCCGTGATTACCTGTGAGGACAATTTATGATTGAGGGAAGGCTGGTCTGCCGGGTCTTGGCTACCCCGCTCCTATTGGTCACTGCGACGGCGTACGTGTCCACCTTGAATGCTCAGACGAGGCTGGCAGCCGCCATATCAACCTCGTCGACATCTCCGGCCAGCGTCGGCTCCATCATCACCTGGAACGTGACCGCCACCGGTTCGGCGTCGGGCAATCTGTGGTATCGGTTTCGCGTGCGCGAGGTCGCACCCTTCTCGGAGCACTGTCGTACCGGAGGTTTGCGGATTGTCCCTGCCTGTGTGGGCAGCAGCTTTTCGATGATCCAGGACTACGGTCCGTTAAATTCGGTGGCCTGGACGGCGAGCGATCACGAGGGTAACTACGAGATGGAGGTTTCGGCCAGAGATAACACTACGGGCGTCGTTTCAACGACGACGTCCGCGTTCGAATTCGTGCCCCGAGTCAGCAGCGGCACGCCCGCGATCAATCCGACCGCTAATCCCCTGGTGTTCCTCTATAGCGCCCCGCTTTGCTCCGCAAACAGCACGATGTCGGTGCAATTTCAGGCATCCGGCACCTTGCTGCAGAGCACCAATTCGAAATCCTGCGATGGCCGGACCACCATGAACTTCTATATCGCGGGCATGCTGCCGAAGACGGTTTATAGCGTTCAGCACGTGATCCGGACCGGAGCCAATACGGTAATGGGTCCGGTATTGACGCAGCTAACCGGGGAGCCCTCCTCGGTTCTCGATTACGGCGCGCGCACTCTGAACGTTCCTCCGCCCGCGTCGCTGCCGAATCCGGTCCTTCTGCAAGCACGCTTCGGCAACCCCGTGGCGACCGACCTCAATGGAAATGTGCTCTGGTACTCGCTGCAGAACATTTCGTTTCTCGCCCGGCCCGAACCGGGCGGCCTGTTCCTGGGGTGGCTCGAAGGCTCCACATTCGATACCGCCCACCAAGCCATCGAAGAATTCGATCTGGCCGGGACGGTTCTCCGCCAAACCAACGCCGCCCGCGTGAACGAACAATTGGCCGCCATGGGTATGCACTCCATCAACGCGTTTCATCACGATGTCCGCGCGCTTCCGGGCGGAGGTCTTCTGACTCTTGCCGCGGAGGAGAGGATTCTGACCGATGTCCAGGGGCCCGGACCGGTCGATGTTCTCGGGGACATGATCATCGTGCTCGATCAGAACCTGCAAGTCACCTGGGCTTGGGACACGTTCGATCACCTGGACAACTCCCGCAAGGCCACCATGAACGAAACCTGTACTGCCACGACTGGCGGCTGTCCTCCCATTCTGCTGGCGCCGAAGGCCAATGACTGGACTCACGGGAATGCGATTCAACTGACTCCGGACGGCGATATACTCTACTCGTCCCGCCACCAGGATTGGGTGTTCAAGATCGATTACCAGAACGGTCGGGGCACCGGCAACATCGTCTGGATACTGGGCCTGGACGGGAATTTCCAGTATCTCTCCAACGATCCCTATCCCTGGTTTTCGCATCAGCACGACGCCAATGTCGACGTCAACGGAATTGTCACGGTTTTCGACAACGGCAACCTCCGCCAGGCCGCCAATCCCAGCTCCGACAGCCGCGGGCAGGCGATTCAACTTGACGAGACGAACATGACGGCGACGCTGCTGGTGAATGCAGACCTGGGGGATTTCTCGATTGCGCTAGGCTCCGCGCAAATGCTTCCTGACGGGAATTACCACTTCCATTTAGGCGACATTGTCGCAAAAAACAGCACTACGAGGGCAGTTGAAGTTGAACCGGCCGGACAGATCGTATACGATATGGGTATCGGGGAGATTATGTATCGTTCGTTTCGCATGCAGGATCTCTATACCCCGCCGGTTTTGTCTTCATGGGTGGAACCCTGACCGGCCGCAGAAGTTTCCTGAAATTGGGTGTCGCCTCCGTTGGAGGTGTTTTAGCCGCTCAGGAACGTTCCAATCCATCACGGTCCGTCCTCCAGCCTCGGAGGCGGCCGAATATCGTCCTCATTTATGGGGATGACCTTGGGTCTGGCGACCTTGGTTGTTACGGCTCGAATTTTCCCACCCCGAACCTGGACAAAATGGCGGCGCAGGGCGTCACATTCCGGCAGTGCAGTTCATCCAACGCGGTGTGCTCGCCGGCGCGGGCCGGCCTTCTCACCGGCCGCTATCCCACGCGGGTGGGTGTCCCGGATGTGCTGCAGCCCACCGATACCGGCGGACTCTCGCTCGCCGAAACCACTATGGCCGACATGCTCAAGACTGTCGGGTATACCACGATGTGCGTCGGAAAGTGGCATCTGGGATCGGCATCGCAGTACATGCCCACGAATCGGGGCTTCGATGCATTTTACGGCCTTCCGTACAGCAACGATATGGCGCCGCTGCCGCTGATCCAGAACACCACCGTCATTCAAGAGCCAGCCGTTCTGAATACCCTGACCCAACGGTACACCGAACAAGCCGTCTCCTTTATTTCGAGTTCCAGGAAGTCGCCGTTTTTTCTTTACATGCCCCATACCTTCCCGCATATTCCACTGGCGGCATCGACGCAATTCCTGGGGCAATCGGGGTACGGATTGTACGGCGACACGCTGGCGGAAATCGACTGGAGCGTGGGCCAGGTGCTCGCCGCCGTTCACGACAACGGCCTCGACGAAGACACGCTGGTTATGTTTTCGAGCGATCATGGGCCGTGGTTTGAAGGCAGCAACAGGGGACTGCACGGGCGCAAGGGAGAAACCTGGGAAGGCGGCTTCCGCGTGCCCTTCATCGCGCGCTTCCCGGGCCAGATTCCGGAGGGCCACGTTTGCACGAGTATGGCTACCACGATGGACATTCTGCCCACGGTTGCCAGGCTTTCCGGCGCGGCGATGCCGAGCGCTCCGCTGGACGGCTATAACATCTGGCCGCTGATGACAGGACAGCACGCCGGGGACGGATCGGCCGAGATCGCTCGCGATGCGTTCCTCTATTTCGATTCCTGCAATCTGCAATGTGCCCGGCTCGGACCGTGGAAATTGCATCTCACACGCTACAACGTGCCCCCGTGGATCCCTATGCCTGCCAACTGGCGGATGAACCTGCCGCTGGCGAACCCCGAGTTGTACAACCTGGAGAACGATCCGGCGGAGACTACGGACATGGCCTCCTCTTACCCGGATGTGGTGGCGTCGATCACTGCGCGCGTTCAGGCCCTGCTTGCCACATTTCCAAGCGCGATACAGTCGTCGTGGAAAAACACCATGAGCCAGGCGCCGGTGTACTGCTCGCCGGGCGGTTGGCCGGCCGGACCCGGTCAGTAAACGCGGGCCCGGCGCTCCTCATTCACGCGCCTGGTGTAAACTCATGCGCGGCATTAGTGCCAACACAAAGGGCACCGCTCCTTGCGGTCGCGGCTCATTAGTTGTGCGTCGAATCGGCAGCAGTTGATGAGCCGCGACCGCAAGCAAGGAAGCGGTGCCTTTTCCTCCTTAAGCGCCTTTTCGCAGGCCCAGACTGATCAATTCCTTTTTCAGCGGCGCCACCGATTTTGCAAAAATCATTTTGTACGCTTTGCAAAAGTAATCCAGGTCAGCGAACTGTTTCCGCGGATCGTAGCGGTGTTTGGGGCATCCTCCGTGACAGATCGACTGATACTCGCAGACCTGGCAATCGGGATGCGCAATGGTTTTATTGGCGGCGAATCGAGACCGGCGCTGCCGCCGCGCGATCTCCGTCCACGAGTCGGGATTCACGTTCCCCAGCTTCCAACTCTGATCCACGAAAAAATCGCACGGGTAGATATCGCCGTTGTATTCCACTACTACATAGCTGTCGCAGGTCTCGTGCATGGTACACGTGCCCGGCCGCTGGCCCGCCAGTGCCTCGGCGATGTTTTCGAAATAACGGATATGCACCCGCCGCCGGTCGGGCCACCACGCGTCGAAGGTATCGCACAGGAATTGCCCGTACTCCTCCGGCGCAATCGTAAATGGCATCGGCTGCCCCGCGCCATCGAACTCCGAGAGCGGGATGTACTGGATATGTTCCACCCCTAACCCCCGAAAGAAGCCGTACAACTCTTTTGGCCGGGTTACATTGGCACGGCTCACCACGCAAAGCACGTTGAATTCGACGCGGTTCTTCTGCAGGCATTCGATCGCCTTGATCACTGCCCGCCATGTGCCCTTCCCCTGCCGGCTGACGCGATACCGATCGTGCATCTCCTCGGGGCCATCCAGGGAGATCCCCACCAGCCATCGATACTGTTTGAACAGGCCGCACCACGCGTCATCGATCGACAACCCGTTGGTCTGGATGGAATTGGAAACCGCCTGCCCGTTGCGCCCGAACTGCTGCTGATACTCCACCAGTTTCTCGAAAAAAGGCAGTCCGGCAAGCGTTGGCTCCCCGCCCTGGAACGCGAAGGCGCTCTGCGGATACGAGTAGAAGAGATACGTGTCCACCAGGCGCTCCAGCGTTTCCAGGGTCATCCTGCGGCCGGGCAGCGCCTTGTACGGGTCGGCATCCCGATCCAGGTAAAAACAATAGGTGCAGTCGATGTTGCAGACGGCCGACACCGGCTTAATGAGCAGCGATTGAATGCGCGGTACGGATCCCGACGTGTTGGTAACGATAGGAAATGGGCTCACCAGGACTTCCCAGACGGCATTTGTAGTGTAGGTCGAGCGCGCCGGAAAAGCAAACCGGACCCCGCAAGCCGTCAGGATTTCGCGGCGATTGGCATAAACGCGCCGGCGCCGGCCATCGAAAGAATAATGCTGTCCGGTGTACCAAGGGACGCCGAACGCTGCGGCACGCCCGCGCCTGCACGTCAATCGTCACGCTGAAGCGCACCCAAAGCGCCATCCCGCCCGGCTTCGGTCGCTCGCCGCAACCCTCGTTTGCAGCTTCCCACAGGTTGGTAACATCCGCTTGTGCCTTTCTCGTCACAAGTATGAAGCGAAGTGCCGCTCAACTCTTGGCGGTGTCCCTATTCGGACCGCAAATTCGAGGCCAGAAGACTGCCGAATCGCCAATCGAACTTCGCCTGCGCGGGGAGAAGATCGTTGCGAGCGTCCCACAGGAATTTGACACGTTGGCAATCAGGAGGGAGCTCCCGGCCGTAATGATGCTGCTTCTGGCAGGCGTGTGCGCTCCCGCAGCAGACAATCGCCGCGGCACGATCGTAATCGCATTTACCTAAGGACAACAACGGCGGGTTGGTTGCCGTACGCCGGCGTCGGCTCCCGGACCACTACCAGAGTCGGACCACTACCGGCTTTCGGCATCCTCTCTCTCCGTTAGTTCCGACGATTTCCAGGCCCGTGCCATGCAGCCTGCGATAGGCATCGAGCATCGTTGGAATCCCCGCCCCCGAATACAGTGAATGGACACCGCACATGGCCCGCGCGACTGGCGCCAGACGGCCAAAAAATCAAACTCGGGGCCGAGCTCGTTTTCGCAGCATGCTCATGCCCACGATTGTCAGCACTGTGCTGCCCAGAAGCAGGACGCTGCCCGGCTCCGGCACACCTGTAACCGGTTCGATACCCCCGTCGGCGATTAACGTTGACTCCACTACATCGTCGACCGGCGTGCCGGGAGGGGCTATAGTCCACGACGGGTCGACGTACAGGCCAACGATGGGCTCCCAGGGGTTTTGATCGGCGAAGCAAGGATTGGTAGGGAAGGCCGGATTGTAGGTGTCGCAACCCGTGAAGATGAAGTCAGCGTAATTGCCCCCGTTGCTGGCGTAGACGGTCATGGAGAATGGGGTTTCGCTGGCGGTATTGAAAAGGATGGGGACACCGTTGCCGTCAGAAAGATAGCCGCCGGAATTAGAGCCCGGCAAATCCCCCACCGCCATCCCGACATAGCCTTCGGCCGAGAGCGCACCGTTGATCGTAATTTTGCAGTTCGCGTTCCCAAACGAGTCGGAGTACGTGTCGCAGTAAGACGGCAGTCCCGAGACGCCAAATTCCGTGTACCAGTCGAAGACGCCGGTGCAGCAGCCTGAGTCGCCGCCCGGGAAATCCCATCCACCGGTGGCCGGCAGGTACGTGATGCCCGCAGGGGGCCCATGTTCGGCGAAGGTACCGGTCTGCCCAACGAGAGGGGTGCTGATGTAGGCTAACCCGGGACCCGTCAGGATGTTGTAGGCACCATCCACGCAGTCTGGATAATAGGGATTGTTGTCCAGATTACAAAAATAGAGCCCTGTCCCCGGGAAAGAGACGGAGACAGAGTCTGCCTTGGCGGCGTGCGGGATCAGGAAAAGAACCCCGGCGAGCAACGGGAGAATGAACCGGTTGCTTGACGTTCCAAAGGCCTTCATGATTTCCTCCTTTGGAACCCCTGGCCCGGCCGATGATAGAATGAAACGCGTCCGGCAGAGGCTCCAGGCAAACGAGGATGCGGCAGCCGGCCCGAGAAAGTCCTGTGGCACGGCTCAAATCCTCATGAGATATGTATGAACCGTGGATCAAAGAGTTCTCAAATCGAGGAATCAGAGGTTTATGAGTTCGGACCGTATCGCCTGGATGCCCGTGAGCGCACCTTGCTGCGCGACGGCCGGACCGTTGCGCTGACTCAGAAGGCTCTCGATACGCTGATCGTTCTGGTCCGGAACCGGCCCAAAGCGGTCTCCAAGGAGGAGTTGCTCCAGACGGTCTGGGCGGGCACCTTCGTCGAGGAAGGTATCCTGGCCCAGAACATTCTGACGCTGCGGAAGGCGCTGGAGAATCCGGAGTGGATCGAAACCATCCCCCGGCGCGGCTACCGCTTCGCCATCGAAGTGACCGCTACGGTAGCCCGTGAACCTGTCGCGCCGCCCGCCGCCGCGCGGTTGAGGCCGCGCCTTCCCGGCTGGTGGCTGGCGGCGGTGGTCGTGATGGCGGCGGTTGCTGTCGTCGGCGCTCTCCGATGGCAGCGGACCAAGCCGCAGATCCGTAGTCTGGCGGTTCTCCCGCTGCGCGCGATTGACGAAGAGCCCGTGCATCTGGGCCTGGGACTCGCCGATATGCTGATCAACCGGCTGGGGACGCTATCGCAGTTGGCCGTGCGGCCGACCAGCGCGGTCCGGAAGTTCGCCGGCGCGGCCGCGCCGGACCCTTTGGCCGCTGGCCGGGAATTGGCCGTGGACGCGGTGGTGGAAGGAAATATTCAGCGCGACGGCGATCGCGTTCGGGTCACCGTGCAGTTGCTCAGGGTCGTAGATGGCGCGTTGCTATGGAGCGGAAAGTTCGATCAGCCGTACCAGGACCTGTTCGCGCTGGAGGACGGCATCGGCGAACAGGTCGCCAACGGACTGGTGCTCGATCTGACGAATCCTGAGCGTGAGCGTTTGCGCCGGCGCTACACCAGGAACTCCGAAGCCTGGCAGGCCTATCTTCGCGGCCGCTACGTGTGGGGCCGGCGCAACCCCGAGGCCTACCGCCAAGCCGTCCTCGAATTTGAGAACGCCGCCCGCATCGATCCCGATTACGCGCTCGCCTACGCGGGCCTCGCCGACGCTTACGCCCTGCTCGGTTCCAATCCGAATCAAGTGCTGCCGCGCGCCGAAGCCATGGAGAAAGCTCGCGCGGCGGCCCTGAAATCGATCGCGCTCGATCCCGATCTGGCCGAAGCCCACACCGCGCTCGCTTTCATCCTGATGCACTACGACTGGAAATGTGCCGCGGCGGAGAAGGAGTACTTGCGGGCCCTCAGCCTGAATCCGAGCTATGCGACGGCGCATCAGTGGCGCGCGTTGAATCTTCTGGTGACCGGTCATCCCGCCGAAGGCATCGAGGAATTGAACAGCGCGCAGGCGCTGGACCCCGCGTCCTTGACCATCATGGCGGATACGGTCCAGATGTACGTGTTCACCGGCCGCCTTCAGGACGCAGAAGCCCAGGGCAAGCGGGCGCTGGACTTCGACCCTTCCTTCTCCCTGGTCCGCAACTGGCTGTCGTGGACCTATACCGCGCAACACCGTTTCGCGGAGGCCGCGGCCGTTTTAGAGCCGGACCCGCAGGCCGGCGACGCATTCAGACTGAACGCGCTGGCCTACGCCTCCTCGTCGGAAGGCCGCACGGCCGCGGCACGCGCCCTACTCGCAAAGCTGGTCGAAAGGGCGCGCCAGGAAAACGGACTCGAATTCATAGTAGCCTCGACATACGCCGCCCTGGGCGATGCCGATGGAATGGTCCCTTGGATGGAGAGAGCGTTTTCCGAACGAAACGGATCGTTGCTTCTGCTGCGTCTGCACCCGCAGTTCGATCGCGTGAAAGAAGACCCACGCTTCAAGAGTTTCGTCGCCCGGGTCGGCCTCTAAGAAACGAAAAACCCCGGCTCGGACTTGACGCGCGTCTTCGCCGGCGACTGGTTTCGCCACTTCGAGATCATCGCGTCGTATTCGATTCCTGGCCGCCCGCTGCAACATCGCGCGGCCCGCGACGTCACCGGGAGCACCTATTCGCTGCGCAAGGGGAACACGGTGGCGGTGCATTATCCCCCCAACCTGCTCGTCCAGCCGTTCGTCCCTGACACCCACCTGTCGCCTTGCACGCCCATGGGCGCGATCAGCGAACACGCCCATCCGGCATCTAGATTCACTTGGCGCCAAGAGGTTTACAAACCGGTCAAGCTTGAAACGCCGAACACACCAGCACCTTCCGCTCCCACCCGATTGAGCGCCCTGCGGCCGTCATTCGGAGCAACCACCTGGACGGTCCCGCGTTGGCTTGTTTTGTTGCCGTCCCGTTTGGAGGGACCTGGTTAGAATTGAGCTGTCTGTCAGCGCAGCTCCTAAAACGCATCTGGACTTTCGCGTCGACGCGGTCGCCCCGAAATCATCCTCTGATTCAATGTTAACAAGCGTGCGTAATATTATCGTAAGACCGCCCGCTTGGGCGGTATGAGGATCGCTCGCTACATCCAGCCAGCGCATTCCTCGCTTTCTCTGGAGAGTGTTCCGCATCCGCAGCGCCGGTTGGCTGTTTCCTCGCATGGCTCGGCCTGACATTTGCCTGGGTAGTGATGCCCGGGACCGAGCCCGACCCGCAAAGGCCCGTTCCCGCCACAGCGATTGTCGACCACGTCGCGACCATCACCGAATTGGGCGACGAGCGCGGCAGCGATAAAGGCATCCCCCTCCTGCATCCGTACCAGGTGGTGGAGTTCAAGTTTGTTCCACCCGGAATGGACATCCCCGTGACGGCCGTCGACAAGGTCGACCAGAACAGCGTGCCCGGATTGCAGGATGGGCAGACTGTGCCGATCGTCTACGATGCCGGCCACCCTCGGGTTGCGCGGCTCCAGGGCGGTACGCGGATGTTTCCGGCGCAGGCGCGCAGGACGGTGCTTTACATTGGGATCGCCTTTGCCGTGCTGGTGTCCATTCCGATAGCGATTCAGGCGTTCGCGCGGACGGCCCGGCGAAGACTGGGATTCTGAGGCGCCTTGCGAACCAGCCTGCAGGCTCCGCCGTAGCAGTCAAAACCAGCCAAGAACGGCCTTAGCCAGCATCTGAATGTCGCTCACATCGACCGTTCCATCGTGGTTCAAGTCGTCCGTGGGCTGGGCGAGCCCGAGAGCCTCGTTGACGATCTGTTGTAAGTCTCCGACGTCCACCTTACCGTCGTGATTAATGTCGCAGCTTACGAAATTGGCCACGGCCGATCCCGCGGCGCTCATCGTCACGGATATCGAATTGGCCGCGCCCAAAGCGGCGCCGCTCCAATAACTGAAGGTGTAAGGCGCGACTCCCTGGGCGGTCACCGTGACGGCCGCTCCGGCGTTATAGAATCCACCTGAAGCGGGGCTCACCGTCCCTCCACCGTTCGGCGCGGCGGCGGTTGTCAACTGATATTGGGTAGTGAAGGTGGCGATGTAGGTCTCTGCAGTAACTGTGACGTCGACGGAGTGAGTTTCCGCGCCGGAATCGCTCCAGCCACCGAATGCGTATTGCGTTCCGGGGGGGCCGGATTGCGGCGAGGGCGCGGCGAGAAGGTGCGGGCCCGGCGGCAGGCTCAAGGTTTGCGGCGCGATCATCGCGGGGAGCCCGTCGACGCTGAATTGCAGCCCGGCGGGACTGGTCTGGATATTGGCCGCCGGCGCGGCGATCAGCGTAAGATCCTGCGCGCCAACCAAGGCAGCGCCAGCGCCGCCCACGGTGACCTGATTCGTAAGCTGCGAGGGCGCGGCGGAAGCAATACTGGCAAGGACAGTGATGGATGGGTAACTATTGCCGGCGTTCAAGGTATCGGTGCGCCAGCAGGTATTCGCGCCGCAGCTCCAATTGTCGCCGGACATAGAGATGCTCATGCCGGCGGGCGCGTATTCCGTGACGGTGACGGCGCCATTGGTGGCGCCGGCCAGTGGGGCGTTAGATACGGTGAGCGAGTATTGCCCCGTGCCTCCCAGGGCGAACGTGCCGCTATGGGAGAGGGAGGCGGTGAGCAGGGCTGGTCCGTTCTCCGGGGTGAGCAGACGGATCGCGCGGTTGCCGGTGTCCGCGATGTAAAGGTTCCCGTGGCTGTCCAGGGCCAACCCCTGCGGAATCGAGAGGTGCGCGTTGACAGCCGGACCGCCGTCGCCCCAGCCGGGACCGAATCCGCCTCCGGCAATGGTAGTGATGATTCCATCGGTGGTGACCATGCGGATGCGGGAATTGCCCGCGTCCGCGATATACAGGTTCCCCGCGGCATCCAGGGCGATTGTTTCAGGGGCAGACAATTCAGCTTGGGTCGCGGGTCCGCCGTCACCTCCGGGATCGGCGGCGCCGCTTCCGGCCACCGTCGAGATGACGCCCGCGGAGTTCACCATGCGAATACGATTGTTGGCCGTGTCGGCGATGAACAGGTTTCCGGTACCGTCCACCGCCACTCCGTCGGGAAAGTTAAGTTCCGCGGAAGTAGCGGCCAGACCGTCGCCCGAGTAGCCGGGCGTGCCAACGCCCGCTACCGTAGTAATAATCCCCGAGGTCGAAACCTTGCGCACACGGTGATTGTCGCGGTCGGCAATATAGAGGTTCCCGAACGAATCTGCGGCCACGCCCATTGGATTGGCAACGGACGCGGCTATGGCGGGGCCGCCGTCCCCCGAGTAGCCGTATCCGCCAGTCCCGGCTAGGGTGGTGATGGTGCCTCCTGAAACCTTGCGGACGCGGGAGTTCATCGGGTCCGCTATGTACAGTGCGCCGTTGGAATCGACAGCGATGCCAGCGGGAACATTCAATTCAGCCTGCGAGGCGGGCCCATAGTCTCCCGAATAGCCGTTGTTGCCGTCGCCGGCCACTACCGAAGTTGCGCCGGAGGGCGCGATCACGTGAATGCGCTGAGCAGTCCGGTCGGTGACGTAAACATTGCCGTAGCGGTCATTGGCCACCGAAGCGGGGGAGAAGAACGTTGCCTGCGGCGCTGCGGCCGCGTCGCCAGTCGCTCCCCCGGCAACGGTGGAGATGATTCCCGCGGACACTTCGCGGATTCGGTGGTTCCAGAGGTCGGCTATGTACAGATTGCCCGATGTGTCGACCGCCAGGCCGTTGGGAACGGTCAGCGTCGCATTGGTTGCTGCCTCGCCGTCGCCGTTGTAGCCGTAGGAGCCGTTCCCAACGACAGTGGTGATCGTTCCGCCAGGCGTCACTTTGCGAATGCGCCCGTTTCCGTCATCGCCTATATACAGATTGCCTTGGGCGTCGAATGCCAGGGCAGTCAGCGCTTCGAATTGTGCATTGGTTGCCGGACCGCCATCGCCGGAAAATCCTGGCTTGCCATTACCGGCCACAGTCGTGATCACACCGCCGGTTACTTTTCGCACGCTGCAACTCCCGGATTCCGCGATGTACAGATTGCCGGAAGCGTCTACGGCTATGGCATCCGGACTGGCAAGCGAGGCGCTGGTTGCCAAGGTTCCATCCGGCGAGACACCCGATGTGCCGTTGCCCGCCACGGTAGTGATGATGCCGGCCGTGTCCACTTTTCGAATCGTGTTGGTGCTGACGTCGAGGATGAACAGATTGCCCGACGCATCCAGAGCCACTCCCTGCGGTCCGACCAATACCGCTCCAATTGCCAGGCCGCCGTCGCCCTGGCTGCTACAGCAATTGCCGTTTCCGGCCACCGTGGTAATGGCGCCATCCGGCGATATTTTTCGAACGCGGCGGTTTCCCACGTCGGCGATAAACAAATTCCCGGCAGAATCGACGGCCAAGCCGGCGGGTCTCAACTGAGCGTTCACGGCGGGGCCGTTGTCACCCGAATAGTCCGGCGAACCCGTCCCGGCCACACGGCTCAGCATGCCGCTGGAATCCACCCGGAATACCGCGTTCAGCATCAGATCGGAGAAGTAGACATTACCAGCCGGGTCGACGGCCACCGATCCCGGCCACGGGAACGTGCCCGAAGTGGCCGGCATGGACGTCGGAGGCATGGCATTTCCCGCGATTGTGGAAATCAGGAACGGGCCTGGGATTGGAGCGGTACCCGTCTTCCACGTGCCCAGCGTCTGCCAGCCGGAATCGGCTCCGGTCAAACTCGTGGCATCGCCGTAGATGGTCTTCGGGCCCGTGTATCCGCTGGCGAAAGTGATGGGGAGAGTAAGCGTGAACATGTTTCCCGACCATGCGCTGCTGGCCCCCGAAACGTTCACCGTGCATTGACTGTTGCTGAGCGAGCCCAGCGATCCGATGAGATTGAACCCCACCCATCCCGTGCCGGCATCGTTTGCCAGCCAGATGCGGTACGTGCCCGGCTGCACCAGGACAACGCAGGAAGCCGCCGCGTTGGTCGAACTCCCGATCGCCGCCTGCACGGTCTCCAGATCCGCCGGACCATTCGCGTCCGTGAAAGTGAACGTGAAAGTATGGGCCGTTCCCCCGCCGCTCGCGGGCGATACCGAGTTCAGCTGCGGAGCGGCCGGCGGAGTTAACGGCACATTCCAGGAGCCCAGAGTCTGCCAACTGGTGGTGACCCCGCTCGCGCTCGTGGCCACCGCGCGGATGGTCTGCCCGCCGGCGAACGCCGCGCTGAATCCGATCGTCAGCGTCAACGACTGGGAACTCCCGAGGGAGCTGACGCCCGACCGGCTCACGTCCACGCTGCACTGGCTGTTTGCGAGCAGGCTGTCGGGGGTTACTCCGCCGGCAGGGAGCGAACTGCCGGCGCTCCCGCTATCGGTCAGGAGCGAATAGCTGTTTGTGGCGCTGGTGTAAGTCACCACGCACGCACTGAAGAGATAATTCGCAGATCGGCTGAATATCACGGACATACTGGCGATATCCGTGGCGCCGATGGAGTCGGTGAACTGAAAAGTGAATGCCTGCGAAGCTCCCGTGCCGGAGGAAGGGCTCACGGAGACCGCCGCCAGGGTGGGCGCTCCAGTCTGCGCGCCCAGCAGGATGGTCAGACTGCCGCTGTTGTTCTCGTTAGCGACGGCGAGATCCACCCGGCCATCGCCGTTGAAATCGCCGGTCGCCAAGCCCCCGGGCTCTGGCCTAGCGGCATAATCGACGGCCGGCCGGAAGGTTCCATCTCCGTTACCCAGCAGGATGCTGACGTCGTTGCTGAAGCCGTTCGCTACTGCGAGGTCGGGCTTGCCGTCGCCATTGAAATCGGCGACTGCGACCGACCCGGGTTCCGATCCTGCACCATAATTGACGGGCGGCTGAAAGGTGCCGTCTCCATACCCCAGCAGAACGCCAACCGTATTGTCGCCATTCACCAGTACAAGATCGAGAATACCGTTGTTTCTCAAATCCGCAGTCGCCAGCCCGGTAGCGTTGTCAGTGGCGTAACTGGCGCCGGAGTAAAAAGTTCCGTCCCCGTTGCCCGGCAGGATTGCGAGCGAGCCGGCAGGAGGACCGTATAATGCGGCGATGTCAGTCTTGCCGTCCCCGTTGAAATCGCCGATAACCAGTTGCGCGCTAAGGTCTCCCGAGAGCGTTTGCGCGGGCAGTGTCTGGAACGTCCCGTCGCCATTGCCGAGCAGGACCTGATAGCCGGCAGACAGACCCAACTCGCCGATGAGCAGGTCGGGCACACCATCGTCATTGAAATCGCCGATCGCCACGGCGAACGCCCCCGGAAGGAAATATGTCTTGAAGTCGGTAAACGTTCCGTCGCCTTTTCCAATCCAGATGCTGACACCGGCGAATGAGGTTGCGGCCATATCGGGGATGCCGTCGCCATTCAGATCGGCGATGGCGACGTTGAACACGACAGGAGTGCCAGCAGCAACGTTGACGGGCGGTTGGAACGTTCCATCGCCATTGCCAAGCGCCGTGGCGATGTAACCGTCCATGAGACTCCAAATCACCAGATCTAAATTGCCATCGCCGTTCAAATCGCTGGTGGCAACACCACTCGCAAGAGGCAGCGACAGTGCGTTCGCCGCGGCTTGAAGGCTCCCCGCGGGCACCGACTTCACGGTCTGCGTGAAAGTCGCGGAATCGCTGGGGGCGTAAGTGGAGTCGCCCGAATAGTGCGCCCGCAGCGGACGGGCTCCGGTGTTCAGCAAGCGCGTGATAAACAGCGCCTGCCCGCCGGAGATGGCGCCGACGCCAATTACCGAAGCGCCATCATAGAAACTAACATGTCCCGTGGCCGCGGAGGGCGTGACCGTAGCGGTGATAGTAACTGGTCCGCCATAAGCGGAAGAGTTGGGGGAGCTAAAAAGAGAAATAGAGCTGGGGGTCTGCGCAACCAGCGATGCTGACAACGCCAGTAAAACGAGCACTCGCGGCGGCATTGGGTACCTCGCCAGCCGAGCGTAGCAGCTAGCGGAGTTCAAGACAAGGCAGTCTGAATCTAACTACGCCTACCGAAAATTCTCGATCATCATCAGGCCGTTCACCTGTTGGTCGATGCGCGTTTACAGCAGATATCGGCCATCCGGCGATACGTCGATCCCGGGAGTAATCCACAACGGCGCAATCTCAGAGCTGAACACGGCGCTCCTCTTGCGTGTGGCGAAGCTGAAGAACTGCACCGCGTGGTTCCCCGCCTCTCCGCGCCGGTAGAAGTAGATGCCATCGTCCCCGCACCGTCCAGATGCGTGTGGGCGTCACGTCGCGGAGTTCCGGAACCACTTCCTCCGCGCCGCTCTGCCGCGTTACCTGCTGCGCGGCGCCCCCCGCCATAGCCACCTTCCAGACCTGCATCCGGCCGCTGCGGTTGGAGTTGAAATAAATCCACCGCCCATCGTGCGACCAGCCCGGCTGGATCTCGACCGACGGCTCCGACGTCAATTGACGCGGTTTTCCACCCTGCGCGCTGATGACGTAGACATCG
>Ga0181521_10001535_pt1 | contig 28584 bp, 28 predicted proteins | sample PEATcosm2014_Bin_32_FD_119764 | JGI IMG/M metagenome (GOLD analysis project Ga0181521, IMG submission 119764) | Peatland microbial communities from MTU Mesocosm Facility, Houghton, MI, USA - PEATcosm2014_Bin02_60_metaG | ecosystem: Environmental > Terrestrial > Soil > Wetlands > Peat | place...
CAAAGTAGAACTAGCATACTTCTCATGGTCAAACTTTGACAACCTAACCACCTTAATCCCTAAGCGGTGGCGTTGAATAATTTCAGCGACCGCTTTTTCTAGGTTCTCTTGGTCGTAGCCGAAGGCGACGATATCTGGCTTAACTTCCGCTAAGACCTGTTCAAAGCCGAAGCCGACGTCCTCATACCCCAAGATGGCTATGTCAACGGGTTTCAGACCCTCGACAAGGGCGCGTCGATCTTCCTCCGGCACTACCGGTTTTCGCCCCTTCAAGGTCTCAACCGTAATGTCAGTAGCAACAACCACTACCAAAGCATCGCCAAGCGACTTTGCTTCAGAGAGTGCAGCCAAGTGTCCTACATGGAGAACGTCGTAGACGCCCCCCGCCAACACGACTTTAATTAGTCTGCGACCGTCGTCGGACAAGGTGTAGCGCGTTTCAGAACTGTTTTGATCCTGCAACAGATATTTTGAGCTTATCAGTTCGACTAATCCGTCACGCGTAGTCGTGTCTTGGAACGTTTTTCCTTTGAAAGGACCGTGCTTGAGCTGTGTGAGGTACGCGGCTTTAATGAGGGTTCGTAGATCCGCACTCATTTCAGTCCACCATGACATTCGGCCAACGCCATCTCACGACTAAATGCCTTACTGCTTGATTCGAGGTTCAGCCAATTCTAGGAATATTAGCGCATCCAGCAGACCCTCAGCGTATGCAACGGATGCCAGTGAAGTTGTTGCGCGTCCTTGGTCTAAGTAGTGACGCGCGTCCTGCAGATAACGGCGAATAGCATCGGTAACCCTATCAATGTTCAATTTCTTGACCAAGGTGTCCTCTGGCGTCGCGGTCGTTTTTTCTAGCTCTGCTGTGAGATTCGCAATATATCTACGGGCTCTAGAAGCAGGGTCTTCGTTGAGTGCGCTCAACGTTCCTGAACCACCAGATTCTTCCTCGCGCCACAGAAAACCTGCAATGCTTCTGCCTCGACGAAGTGAAGTGCAGCCGGAATAATGAGACAGTGTGGAGGTTTTCCGAAATCAACCTGCATAAGTTCCGCTATGGTTGCTGCATGAATAATCATGTCCGGTGCTTCCAACCTCGCTACTCCCACAACAAGAGTGTCCGGTTTTATGACTGGGTTTGGTGTTCGGGCTGCAAGGGATAAGAGTCCTTCGAGGGCTTTAGGAATGGTAACATGGCGTTTTGTTTCAACATCTACTTCAAGAAGTAGGAGTGAATGCAAACCAGCTTCCACATTGACTTTGAGTCCCGCATAAACGCTCTCGTGGAGTGCATCCCCCATCGCGATCGGCACTGTGATGGTTTTGCCGAATTTGTAGGATTGTAACCCAGTCGCTCCTGCCGCTGCCGAAGCTACTGAGGCTCCATGGATGATCCTAGTTCGAATACCTGCCTTGTGGGCTCGCAGGCGTAAGTCTACGTGAGTTGTTGCCACCATCGGATCTCCAGCGACTAGAAGAGCAATCCTTTCCGTCTTAGCTTTCGACAGGATCTTGTTTTCCGCGTCTTCCTCAACATCAATCCGTGAAAGGATTTGGACAGGCTTGCCTACAGCCTTACCAAGCCTTTCCATTCTCAGTCCAGGCATTACGCTGGTGTAGAATTCGGCGAAGATTTGATCACAGCCTCTTGCTTCAGCTTGTCCGCGCAGTGACAGACCGAGTTCATCGTACAAGCCTAAGCCTATGAAGATTAACTCACCCATGACGAGCACTTATCCTCGCTATCCCTTATCACCAAGAATACTTTAATTCGCGAGAAAACTTTCAGAGGCCTTCAGCGGGTCCGTAGCTCAGCCAGGTAGAGCGGCGGACGAGACTCAACTTTGGCCGAAGCTCTTAACTGGATTGGGGATACCCGAAGGTCGAGAGCCACAAAACAGAAAGTGGCCGGCAGGGTTCAAATCCCTCCGGACCCGCCACCTTCAGAACATGGCTAGTCAGATGCTCTGCGACGATTCAAGCCCGCAGTAGCGTCTCGCTATAGGTGGAGGATCAGCTGTAGTCCAAAATGTTTGTCTTTTTGCCTGCTGTTCGTACTCCTGTTTGACTGATGCGGTTGAGGATTGAGTGCATTTTCTGTTCTTTGCGGAGGCTGCTCAAATAGTAGGCTTCGTCAACTGTGTCTTCAGCCATCAAAACCGTGACCTTGCCAATTCGGGTTCTTCCGGTTCTTCCTCTTCGCTGAATGGTTCGTATTTCGGATGGTACTGCTTCATAGAAGATCACGTGGTCCACGTCCGGTACATGCAGGCCTTCCTCGCCTATGCTTGTGGTTACGAGGATGTTGAACTTCCCAGACTTGAAGTCCTCTAAGGTTTGCACTTGCTCTTTCTGTGATAGGCCTCCACCAGAATCCTCGCTAGTTGCGTGGCCGACGAAGCGAACCGGGCGTGAGCCTTCCTGTTCTAGTTTCGTTACGATCAGTTCTACGGTGTCTCGATATTGCGTGAACACGATAATGCGACTGGTATGGTTCGACCTTAATTGCTCAGCGATCAAGTTGGAGACGAGGTTCAATTTCGGATGTGATACGTGAATGTTGTCGGTTAACTGGATGGCTGTTTGAACTCGGGGGTCTTTCACTAGACTTTTGATGGTTCGCTTCGGGTTTTCTGACATGCGAGCGAAGTATTGCTTCAAGTTCTGGATGTCTTGGGTTTCGAGAAGTTCTATGCCGTGTAGTATGGAGATCGCTTGCGCTTGGAGTGTGAGGGCGGCGAAGATGTAACCTGAACGTCTCTTCCGGAGCCTTATGATCAGCTGCTGCCTCAGGTCCAGGAGCAGCTTCTTTGGAATCAGTTCAATGTTCGGGAGGACTTTCATTGCTTTGAGTTTCTGTATCTTCTCCTCGCTGACGTTTCGAAGTAGGCGGCTTACTTCCCGGTAGCTTTCGGGCAACGGGACACGTTTCCAATCTATCGCAATTGAGTGAACGTAAGGTTGAATATCTTCGTCGTACTCGGACCGGACTTCAACCTGTTTGATGAAAAGGTTCTCACAGACCATTTGAATCTGCTCCTTCTTCCCCCCAGGAGAAGCGGTCAAACCAAGAATGAGTGGATTCGTCGCCGACTGCTGATACTTCAAAGCGAGTTGCGTGTAATCATAATCCTTCACACACCTATGCGCCTCATCGAAGACCATCAAACAGACATCTGAAAGCCCGTAACGGCCAGTCCGCACGTCGTTCGCTATGACTTGTGGCGTGGCGAAGATGAAGTTGGATTCATCCCACACCTTCCGCCGCCTATCCGCAGGTATCTGGCCAGTTAAGTAGTTGCAAATAGATTTCGCGAAGTGATTGCTGAAAACGGCATGATGCTGAACTACCAGCGGTCTTGTTGGAGCCAGAACCACAACCTTACCGTCCGTCCGTTCTCCCAGCTTCTTCTCAGCCACCAAGACCGCAATCATCGTCTTTCCCAAACCTGTGGGTAACACGACGAGCGTGTTTGCTTTCAATGCGGTCTCTGAAATGCGCAGCTGATATTCCCGGCTCTCCATCGTACCCACCTTCACGGAGATAACATGCAGCACATGTTGTCCGATCCACCAAACCTCTCTCTGTGATCTGTCTCCTATTCACACTTTCCGAACAGGATGAACCGATATGCATCGGTAAATTAGGGTTAGAATCTCCTCGGCATTCTCTTGCGATTCGGGCAAATTCGTGGAGGTTACACTTTATACGAGAACCGTCCGTTTTCTGTCCGATTGACCATTGGAAGTTCCAACGTTAAAGGCCATTAGAACACTGAGAAGTATGCGCAGCCTCAAACCTGAGCCCGTTGACCCGCAAATGGTCCGAGTAATTCTTGATGCGGCTGGAAAAGCGCCGTCAGGAGGAAATGCCCAACCTTGGGAATTTCTCGTAATCACCGATCCAGTCGTAAAGAAAAAGCTGCGTGACTTAGTTGTCGATGGACTGGAGATCTACGCAAATTCGAATCTGCGGATTCCTAAGGAGGAGATTGCCAATTTCCTTAGCGCCGATAATCCCGTTGTTCGCATGGCGCAAAACACAGACACGACGCCAGTCCTGATCTTGACTTGTCTTAATGCCAAGCGGGCAAGACGTCTTACTGATGAATGGTCCGCGTTAGAGGAACAAGCGAATTGGGCCTCGGTCTTTCCCGCCGTGGAAAACCTTCTCCTGGCTGCTAGAGCAGTAGGGTTGGGAACTGCCATTTCGATATTCCCTCTCTTCAAAATGAAAGAACTCAAGCAACTTTTCAGGCTCCCAGAATACGTTAAGCCCGCAATTTTGGTCTACGTCGGCTACCCGTCCGCGTCTTTCACTGAACCAAAACGTTTGCCTATTGAAAACTTCATTCACGAAAACAAGTGGTGACGTGGCTCTGCCACTTTCAATCTCTTCGCATTGATTTAGAGGGTACAAATCGAAGCATAGTTGAATTACAGTAAGAGGCACATTATTAGTGGCTGGAAGATCGCGGTATCGATGTTCCCTTCAAATCCAAAATGCTTCTGGCTTCACTCGGAGTTGCAACTTCCTTACCAGCATCTTTCGCAATTCTAACTATTTTAGACACAAGTTCAGCGTTGCTCTTAGCTAGAACTCCCTTTGATAGGTAGATGTTGTCTTCCATGCCGACTCTCGCATCGGCACCGAGGTTTATCGCTAAACTGAGCATTGGGAATTGGTTCTTGCCAATGCAAATGACGTTCGGCCTCGAGTTTTCCGGGAGGGCATTCATCATATGAACGAGATTTGTTGGTTTTGCTGGAATTCCCCCGACTACTCCAAGTACGAGGGATATTCGAAGCGGGGTTTTCAGGAGCTTCTTTTCGATGAGCCGCTCGGCGAGGGCTATGTGGCCTATGTCGTAACACTCAACTTCAGGTTTTATTCCTCTCTCTAACATCAGGGCCGCGGCTTTCTCTACTTCCGCTGGGTAGTTCATGAAGACATTATCACCGAATGTCATAGTGGCCACGTTCAGAGATGCGAATTCGGGGTTTAGATCAAGAGCGCACATTCTCTGGTCAAACGAAACGCCGTATGGCCCTCCTCCACCCGTTGTCAGTTGAACCACCATATCGCACTTGTCTCTTATTCGTTCCAAGACTTCGCGATAGAGGTCAACTCTTGGGTTAGGATCTTTGGTGACCGGGTCTCTAACGTGAATATGGCCCACGGCGGCCCCCTCCTCGTAAGCTTTCACCGCTTGATCGGCGATTTCTTCTGGCTTGATAGGAATGTAGGGTGTCTTTCGCCACTGTGCGCCCGAGCCGGTCACTGCGACGGTAACAATTAGCTTGTCTATCAAACTCACATTTCTCTACTTCCCAGTTAGCATTACGACTAGCCCGCGATTAGAATGCTGCCGTTCCTTCGCTGCGCTTAACCTGATTGAATCTCTCGTGAATCTGTCTTGTGATAGACCCTTCTGTTCCGTCTCCGATGAGTCTGCCATCGATCTCAACCAAAGGTTGTACTTCGAGGGAGGTTGATGTAAGAAACGCCTCATCTGCGTTGTACAAATCGTGCAATGTCAATTCCCTTTCACCTGCCTCAACACCAAGGCTCTTTGCGATTTCCAAAACGACCCGTCGAGTTACTCCTTCGAGTACGCTTGCATGAAGAGGTGGGGTTAGCAGGACTCGTTGTCGAACTACAAAGATATTGTCGCCTGTTCCTTCCGAAACGAAGCCTCTCCAATCAAGCACGATCGCCTCGTCTGCACCAGCGTAGGTTGCTTGCTGCTTGGCGAGAACATTGTTGAGGTAGTTTAGCGTCTTTGCAGCGGCTGGCAGTGAGAAGGTTGGGGTTCTTCGGATGGAAGAGACAATGGCCTTCGCAGGGTTTCTTCCGGCTGTAAGTAGAGGATAACTCTCTACGTTTTGAGGGATTATTATTACAGTTGGCCTTTCACAGTTCTTCGGATCAAGCCCTAACTTTCCGACGCCACGAGTGATAATCGGGCGGACGTATCCATCCTTTAGCTCATTTTTCCTAACTGTTTCAACAATCGCAGACTTGAATTGTTCAGCGGTCAATGGGATATGAAGGCCGATCGTCTTAGCCGATTCATACATGCGTTTCAGATGCTCGTCCAGTCTGAAGATTCGGCCATCGTACACACAGATGCCTTCGAAAACTCCGTCGCCATACAAAAGACCGTGATCAAATACTGAAATTTTGGCGGTTGCGGCGTCGTAGAATGTACCATCGATGTAAATTTGTAAACTTGAATTCGAGGCTTTACCCAACTGGCTGCATTACTAGCCGTACATAGTAGTCTTCAAACCGGGAGATTATATGTATCGGTAAGTGGAGATCAGAATTTCATGCTCCACCTGCGAGTGTCAAGGGAATCGGGGGCAACGTGAATGGAAGAGGACTTGGAGATTACGGTTAAAGATCTTAAGCGCCTAATCGACAGTGGAGCCCAAGTCCGCCTAATCGACGTGAGAGAACAATACGAATACAATCACTGCCACATAGAAGGCTGCACGTTGATTCCCATGGGCCAAGTTTTGACGCATATTAACGAGCTTAACCCCGAGAGCGAGTACGTTTTCTACTGCCACACAGGGGAGCGAAGTGCAGGGGTCGTCAAATTTCTACGTCAGCGCGGATTTAAGAAAGTAAAGAATCTCAAGGGGGGCATCGATCAATGGACTGTCGAGATAGACCCCTCGACGCCCCGGTATTAGAATCCCTTTCTCCAGATTAATAGCAGGGAACTAGGCTCATGCAGCAGGGTTCGGTCTGTGCAGGTTGCTAAGAGGTTTGAAATTTCAGGTCGAAGGCTGTGCAACTGCCCGGAGAATCATCTCAACTGTATGACTGCGAAGGAATGGGTTAAGGCTCAGATAGGTGTCTGGGAGGTTTTCTACGAAGGGCGAGATGTCCGCGACAAAGAGATCCACCCAGCTGTAATGCCAATTTCCCTCGCCCGCAGGGTCATTGAGCTGTTTACGCATCGCGGGGAACTAGTTCTTGATCCATTCAACGGGATCGGAACCACTCTCATTGCATGCAATGACCTTGAAAGAAACGGTGTCGGTTTCGACATAAATCACACCTACTGCCAAGTCGCCAAACGACGCCTCTCCAAGAACAACCTCGATAACAAAGCGAAACAGACAGTGATCTGTGACGACGCTAGAAGGATTTCAGAATATGTAGCGCCCGAATCTCTCAGCCTAATCTTTACCTCGCCGCCCTATGCGAACCTGTTAAACCGAGCTCGGCTCAACAAGAGTAGACGGGGTGACCTCAGGCGAAACAAGCAGTTCCTGAGAGTTGAGCAGTATAGTCAAGATCCAAAAGACCTAGGAACGCTCGAAGTTGGACGTTATTCGGAAGAGATGAAGGAGGTCTATGACAAACTTCTTCCTCTTCTAAAGCCGCGCGGTCACGCCGTTATTAACGTTCCAGATATGTGGTGGAAAAACGAAAGGTACGGAAAAAGAGTTCCAATCCACATTAACATCTATCAAACCCTTATCGAAGCAGGCTACGAATTCCGCAATACGATCATATGGGACCGAACGAACATAGTGAACAAGGTCGGAATATTCGGCTGGCCGTCAAACTACATCACAATGGGAACAACGTTCGAATATCTGCTTGATTTTTGGAGGCCTCCAACGGAATGACACCGAGACGCACCCTCACTCCTCCGTAAACCAATCATCAACAACTTTGCGTTAAGCCTAGAAAGTCACAAGGACTAAGTAATTGTAAGGAGAAACGAATCTCAGACTTCGATTTGAAACTCTTAATCGCCGACACTCTTCCACAATCTCACGTTGAAACTTTGCGCAAGATTGTAGGCGAGGTTGAATACCACCCCGAATTGACGGATAAGTCGTTGGTAGATCACATAAGGGGCGCCAAAATTCTGGTTGTGAGAGGACGAAGGTTCGAGCGCAAGCGATTGAGGTGGGGGATGATTTGGAACTTATAGTGAGAGCTGGGGCGGGAACAGAAAATATCGATATGGCCGTAGCGTCGGCTAAAGGAGTTTACGTGACCAATTGTCCCGACAAGAACGCAGCCGCCGTGGCCGAACTCACCTTTGGACTTTTCTCGCAGTTGATCGACGAATTCCTGAGCAAAACGAGGCATTGCTGGAACGAAAGTGGAACAAATCCGCTTTCCAACATGCGGACGGTCTAAAGGGAAAAGTCTTCGGCGTCGTAGGGGTAGGTTCTATCGGGCGAGAAGTGATTAAACGCGCCAGGTCATTCGACATGCGAGTAGTCGCATGGTCTCCAAGCCTCACGGATCGAAAAGCAGCTAAACTCGGAATCTCCCGAGCATCATCGGTCGATGAACTCATAGAAAGATGTGACATCATCTCCTTGCACGTCGCCCTCACCGCTGAAACGAAACATCTGATTTCAGCCGAACGAATCGCGCGAATGAAGCAAGGAACGATAGTTATCAACACAGCTCGCGGCGCCGTCATCGATAACGTTGCATTAGCTGAGGCTCTCAAAAATGGCCGAATCCGCGCAGGGCTTGATGTCTACGAGAGAGAGCCTGAGGAAGGACAGGGGAATTTTGTTGATCTGTTGGCTGGCGTACCAAACTGGGTGGGGACGCACCATGTTGGGGCGTCAACTATGCAAGCACAAAGGGCAACAGCAGACGAAGCAGTTCGAATGATCGAACACTATCTTAGGACTGGGGATGTTGAGAACTGCGTGAACTTCGCACAAGAGACTTCAGCACTTTACGAACTTATAATTCGACACTACGACCGAATCGGTGTGCTTACCAGGATTCTAACGGATCTTAGAGAATCGAGAATCAGTGTACACGAAATTCACAATGTAATATTCGCGGGGGCGAACGCAGCGGTGGCACACATCCAAATTGACACATATCCGACGAACCAAGTGATCGAGAGTATCTCCAGCCGAAAGACAGAGATCATCAGTCTGAGGATAGTGAAACTTCAACCTACTTCGAGCGAGACTCAAGTCCACAACGCCTGGTAGAAACTGAGTACATAGACGGTTACCTTCCATGTTCAATATGAAGGGCGACACACTAGAATCAGCCGAATGGCCGTGATCGGATTTTGGCAGTAGCATGGCGCGTTGTAGATAGGGGCGTTAATGGCAAACCTTTTCTTTGGAAAAAACGAGCGACCAGCAAGTATGTTATGATTGACATTTTCACTGCGCGGCCCAACCGTTGCTATGCGGTTCTCGCATTTGAGACAAATCCGGTTTCGAGCAATGATTTGAAGGGGAAACTCATTGGAATGGGTTGCGCCAAGAGCTCAAGCGATTGGACTGGTGCATATGAAAGAGCCAGAATAATTGCAGATCGTTATATGAATGGGAACTCAGCCTAGCCTCCTCAGCAGAATGGCAGTGGAGTTGCTCGACTAAGTAGAAATGCGGAATCTTCTCCATTTGGGACTTGCTCTCCAAGCCATGTTAAATACTCGCATAGGCTTCATAGCTTCTGTTAGGCTTTTGATGGAGGTGAGTTGAGATGGCGAAGAAACGCAAAGTTAAGATGAGTTTAGGTAAGGAGCACGACAAGAACATTAGACAAGAGGAAGTGGTAGCATAAGCCTACCCGTCTGCGCCCGCTCCCGGTTTTCCTTTTTTTGGATTCCAGTGTCTGGCTGATTTTCCGATGGTTTGGTTCTACCCTAAGATATCACGTTTACAGCCCCAGTCCCCAGGTCGTAGCGGGCACCGACCAATCCGATTGTGCCTTGACCTTGGGCCTGCGATATTATTTGACTCGATGATTTCAGGTATTCAACTTCCAATGCCACGTTTGCCCTCACCGCATTATCTAGGAGATCACCTGATTGCGACTGTGCTTCGATTACTGCTGGTTTGATGGCTTCAACCAGCGTTGCGATTTGGCCTTCTGCGTGACCATTGGTCTGAAGTGTCTGAATAGTTGCGTTTACGGCTCCGCAGCTTTGGTGGCCCAGTACCATTATTAGCTTCACGCCTTCCTCGACGGCAAATTCAAGACTGCCTAAGACGACGTTATCGATAACTTGGCCTGCTGTCCGCGCCACGAAGAGATCTCCTAATCCCTGATCGAAGACAAGTTCGGGAGGTACGCGAGAGTCTATGCACCCAAGAATCGCCGCCCACGGGTGCTGGCCCTGAGCCACTTCCGCCTGCCGTTCAGCCGATTGATTCGGGTGAATTGGTGAACCCTGCATGTAACGTGCGTTTCCCGCCATCAGATTGTTCAAGGCGTCGTCGGGCGTGTTTACGGCAGGTTCGGGTGGCGGCAGGATTTGTGAAAGGATAAGGCCTTTGGCTACGTACCCCACGACAAAGCCGCCAGCAGCAAAAGCTGATGTAGAAACGAATTGCCGTCTAGAGATTTTAACCATCTTCCAGTCCTAACGGTTCAATGACGATTCAGGCTGAAAAGATTTTGGCTAGCGTTTTTCAGCTGTTTGTCATTTTCGTCTTTGTTTGGGCCGAATGCGTTGGTGCTTGATTATTCCCGTTAATCGCTTGTACCAATATAGATTCGACACCACGATAATAACGACTGCGGCTGCAAGGAGTGTCAGAAGGATTGTGTTGTTTTCTCTGAGAGGGATGAGCGGTTGAAGTTCGCTTAGTGCTGCGTTAGCGTAGGTTAATGCATCGTCAATCTGCCCTTTCGCTACTGTGTACCAGCCTAGATTGAAGTTCTCTTGGGCGGCGGTCACGAGCTTGAGGGCGTCGTTATACGAGGATGTGATGTTCTGGGGTAGAGAAGTTGTGTCGTTCCCAGTCATCTGTCCAATCTGCTCAAGAATCTGCGCAGCCTCATACGAGCTCGCATTGAATGTTAGATAGCTATCAATCGCAAACGCTCCGAAGGCAATGTCTCCGCCGTACCTTGGTTCGAAGCCTAGGTTGGGCCACCAACTCCACGTCATCTTCATGAACGTCGGGCCGCGACTTGCCATATCATAATCGATGAGGTTGAAGTCTACGCCGAAGGTTTTTTCGAACCAGGTCGATTGTTGGTCTCGAATCGAGGACATGTTCTTCATGCCTTTCTGTACGAAAGATACTATGCCGGCTGTTTCAACCTCGCGCATGTCGGGTTGGTAGTATTGTGGGAAGAGGCCCCACCAACTTGAGATGAGATACTTGGTGATCGCTAGGGCCTGAAGGGGGACGGGTTTTTGGTCTGGGTATCTCATCTTGGTAAGCCAGTCGGCTGCGAGCAATGCTGAACTGTAATAATTATCGTCACCCGTGAGTTGGTAGAGCGTTAGGAGGGCTGGTATCGCGTAGGCCGCGCTCCATAATGATTCAGCAACCCGCCAACCGAACTCATGCTTTTCCGTTTGGTAACCGTAGTAGAATCCTCCTAGGGCCATGCTATCGTTCGCGTATGTGTGGTTCCCCCAGTTCGTAGTGGTGTTTGTAACTTGGAAGCTGAGGAGCCAATCCGCATATTTCTCCGCCGCAGTCAGGTACCGCTCATCTCCCGTTAACCGGAAGAGTTGAGTCCAAGCCAGAATGGTGAACCCAGCGTGGTTGGTGGAAACGCTGTTTGTATAATGCGTCTCATTCCATTCATACGGTAGTGCACCGTAGACCGGTGTGTTCTCCCATTCGGGGCCGACGAATTGTCTTGACAACATGTACTGCCCAGCAGCCTCAGCCGAGTTGAGATAGGTCTCGTTTCCAGTGAGCATGTACAATTCCGTGAGGACCCATGCTGACTCAGTGGTCTCATACATTCTCGGTTTCCAACCTATCGCCCAGTAATATTGAGTGACAGGAAAAGCGCCAGCATATTGTCCACTATGAATCTGCGTTTCTACTAGCCAACTGCCGTAACGGTTGAGCATGGCGAGTGTGGTTGGGTCGTGTGTCAGACGGTAATATGCGATCAGGGTTGTGGCGATGGGGTTTCCGTGTTCAGCGGCGGGATAAATCGCTTGGAGCGTAGTCTGGTCGTCTTCACTTCCATAATTTCCACTGGCACCGGCCGAGACGCTAGCCTGTTCTGCCCAGAATCCGGAATTGTCAACGGTGATATTTTTTCCATTGGCGCTAATTACAGCATGGGCAGGGGTTGTGCTTCTCAGGCCGGGTATCTGGGCACCTTGGAAATATCCGTAGTAGACGTTGAAGATTTCCAAATATTTCGGATCCCCTGTTTCTAGGTACGCGTAGAGCGCAGCATTGGCCCCTTCGCCTGCATCATGCCCTCCGATTAGGTAGGCTAACTTTTGTCGTTCTCCGCCTACAATGCCTCCCAGCCCAGCAGTTATGGTTCCATTATCAAAGAAGTACGGATCCAATCCCCAAACGCGCTCGTCTTTGTACGGTATGCCCCACGAATCGTTGAGAGGTGTTACCTGGAATGAAGCGATCCAATCCGCAGCTTCCAAACCGAGCCTCTCATACTTTGTTTCCGATTCAGATGATTGAGTTGATAGAGCGGGGGCAACAAGAGACTGGTTCATCAAAACGACGACCAGAATAAGAACGCAGAAGTAATGGCTTAGAGAACTCAAGGCCTTCAATAGATGCAATGATCGTCTTCCAACCTGTGTCAGTTGCGTGGGTCATCCGTTTTAAGACGCTGAGAGAGTCAGGGATTCAAAGAATCTACGCTTATCTGGTGAGTCCGTAGTTGCCTCATTGTGGTTGGGTGGCGTTGCAGTGCGGGCAGATACTTGTTCCTAAGGGTAGTTGTGCGCCGCATTGAATACAGGAATGAAGTTGCGGCGGAGGCGGTAAGGACGAGATTCGGTGCCATTCTGATCCTAGTTCCTGCCGGGTCTGGATGGCTTTAATCAAATCTCCCCTAGTCACGATGCCTCGTAGCTGTCCGTTCTCCGTGACCAGAAGCCTACCAACCTTCTCACGCGCAATCTTCTGTAAAGCATCCAACGCTGAGAGGTTAGGTGGGGCGGCAACTGTGCGTTCGATGGGTATCATAGCTTGCGCAACAGTCTCAGAGCCCCTCATATCTTTTGGAACAGCGCGCACGCATTGCAGGGTTATCAACCCCAGCAGCCGCCCGTCCCCGACAACTGGGTAGCCACCATGCGGGTGGACAAGGAAGTAATCGGAAACCACTTGCTGAACCGTAATGTTCGACGGGACCGTTAAGACCTCCCGTGTCATAATACCTCCTACGGTTACTCCGCTGAGTGTTTCACCGACGAGCGTCTGCCTAAGACTGGTTTCTGCCCCGGACTTGATGAACCAACCTAACACTACAATCCAGATTCCGTCAACGAAATCGCCAAAAATTATTGCTACGAAACCACCAAGCATCATGAGCAGTGAAAGGGCTTCGCTGACTCGGGTTGCAGTTCTTGTTGCGCTGATCAGGTTCTTGGAGTGTTTCCAGAGGCTCCCGCGGAAGACGCGGCCTCCGTCAAGCGGGAAGGCGGGTAACAGGTTGAATGCGCCCAGCACGGCGTTGATTAGACCACCATACCCAACTGTCGCCGTTATGACGATGGGTAGGCGGGCTAGTTGACCCAAGTACCAGATCCCACCGAGTATCCCAGCGATGAGAAAACTCATCAGCGGCCCCGCAGCAGCCATGCGAACCTCTAGGCCCGGGTCCTTCGGCTCCTCAGTCATTTCAGAAACTCCCCCAAAGAAGAAGAGTGTTATTCTTGCGATGGGCAAGCCATTCTTCTTCGCAATATACGAATGCGAAAGCTCATGGACCAACACGGAAACGAACAAGACGATCGCTGACGCGATTCCTATGGTCCAGTATGTGACCTCGCTAAGCCCAGGGTATTGATGGGGCATGTAACCGTACGCTAAAGACCAAGCGATAAGAATGAAAACAAACCATAATGTGTAATGTATTCGCACGGGTATGCCCATAATTTTCCCAAGACTAACCGACATTAGTCGCTCACGCCTTGAGGAAGCGAGGCCGTGCAAAAAAGCCTTCTTAGATTCTTGATGCAGACGCAAACTTGCCTGTCGACTAGAGTTGCGAAGATGCTATGCTGGTAGATGTATCCTAAACTGGCCGCTCATGATATGACGTCGTGTAGGGTTTTGAGCATGAGGTCGATATCGGCCATTTCTATGTAACCCATGTTTCCGATCCTGAATGTTTTCTTCTTGAGCGGCCCATATCCTTCCGCCAGCTCGAACCCATTTTGCCGCATCTTATCATAAACGACACCGCCCTCCATGGTATCTGGTGCGTTAATGCAGTTCACTGTAGGGCTCTCGGAGCCTTTCTGTGGGAACGTAGATAGGCCGATCTTCTCGACCCCTTCCCTAATCCTCCGGTTTCGTTCCTTGTACAAGTCGAAGTACCATTTCTTTCCGCCATTCTGTTGAATCATTTTCAGCGCCGTATTGAGGCCAGCGATTTGCGGTATGACTGAGGTGACTGGTGTCCCATGGCCTTTCTTCTGGTCTTCTTCCCAAACTTTGAAGTCGAAGTACCATCCCTTGTTCGTAGCCGTCGCCGAGAGATTCAGCGCCTGTTCGCTTACGCTACCCATCCCCAAGCCGGGGGGAACACCGAAACATTTCTGTGAGCTTGAAAAGCAAACATCAATTCCCAATTCGTCTACGCTAATGTCGGTACCGCCCATCGAACTGACGGCGTCCACGAAGAGTAGCTTTCCGTGTTTCTTGACTGTGGCGGCCAGTTCCTTTAGTGGGTTGATAAGGCCAACGCTTGTTTCATTGTGGGTGAGGGCTACAGCCTCAACATCAGGATTATCCCTCAACGCCCCATCCAACTCCGCTACCGATATGGGTTGGCCGAGGGGTGGGGCTAGCTTAACGAGCGTTACCCCATTCGATTCTGCGACTTCAGCGAAGCGTTCGCCGAAACTTCCGTTTATGCAGCATAGCATCTTCTTCCTCACACAATTCCGTACCGACGCCTCCATGAACCCTGTCCCAGTGCTGCTGAACAGGAAGATCTCTTTTTTCGTCGAAATGAAATCCTGTAAAAGTTGAACGGTCTCGTAATGCATGGTGAGGTACTCTTTGCTTCGATGGCTTAGCATCTGCCGTCCCATTGCTTCAAGCACTTCAGGATAGCAGGACACCGGCCCAACAGTGAATAACTTCACCAATCCTCACCGCATGCTGACGACTTCAATATCGAACATAAAAGAGATGCGTCTAAGGAACTGCAAAACTTTCGAATCGAGATTGTATTGACCTAGACGTTCCGGTTTCTGAAAGATTAATGTAGAGCGGGCAAATCTTAGCCCCAGCTTCAAAGTTCGAGGTGCACCTGATTGCCAGTCAAGAACGGAGACTTCATACTTACTAACTATAGCCTCAAGGTGAAGGAAACCGGAGAAACTGTTGGAACAACGCTGGAGAGCGTAGCTAAGGAGAAGAAGCTCTATCGCGGCGAAGAACATTACGAACCTTTCTTCATCATAGTTGGGGAAGGATGGGTGCCGAAGGGATTAGACGAGGCGCTGACGAATCTCGAAATCGGCGTGGCAACCACAATCGAGCTCCCCCCAGACAAGGGATATGGGATTCGGGATCCGAAGAAGGTTCGACTTGTTCCACTTCGAAAATTCGCAGCCGAAGGCGTAACTCCAGTCCCGGGTTTGCAAGTGAACATCGACGGGAAGACCGCCCTAGTTCGCTCCGTAGGGGCGGGCCGAGTTCAGGTAGACTACAACCATCCCTTTGCAGGTAAGACACTCATATACGACATAACTCTAGAAAAAATGATTGAAGCCGAAGACGAGAAAGTATCCAATTTGGTTCACAAACGGATTTCAACTGTGGACCAACAAAAGTTCACGATTAAGATCGAGAACGATAACCTCCAAGTAGAGGTTCCAGAAGAAGCCTTCTTCCTAGAAGGTTTGCAAGTTTCTAAGCGTACACTGACCGCTGATGTAGAAAAGTACCTGCCGAAGATAGCAACAGTTACGTTTCTTGAAACCTTCAAGAAACCTCCGGCGGCACCTGCAGCCCCACCACCACAGTCGGCGCCCGCTCAACCTGCCACAGCACCTGCAACAACCGCAACACCTACAGCAGCTTCAACATCTTCAACACCTTAGTCTCAGGGTATTCGAGACATCGTTCGCGAGCATAATTTTGACTCGCGGCCTTCAGAACAGCAATAGTTGCAAAATAGAAAGGTCGGCGGGTCACCGATGAAATAAGTGTAACCTTGCAGCTACCTTATTCTTCGATCCCTGTTGATGCTGTGCGTCTGCCACGAGTAGCTTCGCAGCCTCTTGGACGCTCCAAACCCGCATGCCGAGCAACGCTTCCACCTGACGTGATACGAGTGGCGTCCGCATCGTCTGCATCGGATATGAGTCTTCGAACGCCCTCGTCTTCCAAATGAGGCTGTTCCTTTCGTCAAAACCTTCGCGATCCCCGTAATCTGCTAAACTAACTAAACTACCTCTTCGGAGGTGGTGATACGAGAACTACATTGTCGCCCCTAACAATAATCGTGCCTATGTTCCGAGTATTTTCAGGGTTCGAAACGTCTTCTGCGTCCTCGAGGACCAAATTCATGTGCTGGTCGTAGCTGTAGAGTTTTCCGCGTATGGTGCGGCTTCCTTTCAGTTCCACGAGAACGATCTTGCTGAGGCTCTCTTGGAATATCTTGTCGGCGACTGCAGACATGGTTCTTTCTGACCTGATCTAGTGACGTAAGGTTTCCGTAACAGAGGAAGCTCCAAATTAAAGGTTAGGCTACATAATCTACTAGGTAGTTTGGCTAGAAGAGCTTTCGAATGATCTCGCGTCTCTTTGCAAAGAAACGTTAGAGCTGAAATTGTTGCCTACGATGCGCCGTCTCAAAGACAAGGAAGTTAAGAGGCTTCTTAGAGATTTCATCGCTCGCTACCCCGGCGTTGAAGAATTGCTCGCATCGGTGAAAAGCTTTGATGAACTCGCGGTCGGGGAAGAGATGGTCTATTTCGTCGATAATTTGCCCTTGATTTTGCGGAGGACGATTGGCTTACTACCGTCGTTGAAGTTCGAGAAATGTGTTAGTTCATTGCCTCGAATTGTTGTCGATATGGGTGCGGTGGTTCATGTTGCGAACGGCGCCGACATTATGCGCCCTGGAGTAAGGGATATTCCAAGTAATTTTGTTAAGGGCGATTTGCTGGTAATCGTCGATGAAAAACATGGTAAGCCGCTCGCTTTAGGCCTAGCGGAGGTAGAGTCGACCGAAATGAAGACAATGAGTAAGGGCAAGGTTGTCAAGAACGTTCACTTTGTGGGCGATGAGCTTTGGAACGCGTATAATAAGCGAAGTTGATGAACCGTTTCCAGTAGAAATTGACGTAATTCGCCTGTGAGAATTGCGCCAAATTTCTACGCGCGTCAGTGACAAACTCCGCACACTTCTCTATGAACGCCCCCCTAATCTTGCCATGAGCATGTTAGAATCCCTCTCTATGGGCGCAAACGTTTAAACTGCTATCCGTCGAGAAACCACACGTCGAAACCGGTGGACTGAAGTTGACAGGTTCCAATTATGTAGACGACGAAAGGTTTCCCTTGATTAACCCCTCGATTCAGCACCCAATCTATGTGAAAGCGTTCCCGCTTCGCGATCCAGCTGATGTGCCGAGGATTAAGGCTGAGATAATTGAGGGAAACATATTGATTGTTAAAATCACCCCTATAGCGAAGCGTAGTGTCGAAGAAACAAAATCTGCAATCAGTGAACTCGTCACCTTCGTGAAATCCATTCAAGGCGATATTGCACGGCTTGGTGAAGAACGAATTGTTATGACGCCACCCACCGTCAAGGTTTGGCGGGCAAGAGAAAGCGCTACTCTAGAAGCCACAGCGACGGGCGCAGCAGCTAACGAGGAAGTATAGTCCACCCGTTCCGCGGTGAGCTGGGCGGTTAGCCTATCTCAGCCTCAACTTTTCTAGCAGGTCGGGCGCTACTGTTCTAAGTTTCAGAATTCTTGAAACTTGGTGCGCAAACAGGTCGGTCTTTCGTCTTTCTCCGTGTCCCATTATTACTCTTGAAGGCCTAGGTGACACTCGTTTAAGAAAAGCGAAAAGTTGGTTCCTGTCGGAATGACCCGAGAAGCCTTCAACAGCGTCGACTCGTAGGTTGACCTTCAAAGCCTCAACTTTGCCATTTCGTCCCATCAAGGAAACTTCACGGGCGCCGTTCTTCAGCCTATTTCCTAATGTTCCTTCAACTTGGTAGCTGACGAAAACCAAGGTATTCTTCTCATCGGCCGCCATGTAACGGAAATAATCTATCGCAGGTCCACCTTCCATCATCCCTGAAGTAGCGAGTATGATGCAGGGTGGCCCCGTTGCGATCTTCTCACGTTCAGAAGGGTGGTCCACGTTGGTGAAGTAGTCTGACTGGAATGGGTTGATGTCCTTGTACAATATCTGTTCTCGGAGGTCGCGCGAGAGGTATTCTGGGTAGGCCGTGTGAATGGCCGTGGCCTCGGAAATCATGCCTTCTAAGAATATCGGGAGTTCTTTGATTTGCTTGTTCTTCATGTATGCGTTGAGGACGAGCATTATCTCCTGAGCACGTCCTACTGCGAGCGTCGGAATTAGAACTCTACCGCCTTTCTCCGCGGTCTCATTCACAATCTTTGCAAGTCGACCTTCCACCGTCTCCCTGTCCGACATCACATCATCGGGCCCACCATAGGTACTCTCCATGATCAATGTCTCAGCACGCGGAAAAGAGCAAGTGGCCGGTTCCAACAACATCGTCCTACCGAACTTGAAATCGCCTGAGTACACGACATTGTGCAACCCTTCCCCAATGTGGAGATGAACGATGGAGCTTCCGATAATGTGGCCCGCGTTGTGTAGGGTAAGCTTGATGTCGGGAGCCACATCTGTTACGACTCCGTACTTGACAGGTATAGTGTGTAAGACAGCTTCCCGCACGTCCTTCTGGTCATAAGGCGGGTGGCCACCTTCCTTACCGAAAATATCCAAGTAATCCAATTGCAGCAAAGTCATTAACACCGATGTCGGCTCCGAACAGTACACGGGTCCATCGTATCCGTACTTGTAGAGGAACGGAACAAAACCGCAATGATCGAGATGCGCGTGTGAGATTATGACGGCGTCTAATTTCTCGATGTCGAAATCGTTGGAATCTAATCGCGGATAAGCATATTGAGGTAGATCCGCTCCTGCGCTGATGCCGCAATCCATCAAGACACAGCTCTCCTCTGTCTCTACGAGCATTGCTGATCTGCCGACTTCGTGGAACCCTCCAAGTGGCGTGAAAAAGACGCTTGATGTCTTTGATAACCTGGGCCGGAAGATACGTTCTCCAACGTCGCGAAAGATCCTGCTCCTCTCTTCGCTTTCTGAATGCAGGATGTGTCGGCTGCTTGCTATGATTTTTGATGGAAGTGGTGGGGCACGGAGAACCCTAGGCCGCCAACTCGTGGTCTTGATTATTTCCGTAAGCGTGGAACCATCCTTTCCTATAGCTAGCCCAGGTTTCTTGGCTTCTATGACCACTTCGCCGAGGCTGGGGTCGAAGTTTATCTCGGTAATATCAGCCTCAGAGGGAACAATTCCCTTTATCAAGCGCTCAGCTTCAGCCTCCCTTAGTCGAATCGACGGGTCAGAGCGAACTACAACCCGCTTATGGAGCAGGTTCACGATTTCGGTAACAATATGGCTCTGTTCAAGGAGAAGCCCAACGTTCTTGACGTAAATCGCGAGGCGTGGCCCTTCAAATTCAATCCTTGTAATCTCAGCCTCTTTCGGCATATGGGTGACTATTGTTTCACGTATCCTCGCCTGAGTGTCATCTACTATTCTAGCCACTGCCGAATCCACCTTGAAAACTAGTTACTTAGAATTCTCATTACGAGCGATTAATTTGCCTGAGCGAGCACTTTCTTCTCGTCCTCGCCTAGCTCCCTGTAACCTTCCTTCGATATGACGGCAACATCAAAACTGTCACCACTCGCGGAGTCACGTTTCATCGCGGAACTTACTGCGCGAACCACAAGGGGTATGGCCTCATTGATGGACATGCCCTCCTTGTAACCCGGCTCAAGTACACCATAAGCAACGGGTGATCCGGAACCAGTTGACACGAATTTTTCTTCGGTAACGCTTCCTAAGGGGTCAAGAGCGAAGATGTGCGTTCCCCCATCATCCATCCCACCAATAATCGATTGAAGTAAGAACGGATAGTATCGAGCAGAGAATAGTAAGTTGGCTGCTAGGCGTGCAATGGCGCTGATGGGCATGGGTATTCCCTTTTCGTACTTGTAGAGTTTCGCATTTGCGCGTAGCGTCTCGACCACGTTCTGCGCATCGGCAACGCCCCCGGCTATCGTCATGGCTACATGGTCGTCGAGTTGGTAGACCTTCTTGGCTCTCTTGTGGGCTACGAAGGTTCCGAGTGTGGCGCGAGTGTCAGTTCCTAGAACTATTCCATCGCGACAGACGAGGCCCATCGTGGTTGTTCCAGTCAGTACGTATTTCGGCATGTTGTTTTTCTGTTCGTGGTACATGATTTGTTTTCCCTCCGAAAACGAATTCCGGAGCATAAGGCGACGCGCAGAATAAGGTTCTAGCGCGAGTGCGTAGATCGAGGCGTGACAACTTAAAAACGTTTCCCGGCTACACTGAACGCGTTGACAATCTATCAATACTCCGTCAATAAATAGAGGGACCCAGAAACAAGAGCTTAAAATGACAGCCCATAGCCGCAACCTTGTCTCATTGTTGTTGGAATGAAAATGTCAACCGCTTTCCATCAAGAGAAGGAGTTGATGGATGAAGCTTTCAGCGAGCTTGAATCGGGCAGAGCACTCTCTGCCCAACTTAATGACGCCTTGAAGAAATTATTTGGGGAGAGATTCACTAACGGCTGGGAACTGGCGAATTCAAAGAAAGTCAGGAGATACGACTTTACTCCGAGCGGACGAGCCGTGTGGGTAGTTCAGGGTAGGAAGAGCGAGTACCAGGTTATGCCTGACATACCCTTCTGTTGTTGTGACGATTATTACTTCCGGGTTATGGATAAGAAGCGAGGCTTATGTTACCACATAATCGCACAACGTATCGCTGCGGCCCTAGGTAAGTTCGAGAAGATACACAAGAATGATTCACAATATTCAACCGTCACAGATCGATGGCGCGCAAGAGATACAGATAGCAAATCAGACTGAGTAGTTTTTAAATGGGCATTTGCTTTCTAGCGACAGGCGGGCGTTGGGATCTTGACAACTGATGAATTCTGGGAACTGCTCCAGATCGGCATAACATTCCTAGCGTTCGTAGCCGTAATTGTTATTTTCGTATACCTAGCCTACGAGAAACCTTCAGCATAAGCAAGTTGATTATTTCGCCGAGTCCTGAACCAGATAGTTTTCGATGGATCGTAAAGCGGAGCGGGCTTGAAGCCTGCATAGTCTAAGGTGAATTGGTTGATGGAGAATGCGTTCGCGCAATTGCACAAGCCCATCCGCGCTCACTTGGAGAGCGTTGGGTTAGAAGAGCCTAGCGACATACAGAAAATCGCCATACCACCTATACTCGAAGGCCGAAACGTTCTCGTAATCGCCCCCACTGGCACCGGAAAAACGCTTGCTTCCGTCCTCCCGATCTTCAACATGTTTCTTGAACGCCGGTCTGCAGGAGAAACGAAAGGCATCTCGATCCTCTACGTTACTCCGTTGAGGGCCCTAAACCGGGACATTGTCCGCAGGCTTACGGATGTTGGGAGGGAATTGGACATCAAAGTCCAGGTTAGGCACGGGGATACCACTATGAGCGCTCGCTCCGCGCAAGCACGGGCACCACCAGAAATGCTGGTTACTACCCCCGAGACCCTACAAGCCATTCTTCCAGGTAAGAGGATGCGAGAACACCTCAAAGGTGTCATGTGGGTTGTGATCGATGAGATTCACGAACTTGCTACTGACAAAAGAGGTATCCAGCTAGCCTTAGCGTTAGAACGATTGGAACACCTAACCGGCCGTAGTTTTCAAAGAATAGGACTCTCCGCGACCGTTGGAGAAGAAGAAAAAGTCGGCCAGTTTCTTGCAGGGACGGACCGAAGCGTGACGGTTGCGAAATCAGATGAACTGCGCCAAGTCCAGATTGGGATCCAATACGTAACCCCCAACTCCGAAGACACCAAAGATGCCGATAGGTTCGGATTACCACCAACCACCATTGCGAGATCAAAGAGAATCGGGGAGATAATTTCTAACAAACGTTCGACGCTAGTTTTCACAAATACACGCGAACAAGCAGAGGCGGTAGGGTCGCAGCTACGTGCCTTGAAGCCTGAGCTACCGATACGCGTGCACCACGGATCACTGTCACGGGAAATTCGCGAAGAGGTTGAGACCGCTTTCCACGACGGATCGCTGAAGGGCGTAATTTGTACCTCTTCACTAGAGCTGGGGATGGACATTGGCAGAGTCGACTACATCGTCCAATACATGTCCCCCAGAATGTCCACACGCCTAATCCAAAGAATCGGACGAAGCGGCCATACTCTACGAGGCATCGCCCAAGGAACGATCATAGGCGCATGGGCAGACGATCTTTTGGAAGCGGCCGTGTTGGCCGCTAACGCCAAAGCCTCGAGAATTGAGAAAACAGTAATACACGACAAGGCGCTCGACGTATTGGCGCATCAAATAGCCGGCATCGCTCTCGATTTGAAGCGAGCCAAGCTCGCCGAGATCTATGAGATTATTCAACGCTGTTACCCCTACCGCAACTACACAGGCGAAGAGTTACACGATTTCGTAAAGTTTCTCGACTCAATCAGAATAATCAGACTCATCGACGATGTCGTATCAGCCCGTTTCCCCAGAACCTTCCGATACTACTACGAAAACCTGTCCGTCATACCCGACGTGAAGAGATTCGACGTCTTCGACTTCTTCAGAAAACGCCGAATCGGCACCCTCGATCAAGGGTTCGTTTCCCGGAAATGTAAAGGGGGCACGATCTTCATCATCCATGGACAAACCTGGAAGATCATCAACGTAAACGAAGACAAGCTCTCAGTCGAAGTAGAACCCACCGCCCCCACACTTGACGCGATTCCGAGCTGGGAGGGAGAAATCATTCCCGTCAGCTACGAAACCGCTCAAGAAGTCGGCAGGTTGAGAGCTTACATCGCTTCGATGATAGATCAACCGGAAGAACTGAGAAAACTCCAGCAACAGCTCCAACTTAGCGAAGACGCCCTTGTCAAAATTACTGATACTATAAGCGCCCAACTGAAACATTCACAACTACCATCAGATCGTCGCATCATTATCGAGAAATTCGAGAACTGCATCATCCTCCACGCGTGCTTTGGTAGTACCGTTAACGACACGCTAGCAATGATACTCGCCTCCCTGCTAAGTTCGAAGTATGGAGTGAACGTAGCAACCCAAACCGACCCCTACCGAATAGCGCTCATATGCCCATTCAAAGTTGAACCTGAAACCGTCGCCCTTGAAATTCAGAAATTCACCCCCGAAGACGTTGAGAAAGTTTTGGTGGAGGCCCTCCAGAACTCAGACCTCTTCGCATGGCGACATTGGCACGTAGCCCGGCGCTTTGGCGTCATAGAGAGAAAGGCCGACTACAAATCAAACCGTGGACGGATGCTCGTCCGTGCGATGAAACAGTCACCGGTTAACACTGAAACCCAAAGAGAGGTCCTACTCGAAAAATTCGACCTACTAACTACACAAGAGATCGTAGCAAAGATCCTGAACCGGGAAATTGGCGTCGACGTAGTCACGGAAAAAACCGACACATGCTCCCCATACGCTACACCAATCGTCGACAAGATAATCCCACATGACTTGCTTAGGCCCGTCGTCCCTTCGAAGTCGCTAACCGAAATTGTTCGCGAGCGACTCCTATCAGAAACGGTACGCTTGGTCTGCATCTTCAATGGCGATTGGGACGCCATAAGAGTAGTCGATCAACTAAACCAGAAAATTCACTGCCCCAAGTGTGGGTCCACGCTCATCGCTGCAACCTACACAAGAAATGATCAACTCGTGAAAGTAGTTCAGAAGAAGAAAAGAAACTCCAAGTTGACCCCGGAAGAAGACCATGTCTGGAAACAAGCTTATTTCAGCGCAAGCCTCGTCCAAACAAAAGGCAAAGAGGCAATCATTGTTTTGAGCGGGCGCGGCGTAGGCCCAGCAACCGCGACACGAATTCTTAGAAAGGTTCACCGAACCGAAGAAGACCTATACTTAGACATACTCAAAGCAGAACGGGAATACGCGAGAACCAGGCTGTTCTGGGACTGAACACGCCCAACCAGGTTGGGCCGATCAGGAAGTCACTTTCAACGTTATCGACAGGTGATCAGGATACCGAGGACGCCCTAACTCTTGGTACTCCTCTTCGGTTAGGGTAACGATTAGGCGAGGCGTTCCAAGTTGCTGGCCGACGCCCGGCAACTGTGTAAGGACTCTCTGAACCGCAATTGTAACCCCAGCCATTTCGCGATCCATATCCAGAGGCATCGTGACCGGTCCCTTGATCGTATCGCCCAATGTAACCTGCACCATGGGCCTTCCCTGCGAAGACTGTATAGGAGTAACGACTAGGACGGTTCCTTCGATTACGACATCCGCCAATATTTTTGCACCTTAATCTCGCGTACTCATTAACGAGCTATTCTAACCTTATGCCACTTTGTAGACGATATCGTTCTCTCGGACCCGATCCGCAACCTTGAGACCGACCCGCTGCCCGGCTTCGGCGAGGGGAACTTGCTTGTGTTCTACCTCCATCGAGTCCACCGTCTGTTCCACCTTCGTCGTACTGCCTCGAATCACTATCTTATCCCCCTGCTTGAGCGGCGATGATAGCTCCACGATGGCTACGCTTGCCTTAGAGTAGAAGTGTTCGATTCGACCCACTTTCGTATAAGGCGCTTCCATAGTCGCATCAGTGAAGATTACGTTGACCCGCCTTGAATCCGTTACGGTTCCCATAGCTAGCCCAAGCGGAACGCAACATACTCCCATCTGTGTCTTGGGTTCCTGCTTCGCGGGCATGGGGTGAAGATATTAATGTACGTCCCTGCAAAAATGAGTGCATTGATTCTTATGCCCACTGAAGAGGGCGACGAGAGGACCTAGTTTCTGGTTAAGTTTCTGGAGTGAATTTACGAAGGCGAACGAACCCTTGTCCATCGTACAAACCATAGTGGAGGACATACTCTCCAAGCGCCGAGAGCTTTCGCAAGAACAGATTCTCGCTTTGATCGAAGAGAAGAAGAAGGAAGGCCGCGGGCTGCTTTCAGACGAAGGCGCGGCTAGGTTAGTCGCGGAAGAGCTTCTCATACAAACCCGCGGAACGGACCTAGGACGCATGCAGGTGAAGGACCTCGTGTCCGGATTGAATGACGTGACCATCTCGGGGCGGGTGCTTATGACGTGGCCACCACAACAATTCCAAAGACGGGACGGGACACCAGGTCGCGTCATGCGGATTGTTATCGCAGACAAGTCTGACCGAGTCCGCTGCGCAATATGGGACAGACACGTAGACGTACTCTCCCGAGCGGGTAACCTGCAGGGGAAGGTGTTGAGAATTGGCCACGCATACACGCGACAGGGGCTAGCTGGAGACACGGAGATTCATGCAGGTGACCGAAGCAGCATACAGATCGACCCCGAGGACATGCCCCAATCTGATTTGCCCGAATTCGGAGACCTATTCACACCGCTCGGTAAACTGGCGGCTGGCGCGAATCAGGTGAACGCGATCGGTGTCGTCCAGTTAGAACCTAGGTACTACAGTTTCACGAAAGAGGAAAGAACAGGGAGCGTACTTCGAACAATAGTCGCTGACGAGTCTGGAAGCATTCCACTCGTTGCCTGGAATGAGAAAGCTGAGGAATTAAAGGAACTCAAGAATGGAGACATAGTCCAGATGCTGAACGGCAGAGTACGCCTCGACAAAAACGCCAGACTCGAGTTACACGTTGAGAGTAGAAGCCAAATTCAACTTCTCAAATCTGCGCCAGACTACCTCAAAATGCCCGGCGTTAAGTCCTACAAGATCGCGGACCTGAACGAGCAAACAGGTTCAGCAGACATTAACGTTCGCGTTCTCGCCAAAGGATTGCCCCAGGAAATTAAGAGGCAGACCGGAGAGTCTGTGAAAATGGCAAGGCTCATGATCGCAGACGAGTCCGGAATCGTTTCCCTGTCTCTATGGGACGATAAGGCACAGCTCGTAAACGAGTTAGAAAAGGGAGACATCATTGAACTTAGGGGCGTCTCGGTTCGGGAAAGGCTGGGAGAGGTCATGCTGAGTCTAGGTAGGTCGGGCGGACTGCAGAAGTCCTCGGAGAAAACAGTAGGCGTCAGGCCTGCTACCCCCCTAAACGCCCTTCAACAGTCGAAAGGGCTCGTTATCGTGGAAGGCTCAGTCAGTGACCAACCGTTAGCGCGACAGGTGGTTACTGAAAAGGGTGAAACGGTAAGCCTCTCCTCATTCACTCTTCGAGACAGCACGAGCTCCTCCAAGGTCACATTCTGGCGAGACCAAGCCGCCGATGCGCTAAAGCTTCGACAAGGGGTGCGCGTAAGAATTCAGGGGCTTAGGGTGCGGACAGGGCTGACGGGAGAATTCGAGCTTAGTTCAGTTCCCCTCTCCCGTATCGAAGTTCTTGATGAGGTTGTGAAGGAAAGGCCTGCATGGGAGGACATACGGCACGTCATTGCCCTCGAACCAGGCCTGAGCACTTGGATAAAGGGCGTAGTGCTTGAAGTACTTGAAGATTCCAAGCTAATTGCCGTGTGCGGAACCTGTGGCTCACCGCTAAGGGCTTCGGAGAGTGAGTATACGTGCGAGACTTGCAAACAGCCACGATCTGGAAAGTTCGTGTTCACCGGCCGAGTCCGAGTAGATGATGGAACCGGTTTGGTGGATGTAGTTTTCTCTGATATTGATGAGCAGGCACTGCCAATGTTGAACCTCGCTGAGTTCAAGCATAACATGGTTAGTGATCATGAGTCCCAAGCCGTGCTGAGTAAGGGGCAATCGTTAGATGTGGTTGGAAAGGAGATCGAAGTTTATGGAATAGCGAAGCAATCAGCTGAGAATGGCAAGTTTGAGATAATTGCCAAAAAAGCCTTGCTGGCGAGCGCGCCCTAAGGCGGCGACGAGTTTATGTTCCATGAAAGTCAACGCACGCCGAAAATCTAATAACCCCTTGCACCAGCCAATAGCACCTGGAAACCGGACAACAAAATGGAGATTATGCAGTCCGTATGACGCTGCTGCCTTTCTTCTTATAGATTAAGCCAAAGATTCCGAGTAGGTAGACCATTTGTCGCTTCTCCGAAACGTTATCGGCCCCCACCCTAGCCTAGGGGACTACATCAATAATATCAAAAACCAAACTGTGAAAGGGACAGTTAAGAAACGCGTACAAGAATACCAACCCAATCGTGTGGTAATTGAGAAGTTCTCAAGCCTAACAGATCGATTCTTCTTTGTTGTTTTCGCCACAGAATGGAACGCGGAATGTAGAGCACAACTACCGAACCTGGCCAAAGTTTTCGGTGCAGCGAACAACGCTGCCCTGAACATCAAGGTTATAGATTTTGATGAGAACCGGGACATTGCAGATGAAATGAGAGTCCTGCGAATCCCAACCGTAATAGTTCACGACCGGGCATGGCGTGAAATTGGTCGATTCGTCGAAAAGCCGCAGCACGCTGGCACCCTCGAAGAGGAACTGTGGCAAATCATCGAGAAGAATTCACAGAAGGCACAGTGAGCTTTAGCAGGGTTGCTATGGATACTTTCGCCTGCATCAGAACGCGTAGGGAACTCCGAGATTACCTAGACAAACCAATCCCCAACGAAGCCCTCCAGCGAATCCTAGAAGCAGGCCGCCTAGCCCCGAGTTCGAAGAATTCCCAACCTTGGCATTTCATAGTGATTAGGGATAAGGTGATGCTCAAGAAGGTCTCTGAATTGACGCCTACCGGCGCGCACATCGCCAAGGCAGCACTCGCGATCGCCATACTAATGGACGCAGCAAAACTTCCTGAAATCGATGGCGCGCGTGCCGTCCAAAACATGGTACTCGAGGCGTGGGAGATGGGAGTCGTTTCATGTTGGGTCACCAACTTCTATGATGACGGAGTGAAAGACCTGCTTGGTGTTCCTCAGAGGATGAAGCTAGTTACTGTCATGCCGTTTGGTTATCCTACCGAACCGAAAGCGAAACGTAAGAAGATTCGTAAACCGTTAAGCGAAATAGTGCACAGCGAGAGATTCGGCCAACCGTTCAGTACGTCGAAATCTTAACCACACCAGGGATCTTCAGTAGTTTCTGGAGCGTCGTACCGCTGGGCTCCTTCTCGACAACTAGGGTAAGCTTTGGTTCCGGGGTAAGGTCAGGATCGTCGGCCACTGCTTGTCTGATTGCTATGTTTTCTTGCGCGATTAAAGCTGAAGCCCGCGCTACGATGCCAACGGTGTGAGGGTCGGCGTAGATTTCGATTACACTGTACCCGAGAAACCTGGCGACATCTGCAAGGAATGGGCCTGCGGGTTTGAGTTTCTCAAAGACCGACTTGAGTTCTGGGTCTGAGGTTATGAGTTGTG
>Ga0181521_10001537_pt1 | contig 28528 bp, 18 predicted proteins | sample PEATcosm2014_Bin_32_FD_119764 | JGI IMG/M metagenome (GOLD analysis project Ga0181521, IMG submission 119764) | Peatland microbial communities from MTU Mesocosm Facility, Houghton, MI, USA - PEATcosm2014_Bin02_60_metaG | ecosystem: Environmental > Terrestrial > Soil > Wetlands > Peat | place...
CGGCCGGCCTCGATCATCGCGCGATAGGCGACGCGGACGGCGGTCTTCAGCACCGGGTCGGCGACCGGCCGGCCGTTCACCGTCAGCGCCTGCGCCGCCCCGGTGGCGCGGGTCACCGCGGGCGAGCAGGCGAACCCTTCCAGGCGGAGCGGGCCGCGCTCGCCGAACACCGGCAGCATCGCCGCGGCGGCGTCGGGGCCGAGCAAGGCGGCGACGCGGGCGGCGCGGTCCTGCGGCGGCAGGTCGAACAGGCAGCGGCCCTCGGATTCCAGCCGGAACGCCACCCCGGGGGCGGCGAGGGCGAGGCGGCGGACGGCGGCCTCGGCGTGGTCGGCCTCGGTGCGCGGGTGCTTGAGGAACTTGCGGCGGGCCGGGGTGGCGAAGAACAGGTCGCGCACCACGACGCGGCTGCCGGGCGGGCCGGCGGCGGGGGTGACGTCGGACACCCGGCCGCCCTCGACGCGGATCGCGCTGGCATGGTCGCTGTCGGGCGGGCGGGAGACGATGGCGAGCCGGGCGGCGGCGCCGATCGACGGCAGCGCCTCGCCGCGGAAGCCGAGCGTGGCGATGCGCACCAGGTCGTCGTCCTGGAGTTTCGAGGTGGCGTGGCGCTGCACCGCCAGGGCGAGCTCGGCGGCGGTCATGCCGCAACCGTCGTCGGTCACCTCGATGCGTTCGATGCCGCCGCCTTCCAGGGTGACGGCGATGCGGGAGGCGCCGGCATCGAGGGCGTTCTCGACCAGTTCCTTCACCGCCGCGGCCGGGCGTTCGATCACCTCGCCGGCAGCGATGCGGTTGATCGTGGTTTCCGGGAGGATGCGGATGGAGGGCACGGGAGGGCGCCTGTTGGAGTCGGAGGAGAACATAGCGCGATCAGGTGGGGAGGGCCAGGAATTGGTTGGCGGGGGGGAAGATGCGTCCGCAGGCCAGGCCAGTGCCGGCTGGCGGCAGCGCAAGTAAAGATTTTAACACGGAGAAAGATCGAGAACCACGGAGGGCCACGGAGCAGAAGGAACCATAATGTACCAGGTAGGATCAGTGCTTTGTTGGCTGCCGACGCCAGGGTCAAACTGAACTCCGTGGCTCTCCGTGGTTCTCGATCTTCCTCCGTGGTAAAATCTTTACTTACTTACAGGCGCGCCGCTCCCGATCCGTCAGGTCTCCCCCCGCAGCGTGCGAAAACGCGCGATCAGTCCGGTGGTGGACGCGTCATGCGCGCCCGGCACCACCCCCGGTGTCAGCTCCGGCAGGATGCCGCCGGCGAGTTCCTTGCCCAGCTCCACGCCCCACTGGTCGAAGCTGTCGATATCCCAGATGCAGCCCTGCACCGCCACCTTGTGCTCGTACAGCGCGATCAGCCGGCCGACGCTGAACGCGTCCAGCCGACGGAACAGGATGGTGTTGGACGGCCGCTCGCCGACACACACCCGATGCGGTGCCACCGCGTCGATCTCGGCCGGCGAGGCGCCTTTGGCCGCCATCTCGGCGCGCACCTGCGCCTCGGAGCGGCCGCGCAGCAGCGCCTCGGACTGGGCGAAGGCGTTGGCGGCCAGCGCGCGGTGCGCCTCCGGCCGGTCGTGGTCGGGCACCGCCGCGAGGATGAAGTCGACCGGGATGGCCCGCGTCCCCTGGTGCACCAACTGCATGAAGCTGTGCTGCGCGTTGGTGCCCGGCTCGCCGAACAGGATCGGGCAGGTGTCGGTGCCCACCGCCTCGCCCGCCAGGGTGACGTGCTTGCCGTTGCTCTCCATCTCCACCTGCTGGAGGTGCGCCGGCAGCCGGCGCAGCCGGTCGTCATAGGCCAGCACGCATTGCGTGGCGCAGCCGAGCGTATTGACGTGCCACACCCCGACCAGGCCGTGCAGCACCGGCAGGCACGCCCGCAACGGCGCGTCGCGGAAATGGCAGTCCATCGCCCAGGCGCCGTCCAGCATCTGCTGGAAGCGCTCCCAGCCGGCCGCCAGGGCGATCACCAGCCCGACCGGCGACCACAGCGAGTAGCGCCCGCCGACCCAGTCGCGGAAGCCGAACACATGCTCCGGCGCGATGCCGAAGGCGGCGACCGCCTTCAGGTTGGTGGACAGCGCGGCGAAGTGCTTGCCCACCGCCGCCTCGCCCAGCGCCGCGGCCAGCCAGGCGCGCATCGCCGCGGCGTTCATCGCGGTTTCCAGCGTGGTGAAGGATTTCGAGGCGACCAGCACCAGGGTGCGCGCCGGATCGAGCTGCTTCACCACGTCGGCCATCGCGTGGCCGTCCACGTTGGACAGGAAATGCGCCGTCATGCGCGCGTCGGTGCGGCCGGTGGTCAGCGCCTCGGTCGCCACCCGCGGACCCAGATCCGACCCGCCGATGCCGATATTCACCACGTCGGTGAACCGCTCGCCGGTGGCGCCGCGCTGGTGGCCGTCATGCACCGCGGTGACGAACGCCCGCATGCGATCGCGTTCCGCCGCGGCCAGTTTCGCGGCGTCGTCGACGCTGCCGCCGAGCGCCGCGCGCAACCCGGCATCCGCCGGCGCGCGCAGCGCCATGTGCATGGCGGCGCGATGCTCGGTGACGTTCACCGCTTCGCCGGCGAACAGGCGGCGGCGGAAGCCCTCCAGATCCGCGGCCTCCGCCAGAGCGAACAGCGCGTCGAGCACCGCGCCGTCGATCGCCGACTTGGAGAAGTCGAGCGTCAGGTCGTCGAGCGACGCGCTGAACTTATGCGCCCGCCCGGGATCGGCGTCGAACAGGGGGGTGATGCGGCGGCCGTCCGGCCGGGCAGCGAGTTGGGCCAGCCGCGCAAACGCGGCCGAGCGGGGGGATGCGGCGTTCATGCGAGCAAGCCTACTCCGGTTCCTGCGGCAGGATGTAGGCACGATTTGCCGGAGCCCCAGGTTTTGCCGGCGTCGCATGATCGTCTCGTGTCGCGGCGCGGGAGATCGCGGCGCATGCGGCCCGCGTCCGCGGCCAGGCTGGTGCCGGCGGGCGGCAATAAACCAGCGGATCGTGGCAAGTCGAGCCCGGCCGTGATCGCGTCGCGCGCATGGATACAGCGGCACGCAACAGCCAGTTCCTCGACGCCGACCAGTTCCTGCGGACCGACCAGTCCGCGTTCGGTACCGCGTGGCGCTATGAGCTGGTCCGCGGCACGATCGTCGCGCACGCGGCGCCAAGTCCCGAACATGGCGTCATCCTCAACAACCTAGCCGGCGAACTCTACAATCGCCTGCGCGGGCACGAGTGCAGGTCCGAAGTCGGCAGCGGCGCTGCGCCGCAGTACGAACAGCGCGACACGGCACGCATTCCCGATGCCACGATCCGCTGCGACAAGCATCCTCGGGTGCTGTTCGAGGTGGTTTCCCCGGCGGAGCTACGGCACAAGCGGCAGTGGGACCAGAAGCGATCCGACCTGCAAGCCGTCGAGGGCGTGCAGGAGATTGTCGAGATCTTCCCGGACGAGATGCTGGCACACGCCTACCGGCGGCAAGGCGCCGGCTGGGTCTTCGAATCGATCGCCGGCCCGGACGCCGAGGTCGCGCTGCCGAGCGTCGGCATCGCGGTCCCGCTGGCGGCGCTGTATGAGCGGGTGGTGCCGGAGGCGTCGTGAAGGCCGGCGATGCGCCGGCAAGGCTCCGCCCGCCACGACGGGTCCATGCAGCCGGGCGGGTTACACGGCCCCCATGCGCTGCAACTCACGGCTGAGATGTTGCACGGCCCGGCTGCCGAACGCCACGTAAAGCCGCCGGGACACCAGTGCCGCGAGCCAGTCCGGCCGTTCGTGCAGCACGCCTTCCGCGATCAGCCGGTCCGCTTCGTCCGCGATCGCCGCGTTGATTTGCTCCATCACGTCGTCGGCCAGTTCGCGGCCGGCGAACGCCTTGACCCGCGCATTCAGCCGGGCCGTCGCCAGGACCTCCCGGTCGCTGACCTTCGCCGGGGTTTCGAACAGCAGCTTGTGCAAGTCTGCCATCGGACGGCCGTCCTTTTGTGCAAAGCCCGCAGCGGAAGCGAGGCGAAGCCTGAATGCGAACACCGGGCAACGGTTGCGGCTGCCATGCGCCATCCCGGCCGATTCGTTCAATCGCCGCGTAGCCGTCGGCCTTGGGTTCCCGGCAAACCTCGACTTCTCCGGAGGTAAGATCGACGATCCAGAACTCCGGAATGACGTGACGTGCGTAGAGCGCGCGTTGCGCGGCGCGGTCCTGGTTCTTCGCCTCGAAGGCGCCCATCTCGCGCATCCGTCGCTCCAGACTGACCGTACGGTTGTCTGGCCAGTTATGCGACCCGACCCCGCCGGTCCCTCCAGCCGCACAACGCCTGGCGTCCCCTCCCCGCCTCAGATCGCCATCGCGTAAGCCGGCCGCCGTGGGTCGGCGCCCGCCCCGAGCAGGCCCGTCGACGGATCGGTCAGGATCGCCTCCACCGAGCCGGCCAGCCACGTCCAGTCCGGCCAGTCGCGAATCTCGTGCCCCCGCGCCGCGAGTTCGTCGCGCGTCGCCTGGTCGATGCGTCCCTCGACCGCCAGCCGGCCCGGGAAATATTCGAACGGTGCGAAGGATGACGGGAAGGAATACGACGCCACCCGCGGCGCCTCGATCGCGCTCTGCGGGTCCATGCCGAAATGCATGATGTTCAGCAGCACCTGGAGCATCGCCTGGGTCTGCACGTCGCCGCCCGGCGTGCCGAACGGCATGACGCCGCCCGCCTCGGTGAGCAGCATCGCCGGGTTGGGCGTCAGCCGAGGCCGCTTGCCGGGCGCGACACCGGCCGGATGCCGCGGATCGGGCCGGCTTTGCGAGCCGCGGCCGGACGGCGTGATGCCCAGCCCCGGCACCACCGGCACGTTGCCCGAGCCATCCGACGGCGTCGCGCTGAATGCATTGCCCCAGCGATCGACCACGCAGCAATACGAGGTGTCCGCCTCCACCTTGGGCAGTTCGGCGTCGCTCGCGGCGAACCGCGTGTTGGGCAGATCGAGCGGCGCCGGCATCTGCCCGAACGCCCGGTCGTCGCGCACCGCGGCGGCGCGGCGGCGGATCGTCGCCGGATCGAGCAGATGGTCGATCGGCACATCGACGAAGGCCGGATCGCCGAAGAAATGCTCGCGATCGGCCATCGCCAGGTTCACGCACTCGACGATCCGGTGCAGGTAGTCCGCCGAATTATGCGCCAGCCCGTCGATCCCCACTTGCTCGACCAGCGCCAGCGCCTCCTGCAAGGCCGGCCCCTGGCACCACGGGCCGCAGGTGATCAGCTCGTGGCCGCGCCAGCGCCGCCGCACCACCGGCTCGATCGGGGAGCGATACGACGCCAGGTCGTCGAGCGACAAATAGCCGCCCTCTGCCTGCTGGAACTTTACGATCTCCCGCGCGATGTCGCCGCGATAGAACGCGTGGTGCGCGGCGTTCAGGCCGGCGAGGCGGTCGGGGCCGGCGGCGCGATCCTGGTCGGCCATGTATTGCAGCGTGCGCGCGGTGTCGGCCTGGACGAATTTTTCCCCCGCCCGCGGCACCCGGTTGTGCGGCAGGAAGACCGCGGTATTGGATGCCCAGCGGCGGTATTCATGCTCGTGCGAGGCGATCGACGCGGCCAGCAGCGGATACACCGCGAAGCCCTCGGCGGCGAAACGGATCGCCGGGGCGGCGACATCGGCGAAGCGCAACGTGCCGTGCCGGCGCAGCGCGGTGATCCAGGCGTCCGGCGCCGCCGGCACCACGGTGCGCAGCACGCCATCGGGAATCTTTCCCCCATGCTCGCGCATGAACAGGTCGGCCGGGATCGCTTTCGGCCACCAGCCCAGACCGGCGATGCTCTCCACCGTGCCGTCGGCCAGGCGGATGATGATCGGCGCCACCCCGGCGACGTTCACCAGGTCCGGCTGCAGCACGCCGAGCGCGATGCCGGCGGCACAGCCCGCGTCGATCGCGTTGCCGCCGGCTTCCAGGATGGAGAAGGCCGCCGCGGCGGCGAGGTAGTGGCCGGCGGAGACCGCATGGCGGGTGCCGTAGATCGTCGGGCGATGGGTCATCGGAAGCCTCCTCCTCGCAGAATGGTCGCGCCAGGCCGGTTCGGTCGCGCCGCAGCCGCAGCGTGCGGCAAACCGCGCGCAGCGTCCATATTGTCGCCACATGCGGCCGGTGCTCAGGTTTCGCCACGCAGCCGTGATCGGCGCGCCCCTCGCGCCTGGACCCGAGCCCTAGTAATCAGTCCGGAATGGATCCGCCTGGACCATCCAACGAGAACGGGGGGGCGTCGGCCGCGGCCGACTTCCAGACATTCCCGCTCGCGCGCGACGAAATCCTGACCCTCGCGGAGCGTTCCGCCGGCATCGGCGTCTGGGACATCGACCTCACCACCGACATGCTGCGCGGCACCCCGCAGTTCTTCCGCATCATGGGCCTGGAGCCGACCGGCCGTCCCATCCCCACCGGGACGACGCGGCAGCTTCGCCACCCGCAGGACCGGCAGCGCGTCACCGACGCTTTCCGCCAGGCGATCGACGGCGGCACCGACTACTGCGAGGTGGAATACCGGATCATCCGGCATGACGGCCAGACGCGGTGGATCCTCGGCCGCGGCCGGGTGATCCGCGATGCCGCCGGCCGGGCGATGCGCTACAGCGGCGTCGATGTCGACGTGACCGAGAGCAAGCGCTCGCAAGCCGCCCTGCGCGAGAGCGAGGCGCGCTTTCGCCGCGTGTTCGAACAGAGTCCGCTCGGCAAGGTCACCGCCGACGCGGCGTTCCATTTGCGCGAGGTGAACCCGGCGCTGTGCCGCATGCTCGGCTACGACGCCGACGAACTGATCGGCCGCGGTTTGCTCGACTTCGTGCATCCGGACGACCGCGCCGGCACTGCCGCCGGCCGGCAGCGGCTGATGACCGGCGCGGTGCCGCAGATCCAGCTCGAACTGCGCTTCATCCGCAAATCCGGCGAGCCGCTGTGGGTCAGCGTCAATGTCGGACCGATCCGCGATCTCGACGGCCGGTTTCTCTACAGCCTCGGCGTCATCGAAGACATCGACGAGCGCAAGCGGATCACCCAGGCGTTGCAGGACAGCGAGCGCCGGCTGCGCCAACTGAACGAACAATTGGAACAGCAGGCCGAAGAGCGGGCGCGGCAGCTCGCGTCCAGCCGGGCCCAGTTGCAGGCCTTCTTCGACAACTCGCCGGACTGGCTGACGTTGGTGCACGCCCTGCCGGACGGCAGTTTCGTGTTCGCGGATTTGAATCCGACCAGCGAAGCCGCCTATGGCCTGCCGCGCGACCAGGTGGTGGGCCGCAAGGTCGAGGACATACTGGGCGCCGAACCGGCCCGCGTGCCGCTGCACTACTTGCGTGAATGCCTGCGCACCGGCGAGCCGCAGCGCTACGTGGTGCGCCGGACGATGGCCGGGCGGACGCGCACCATCGACGTGATGTTCGTCCTGGTGCCGCAGCAGGCGCCGGGTGACGACCGCTACGTCATCACCACCGCACGCGACATCACCGAGCGCGAGCAATTGGAAGCCCAGTTGCGCCAGGCGCAGAAAATGGAAGCGATCGGCCAGCTCACCGGCGGCGTCGCGCACGACTTCAACAATCTGCTCGCCGTCATCTCCGGCAATGCGGAGCTGGCGAAACGCCGGCCGAACGCCAACCTGACCAAGCTGATGGACAACATCGTGCGCGCCGGCGAACGCGGCACCGCGCTGACCCGGCAACTGCTGTCGTTGTCGCGCCGCCATTCGGCCAACCCGCAGGTACTGAACCTGCGCCAGGAAATGGCCCGCATCACCGAGATGCTGCGCGCGTCGCTGCGTGGCGACATCCGCCTGGATTTGTCGGTCGCCGAGGATGTCTGGCCGATCGAGGTCGATCTCGCCGAACTCGAAATCGCCCTGTTGAACGTCGCGGCGAACGCACGGGACGCGATGCCGCAGGGTGGGGAATTCTCGATCGAGGTGCGCAATGCGCCGCATCACAGCGCGCCGCTCGCCGATGTCGATCATGTCGTCATCGCCATGCGCGATACCGGCACCGGAATTCCGGCCGAGGTGGTCGCCAAGGTGTTCGATCCGTTCTTCACCACCAAGGAGCTGGGACAAGGCACCGGCCTGGGACTGAGCCAGGTCTATGGCTTCGCCCGGCAGTCGGGCGGCACGGCAGCGGTCGACAGCCAGCCTGGTCGCGGCACCACCCTGTCGCTGTATTTGCCGCGTTGCCGCAAGGAAATGACCGCGGCCGACGCTCCGGATCGTGCCGCATCCACGCAGCCGGAAAGTGGGCGGATTCTGCTGGTGGAGGACAATCCCGAAGTCGCCGCCGTAACGGCGCAGATGTTGACCGCGATGGGTTTCACCGTGGAGTCCGCCGACCGCGCCCGCAAGGCGCTCGCATTGCTCGATGCAAACCGGACGTTCGATCTGCTGCTGACCGATGTGGTGATGCCGGAAGGCATGACGGGACTCGATCTCGCCAAGACGGTGCGGTCGCGGTTGCCGAACCTGCCGATTCTGCTGATCTCCGGCTACAACGACGTGGTGGCCAGGAACGGCGCAGAATTCCCCGTGCTGCGCAAGCCGGTGCCGTACGAGGAACTGCGCCGCATCATCTGCCTGTGTCTCGACCGTGCGGCAAAGGCGCGGGACGCGGTGGCGGGAAACGCCGCCGGTTCGGCCAAGGATACGGCATCGCGGCTGCTCGCGTGAGGGTCAGGACGCGCGGGGCAGCAAGTGCTTCAGGCGGTCCCGTCAATCATGCGGTCATTGCTCGGCGACGCCTTATTGGGGCGGTCACCGCGCGTGCCGGGTAGGGGCACAACCTGCATCAACCCGAGGCCACTGCCAGGAACCTGCACCCGTTGCTCGTCTGCAAGGTACCCGACCATCGGCAAGATTCGCTCGGGCAGGCCAACCAAGCGGTAATCTCCTCGCACCGGTTCCCGGCACAATCAGGCCGTCGGCGTCTCCAGCCATCGCGGGAGGCGCGCGCATGCCGCCCCTCCCTCAATTCACCCGCTTCTCCCGCCCTTCCCAGAACGGCGCGCGCAACTCGGTCTTCAGCACCTTGCCGGCGCCCGACAGCGGCAGCGACGTCTCGCGGATATCGACACTGCGCGGGCACTTGTAGTGCGCGATCAACCCCCGGCAATGCGCGATCACCTGGTCCGCCGTCACCGTCCTCCCGGCGCGCGGCACGACGATGGCGTGCACCGCCTCGCCCCAGCGCTCGTCGGGTATTGCGACCACCGCCACTTCCGCGACGCCATCCAGCGTGGAGATCGCGCTCTCGACCTCTGCCGAATAGATGTTCTCCCCGCCGCTGATGATCATGTCCTTCAGCCGATCGACCACATAGACGTAGCCGTCGTCGTCCATGTAGCCGCCGTCGCCGCTATGGTACCATCCGCCGCGCAACGCCGCCGCGGTTTGCTCCGGCTTGTTCCAGTAGCCCAGCATGACGTTGGGGCCGCGCACCTGCACCTCGCCCACGGTGCCGCGCGGCACCTCGTTGTCCTCGGCATCGGCGATGCGCACCTCCACCATCACCGCCGCCTTGCCGCAGCTTCGGCTGCGCCCCGGCACCAGCGCGTCGCGCGGCTCCAGCGCGGTGACCAGAGGCGCCGCCTCGGTCATGCCATAGACGTGCAGGAAGCGGCAGCGCGGCAGTTTCTCCGTCGCCCGCGCCAGCACCGCGTCCGGCATCGGCGAGGCACCGAACGGCACCATCTGCAAGCTGGACAGGTCGTGCGCATCCAACCCGGGGTAATTCACCAGCGCATTCACCATCGTCGGCACCAGCAGCGTGTTGGTCACATGCTCTGCCTCGATCGAAGCGGCGACCGCGGCCGGATCGAAGCGCGGAATGAACACGTGCGTGCCGCCCAGCATGGTGACCGCCAGCGTCGAGGCATTGTCGGCCAGGTGGAACATCGGCGGCGCGTGCAGGTAGATGCCGTCGCTCGCATAGCCGACCGCAACGATCATGTTCGCCGCATTGATCACCAGGTTGCGGTGCGTCAGCATCACGCCCTTCGCCTGGCCGGTGGTACCGCCGGTGTAGAAGATGCCGGCGACGTCGTCGTCCTCGGCGGCGACGTCGGTGACCGGCGGCGCGTCCAGCAGGTCTTCGAACGCGCGCATGCCGGCGGGCACCGCATCGTCGTCGAGATAGACGATGTCGCGCACCGTCCCCAGCCTGCCGTCAAGCTGCGCCAGCACCGGCGCGAACGCGGCATCGACGAACAGCATCGTCGCACCGCTGTCCGCGAGGATATAGGCGATCTCCGGCGGTGCCAGCCGCGTGTTGAGCGGCACCGTAATGCCGCCCGCGGCGGGCACGGCCAACAGGTATTCGAAATAGCGATCGCTGTTCAGCGCGAGGATGGCGGCGCGGTCGCCCTTGCCCAGGCCGCGACGCCGCAGCCCGCCGGCGAGACGCGCGATGCGCGCCGCGGTCTCGCGCCACATGCGGCGGCGGTCGCGGAAGATCGTCGAAACGCCGGTCGGCTTGGTTTGCGCCGCGCGTTGCAACCCCTGGTTCAGGTGCATCCGCGTCCTCCCTCGTGCTTTCTTGCGTACTTGCGTTGCTGCGTCGCGTGCCGGAACGTTCCCGACGCCAATAGGATAGGCCGTTGGGCAGCCCGTCCTCAAGGGGCGCGCTGTGCGCTGAAGCGCCGCCGCGGAATACCTGCGTCAGTCGAGGTGCGGACCATGCCCCACTCGTCATGGTCCGCGCAGGCGGATCATGCAGGACTTTCCCTTACTCAGCAGTCGGCAAGTAATACCAACCGCCCTGAAGATTGACGTACTGCACGGGCCGCCCCCAACCGTCATGGCCGGGCTTGACCTGACCATCGATCGCGGCACCACGGCTGCATAGATGGCCGGGTCAAGCCCGGCCATGACGCGGGAAGCGCCGGCGCGAACCAGCCGAGAGGCAGCCATCAGGGCGGCTGGTATAAGGCGACAATCAGTCGTGTGTCATGGCCGACCCGGGGGCCGGCCATGACAGGGGGGGTTGCCCCGGGGCCGCTTGAAGCGCTTGTTTCCCCGCGCGCCGCTTACCCGCGCGGCAGGAAGGCCCATTTCGGGTTTTCGGCGTAACCGCGCCTCTCGGCCTCGTAGACATGCTCGCGCAGCCAGGCATAGGCCACACCGCCGCCCGTCTCGTGAGTGATCATCGTAGAGGCGGCGTAAGCGTGGTTGCCGTAGCCATCGCCGACATCGTGCTGCGACAGCGGCGTCAGCGGCCCCTGGAAGACCGGCAGCATGTCGCTCCAACGGCGATAAAACGCGCCGCTGGCGTCGCGCACGGGATGGACATAGCGGGTCAGGTTGGCGGGATCGTATTGGGGATCCTGGAATTGGCCGGTCAGAACCGGGGCGAGCCAGGTGAGCAGTGGCCCGGTCGGAAAGCCTTTCTCCTTCGCCCGGCCGAGTTCGAAGAGGATCATGTAGTCCTGCCAGAGCGCCGTATCGGTCTGCATCAGTTCGACCTTCAGTCCAAGGTTGGGCCGTGGGGGGCTTTCATTGAACTGGCGAAGCGGCGGCTCGAAGGGTGTTTTGCGGCCGTACCGCCACAATACGCTGCCCTCGAAGCGGCTGCCGGTGACGCCATGCTCGCCCTCCCAGCAGGCGATCGCGTCGTCCACGAGGCGGGTGAAATAGGCCTTTTCCGGCGAACCGTCCGGCGAGAGGAAGGCAGCGTGGACGCGGTTGCGCAGCACCCAGGCGTCGCCGCGGGGCTGGTCGAAAAACCCGCCCGAGGGCGGCGGGCCCTTATAGCCCGGATTGTAGCTCAGCGCCTGCACCGCAGCCCAGAACTGCAGTTGCTCGAGCATGAAATGCTCGCCGGTAAGCGTATAAAGCGCCGAGTAGGGGTCCGGCTGGTGCGCGCCGTCGTTGACCCAGTCGTCGCCAATCTTGTGGGTGGGGTTGGCGAGCAGACGCTCGCCGTGCACCTGCACACGATCCTCCGGAAGGCTTTGGTTGCGACCATCGAATAGCCACAGGCTTGGGCGGGCATTTACCGAAACCGGCCGCCCAATCGCCGGCTCCCGCCCGGCGGCATCGAAACGCTTGGCGGGGTTGCCCTCGCGCACCTGCATCGGCCACGCGCCGGCCAGCTCGGCCATGCCTTCGACCAGCGAGAACAGGCGGGCATCGCCGCTGTACAGCCAGCGGACCTGCCAGTCCGGGTAAGGCCCGATTTCCGATCGCCCGCCCGTGCTCGGCATGTAGCGGGTCCATAGCCCGGCATCGTAGAGCTGCCTCGGCGCCGCGGCCCAGTGGACGATGTCGCGCTCTATCCCCGCGGCCGAGATACGCAGGGTGGTGTCGAAATTGGGGAAGGCATGGGTGGCGGCCAGATAGGCGAGATTGTGGTCGATCGCCACCGGGGGCAGCGCGCGGCCGATCCAGAACCGGCCGGCCCAGCGTGTCGCCGCGTAGTGCGGCACCTGCGCCTGGCGATAGACGGAGGCCGGCGCGGCCGCTCCGGCGGTCACTTCCAGGTCGTAGAGCAGATCGGTCAACGCCTCGGTATTGGCAATCTCGCCGATCGCCCGCACCTCGACCCGCTTGATCTGTGGCCAGAATGTCGCCTCGAATATAGGCCGCAGCGGCCGCAGCGGTTCGGGGCCGATATCCCAGCGGCGCGCGGCCGAGTGGTCGGCGAGAATAATCGAGGTGGCGATCGGCCCGGCGCACCAGACCGTGAAATCGCCCGCTTCCAGCATCCGGCGCGCCGAGGCGACCTCGGTTGCGCCGGCGTGGGTGATCCGGACGGTGGCGTCGAAGTCGAAGCTTGCGTCAAGCATCGCCGCACGCGACAGCGGCTCGCCAGGTACCAGGGCTGCATCGGCAAAGCCGACGGTGACCGTCCCGCCGGCAGCGTCACGCGGCAGGATGAAGAAAACAATGGCGTGCTGCACCGAGCCGTCCGGCCAGCGGGTTTTGACGTCTGCCTGGGTGGGCAGGCGGGTGCCGCGGATCACGGCTTGCGGGGCGCCGCGGATTTCGCCCTGCACGAACGGCCGGCCGAGCCGTACCGGTACGTCCGCACCGGATGGTGTGTGCAGAACCAGCGTATTGGCGGCTGGCTGGCTCTGCGCGCGCGCTTCGCCGAGGCGACCGCTGGCCAGGGCGGCGGTGCCCAGCAACAAGCTGCGTCGGTTCAGCATGCGCCACTCCAATGGAAGCGGCCCTTATCGCCGATCCGCGAGCACCACGACAAATTATGATCCGGCAAGGCTGCTGCCGCCACGCCAGGCGTTCGTTTGGTTTGACCGTTCTTGACCGCCGCTCGTATGTTGCGCCCCGGATCGGGCGACAATGGCTGGCGCCACAGATGCATGGGCTCGCTGTTCGTGGTTGGATGGCGAGAACTGTTCTGTATTTAGAATATCGAGCAAGGCATGATCAACCCGGCGCCTCAGGTCGGCGCGCACCGCACCCGTTCTGGCAGCTTCTGCGCGGCAGCACCCTGCCGACCAGTCGGAACCAGGGCTGACCCCGGGTGGGCATGCAGCAACCGTTGGCGGACGGGCACAGCCTGATGCCGAACGGCAGCGTTGACCCGGCCGCTCTGGCGGTGTTGCTGCGCGATCTTGCGCGCGAGACGGGATGTGACCTGCCCGAGGATTTTAGTGTCGAAGGTCCACTGTCGATCCGCCCCCAGAGCGTCGTCTACCGGCTCAAACAATCCGGCGGCGCACGTTCTCTGGCTGTCAAGCAATACGTTGACTCCCCGCTGGGCGGACCCGATCGTGACGCGGCAGTACGGCAGTTTGCCGACCTGTCACGCTGTTATGCGGCGATGCAGGAGAACGCGGATTTTCGGGTTCCCGAACCGGTAGGCGATTTCAGCGACGCGGCAATCATTTTGATGGAGTGGATCGATGGCCCATCATTCCTCGACGCACTGTGCCGGCGCTGGTCGTCCGCCCGTTCGTTGACGCCGCTCTCCCGCCTCGCCGGCGCCTGGCTGCGTGCCTTCCATGACGCCGGCTCGGCGAGCATGTCGGTCTGCTGCACGGCCGATCTGGACCAGGAGATCGAGCGTGCCCGCATCGCCATGGAGCGCGAAAAGGTCGCTCTCGCACTGGCCAACCACGCATTCGAAGCGCTTGTCGCCTACCGGTCCGCCGTCGCCGGGAGGCCGGTGCTTCGAACCTGGCTGCATGGCGACTTCCAACCCGGCAACGTCATCTTCGGACCCAAGGCCGTGTACGGGATCGACATCGCGTACTCGACCCGTGGCGTGGCACTGGCCGATGTCGCCCACTTCCTCAACCACGTGCGGCGTATGGCCTACCTTCCCTCCGGACTGCATCTGGTGGCTTCGTACCGGCGTATCCTCGATGACTTCGTCCTCGGCTACAGCGGAGCACAGGACGTGATCGACCCCCTGGTGTTATGCTGGTATCGTTTGCTCGATGACCTGCGGTTCCTCACCCGCTACTACCCCCACATCAGGACCGGGATGCATCGCTGGTATTTCCTGCATCTGCAACGCGTGGCAATTGCGCAATACGTGGCCATGCTGCGCCGTCTGGCGCCGCAGACCGCCCCGGGAGAGTGACACTTGGAAGAGCCGAGCTACCGACAGACATTCAGCCGTGACGCCTCCGCGGCCCGTTACGATGAGGTGGTTTACGCTGCGGGTTCGAGTGCCGACCTGCTTTGGCAGGTCGAGTACAAGATACTGCGCGCGCTGGCCGCTGACGCTCTGCGCGGCAAGCCCGCCGCGACGTATCTCGACTTCGCTTGCGGCACCGGGCGCGTCCTCTCCAGCCTCGAAGATCTCGCCGCACAAGCGGTTGGGATCGACGTCTCCGCGGCGATGCTGGAGCGGGCGCGCGCCCGCTGCCGCAAAGCCACGCTGATCTGCGCTGACATCACCAGGACGAACGGGTCGCTTGAGGGCCAATACGATCTGATCACCTCGTTTCGCTTTCTTACCAATGCGGAACCCGCGCTGCGATCGGCGGCGCTGCGAGCCCTGCATGCCCGCCTCAACGATGGCGGAACCTTGCTGATCAACACCCACGGCAACCCGTGGAGCTATCGACTGGTGCTGCTGCCCTACCACTGGCTGAAGGACCGGTTCGCCGGCAGGCCGCTGTTCGGTTACCTCTCCAACCGGGAAACACGCCGGCTGCTGCAGGACGCGGGGTTTCGCGTGGAGGCCGTCATAGGGATGGGCTTCGTGCCGCAGAAATTGCTGCCGGTGATGGGCGCCCGCCTGGCGGGCCGGATCGAATCCAGCCTGGCCGACGCTCCGGGGGTCCAGCGGTTTGGCTTGAATCAGTTGTTCGTTTGTCGGAAAGCGTAGGGCGCCGACAGCCAAACCGCCGATGCGTTGGTTCGTACCCCGGCGCGGTTGGGCGGGGCGATCACGCCACGTGCCAGGCCGCGCACCACCGCGCCGATCTGTCCGCAGCAGTGGCACAGAGAGGCCGCGCAGCGGACGCGCGAGCGGCAGCGGAAGTGCTTGGGATTGACAACAGGCGCTTGCCTGCAAGGGGGACGCTCGTTGGTGCACGGCGCAGCCGGGTGACACGCGCACCACGGCCGCCTGGCTCTGGCTGGCGACATCACGCCGGCGGCGCGGCCTCGGTCAACAGTCGGCCCACCGGCACTTCGCGGGCGATGGCGATAATGCGCCGTTGCGCCTCCTCCGGTACCTCGCTGCGCCATTTCTGCGCCGCGGCGCGTGAATCCCGCTGCACCCCGTAATAACCGGATTTGCCAGTATAGGTCGTGCTCCGATCGAGGAAGGCGGCAGTCCGCGCTGTCCAGTCGAGGCCGCAGAAGGCAAACAACTCGCGCACGCGGGCCTCCGGGTTGGCCGCGATGTCCTCGTAGAGTACGAACTTGACCCGCGACGAGGTGGCCAACTCGTCATGCGCCTTCTGGTTCAAGATCGCCCAATGCCAGGACCATTGCTCGACCGGCTCGAGTGCGGCGAAACGTTCGGCGGTGAGGCCAAACTGTCGTGCCTCGGCGGTGGCGAGCACCTCGGCGCGATCGGGCGGCGCGAACACGCCACTCGCCAGGCCGCGCACCACCGAACCGATCTGGCCGCACGGGTGGCGCAGGATGACGATCATCCGGCTGTCCGGCATCGCCTCGAGGAACAGCCGCGCCAGTCCGCGCGCGTTCACCGATTTTATCACCACCGTCGGGTTGGCATCGGACCGAAGCAGGTCGGGGACCGGAAGCCGCTCGGCCAATCCTTTGCCGGCCGGCAGCGCTGCGGCGCAGTGCAACGCGTAGATCCAGTGGCGGCGCAGCGGATGCGCAAGCGGCAACACGAACTGCTTGGAAAAGACCGGTCGAGCGCCGGACGACTTGAGTGTGCGGATGCGCATCAGACGATCGATGTAGTCGCGTGCGATGGCGCGGTACCGGGTGACGTCCTCGGCCGGGCAAATCCGCGGCAGGCGCGGCTCGTGCAGCACGGTATCCGGCTCGTTGCGGTAGAGCACGCCAGGATGGCTGTCGAACAACTTGCCGAGCCAGGTGGTTCCCGAGCGCGGGGCGCCCAGGAGGAACACCAGCTTTGCAGGCCCGACGGGTTGCCCCGGAGAAGCAGGGCGATCGGCGGGGAAATCCATCAGAGGCTCCGTGTCCGGCTGGCGAGCATTCTATGTCAGGTCATCCGCCGAGGTGTGTTACCGAACCGCGACAGCCACGCGGTGTCCCTGGAGGAAGGGAAAGGGCCGGTTGTGCTGGAGGCCGCACGGCGCGGCCGGCGGGCAGCAGATGCGCAGGCGCGACCTGCCCCGCTACAGGCGCCTGCGTCGCTCGGCTACCATTGGCGGGCCGGCCGCATCAACCGGCAGCTTCCTCCATCGCATAGCGGCGGCAATGTTCCAGATAGGCCGCCTCCTGACGCGCCACCAGTCCGACCACATTCGACCACAGCCATGACGGTGCATCCAACTGCTTCGTTGTGGAGCGGCTGATCTCGCGTTGCCAGCAGCCGCGGGTCGCCGCGTCCATCTGCCCGCCATGCGCCTTGCCGACCACGCTCGCCAGGAACCGCGCCGCCTTCATCGCCTCTTCCCGGCTGAGTTGGTCGATTTCCACCTTGAGATCCTGCGGCAGCAACTCGCGGACAAAGACCGGGCGGCCGAGCAATCGCGTGGCAACCATGCGCTCGCCGAGATGCGGCGACAGGCTTCTTGCCGCCGCCAAGACACGCTCGGCATAGTCCTTCGGCGCGGGCGCACGGGTCTTGCCCGGCGCGGCTGACGTCACCGCTTGCTTGATGTCCATCAGGCACAGGTTGTCGTTCCCGGCCCGCTGGTCGCCAACGCCGAGCAAGACCGCGAATCGCAGCCGGCCGAGAGAGCTGCAGCCCTTCATCCAGTACGCCGCATCCAGCACGTCGATCGCCGCATGGTCGTCGCGCTGACGCAGCGCCGTCGCCAGTTGGCGGAGACGCTCGGTCGCGAACAGCCCCTCCAGGGCGGCCCGTTCGTCAGCGGTCAGCGGCCAGAAAGACTTCCCGAGCGGTATTGTCGGCGTGACGTCCTCGATGCGTTCGCGGGCGAGATGCTTCCACGATCGCCGCGCCGCCTTGCGCATGACAACGCGCACCGATTGCGGGCGCGGATTGTCCTTCCCGGCGGCGGCATCGCCTTGCAGGCCAGCGCCATAGCCCTCGATCATCTGCTCCAGCATCCGCGCCGTGGTGACACCGGGCAGATCGGAGCCGCGCGCCGCCGTGGCCAGCGACAGGCCGAGGCGAATGAGGTCATAGGCGGGGTTGCCGATCACCGCCTGATCGAAATCGCGGATCTGGATTTCGATGTTGCCGTCGGCGTCGGCCACGGGGCCAAGATTGCCGAGGTGACAGTCGCCGCAGATCCAGATGTCCGGGCCGGCCGGGATGCTCTTCCCGTCCAGCCACTGGTAAAAGCGGCGCGTGCTGCCGCGGACATAGGCACTGGCCGACGACGCCATCTTGAGGTTGCGGCGCTGGTCCAGCACGGCCGCGCGTTGGTCGGGCTGCCGGGGAAAACGCGCATGCTTTTTCATGTCAATTCCCGGCGGGGCGGCCGTGCGTGCCGCGCAGCGATGCATGCCCGTGCGGGGAGCATGCATCGCCGCGGGCGACACCCGGACTGTCAGGCCGCGTCGCGCAGGCTGCCGCCCAACGCCGCGGCGGCACTGGCGATGAACGCGCCGATCACCATCGACAGCGCGGTGAAGATGGAGACCGCCGAGGCGGACTTGCGCGCCGTATCGGCCGCCTGCCGCGCCTTGGCTTCAGCCGCCTTCTCTTGCGTGACGACGTCATCGACCCGCTTCTGCGCGTCGTCCTGCGACACGCCGGTGCGGGCGGCAATCATTTGTGCGAGATAGGTGCGGTCTGCCGCCGGCACGTCGCCGCTGGCGATGCCGTTCGCCAGGATGCGCGTGGTTTCGGCCTGCACCGCCGGATCGGAACTGGCCATCGCCGGCTTCTCGCCGCGATACAGCGTGTCCACGTCATAGGCCCGCGACTGCGCCATGGGTGCCGCGGCCCCGGCGCCCTGCGCGGCCCCCGACGCGGCGGTTGCTGTCGCCTGGGTGGCCGTACCGATGGCGGAAGCTGCCGCCGACGCCAGGATCAGCGCGCCGAGTACGCTCGCCAGCGCCCAGGTCAGGAAGCCATGCGCCGTGTCGCGGAAGAACACCTCGTGGGTGTGGGTGCCGACCCATTTCGTGCGCAGCCGGCCGGTGAGGTAACCGCCCAGGCCGGACGACAGCCACTGCACGACGATCAGCCAGATGCCGGCACCGATGGTGAAGGTGGTCGCCGAGGCGCCGGCATTGTGCCATGGCGAGATCGCCGCCAGGCCGAGGCCGGAGCCGAGTGCCACCAGCACCAGAGTGGCCGACGCCGCCGCGACGGCGCCGCCGATGATGGCCGCCCAGGAAACCGCGGACACCGCGGATTCGGCGGTGCGGTCGGGCCCCTCCGCATAGGAGACGCCCGGGGACGGGGCAATGACGCTTTGCATGTCAGTGCCAGATCAGCGCGAGCAGGATGATGACCGGGATCGGCACGCCAAGCATCCAGAGAAGAATGCCGCGACCCATGATGGACCTCCTATGTGGCGAGCGTTTGTGAGGTTGACGCGGGCAATGCAACGCTCTGGCGGCGTCACGGTTCCACGTCTGACGGACTCGGGATGAGATGGCCGCCGCGCTGCGGCGTGCACATTGTGCCAGCTCTTCGCGGCGTGACGTCGCCTGCGCACGCGCCTTGCGCCTGGCGTTTCCCTCCAACCATCCGAGCTGAAATGGGGTCTCGCCACGAGCCCGCGAAATCACGGTGCCGTATGCGCGCGAGTGACTGTTGCCTATCCCATTCGACGCGCAACACGAAGCTGTCAACTGGGCCGCGGCCGCTCCGAGGATCAGATGATCGATCACCTTGATGATCTGATCCGCATATCGGCCGATATTGTCCATCCCCTTGGCCAGTCGATCCGCGTCATATGATGGCAACGACCGGGTCGGTATGAGGTAACGCCCCCGGCGATCTCAAATTGCCGATTGAGGTTGGGAAAGACCCCAGGCATGCAGCCATGTAGCAAGCGGGTCCCCAACCGCACCGGCCGTGAGGCGGCATGCCGATCGCTCTGGAGTTAAAGCCGCGACTCAGCCGTCCCGGGGGCCGCGCGGCGCCCAGACATCCAACCGCGCCATCAAACGGCCCGGGATCGGATATCGTCGAATGGCTGGCCGTTGCTTTTGAAATAACCCGCTCGGTGCTCCGCCGCGCCGTTTTCGGCTGCCCATTGCTCTGCAAGCGCACGGATCAACCTCAATGGTCAACTCGAAGAGCGCTGCCTTGGAAACGTCGATGGCGAGAACGCGAGCCTTGGCCGGGCTTGATCGGCCATCTATCGCGGTACCACGGCTGCATAGATGGCCGGGTCAAGCCCGGCCATGACGGTTGGGGTGGCAAGCGCGGACCGACCGAGAGTCAATCGTTAGGCTTCGCCGAGCAATAACCGAATCATTGACGGGCGGATCGCAACCCCGGTGTCATGACCGGCGCAGACCGGCCGTGACACCGGGGTTGCCACGGGGCCGCTTGAAGCACTTGTTCCCCCGAAGTCCTTAGGGCCGCTGGTGTGGGTCACCGGGCCGTCAAATCTCGATCTGCGAAGCTCGTTCGTCCCATAGCTGCGGCGTCAGCAGGCCAAATAGCACAATCCGAGCTGGAACCCCCTACCGTCCGCCCTTCCCCGCCGCGAACCGCACCGCCTCCTCCGCCGCGCGGAACAGCGCGCGTGCCTTCTGCCGGCACTCCTCGTACTCCGCTTCGGGATCGGAATCGGCGACGATGCCGGCGCCCGCCTGCACATACATCGTGCCGTCCTTCACCAGGGCGGTGCGCAGCCCGATGCAGGTGTCCATCGTGCCGTTGGCGGCGAAATAGCCGATGCAGCCGGCATAGATGTTGCGCCGCGCCGGCTCCAGTTCCTCGATGATCTCCATTGCCCGCACCTTCGGCGCACCCGACAGCGTGCCGGCGGGGAAGCCGCCAACCAACGCGTCCAACGCATCCAGCCCGTCCGCCAGCTTCCCCTCCACATTCGATGAGATGTGCATCACGTGGCTGAACCGCTCGATGGCGAAGCTCGCGGTCACCTTCACCGAGCCGAGCGCCGCCACGCGCCCCACGTCGTTGCGGCCCAGGTCCAGCAGCATCAGGTGCTCTGCCCGCTCCTTCGGGTCGGACAGCAATTCGGCCTCCAGCGCCTGGTCCTCCTCATAGGTGGCGCCGCGCCGGCGGGTGCCCGCCAGAGGCCGTATCGTCACCACCCCATCGCGCAGCCGCACCAGCACCTCCGGACTGCTCCCCACCACGGCAAAGCCGCCGAAATCGAGGAAGAACAGGAACGGCGCGGGATTGATCCGCCGCAGCGCGCGATACAGCGCGAAGGGCGGCAGCGCGAACGGCACGGAGAAACGCTGCGCGATGACGATCTGGAACGCGTCGCCGGCAGCGATGTACTCCTTGCAGCGCACCACGGCGTCCATGAACCCCGATTTGGAGAAATTGGACGCCGGTGCCGGCGGCTCCGGCAGCATAACCGGCGGGGCGGCATGCGGCAGCGGGCGCTCCAGCGCCGCCTCGGCCTCGGTCAGCACCGCCTGCGCTGTCTCCCAGGCCGCTTCCGCCGATTGGTCCGGGCGGGGATAGACCGGCGCGGCCAGGGTCAGCTCGTCGTTGACGTTGTCGAAGATGGCGAACAGCGTCGGGCGCAGCAGCAGGCCCTCCGGCACGCCGAGTTCCTCGACGTTCTTCTGCGGCAGCCGCTCCATCTGCCGCACCATGTCGTAGCCCAGGTAGCCGACCAGGCCGCCGGCCATCGGCGGCAGGCTGGCGGGCACGTCCAGCCGCGCCTCGGCGATCGTCGCGCGCAGGCTTTCCAGCGCCGGCCGCGCCTCCGGCACGAAGGCATGCGGCGCCGAGCGCACATCGCGGTTGATCTCGGCGCGCCCGTCGCGGCAGCGCCAGACCAGGTCCGGCTCCATGCCGATGATGGAGTAGCGGCCGCGCGCCGCGCCGCCCTCGACGCTTTCCAGCAGGAAGGAGTTCGGCCGGCCGTGCGCCAGCTTGAGGAAGGCGGCGACCGGGGTCTCCAGGTCCGCCACGCCGCGCCGCCACACCAGGCTGCCGCGTCCGGCGTCGTAGGCGGAGCGGAAGGCGGCGAAACCGGGGGGGAGGGTGACGTTCATGGGACCTTTCCGGAAGTGAGAGGAGGCTGGGCTCCCCCTCCCCTTGTGGGAAGGGGTTGGGGGGGCGGTCGGTAGGGAGCCTCCGAACGACCCCTCCCCCCAACCCCCTCCCTCAAGGGGAGGGGGAGAAGCATTGCCTTGTCCTACGGCTGCACGATGCTGTTGAAGTTCTCCTGGTTGATACGCGGATTGGCGCGCTCGCGCACCGCCTCGACGAGGATCGACGAAATATCGCCGCCGATCGAGCGGCTCACCGCGGTGCGCAATTGCTCGTATCCGCCCGGGTCGACCGATGGGTTCGGCGTGTCGATCTGGGCCGGCACGGCGACGATGAAGGTCGTGGCCGTGGCCACCATGGCCGGCTCCCCCGGCTTCAGGCCGAACAGCAGGTTCGCCAGCTCGCCCGGCATGTCCTCGGTGGCCGCGCCGCGGGTCACCTCCGGTGTGCGGTTTACCGGCACGCCGGCCACGGCGGCGGCGTCCGCCAGCGACTGGCCGCCCTTGATCGCGGTCAGCAGCTTCGCCGCTTTCTCTTCCGCGGCATGGCGCTGCTGGTCGGCGGTCCAGTCGTCGGCAACCTGCTGCTTGACCTCGTCGAACGGCTTGGCGGCCGGCGGCAGGACGTCCTCGACGCTCACCGCATAATACGCCGAGCCGCCGACCGACGGCGTCTGCACCTCGGTAAGCTGCGGCGGATCGCCCTTCTGCGCCTGGAAGGCGGCGGCCACCATCGCGGCTTTCAGTTCCGTCGGACCGGGGATCGGCGCCGGCGTGCCATCCGCGGTGTTGCCCTTGGCGTCCAGCGTGCCGGCGACGCCGGCCAGCCCGAGATCGCCCGGCATCTGGTCGAGCGACGTACCGTTGCCGAGCAGATTGTCGATCTTGTTGGCGCGGTCGTACATCAGGTCGGTGGCTTTCTCCGCCAGCAGCCGGTTGCGCAGCGCATCCTTCACATCGTCGAAGGTCTTTTCGCTGCCGGGCGTCACCTTGACCACTTTCAGCACATACCAGCCCAGCGCGCCCTTCACCGGCTCGGACACCGCATCGGCCGGCGCGGCGAACACCGCCTTGGCGAGGTCGGCATCGGGAAATTCCCCTTGCGTGGCATTGTCGAGCGCGACCGCCGATGCGCCGTCCTGCTGGGCCGCCGCCTGCATCGCCGCCCAGTCGGCGCCGCCGCGCCACTGGTCCGCCAGCGCCCGCACCTTGGCTTCGTCGGCCACCGAGACCACCTGGGCCGAGCGTTTTTCCGGCGTGACGTAGTCCGCCTTGCGTTGGTCGTAGATGGCGCGCAGGTCGTTGTCGGAGATCGGGATGTCCTTTGCCAGCGTCTGCGGCGACAACACCACCGCCTTGATGCGGCGCAGCTCCGGCGAGCTGTAGCGGTCCGGATGGTTGTCGTACCAGCGTTGCAGCTCGGCGTCGGCCGGCGCCGGTGCGGTTTCCGCGGCGAACGGAAACTCCACCATGTCGGCCGAGCGCTTCTCGAATTGCTCCTGATAGAGCGGCATGGCTTCCACCTGCGGCGCCGCCGCGCCGGCCGCCGCAGCCTCCAGCAATTGCCGCTGCGCCAGGTCCCCGCGCATCATTTCGACGAAGCGTTGCTCGGTCAGGCCGTTGTTGCGCAGCGCGGCCTCGAACGCCTGGCGGTTGAACTTGCCGTCGCTGCCGCGAAACGCCGGCATGGCATAGGTGGCGTCGCGCACCGCCACGTCGGGGGTCACCACGCGCAGGCGGCGCAACTCTTCGTCCAGCGCGGCCTGGCCGATCAGCCGCTGGAGCGCCGCGTCGCCGACGCTGCGCTTGAGTTCGGCCGAGGCGTCCTGGCCGGACGGCAGGTTGCGCGTCGCCTGGTTGAGCGAGCGCTGGTATTCCGCCTGGAAGGCCGGCCCCTCGATGGTCCGGTCGCCGACCTTGGCCACCCAGGTCGAGCTGCCGACCATGCGGAACACGTCGCCGATGCCCCAGACGATGAAGGCGGCCACCATGATCAGAAAGAAGGCGCGGACGGGCCAGGTGTCCAGGGAGCGGCGGAGGGTAGAGATCATCGCGTGGTATCCGTTGGCTGAGCCGCTTCGGTTGCCGGGCGTCGGGGGCTGGGCATCCTGGCCAAGCTGCCGGAGGCCGGTTGGCCCGAACGCCCACGCGGCCCCGCCATAGACCATCGGCCCGGCGGCCACCAGCGCCGCATCCGGGCCGGTCGGTGCGGCGCGACAGGCTCGTTCAGCTTCACTTGCCGCAGGGACCGCGATCCGCGATGAACGCAACCGATGCCGCGCGAACCGGCGCGAGGAACGTCAGCGAGTCGGCCAATGCCTCCATCAAGGCCATGTGGTCGATGCCGGGATACGCCGCCACGGTGACAGGCACGCCGGCCGCGCGCAGCCGGGAAGCCAGCCGCAGCGTGTTGCCGGGCTCCACCACGCCGTCCGCCTGCCCGGTGAGGAGCAGCATGGGCGGGGCCTGCGGCGTGACGTGGTTGACCGGGCGGGATTGCGCCCACGCGTCCGCCGGAATGGCGGGAAATTCCGCCGGATCGGCGGGCTGCAAGTCGTAGGCTCCGGCCAGTCCGATGACGCCGCATACGTCGCCTTGTGTCATGCCGACCGATCGCAGGTAGGTGGCGTCCAGCGCCAGCAGGGTGACGATCTGGCCGCCGGCCGAGTGCCCCATCAGGAACAGGCGGTTGGGGTCGCCGCCAAACCGGGCAGCGTTGCCATGGGCCCACGCGACAGCGGCAGCCGCATCGTTCATGAAGTAGGGAAACCTGACCTCGGGGTATTGCCGGTAATCGGGGATCACCACCAGGACGCCACGCGCTGCCAGCGCGGTGCCGATGTAGCGGTGCCATTGCTTCATGCCGATCCGCCACGCGCCGCCGTAAAAGAACACCACCACAGGGGCGGGCGCCGGGGATCGCCGCGGCGCATAGACGTCCAGCGTCCGGCGCGGACCATCGCCATAGGCGATGTCTCGGGTGATCGTGATGCCCTCGGCCGGAGCCTGTGCATTCAACACCGGAAGCGGCGAGCACACGCGCAGCAGCAGCACGACAAGCAGGATCGCGACCTGGGGGGTATGCACCGCGCAAGGCTATCGCAAGCCCGCGGCATGGCAAGCGTGGCAACCGCACGGCGCAAAATCGTTCGCCGTATTTTGCTGCAATGCACAAAATCTGTAGTCGCCAACTACGGTTAACCTGACGGGCGAAATGTGCCACACTGCGCGCGCGGGACGGGCAGAAGCACCGCCTCGGCGCTAGGGAGAGAACAACGTGGCCACATACAATGTGCTGATCATGGGCGCGTCCTACGGGTCGCTGCTGGCAAGCAAGCTGCTGTTCGCGGGACACACGGTGAAGCTGGTATGCCTGCCCGCCGAGGTGGAAGCGATCAACAGCGACGGCATCCGCGTGCGCCTGCCGGTGAAGGGCCGGCGCGACCCGGTGGAGATCGACTCGCGCAAGCTGCCGGGCAAGCTGTCCGCCGCTGGTCCCGGCGCGGTCAACCCGGCCGAGTATGACCTGGTGGCCTTGGCGATGCAGGAGCCGCAATACCGCTCGCCGGGGGTGCGCGAGCTGCTGGACGCGGTGGCGAAGTCGCGGGTGCCCTGCATGTCGATCATGAACATGCCGCCGCTGCCCTATCTGAAGCGCATTCCCGGCCTCAACACCGACACGCTGACGCATTGCTACACCGACGCCAGCGTGTGGGTGAATTTCGATCCCGCGTGCATGACCCTGTGCAGCCCGGACCCGCAGGCGATCCGCATGCCGGAAGACAAGATCAACGTCCTGACGGTGACGCTGCCGACCAATTTCAAGGCGGCGCGTTTCGACTCCGACAAGTACACCGCGATCCTGCGGCAGATGCAGGCGGAGATCGAGGCGATCCGCTTCGATGCCGGTGACGCCATCATCGAGCTGCCGGTGAAGCTCAAGGTGCATGACGGGATCTGGGTGCCGCTGGCCAAGTGGGCGATGCTGGTCACCGGCAATTACCGCTGCGTGACGAAGGATGCGGCGCGCACCATCAAGGAAGCCGTGCACAGCGATATCGAGGCCTCGCACCGGGTTTACGATTGGGTGCGCGAGCTGTGCATGCTGTTGGGAGCGCCGGCGGACGACCTGGTGCCGTTCGAGAAATACGCCGCCGCGGCGAACGGGCTGATCCGGCCGTCCTCGGCCGCGCGGGCGCTGTTCAACGGCGCGCCGAACATCGAACGGGTGGACCGGCTGGTGCAGAGCATCGCGGCGCAGAAGGGCATGCGCAATGCGGTGCTGGACGAGACGGTCGCGCTGGTCGATGCGCGGCTGGAGATGAACCGCAAGAAGGCGGCCTGAGCGATCGATCGGGGTCCTGCGGCCGGCGCGCTACGCTGGCGCGTCGTTGGGCAGCCGCAGGGCCTTTCGATCGAACGTTATGGTGTGGCAGCAGCCTTGCTTGCTGCCGATGGCTCCGATCAGGGCATCGGCAAACGTGCCGAGGTCTTCTCGCAACACGACCATGTACGCATCTGGAGAAGGGTCCATGAGCCGAACCGCGTTGATATTGGCCGTGCTGGTCGGCCTGAGCGCAGCAGCAAGAGCCCAGCCGGTGCCCGACCCGAACCTGCAAACGTTCCGTATTGGCGACCTGCCCCTGGAAGGCGGCGGGACCATTCGCGACTTCAGCATCGCCTATACGACGGAGGGAACGCTGAACGCCGCGAAATCCAACGCGGTGCTGATGGTGACGGCAATCAGCGGCAATCATCATCGAATTGATTTCATGATCGGTCCCGGCAAGGGCCTGGACACCGACCACCTATTCGTCATCAAAACCAACGCGATCGGCAATGGGCTCACGACCTCGCCTAGCAACAGCGCGACGCAGCACGGGCCGGATTTCCCACACTTCGCCATCCGCGACATGGTGCAGAGCCAATATCTCCTGCTCCAGCACCTAGGCATCGGCCACCTCGTCGCGGTGGCCGGCGCCTCTATGGGCGGAATGCAGACCCTGCAATGGGGCGTCAGCCATCCGGAGATGATGGATGCGCTGATCGCGCTGACGCCGATGGCGCGAACCTCGCCCTGGTCGATCGCCGTCAATGAGGCGACCCGCCACGCGCTGATGCTCGACCCGGCATTCAACGGCGGCCACTACACGGCGCAGCCCGAGGTGGGCTGGCGCATGCGCGCCGACGTGCTGCAAGTGCTGGCCACCCGCACGCCCGAAGCGATGCGCGAGCAGTTCCCCGATCCGATGGATGTCCTGCCTTGGATCGGATCGCAGGAAACGGCCGCGGTGAAATCGGGTTTCGACGCGAACGACTGGATCGCGCAGACCTGGGCCTATGACCGACACAACGTCGGCGCTACGCCGATCGAGGGAAAGGCGGTGTTTGGCGGCGACCCGATCAAGGCGCTGCACAGCGTCAAGGCGAAGACCTTGATTATGTCGGGGACGCTCGATCTGTACAACCCGGTCGAGGAAGGGATCGCCGCGGCGGAGGCGATTCCGGACGGGCGTCACGTCACCATTCCCTCGGTGCAAGGGCATGTGGCGGCGAGCGCGGGCTTCAAGCCGGCGGACATCGAGTTCATCAACGCGACTGTCCGGGGCTTCATGTCCGACGTTACGGGGAACTGGAAGACGCTGCAATGACGCGTTCGTAGGTCAACTCGCCTGGCGGGGTCAAATCACCCTCTCGTCGGAGTGAATCCGTACCGGTCTTTATCAAAGCCAATCGGTGCTTTCCTGACGCGTGCTCGTCGTAGTCGCACGGGAATGGGCGACCGTCCGGAGCGAGGTAGGCCCAGTGACCGCGAAGCTGGGCGTTTTGGCCATCTGGACCCTGTCGCCCGCTTTCGACCTGGGGGAGACCCGAAGCACACGGCCCATTACACACGGGTCGCGGCAAGTCGCTTCGAAGGACTCTGGCGCTGATGCCTCAGCTTCCCGGCCGCTGGTCGATTTGGGGCTGGTGTCGGACATCAACATGCCGGGCATGACGGGCCTGGAACTGCTGCCGGTGGTGAAGCAACGGCGGCCGGACCTGGCGGTGTTCATGATCTCCGCCTATGGCGACGCCGCGACGGTAGCGAGGACACTGGCGCGGGGTACGGACAAGTTCCTGGCCAAGCCGGTGGATTTTCCCCGGGCTCAAGCAGGGCATCAAGGCGGTGATTTGGGAATCCAAAGGCACAATACGAATAGAGGCGCCGTGCCAAGCAGCCGTTCAGGTAGCGCCGGCTGTAGGTCCGCTATGGGTCGAGGCTGTGTAAAAACGCCCCTGCGTAACGATTCGGCGCAATAATTTGCTGCGTTCGCCCAAGGGAACCACTAAAACGGAAGAGTCCTGCGCGACAGAAGGCAACGACGGAAGAATATTCTGCGGTCCAATCGCAGCGTTGAGTTTTTACACAGCCTCGGTCGAAACCCGCGGTTGACGACTTTCAACAATCAACGTCTGGTTATCGCTGTTGCCGCTCAATCCGAGCCGTTCCGCTCCCGGCCAAGTCGTCCAACCCAGCCGTCCAGCGCAGTGCCAACCACTTGCGCGCTACCGCCACCAGCGCCGTGACCCGCCCCGGCAGCCGGCCTTCCCTCCCCGCCCCCCGAACCCAGGCAAAACCACCACCCCACCCCGCCTGCCCACTTGAACGTGTTAGTTAGTTATGTTATCATGCCCGGTCGGTCATACTAACCAACCCGGAGCCCCATCCATGTCCGCCCTCTCCGCCACCGCCAAACACGAATATTGCGTCGTACTCGGCAATTCCCTGCCGCCGCCGGTGCTCGACCAGCCGGAATACCGCCAACGC
>Ga0181521_10001539_pt1 | contig 28510 bp, 23 predicted proteins | sample PEATcosm2014_Bin_32_FD_119764 | JGI IMG/M metagenome (GOLD analysis project Ga0181521, IMG submission 119764) | Peatland microbial communities from MTU Mesocosm Facility, Houghton, MI, USA - PEATcosm2014_Bin02_60_metaG | ecosystem: Environmental > Terrestrial > Soil > Wetlands > Peat | place...
GAGGGCAACATCCGGAAGGCGGTCGAGCAGTTTAACGGGCAGGCCGAAGGCGCGCACATTCTGCTTAAGGAAGTGCAGGACGCGGAGCGGTTCGGAGTCGCCGAAGTGGCTGGTGGAAAGATCGTGGGCATCGAGGAGAAGCCCCAACGGCCCAAATCGAATTACGCGGTGACGGGTATCTACATGTACGATCACAGCGTGTTCGACAAGATCCGGACGCTGGTGCCCTCGAACCGCGGCGAGCTTGAAATTACGGACGTGAACAACGCCTACATCGACGAAGGCGCCATGAGCTTTTCGTTCCTGGACGGGTGGTGGACCGACGCGGGCACGTTCGATTCGCTGTTGCGGGCGGCGAACCTGGTGGCGCAAATGGCGGCGAAGAAGCAGATTTCCGCGGAGCTGGCGGCGGTGGAAGGAGCGGTTCTCTGATGGCGGGCGAAACGGCTGCCGAGGCGACGGGACGCCGGCTGGCTTCCGCCGGCGGTCTGGAACTGGCGATTCCGGAGTGCGCTAAGGGCATCGGCGCGGTGATTTCCGAGGTCGGTTCCCCGCACCTGATCGCCGGCGTCCGGGCAGAGCCGTATCCGATTTACCCGGACGACCGCGGATACTTTCTCGAGGTGCACCGCTTCGGCCGCGGGCTGGCGGCGGAGTTTCCGACCGAGACCACGCAGGTCTCGGCGGCGGTGAACTACGTCGGGACGGTGAAAGCCTTCCATTACCACCTGCACCAGACGGATTGCTGGGTCCCCATGAAAGGCATGCTGCAGGTAGCGCTGGTGGATCTGCGGCTGGGCTCGGCCACATTCGGCCTGCGCAACACCATGTACCTGGGGGTGCTGCGCCCCTGGCAGGTGCTGATTCCGCCGGGCATCGGACACGGGTACAAGGTGATTGGGAGCGAGGAAGCGCTGCTGGTGTACCTGACAGACCGGTTCTACAATCCGCGGGACGAAGGGCGCATACCTTATAACGATGCGTCGATCAATTACGATTGGGAGACGCAGAGAAAGTAACACACCGCGCCTCGAATATCGGCGCGGAACCTCTATGAAAATCCTGGTCACGGGCGGGGCGGGATTCATTGGGTCGGCATTTGTCCGCATGTTGATCGGCGAAACCGATTGGCGCGTCGTCAATCTTGACAAGCTGACCTACGCGGGCAATCTGGAGAACCTGGCGGCGGTGGATGGAAACGAGCGCTACCGGTTCGTGCACGGCGACATCTGCGACCAGCGGACCGTGGAGTCGCTGCTGACCGACGAGAAGCCCGACGCCATCGCGCACTTCGCGGCTGAATCGCACGTCGACCGCAGCATTCTCTCGCCGGAGCCGGTGATCCGGACCAACCTCCATGGCACATTCACGCTGCTCGAAGCGGCCCGCAGGCACGGCACGGCGCGGTTCGTGCACGTTTCAACGGACGAAGTGTACGGCAGCGTGGCGGCGCCGCTCGAGGCCAGCGAGGAGTTTCCGCTGAACCCCAGCAGCCCGTATTCGGCTTCCAAGGCGGGCTCGGATCTCCTGGCGCGGGCGTATTTCGTCACCTACCGGCTGCCGGTGGTGGTCACCAGGGCGTCGAACAATTATGGGCCGTATCAGTTTCCGGAGAAACTGATCCCGCTGATGATCGCCAATGCCATGGAGAATCGCGCGCTGCCGGTCTATGGGGATGGCATGCAGGTGCGGGACTGGCTGTATGTCGAGGATCATTGCCGCGGAATCCTGGCGGCGCTCGAGAAGGGCCGGGATGGCGAGATTTATAACATCGGCGGGAACCGGTCATTGCCGAACCTGGAGGTGGTGCGGAAGGTGCTGCACCTGACCGGGAAGCCGGAGAGCCTGATCGAGTATGTGACGGACCGGCCGGGGCACGACCGGCGTTACGCGCTCTCGAGCGAGAAGCTGATGCGCGAAACGGGATGGCGGCCCGAAATGGATTTCGAGACGGGGCTGAAACGAACCATCGAGTGGTACGCCGCGAATTCGCCGTGGGTCGAGCGGGTGCGGAGCGGCGAATATCGGGCGTATTACGAAAAGAACTATGGCGACCGGACAGCGGTGCGCCGACCGCCCCACTGAGACCACACATGCGCGTGGCGATTGAAGCCGCATCGCTGGGCCTTTCGAGTGGCGGATTGGCCCGTTATACCGCCGAGCTTAGCCTGGCGCTGGCGCGGTCGTTTCCGGATGACGAGTTCGTTCTGATCTCCGATCAGCCGTTTCGGATGCCGCCGGGCAGCCCTTCCAACCTCAAGCGCGGCGGCGGCCCGCGCAATTCCATGGAGCGGCGCTGGTGGCTCTGGGGGATGGCGCGCGAAATGAGCCGGCTGGGCGCGGATGTGGTCCACGGCCCGGATTTCGCGGTGCCTTATATTCCCCGCCGGCCCAGCGTGCTCACGCTGCACGATCTCTCCCCGTGGATGGACGCGGCATGGCGTCCCGCGGCCAAGCGGGTCAGGCGCCGCACCCCCATATTGCTGGATTTGGGGATCGCCACCATGATAGTGACGCCGGGCGAGGCGGTGCGGAAGCAGGCCATCGAGCGGTTCCGGTTGCGCCCGGAGCGGATCGTGGCGGTGCCGGAAGCGGCGGCGGCGTGGTTTCGTCCCGTGGCGACGGGGTGCCCCTTGGGCCCGGCGACGCCGTACTTCCTCTTCGTGGGCACGCTCGAGCCACGCAAGAACCTGCCGGCACTGGTGGAAGCCTGGCGCGAAGTGCGGCGGCATCATGCGGTTGAACTGGTGCTGGTGGGGCGGCGGCGCGCGGATTTTCCGGCTCTGGCGGAAGAGCCGGGGCTGCGGATGATGGGCGAGGTCCCGGACGCAGCGCTGCCCCAGCTTTACTCGGGCGCGCTGGCTCTGGTGTACCCGTCGCTGTACGAAGGCTTTGGGCTGCCGGTGCTGGAAGCCATGCAGTGCGGCGCCTGCGTGATTGCCTCGCGCGCAGTGGCGGAAGCGGCCGGCGACGCGGCGGTCTACGCCGAGAGCCCCACAGACCTGGCGCGAGCCATGAGCGAAGCGGCGGCGCGGCCGGAGTGGAGGGCTGAACTCGGAGCTCGCTCACTCGAACGCGCGCGGGAGTTTTCCTGGGAGCGGACGGCCCGCATGACTCACGAGGTTTACGAAGAGGCCAGGAGGCGTTTTGGCGACTGAAGCGCGGGCATCGGCGCTGGTTCTGGCCGCTGAAACGCCCTACCCTCTGGCGGGCGGTGGAGCGCTGCGGACGGCATCGTTGCTGCACTACCTGGCGCTCCGGTATGACGTTGACCTGGTGGTTTTCCGCCAGCCTGGCGCTCCCGATCCCGGCCGCGAGTTGCCGGCGGGGCTGGTGCGCCGGGTGGGTGTGGTGGATCTGCCGGCGCATGGCCGAAGCCTGGTGGCCCGCGCCCTGCGAAATGCGCTACGGGTGGGGCGCGGAGTGCCGCCGCTGGTGGACCGGTTCGCGGGCTTCGGGCGTGAGATCGAACGGGCGCTCGAAGGCCGGCGGTACGACATTGGCATTGTGGAGCACTTCTGGTGCGCGCCGTACGGGGAGCAGATGGCACAAATTTGCGGCCGGACGGTGCTCGATCTGCATAATATCGAGTCGGTGCTGCACCAGCGATGCGCGGAGATCGAGAGCGGCGCGACGGCGTGGGCCCACCGGGTATTTCACCGGGCCTCCCTGAAACTGGAGCGGACCTGGCTGCCGCGCTTTTCCGAGGTCCTGGTGGCGTCGGAGAGCGATGCGGAACGGGCGCGGGCCATTGCGCCGGGGGCGCGCGTTACGGTGTACCCAAACGCCCTCCCACTGGCGCCTTTGCCGCCCAAAGCCAACGAGGATGCGATCGTGTTCTCGGGCAACATGGAGTACCATCCCAACATTTCGGCGGTCCGGTTCTTTCGCCGGGAGGTCTGGCCGCTTCTGCGGGAACGTTGGCCGGGTTTGGTATGGCGGCTGGTTGGGAAGAACCCGGAGGCGGTGAGAAGGTTCACTTCGGGCGATGCGCGTATCCAGGCGCAGGGGCAGGTGGAGGATGCCATCCGGGAACTGGCGCGCGCCAAGGTGGCGGTGGTCCCGGTGGTGGCGGGCAGCGGCACGCGGCTGAAAATCCTGGAGGCTTGGGCGGCCGGGCTGCCGGTGGTCTCCACCACTTTGGGGGCAGAGGGCCTGGGCGCGCGCGACGGCGAAAGCCTGCTGCTAGCGGACGGCGGGCCTGCATTTGCGGAGGCGGTCTCGCGGCTATTGGCGTGCAGTGATCTTCGGGAGAAGGTGGGTATGGCGGGCAGGCTATTGCTGGAAAAGGAGTTTACCTGGGAAACGGCGTGGAGGAGGTTGGATTTTTGACAAGCGGTTGAAGGCGGGGTTCGAATCCCGCTTTGGGTGTGCCATCTTCCGGCCGGTCCTTACAATCGCAACAAGCCACCCCCGGTTTCTTTGCTAAACTTCGAAGATTGGGGAGTCATCCGTGCGGCACATCCTAATTTTGGTTTTCAGCGCATGCCTGCTTGCGCTCGGCGGGTGCAGGCGGGACCAGGCGCGGCCCATGGGCGGGCCTCCCGTGGTGCCCGTCTCGGTAGCCAAGGCCACCGAGGAGTCCGTCCCCACGGAACTGCGGGTGGTGGGGACGGTGGAGGCATCGGCCATCGTGCAGGTGAAATCGCAGATCGCCGGCGAGCTGGTCCGCACCGGCTTCACGGAAGGCCAGAACGTCGCCAAGGGCGATCTGCTGTTCGAGATCGACCCGCGGCCGTATGAGGAGGCGCTGCGCCAAGCGGAAGCCAACGTGGAGCGCGACCGCGCGCAGATCGCCCAGGCCGAAGCGACGCTGGCGCGCGACTCGGCGCAGGCCACGTACGCGGCGAGCGACGCGGCTCTGCAAACGGAGCTGCAAAAGGGCGGGCTGGCTTCGCGCTCGCAGGCCGACCAGTCGCGAACCAACGCCGACGTCTCGCGCGCGTCCGCACGGGCCACCCAGGCCAGCATCGAAAGCGCGCGCGCGGCGCTCTCGAGCGACCTGGCGGCGGTGGACCGGGCCAAGCTCGACCTGAGCTATTGCGAGATCCGGGCGCCCATTTCGGGACGCACCGGGAACCTGCTGGTGCATGCGGGCAATCTGGTCAAGGTGAACGACGTGCCGCTGGTGGCGATACACCAGATCGCGCCGATTTTTGTGAACTTCAGCGTGCCCGAGGAGCACCTGCCGGCCATACGGCGTCTCAGCACCAACCGGAAGCTGGAAGTGGGCGTGTCTTCGCAGGACGATCCCGGGCGCACCGCCACGGGGTATCTCTCGGTGATCGACAATACCGTGGACGCGTCCACCGGCACCATTCATCTGAAGGCCACTTTCGAGAATCGCGACAGCCTGCTTTGGCCCGGCCAGTTCGTCACCGCCGTCCTGACGCTGGATACCATCCTGAACGCGACGGTAGTTCCCGCCGAGACCGTGCAGGCCGGCCAGCGCGGCCAGTTCGTGTACGCGGTGAAGCCGGACAACACGGTGGAGATCCGGATGGTGACCACGGGCCGGGCATTCGGCGACAAGATGGTGATCGAAAAAGGGGTCGCGCCCGGCGACACGGTGGTGACGGACGGCCAATTGCGCCTTTATCCGGGCGCCATGGTGCGGGCGGTGGACGCCGGCAAGATCGGATCGGGGCCGCTGTGAACCTGTCGCAACTGTTCATTCAGCGCCCCATCATGACGGTGCTGGTGTGCTTTGCCATCGTGCTGTTCGGAGCGGTGGCGTTCCGAACGCTGCCGGTGGCGGCGCTGCCGAGCGTGGATTACCCCACTATCCAGGTGAATGCGTCCCTGCCGGGGGCGAGTCCCGAGACTATGGCATCGACCGTGGCGACGCCTCTCGAGCGGGAGTTCTCGACCATCGCGGGCATCCAGCAGATGAGTTCGACCAACTCGCAGGGAAGCACTTCGATTACGGTGCAGTTCACGCTGGACCGGAGCATCGACGCGGCCGCGCAGGACGTACAGGCGCACATTGCCTCGGCCGGCGGCCGGCTGCCGCCCAGCATGCCGCGCCCGCCGTCTTATCAGAAGGTGAATCCGGCCGAGCAGGCGGTGCTATACCTGACGCTGCTTTCCGACTCGCTGCCGCTGTACACGGTGACCGAGTACGCGGACATCATGCTGGCGCAGCGCATCTCCATGGTGGGCGGCGTCTCGCGGGTGCAGGTCTTCGGCGAGCAGAAGTACGCGGTGCGGGTGCAAGTAGACCCGGACAGGCTGGCCGCGCACAACATCGGAATCGACGAGGTGCAGCGCGCCATCGCGGCCAGCAACACCAATCTTCCTACGGGTCAACTGAACGGCGAGAAGCAGGCCTTCACCATCGAATCGAGCGGCTCGCTGGCGAAAGCGGCCGACTACCGCCCCATTATAGTGGCGTGGCGGAGCGGCACGCCGGTGCGGCTGGAGCAACTCGGCAACGTGATCGACAGCGTCGAGAACAACAAGGAAATCGCCTGGATGAACGACGTTCGCGGGGTGATTCTGGCGATCAACCGGCAGCCGGGGACCAACACGGTGGAGGTGGTGGACAACATCCGCCGGCTGCTGCCGGAGTTTCAGCGGGAGCTTCCGCCTTCGATGCGGCTGTCGGTGGCCTTCGACACGTCGCAATCCATCCGCAACTCGATTCGCGACGTGGAGTTCACGCTGCTGCTGACCGTCTGCATCGTAGTAATAGTCATCTTCCTGTTCCTGCGCAACGTCTCGGCCACGCTGATTCCAGGCGCGGCGGTGCCCTTTTCCATCGTGGGCACGTTCGCGGTGATGTACCTGCTGGGCTACAGCTTGAACTATCTCTCGCTGATGGCGCTGACGCTCTCGGTGGGGTTCGTGGTGGACGACGCCATCGTGATGCTCGAGAACATCGTGCGTCACATGGAAATGGGCGAGACGCGCATGCACGCGGCGGTCAATGCCGCGCGGGAGATCGGCTTCACCATCGTATCCATGACCCTTTCGCTGGTGGCGGTATTCATTCCGGTGCTGTTCCTGGGCGGGGTCGTGGGCCGCCTGCTGCACGAGTTTTCGGTGACCATCGTGGTGGCGATCCTGATCTCGGGGTTCGTGTCGCTGACACTGACTCCGATGCTGGGAAGCCGCTTCTTGAAATCGGAGCACGAGACGCGGCACGGCCCGCTGTATCGCGCGCTGGGCGGCGGGTTCGACCTGCTGTTGCGCTGGTACGAATCCACGCTCAGGATCGCTCTGCGCCACAGCCTGACTACGCTGGCGGTGGCGATTCTGATGCTGGTGGGAACGGGATATCTTTTCTTTACCATGCCGACCGGCTTCATTCCCAGCCAGGACAGCGGCTTCATGTTCGGCATTTCCATGGGCCCGCAGGACATCTCGTTCGAATCCATGGCGAGGCACCAGCGCGCCATCGCCGAGGTGGTGCGCGCGGACCCCAACGTTCAGATCGTGGGGGCGTTCGTGATGGGCGGCAACCAGGCGATGTTGTTCGCGGGTATGAAGCCCCGTGCCGAGCGGCGGCTCTCGGTAGACCAGATCATCGAGGAACTGCGGCCCAAGGTCATGGCCGTTCCGGCGCTGTTCACGTTCTTGCAGAATCCGCCGCCGATCACGGTGAGCGGCCAGTTTGCAACCAGCGTCTATCAGCTCACCCTGCAAAGCGCCAGCCTCGACGAAATCTACACCTGGGCGCCGCAACTGGCGGCCAGGATGGAGCAGCTTCCCGGGTTTGTGGACGTCAACACCGACATGCAGGTCTCCGCCCCGCAGGTGATGGTGGATATCGACCGCGACCGCGCGCAGGCGCTGGGAGTCACGCCGGAGCAGATCCAGGACGCGCTCTACAGCGCTTACGGCACGCGCGAGGTGTCGGTGATCTACGCTCCGGCGGATCAATACTCGGTCATCATGGAGGTGGAACCGCAGTACCAGCGCACGCCGGACGCGCTCTCCAAGCTTTACATCCGCTCGTCGCAGGGGCCGCTGGTGCCGCTCGACGCGGTAGTGAAGATGCGGCGCCAGACCGGTCCGCTGTCGATCAACCATTTCGGACAGCTTCCGGCGGTGACGGTGTCGTTCAACCTGAGGCCGGGGTACTCGCTGGGCCAGGCGGCGCAGCAGGTGGACGACGCCGTCCGCGACCTGCGCATGCCGGCCACCATCAACAGCAGTTTTCAGGGGACCGTGAAGGAGTTTCAGAGCTCCTTCCAGAACCTCTCGATCCTGCTGATAGTGGCGATACTGGTGATCTATATCGTGCTGGGGGTGCTGTACGAAAGCTTCATTCACCCCATCACGATTCTCTCCGGCCTGCCCTCGGCGGTATTCGGCGCGCTGCTCACGCTGGTGCTGTTCCACAAACAGCTCGACCTGTACGGGTTTGTGGGAATCATCATGCTGTTCGGGGTGGTGAAGAAGAACGCGATCATGATGATCGACTTCGCCCTGGACGCGCAGCGGCAGGGCGCGAGCGCCTACGATTCCATCTGGCGGGGCTGCCTGCTGCGCTTCCGGCCGATTATGATGACCACGGTGGCGGCGCTGTTCGGCACGCTGCCGATCGCGCTCGGTTATGGCGAAGGCGCGGACGCGCGCCAACCGCTCGGCCTGGCGGTGGTGGGCGGCCTGGTGGTGAGCCAGTTCCTGACGCTGTACATCACGCCGGTGATCTACCTCTACCTGGAGCGATTCCAGGAATGGCTGCAAAAAGACCGCTCGGCCGCGCGGAATGCGGAAGGTGCGGTGCCGCAGACGTAGGGCCAAAGATTGACTTAATGGGTCCGGCCACGCTATTTTGCTAGTAGCGGCTCACCTGAAGGCGCGGTAGCCAAGTGGTAAGGCCAAGGTCTGCAAAACCTTTATTCGTCGGTTCGATTCCGACCCGCGCCTCCAGCTTTCTCAACATAAACCCTTTTCAATAACCTATCCGGAATCTGGTCATCCCGTGCGCCCGTTATCGGGGCGAAGGGGAGGAGGACGCTTCTCAATCCATTAATTTCAGGCTATTTCCCAAGTGCGAATGCCCGGTCACGCTGGACGCCATCTTTCGCCACTATGTCCCTTTATTCCTTAACGAATTAGTCATGCCATTGTCATGTGCTGCATGTACCCTGACTTGGGGGGCAAGAACAAACAATGTGGAATTTCTTAAAGGGGCGGATTGGTGTATTTTCCGTCGGCGTATTGCTCTGCGCTGCCGGATTGAGCCAACTTCACGCACAACAGAGCGGAACGATTTCCGGGACGGTTTTGGACCAAACAGGAAAGCCGGTCCCAGATGCCACGGTAGAGTTGAAGAGCGACTCGACGGGGGCCTCTCGCAGCGTGACAACCGACGCCGAAGGGAAGTTCCTGGCTTCGGATCTCGCTGTGGGGAGCTATTCAATTCAAGTTTCAGCGTCCGGTTTCGCCTTGGCCACGCGCTCCGGAGGACAAGTCACCGCCGGCGCGACCCTGGACGTTCCCATAGCCATGTCGGTTGAGTCCGTTTCGACCTCGGTCACGGTCAACGAAAGCATATCGGTGGCGGCCGCTACAGCGCCCTCGGGCAACCTGCTCGAGTCGGCTTCGGCCAGGACCGAAGTCAGCTCGGACTTCATCAGGAATTTCATGTCGCCGGTGGCCGACTATTCCGAATACGTGAATTATGCGCCGGGCACGTTTAGCCTCAATCCCAATGGGATCGGGCTCGGCCAGGGTGCTACGTATTATCGCGGTTTCGCGGACGGACAATACACCATGACATTCGATGGGATTCCGTTCGAAGATACCAACACGCCGACGCACCATTCCTGGGCGAACTTTCCGAGCGGCTGGACCGACGCCGTCGATTTCGACCGCAGCCCGGGCCTCGCGTCGACCTTTGGCCCCACCAACTTCGGCGGATCGATCAATTTACTGTCGCCGCAATTGTCTCCGGACCCGGACATCCGCGGGACGATCAACTACGGCTCGTTTAATACGCGCGTGCTCCAGTTGGACGCCGAGAGCGGCTTTTTTGGACCCGGCAGCCGGAACAGCTTCTTGATGGACATCCAGCAACTGCTGTCCGACGGATATCAAACCTACAACTACCAGAAGCGAGTGGCGGGGTACGGCAAGTACCAATACCGGGTCTCCGACCGAAGTTCGCTCACGCTGTACGGCGGGCTGGTTGACATTTGGACCAACACTCCGAAAACTACCAACCCCACCCGTGCGCAGGTGGCGGAGTATGGCGATAACTACCTGTTGGACGGCACGCCGTTCCTGGCGAACGGCACGCCCGACCCATATTATTACGGCTACGACTTTTATCACGTGCAGACCGATTTCGAATACGCCGCCTACACCGCCGACCTGGGGAACGGGTGGAAGTTCGACACAAAACTGTACACCACGCGCTACTGGAACAAACAGTTCTACCAGAATGGGGCTACGGTCAACCTCACTTCCAGCAAACCGAGCGGTGTCGACAAGCTCAACGGGTACCGGCATGCCGGGGACACCGCGATCTTGAGTAAGGAGACCCCGTGGGGTATCTTCCGCACCGGCGTCTGGTACGACTGGGCCTACACGGACCGTTATCAGATCCCGTCCAACATTCTGACTCAGGTCGACACGCCGCTGGGGAACTTCCACGAGCATTTCATTACTCAGTCCACACAGCCGTTTGCCGAATTCGAGTGGCACCCGGCGCCGAGACTGTCAGTCACGGTGGGCGTCAAGGACGCGAATTACGCCATGGCGCTCAATCAGTACCAGGACAATGGAAAGACTGTGGGTTGCCTCGGCGGCACGTTGACGACCTTCCCCGCCAGCAGCCCATTCGCCGGCGCGCCCGACTGCGTTGGGGGCGCCCAGTTTGTCTCGCACTCGATCGACTACAACAACTGGCTGCCGAATGTCGCGGCCCGGTACTCCCTCCAGAGCAGTTGGTCGGTTTATGCCCAGTGGGCCGAGGGCAGTGTGATTCCGCCGAGCGCCGTCTTCGACGTTGCGGGCGGGCAGGTTGAGGTTCCACCCAAGCCGACCCTGGCTAAAACCTATCAGGTCGGCTCCGTGATGAAGCACCGCCGCTGGACTCTGGATGCCGACGCCTACTACATCCACTTCCAGAACGCCTACGATACCTACACCGATCCCGACAGTGAAGAACCCGTCTCTGTCGCGACCGGGCCCAGCAATACCAAGGGTGTCGAGGCGGAAGCCAGCTACATACTCGGATATGGATTCTCGCTGTACGCCAACGGCACCATGGGTTCGGCAAAATATCAGGGGGGTCCCTACTATCCCAACGGCGGCGAGTGGGTGGCCGACGCGCCCAAGAACGTCGAGACCGTGAGCCTGCTGTGGCGCCACAACGACTGGAATTTCGGTCTGCTCGACAAGCGGGTCGGTACGCTGTACAACGACAACACCACGCTCAACTACCTGATCAACGGAATCTCAATCCCCTACCCGGTTGATGAGGCCGTCAAGATCGATCCGTTCAGTCTTGTGAACGTCTTCGCGAATTACACAGTCAAGGGCCAGTCCTGGCTGCGCGGGAGTAAGATCGGACTGGCGGTCAATAATCTGGCCAACAGCCACAACCTTGTCGGAATCACGCCCGGCATCGCCCCGACGTTGACCGCGCATTACGTGGAGAGTCCGAGCGATCTGCTGAACCTACTGCCGGGGCGCAGCATCATGGTGACATTCACCGCGGGCTGGGCGCCCCGGCGATGATGCCGTAGAGATCATTCCCTTTAAGCGCGGTCTTCTACTGCCAGCCACCGCCCAGTGCCCGGTACAACTGCACCAACGATTGCATCTCCGCCAGCCGGAGTTGCGCGAGAACGAGCTGTCCCTGGAACAGATTGCGCTCTGAATCGAGCACTTCGAGATAGCTGTCGAGTCCCCCCTTCGCCAACCCCTCGGCCTGGCGGTGGTGGGCGGCCTGGTGGTGAGCCAGTTCCTGACGCTGTACATCACGCCGGTGATCTATCTCTACCTGGAGCGATTCCAGGAATGGCTGCAAAAGGACCGCTCCGCCGCGCGGGATGCGGAAGGCGCGGTGCCGCAGACGTAGGGCGGGGGTGCTGAACTTGGGCACGCCGGCGGTCACAGGCCCAGCCACTTCACCGGCAGCGTCGCAAGCTCGGGCACATATGTGATGAGTAACACGCCCGCCAGCAGGATCAGGTAAAAAGGGAGCGTGGCGCGGTAGACGGCAGTCAAAGGCTGTTTAAAGCGGTAAGGGCAGAGACAGAGGTTCATGCCGGCATAGCGCGTTGGTTCCCTGCCAGCCCCACTTTCGAAGCCGCGCCGGCGCGCGCAGCCAGCGCAGGGCACCGAACCGGCGAGACGCGAGCGCGGGCGGCGGCGAAGAGCGCGAGCAGCACCGGCGAAGCCGCCTTGCACGTGCACGGGAGCCTGGCGGACACCGGGGTGGCGCTTTCTGGAGTCGTTTGCACGCGGCCAAAGCCGTCGCGAAATAGCCACTTGCGTTACCCCTCCAACATCCTCCGCAGAAATATCAACTGTCCCAGGTGATAGGCGTTGTGGTCCGCCACCAGCAGTGCCTCGCGCAGCAGGGTTTGCCCCTGGCCATGCGGGAGGGCCGCTAACAGGTCGTGTCTTGTGTCGGCAACGAGTGCCTGCATCTCTTCCAAATCGCTTTGAAACTGCCGCACGCTGGCGTCCCAGGACTCTTCGCTTGAGGGTGCTTCCCCGGCCGGCCAGTAGTCGTCCGGGAATCTCCTCTCTTGGTACGCCGGGTTGCGGCTGAAGTCCAGAATGTCTTGTTGCGCGAGGCGCATGTGCTCGAGCAGTTGCCATGCCGAATGGGGGGCTCCAGGCGGTTTGACTCCCCGCAAGTGCGCCGGGAAATCGGCGACTGCGGATTGAAAGGTCAGGTGGGCGCCTTTCATGCGGAGCAGGTTGGCCAAGTGCTGGCGCAGAGAGGCGGTTGATTGCTTGGGCATGCTCCCAGTTTCGCACCAGCGTGCCAGAGGCTCTCCGCACGCCGCATGCTTCTCGCGCTTAACCGTGCCAGTCTCTCTGCGCCCGTACCGTATCAGCGCCACTTTCGAAGCCGCGCCGGCGGGCGCAGGCATTCCACGTGCGCCGGGGCGGCGAAGCACCAGTGCACGTGCACGGCAGTCTGGCGGGCGTGGCGCGACCGCCGGCCCGGCTCCCGCTGGTCCTCCGCCGCTCCAAGCCCCAATTGAACGGGAACGTCGCCTTGGCGACCTCGGAGACCCTGGGCCCGGCGGCATACATGGTGGCCAGCAGCGTCCGATGGCGGACGCTACGAGGCGCTTCCAGCAGGGCTTTGACTTCTTCCGGGATCAGGATGATCGGGAGCTTTCTCTCGCGCCTGGGGAATGGAATCTGCTCAATGCCAACCTGACGGTTCAGTGTTTGCGTATAGAGGAACCGAAGCGCGCAAACCACTTGGATACAGGTAGACTGCGAGAGCCTGCCTTCCTCGACCAGAAACAGTTGATACGCTCGGATGTGCTCGGCGCCAAGCTGGTCCGGCGACTTGCCAAAATGTTTGCCGAACTGCGCGACCTGTAGAATGTACGCCCGGATGGTGGGGGAGTAGTTGCGAATCTGGAGATCCTCCAGCATTCGTTGCCGTAATGCGGTCATGACGAAAAACCTCCTTCGTTGGAAAGGAGAGCACCAAACCGCATCAGTCGGAAGGGCCGCACCTTGGAGCGGTATCATGGCGGCAGTATCCTGAATGGCGGCCAACGACGAGACGACGATCAGCGCGTAGCACGCTCAGTGGCTGTTAGCCGCTCAAATACCACGGAATATTGACCACCGTAATGCGTCGTTCGCTCTTAGATAGTATCAGCGCTCTCAACACTTCGGCCCGGTTGTTATGCAGCAGAGCGTAATACCACCGGCTTTCTACTAACTCGGCTAATAACACGGCGACTTGCCTGTCCGGGTTGGCCTTCTCAAGCTCAAGCGCGTAATCGACGATCGGTCCGATCACGAAACGGAACGGAGATCTCAGTATTACCAACTCCGGAGGTGGCACTCCGGCCTCACGCGACGCAGGGTCCACCAGCTCATGCCACCGGCTGGCAAAGCCGTCCGTGTCCTCGCCGCAATCCACGTGCACCACCTTGATTTCCGTTGAAAGCGCCCACGCAAACCGCAGCGCCTTCTGCGAGACCCGGCTCCACCGTTCGACAGGCAGCACCACCAAGAGTGGTTTGATATCTTTTGCATTCGCGGGGGTATCACTCTTGGTTTCCTCCGCCGCCCGATCGTAATGTCGTTTGACGATCCGCATCATCAGCATCAGCCCCGGAATCAGGAGTAGTGTGAGCCATGCGCCCTCCGTGAACTTCGCAACCAGCACTACAAGCACGGTGAGGCCCGTGGCAATCGCCCCCAGCGCATTCAGAGCCATGCTCTTGCCGGAGCCGGCTGCGCCCGCCTTCTTCCAGTGCATGACCATCCCGGCCTGCGACAGCGTGAAGGCCAGAAAGGCACCCACCGCATACAGCGGAATCAACCGGTCTGTCACGCCGCCGAATACAATCAGCAGCCCGCCGGCCAGCACGGCCAACGCATAAATCCCCTGCACGAATACCAACCGCCGGCCGCGCAACGCCAAGCCATGCGGCAGAAAGCCGTTCTGCGCGATAGCCCTCGCTAACCTCGGAAAATCCGCAAATGCCGTATTGGCCGATAGCGACAGCACAATCAGGATCGATGCAATGCTCACCCAGTAAAAAACACCCTTGCCGACCACCGCCCCGAACAACTGCGAGAGCACACTCCGATATCCCGCGCGCCCCGGCACAGTCGCTGCGACTCCATACGCCTTTGCCAGAACCGCGATGCCGGCCAACATCAGGGTCAGGATTCCGATGACGATCGTCAGCGTCAGGCGTGCGTATTTGTCCGGCGGTTCCTTGAAGGCCATCACCCCATTGCTCACAGCCTCCACGCCCGTCATGGCCGTGCAACCGCTGGCAAAGGCGCGCAGCAACAGCCAGATGCCGACCACTTCCGTGGCATGGATTAGTTTTGGCGGTTGGATGACCGGCACCGGATGTCCCCCTGCTGCCAAGGTTTTTGCCAATCCAATTGCAATAGTGCCGAGCAGACAGAATATGAAGAGATAAGTCGGAATCAGGAAGACCCCACCCGTCTCCCGCACGCCTCTTAGATTGATGACGGTTACCAGAAGCAGAATTCCCAAGCAGAATGGCAGAGTATATTTCTCCAACGATGGCACGGCCGAGATCAGCGCGCCGACGCCCGCCGAAATCCCGACAGCCGCGGTTAGCACATAGTCCACCATCAGCGATGCCGCTGCCAGCAATCCAGCCCAGACCCCCAGGTTTTGGCTCGCGACCGTATACGATCCCCCGCCCTGCGGGTAGGCCGTAATGGTCTGGCGGTACGAGAAATAGACGATGCCAAGCAGAACAATGATGCTGATGCTGATCGGGACAATGTAGGCCACCCCGGCCATGCCGAGCGGTATCAGGAGCGTCAAGGCTGCCTCGGGGCCATATGCGGCCGAACTCAGCGCATCCAGTCCGAAAATCGGGATACCCGCGGCCGGACCAATTCTCTCGGCCTTCTCTTCTTCCGTTGCGAGCGGGCGGCCGAGCAGCAGATCGACGAGTGACATGAAATTCACTGTAGCGCGGCAGCGGACCGCAGTGGGCGCCAAGGACGGGCCCGCGCCGGGCCAGGCGCAGATGGGGAGGTGGCGACGCCCGTGAACTGCTGGCGTGCTCGCGACAGCCCGGAAATGGCGCTCGACGCCGGATGGCGTCGATATTGCATCGGGCGGGCGGTTTTCGTCCCCCGAAATGTGACAGAATATTGACAACGCCGGAGGGACTCCATGCCGACATATCACCTTCGAGTAAACGGAAAGTCATCAGCAGTCGATTCCTGGGACCCGGACCAGCCTCTGCTCTACGTCTTGCGAAACGCGCTGGGGCTACGCGGCGCGAAATTCGGCTGCGGGCTCGGCCAGTGCGGATCCTGCACCGTGTGGATTGATGGCCAGGCGGCCCGCTCCTGCATCACTACCGTCAAAGAGGCCGCCGGCCACAGCATCACCACTCTCGAGGGCCTCGGCTCGCCCGAGGCGCTCAACCGGGTGCAGGCCGCCTTCGTCGCCGAACAGGCCGCGCAGTGCGGATACTGCACCAACGGCACGATCATGGCCGCCGCGGCGTTGCTCCAGAGTAACCCTCACCCCACGCTCGAACAGGTGAAAACCGGCCTCGCCGACAACCTCTGCCGCTGCGGAACGCACACACGAATCTTGAGCGCGGTGATGCGCGCGGCGAATGCCCAGGGAGGCCCGAAGTGAAAAACCGCACCGCCTTCTCCCGCCGCGATCTTCTGAAGTCCGGAGGCGCGCTGATCGTGAGCTTCGCGTTTCGTGCCGACCTGCCCGCACAAGCTCCCGCACAAGCTGCACCGCCCGCCGACATCGACAGCTTCCTCGCTATCCACATTGACGGCCGGGTCACGATCTTCACCAGCCGCGTCGATGTTGGCACCGGCATCCAGATGGCGTATCAGCAAATCGCCGCTGAGGAGCTCGGCATCCCGATCGAACGCTTTTCCGTAGTGGAAGGCGATACCGCGGTTTCGCCCGATCATGGCGGAACCGGAGGCAGCTCCGGCATCCCCCGCGGAGGCGCGGACATCCGCCGCGCCGCGGCCACTGCGCGCCATGCGCTGCTCGAGATGGGCGCGAAGCAGCTCAACCGTCCGGCTTCCGAATTGGCCATCGCCGGCGGCGAGGTCAGGCCCGTCAGCGGCGGTCCCGGCGTCCCCATCGCCCGGTTGATCGGCGGCAAACGGTTCTCCCTCAAGATCGATCCCAACGCTCCCCTGAAGAATCCCGCGGACTACACGGTGGTTGGTAAACCTATCCTGCGCACCGATCTTCCAACCAAGGCAACCGGCCGCCACGTGTATGTCCAGGACTTCACCCTGCCCGGCATGTTGCACGGACGCGTGATCCGTCCTCCCGCGGTGGGCGCGCGTTTGCTCGCCGTGGATGAAGCTTCCATCCGCGCCATCCCCGAGGTTCGCGTTGTGCGCATCCAGAGTTTCCTGGGTGTCGTGGCCAAAGACGAATGGGCCGCCATCCGCGCCGCGAGCGAATTGAAGGCCACCTGGAGCGAGAGCCCGGTGTCGTTCGCCACCGCGGGCCTCGACACCGCGATCGCCGCGGCCCCCACCGGACAAGAGCAAACTTCCATCGACCGCGGTGACGCCCCCGCGGCGATCCACTCGGCGCCGAAACGCCTGTCCGCGACATACTACTGGCCCTTTCAAGGCCACACTTCGCTCGCCCCTTCGTGCGCCGTCGCCGACGTGAAGGAGTCCGGAACCGCCATCTGGTCGTCCACCCAGAACGTCTTCGGCCTGCGCAGCCTCATCGCACAGGTCTTCGGCGTCCCGCGCGAAAAGGTGCGCGTGACCTACCTCGATGGCTCCGGCTCGTATGGCAGCAACGGGGCTTTCGATGCCGCTCATGACGCGGTGCTGTTGTCGCGCGCCGTGGGCCAGCCCGTACGTCTGCAATGGACGCGCCACGACGAGCACGCCTGGGACCCCAAAGGGCCGGCGCACCTTCTCGAACTCCGCGGCGGCCTGGACCAGGCGGGCAAACTGCTGGCGTGGGAGAGCAAGACGTCGGGGCCCACCGGCCCGCAATGGACCGACACTCTGCTCGGGCCTCTATCGGCGGGGCTCCCCGTGGAAGCCACGCGCGGCAGCGGCGGCGTCCCCACCGAGGCAAACCTCGATCCGCCCTATGCCGTGCCGCACCTGCGCGTCATTTCGCGTGGTTTGGCGGACACTCCCATCCGCCTGTCCAATCTCCGCGCGCCCAACAAAATCGGAAATGCGTTCGCCGTGGAAAGCTTCATGGATGAACTCGCTGCTGCCGCCGCGGCCGATCCCATCGAGTTCCGCCGCCGCGGTCTCACCGATCCGCGCGCCCTTGCCGTCATCGATCGCGCCGCCCACATGATCGGTTGGCAGCCGCGTCCCTCGCCCGGCCCGCGCGGCGCGGGCGGGGTGCTCGCCGGCCGCGGGTTCGCGTACATACGCTACAAGCAGGCCGAGAACTACGTCGCCATCGCGATGGAGGTGGCAGTCGCGAGCGACACGGGAGAGATCACCGTCCGGCGCATCGCCTGCGCTCACGATTGCGGCCTCATCGTCAATCCCGATGGCCTGCGCAATCAGGTGGAAGGCAACATTCTGCACACCCTCAGCCGCACGCTGCACGAGGAGATCAAGTTCGATCGCTCCCGCGTGGCCAGCGTGGATTGGGCGAGTTACCCGATCCTGACTTTTCCGGAAGTGCCTGCCGTGGAGGTCGCCCTGATCAATCGCCCGGACCAGCCCTCTCACGGCGCTGGCGAGGCGGCTTCCGCCCCCGTGGCCGCAGCCCTTGCCAACGCGGTGTTCGACGCCACCGGCGTGAGGCTGCGCAGCGTGCCCTTTACGCCCGCCCGGGTCAAGGCCGCTTTCGCCGCGGCAAACACGAAGGCGTGACCAATACCCCCGGGAACTCTCGATTGTCTCCGCGCCCTCGGCTTCCTCGGCGCGCGCATCCCGAGGAAGACGCGAACCTGCCGCCAAGGTCGTTCTCGTGGAAAGTTCCCAGATGGCCCGGTGAAACCCGTCTCGGCTTGCCTTTGCAATAAACCGCCAGCCATCATCAGCCTAAGGGTCTGTCAGAAAATAAGTGGATCAAGTGTTTGGCAGGAGGCTGTAGTTCCAATCGCCATGGAACTTGTCTGTCCTGAGTTGTAGTTGGGCCATCTGCTGGTCGGAAACCTTTAGCCCGGCTGGATAAAGGTTGGAGTCCAGCTTGCTTTTCACCTCCAGCCCATTCGCCGTGGTGGTGGCGGCAATCAGATTGATGATGACCTCATGACCGATCGACGGCTTACCCCGCCAGTTCTGGCTGATGAAGGAGAACAGCCGGTGTTCGATTTTGTTCCATTTGCTGGTGCCCGGCGGGAAGTGACAGACCGATATTTCCAGTCCGGTTTCGTTGGCCAATTTCTGCAGTTCCCACTTCCACAGCCTCACCCGTGCGCCGCCGATTCCGGTGGCAGCAACGGTAATCAACAGGCGTTTCGCTTCGGGATAGCTGTGGCTGCCCATCCACCGCCACCAGCGGCGAATGCTCTCTACCGCGAAGGCTGCCGTGTCGTGATCCACGCCCACGCTCACCCATCCGACGTTCCGCCCCAGGTCGTAGACTCCGTAAGGAGCGACTTTCCCTTTGCCGGGTTCGCGGATTTCGAAGTCGTGAACCCGGACTTCTCCAGGTTGGCCCTTCAACTCCCACTCCCGCCCTGCATTCTTGAAATTGCCCACCAACTCCTTCTTTTTGGTGTCCACCGAAATCACCGGCTGGCCCTGCTTCAGATAGCGCTGAGCCTTGCGGTTGATGTGTTCAAACTGCTCGTCGCGATCCGCATGCCGGCTCCCCTCCAGCGTTTTCTGGTTGGCTTGCAGGCTGTAGTCCAGCGCATGCAGTAGTTCAGCCACCGTTTGATAACTGACGGCGTGACCTTCGTGCTGCAGTTCTCGCGCCAGTCTGCGGACGCTCTTGCACGTCCAGCGCAGGGGGGATTCCGGATCGCCGCGAGTCGCCGGATCAACCAGTCGGTCCAGGTCCTCCAGGAGGGTCCGGTCTTTCTCGACGGTCCTCTTTCGCCCGGCGCCTTTCCGCCGGATGCGGAACGGCGATGACCGAGCCCCGCGCGTCCCCTTCCGCTGATTCAGTTCCTTCATCCCTTCGGTAATCGCCCGCCGGGATACTCCCGTGGCCCTCGCTACCGCCGAGACCCCTCCGTATCCGATAGCGTCGCTCTCTGCGGCCGCTACCAAACGGCGCATCCGCCCGTTCAGGAAGGCTGACAAAGAGCGGAATCGTCGCTGGATGTCCTTGTGGTTCGCCACGACCTCGAGTATAAAACAGAATCACCTCAAGTTGTTCTATTAATTTCCTGACAGAGCCTAAGGAGACAACCATCCGAAGGATGACGGGGATCCTCGATTCCCTGGATCAGGGCGCTGGGCGAGCGGTTGCAGAGGAGAGCGAGGGCATCGAGCGCCAAATCGAGAAACTGGGCAAGGTACTGTAGAGCCGAGGTCCGATTGGGTCAAGCACGCGGCGCCTTGCCGGCGCAAGCGCGGGCGGCGGCGAAAAGCACGAGCAGCGCCGCCCAGGGGCCACCTTGCGCCTGTACGGGTGTCCGGCGCGAGCGCCGCGAGTGCCCGGCCGCTCTCGCACCATTGAGTCGCCGATTTGGGCTCGATCCCTCATACTTTTCCGGGGTCGCCGTATTTCTCTTCCAAGGCTCGCCAACGCGGGGCCGGGCATCCAAGAATCCAGGAGCTTCGACCCGCGGCGTGATTCGGCAAGCCTTAGAATGGTGCTTGCGCTTGAGGTGAAAAAATGAGCCTGGAACGCGAGAGCCGCGCGGCCCTGGTGACGGGCGCGAGCCGCGGCATTGGCAAGGAGATCGCTCTGGAACTCGCACGCAATGGGTGGCGGGTGGCCGTAAACCATTACGGCGATCCGGTTCCTCTGGCGGACGACACTCTCGCCGAGATTCGCGAACTGGGCGTAGACGCGATTGCAGTCGAGGCGGACATCCGGTCGGCCGCCCAGGTGGTCGCCATGTTCGAAAAGATCGTCGCGCGCTTCGGTCGGCTCGACCTTCTGGTGAACAACGCCGGGGTGCAAACCTTCAAACCCCTGCTCGAGGTGACCGAGGAGGAGTGGGACCTAGTGATCGACACCAACCTGAAGGGCTGCTTCCTGTGCACCCAGCAGGCCGGCCGTTATATGAAGGAGCACGGCGGAGGCGTCATCGTGAACCTGGGGTCGGGCTGCAACAAGCTGGCCTTCCCGCGGCTGGTGGCGTACACGGCAAGCAAGGGCGCCATCGAGATGTTCACCAAGATGGCGGCCGTAGAATTGGGCGCCTACGGAATTCGCGTGAACTGCCTGGCGCCCGGCGCCATCGAATCGGAGCGGACCCGGCAGGAAGACCCAGACTACGCGGGCACGTGGTCGAAAGTGACGCCCCTGGGGCGAGTGGGCGTATTCGCGGACATCGCCCCCACTGTGGTCTTTCTGGCAAGCGTGGGTGCTTCCTTCATCAGCGGGCAGACAATTGGAATCGACGGCGGGCTGTTCGTCAGGGCGCCGTGGCCGTACAAGGAGTGACGCGGGCGCGCCTTGTCCACCCAACCGATGATGACGAGATCCACGGTATTAAGGAAGGAAAGGCTACGCTGGACGGCGCCGGTTGCCGTTCCGATCAGAGCCTTGACATTACACGGGACTCTCGATCGCGTGTTCGTCTTTTGGCCAGCTCGGCCGCCACTCCGAGCGGCGAGAAGAAGGCGCGTCGCGGAAGGCGCGCTCTCACCGTCCTCAAGCGGAATCAGAATTCCGCGCTAGGCGGGTATAGGCGCGACCTCGCACCCCAACTCGAACGACCCGAGTTGCACAGATCGGCGTGGAAAGCCGGTATCACAGCCTTATCGGAGAATGCGTGCCACACGAGTCCTTCTCAAACCTCTTCGAAACCACAGGGCCATTCTCCTTCTGCAGTCGTTTCCGAGCGGCGCGATCCGGAACCACGCTGCAAAACCAGACGCTGGACGTTCGCCGGGGGCACAGGTCCGAAGCTGATTGGCCGCCAGCAGGAGATGCCGGGGTGCCGGTTTCAATGGCGAGCAAATCCTATTCCGCTGGGCAACTCCCTCTTATGCGCCTGGGAACGCATGCGTGCCGTGAGTGATGGCCGCGCCCGCCCGAAGGGCTGCAGCAATCGTCACCACTTCGGCTATCTCCGCATCCGTCGCGCCGGCCTGTCGCGCTTTGCCCGAGTGGATCTCTATGCAGTAAGGGCATTGCGTTGTGAACGCAACAGCAAGCGCCATCAGTTCTTTGAACTTGGCAGGGATCGCTCCCTCGGCCATAGCGGCCTTGTCAAACGCCCAGAAAGCTTGCATCGCCGCCGGGGCGTGCGCATCCAGAATCTTGAGTTTTCCGAGGTTACTCATGCTGTACACGGCGTACCTCCAATTTTCGAGGAAGTATATCACAGACAACGGACATTCGCCTGGAACTCGCCCTGACTTCCCTGACTTGCCTTCCGCTATCGGGACTGTTGGGGATTGCAGGCAACCGGCTCCTCCCAGCGTGCGTCTTCGATAATCGTTGAGCAGGTCTCGATGAAGCTTGCTGCTGCATCGATGGTGCTGTCTACCTTTGCGATTCCGTCCCGGACATCAGGTCAAAAAGCCGCGCGGCGGTGCCTTCGTTGGCAGCCAAACCTGGGCGTCTTTTTCCGCTTTTTCCGATGGAGGACACTCCTGGCTAAACCACTTCCTGGCGTCGTCCTTCAGCCGGTCCAAGATATCGCGGATGGCGGCGGCCCAAGGAGAGATTCCAGGCATCGCGCTTTTTGAGCAGTCCGGGCCGTATCGGCGGTAGTGCGCGATCACCACGCCTCAGTGTTGCCAAAAACCGCCTCCAACGGCCTTCGATGTTGGGCGCAGAACCTCGCCCCGGCCCGCGACAGGCCGGCTCGCCGGCGTGCTCGGACTCGTGTGCCCGCGCGGGGGATAACGCGCCCGCGGCGCCGGTTCCGTGCCAGCGCCACTCTCGAAACCGCGGCAGCGCGCAGCCCCTGGCGGCGCTGGCGGGGCGCTCCGAGATAGCGGATTTCATTTCTCCCGTTTCACCTCGATTACCTCGAAAGCCTTCGAGGCGTGAAACACGCGGTGGTGTTTCAGGACGGAGCGTTTTCTTGCCGTCCTCGGCTTCGTTGTCCTCGGGATCATTACGGCTTGGCGAAAAAGATGGTGGTCGATTTCTCGTCCTCGCGGACCTGCCCTTTCTTTTCCTGCGCCTGCTGGTAGCTCATCCAACGTGGATCGCCGCTTTGAAAGGCGCGCAACAGGACAAGCGCAACCCGTCGCCGGTCATTCGAGTGCAATCGCAATCGCCCCGGCAACAATGAGGAGTCCACCGATACCTTTCCCCAATGTCAGCCGCTCTCCCAAGAACAAAGCGCCGAACACGATCACGAGCACCACACTCAGCTTGTCAATCGGCGCAACTCGCGAAGCTGGACCGACCTGAAGAGCGTGAAAATAGCAGAGCCAGGAGAGGCCGGTAGCGAAGCCGGAAAGAACCAGGAATATCCACGAGTCGCTCGACAGTGCCTGAAATCCCGCTGGCGGCCGGGTGGTGTATGCGAGGAGCCATGTAAACAGCACGACGACGGAAGTCCTGACCGCCGTGGCCAGATTCGCATCAATTCCGGCGACACCGAGCTTCGCCAGGATTGCGGTGGCGGCGGCGAACAAAGCGGAAAGGAGGGACCATGTGAGCCATGTCATGAGGATCAACGTAGCACGCACGCGCAGGCCGGGGTGCTGCCCGCAACGCCCCACAGCGGCCCACGGGAGCCACGGGAGCGCATCGCCGGGATAGGGATGGATCTCGGCATCCTCCGAGACAACGGCGTCTTGCAGCGCTATTGTCCCGGCGTGGCCGGCTGCTAGAATCGGCTTTCTGGGAACCATTTTGCCGGACCGCTGTCGAACGCTGCTGTCAGCCCTGTTCTTCTGCTGCACGTTTGCACACGCCCAGACCATTGGCTTCGAGCTTCAGACCCACCCGGAGAGCCCGATTGCGCTTGTCAACTACACTCCGAGCGCACTTCGCACCGGCTCCGACCGAAGACAGTTTTTTACGGTGAAGAATGAATCCGATAAGGTCACGGCTGCGGTGGTTTTTCAGCAAGCAATTGGAAGCGGGTCAAAAACTGAAATACTCACGCTTGAGCGGGTCTCGATCGTCATCAGACCCCGTGAGAAGAAGCGGCTCTCCGTCAGCGTTGGGGATGTGTGGAACCGCATTCAGGCCGCTGTCAAATCGGGCGATACGATTGGCAAGCCGGAACTCAGCGTAGTGGTCGTTGAGTTCATCGACGGTTCGTCATGGAGTGCTCCTCTGGATCGAGCGCACAAGTAGACCGGCGATCAGAGGCAGAGGAAACTCGCGGGTTTTCGCATATGCATATCTCTAAACGTAATCCAGTTCAACGGCCGCTACGGCGCCTGGAGGGAAGCGCCACTGGAAAACGGCCGCGGGCGGCAGGGTCGTTTCGGCCGGCTTGAACACTTCCGGCTGATCCTGGTTCACATATTGGCGCAAATCCGAGGGCGCAATGTACCTGATGGCCGCCTTCGCGACCTCCCTGCGCTCGATTGCAAATGTGGCCGCCACGCTGCGGCTGTACTCCGTATTCACGATATGCAGGAACACCCTGTTGCCGGTCCGGCTGGCGGCCACATCCAGCCCGGAAGGCGCGGACTTCACGCGTATACCCTGTCGCCCGTTATACCTTTTGAACAGGCCCGCAATGGATCCGACCGGCATCGGATAGCTGATTCCCCGCGGCGTCTGGAGAACCACCGCGTTCACCGTCCACCGGTTGCCCTGAAAATCGGCCGCCGTGGCAATCTTCACCCGCGCGCCATGACGCTGGTAGATGTTCAACGAGCGCGCGTGGTATACCGCCGAGAGCCACTCTGCCAGAATCGGATTCGCGTTGTGGGGGCTCAGGCTCAGGTGACCTTCGGTGATGGCGATGCCGAACCGCGGCCCGAATCCGGAGATGGCCTGTTCCAGCTCCACAACTCGCTTTTCAACGTTGTCGGCCAGCTCGATCAACTCCTGCCAGGCTCGCTCCGGGGCGCCCTGATAACGCAGTCCCTTCAAAACCGTGTCGGGCCGGCGAGGGCTCTGGCCCATCATGTGGATAGCTACAAAGTCCAGATACTCGCCGGCTTGCTTCAGCAGGTCTGCCGCCCACAATTCGGAGCTGCCGCGGCGGTCTCCCCACCCGATCAGCCGGATCGAGGGGTCACGCTCCTTCATTGCCTTTGCGAACTCGACCGTGCGCGCGATCGACTCTTCCTTCGCGAAGGTCTGGTCGCCGTAGGAGGTCTCGTTACCGATCTGCCAAAGCCGGATGCCATACGGTTCAATTGCGCCGTGGCTCTTGCGCTCGCGGTTGTCGGGATCATTGCCGTAGGACACCCAATCCGCGGCTTCGCGAGCGTCCCCGGTGCGATCGCCTTCACGCGTTTGCCGGTAGCTCTGCTCGCCGTCGCTCAGGAAGTTGACGCAATACAGCGGATCGGCGCCGACACGGCGGCAGAAATCGACGAACTCGCGCGTGCCCACGCGGTTTGTCTCCTTGCCGCCCCAGGCGTAATTCCGCGCCCAAGGGCGGGAAGCTGCCGGTCCTACGCCCTCCCGCCACTTGTGGTAACGGCTGTAGAGACCGCCGAAGCGAACCACGTCCGGCGCAAGATCTTTCACCACGCCGATGAAGTCGGAGCGCCAATCATCCGGGCCATAGTCCCACGCCGCCTCCACCGAGCTGTCGGTCGTGCCCAGAGGCTCCATGAACTGCATATAGAGGTGGGGGGAGATCTCGAACAGAGGCTCGGGATCAACGAGAATCGCGTTCGAATCCTGGGCTTGAAGGGCGGCTTGCGCCGCCGCTGCAACGCCCGCCGTCCGAATGAAGGTTCTGCGGTTCATGGTGCACCCTTTCAGAATGCCTGTGTCTTCACAATGCCTTCGGATTCGTCGATGAGCACCAGCCGGTTCGATCGAACGGCCCCGCTACTTTTTCGGGAATTTCGGATTCGCCTTGATCTCCCGAATCTGCAGAATGTGCCGCTGCTCGTGAGTGGAAATCAGCAGCAGCCACTGATACGCATCGCTTCCCTCCCTTTCCACTACATGGCTCCGGAGATCTTCGGCAGTGGTCCTGGCGTATTGCAGCATCTCGGCATGCAGCTTCCGGAGGGCGTCCAACCCGGTTCTCAAATCGTGCAATTGCCCCTTCGGCTCTTCCGATGGCACCGCTTTCTGCCGTTGCGTCCGGTCAATGCCGTACCAGAGAACGTCTGCGTCCCTGGCGGGCTGCCTCCGACTGCGTGGCGGTGCCTGCATCGCTTCGTGCAACTGCCGCCAATAGATAGGGTCGGCGACTGTCAAGTGCTCGACCACTTCCAGGATGCTCCATGCCTCTGGCGCAGGCCGGAACTGAAGTTGCGGCGGAGACAGGCCGGATACCTCATCGGCGAGCCAGCTTCCGGTCATCTCCAGGTGTGCCACCAGCCGCTGTCGTTCCAGCGGGGTCAAGGACGCAGCCTGGGCACAGCCGTCACCACAGGCCAACACAAGCGTAGCGGCGATCACAATCGGTTTCACAAGCGGGTACTCCTCGGACCCGGCACAAAGACCCGGTCCGGCGGTGAAGAACCTTACCGAACCGTGTTCACCCCTTGCGCCGGGCTTTGGCGTGACGCACCGCCTTGGCCTTCTTGGGCGGCGGCGGAGCCGGCTTTTCCGCAGCGCTAGCCGCCTTCACGTAATCCTTCAGCTCGGCTTCGGTAAAGTGGATGGACTCGACGGTCAGACTGGCGTCGTTGAGCGCCTTCATGAGCTGCTGGCGCAGGTTTTCGGCATCGGCGCCGGACTTGGCCTGGGCCAATTGCTGGCGCAGTTTCAGCGCGTCGTCCTTGGCTTGGGCGACCTGCTGGGCACGCTTCTCCGCGTCGCTGGGGCCGCAGCCCGTGGACAGGAACACGACAAACAGGCTGACGAGCAGCAAGACGATTCGCTTCATAAATTTCCTCCTTTTCGCACCTTTCGGCGACTTCCCACAATAGCAATAATGGGCACTCCAAAAACACTGGCGGGGGATCGAGGGCGCTGCGTCGAAGCCCCTAGCCTTGCGCCGGAACATCGCTGCCAACTGGGCGACTGTCAATTCCAGCCGTGCTGAGACGCCGGACCACCTACCAGTGGGTAAGCGACCCGTCGGGGCGATTGTAGATTTGACGGCTGACCGGCTGGGTCACTTCTCCGATCAGGGTAAGGGGGCTGGTGTCCAGGGTGACGCCGAGCCCCGGGCGCTCGTTGGGGTACAGCTTGCCGGCCTTGAAATCCGTGTACTCAGGAAGATAGGGGATCTTACGGTCGCCGTAGTTGTATTCGAACAGCACGGTGAGGGGGTAGGTGGCCAGGCAGTTCACAAGGGCGGCCGTGGCGACGGGCCCGGTGAAGTGCGGGATGATGCCCACGGCGTGCGTTTCGCACAGGGCCATGATCTTGAGCATCTCGGTGAGGCCACCGACGTTGGGCAGGGTGCAGCGGTTGTAGTCGATGTCGTGGTTCTCGACGAGCTTGTTGAAGTCCCAGCGCCAACCCCACTCCTCGCCCGCCGCGATGGGCACGGAGGTCATCTGGCGGAGCTTGGGAAGGTCTTCCAAGAAATGCTCGTCGCGAACGGGATCTTCCACCAGGTAGGGCGCGAACTCCTCAATCAGCCGGCAGCCGCGCAGAGCGTCGTCGTACTCGAAGCGCTGGTGGAAGTCGATGCTCCAGTCGCCGGCGGAGCCGAGGGCCTCACGAATTTCTTTGGCTTCCCTGGCGACCTGAAGGAGGCGGGCCCGCACATCCCAGGCGCCGGCGCCGGAATCGGCCGCACCCACTCGATAGACCTTGTAGCCCGCCTCCAGGGTCGCCTTTACGCGGTCCTTCAGGGTGGGCTGCGCGCCGCCCGGCGCATCCGGCGGGCGAACATTGCTGGTGTTGTAGCACTCGCAGAAGTTGCGCACGGCCCCGCCCAGTATCTGGTGGATGGGCAGGCCGAGGGCCTTACCTTTGATGTCCCAAAGCGCCAGGTCGAGGGCGCCCAGGGCATGCTGCTTCTCCCGCCCCGGGGGGTAGAACCACGCCATATATTCTTCCTGCCAGATAGCTTCGGTCTTGAACGGGTCCTTGCCGATGAGGGAGCCGGCGCACTGCTCCAAAGTGTCCTTGGCGCCGCCCTCGCCGATGCCCGTAATGCCGGCTTCGGTCTCCACCGTCACGAGCATGTTGCTCTGGTTGAAAAGCTGATTGAGATCGGGCGGTTTGTAAATGCGGACCCGCGTGATTCTGGTTTTCGGCAGGGCGGCTTCACCGAGCCGCGGGAGGGCCAGCCAGGCGGCGGGCACGGCCGCGAACGACTTCAGAAACGATCTTCGCTTCATAGACGAATCCTTTCGTGGCGACGAACCGGGAATTCAGACTCAGGATACGCCGTTTGACGCGCGTGGGCAAAGGCCGGCCGGTCAAGTCGCATTTTGGTGAGTTGAGCCGGCGAACCGCGTGCGCGGACACTCCTCCAGCGGGGCGAAGGCGTGCTCGGTCGTGGCCTGGAGGTATGCTCGATGTCAATCGAGCGGGTGTGCGACATAGAAGTTGGAGCCAACGAACAGGTGTTGGCGGCGGAACTTGCGGTAGCACATCCGCTTCGCATTCCTCTCGAAGTAAGCTGTCTCGGTGCGCAGTTTCTCGGTCACTTCGAGATTGGTGGAGGGGATGGCGCGAAGCGCCTCCACCAGTTGTTCGATTTTTCCC
>Ga0181521_10001542_pt1 | contig 28485 bp, 27 predicted proteins | sample PEATcosm2014_Bin_32_FD_119764 | JGI IMG/M metagenome (GOLD analysis project Ga0181521, IMG submission 119764) | Peatland microbial communities from MTU Mesocosm Facility, Houghton, MI, USA - PEATcosm2014_Bin02_60_metaG | ecosystem: Environmental > Terrestrial > Soil > Wetlands > Peat | place...
GCCGATGCCCTCGGTGCAGTGCTTGACGGCGGCGTCCATCGTCAGCCACTGCGGCGCCGGGTGTTTGCCCGCGATCACGACGTTGACGTAATGGCGGCTGCGCAGGCAGTGGTCCATCACCGAGAGCAGGCAGTTGGCATCCGGCGGCAGGTAAACCCGCACGACCTCGGCCTTTTTGTTCACGACGTGGTCGATGAAACCGGGGTCCTGGTGCGTGAAGCCGTTGTGATCCTGGCGCCAGACATGCGAGGCCAGCAGGTAGTTTAACGAGGCAATCTTCCGCCGCCACGGCAGGTGCGAGGTGACCTTCAGCCACTTGGCGTGCTGGTTGAACATCGAATCCACGATGTGAATGAACGCCTCGTAGCAGTTGAAGAGGCCATGCCGCCCGGTGAGCAGGTAGCCCTCCAGCCAGCCCTCGCATTGGTGTTCGCTCAGCATCTCCATCACCCGCCCGGTGGGCGCGAGAAATTCGTCGTTCGGCACGGTCGCGGCGTCCCATTGCCGCTTGGTCACTTCAAAGAGGGCCTCCAGGCCGTTGGAGAGCGTCTCGTCCGGGCCAAAGACCCGGAAATTCCGCTGCTCACTGTTCAGCTTGGCCACCTCGCGCAGGAAAGGCCCGAGCACATGGGTGTCGCCGATGCCGCGCGCCCCCGGCGAGGCAACGCCTTCCGCGTAGTCGCGGAAATCCGGCATCCGCAGGTCGCGGAGCAGCATGCCGCCGTTGGCATGGGGATTGGCGCCCATGCGCCGTTGGCCCTTGGGCGCCAGTTCGGCCAGTTCCGGTTTCAGGCGGCCCTGTTCATCGAAAAGTTCCTCCGGCCGGTAGCTCCTCAGCCAGTCCTCCAACAGCTTGAGGTGTTCGGGAGATGTCGTGGGCGATACAGCCAGTGGAACCTGATGCGCCCGGAACGTTCCCTCGATCTGCTGGCCATCCACCACCTTCGGCCCCGTCCAGCCTTTGGGTGAATTGAGGACGATCATCGGCCAGCGCGGACGCGCCAAGTTGCCGTGGACGCGCGCGTCCTGCTGGATTTGTTTGATCTGCTCCACCGCCGTGTCGAGTGTCGCGGCCATAGCCTCATGCATCAGCTCAGGCTCGTGACCCTCGACGAAACAGGGCATCCACCCGTAGCCACGGAGCAACTGTTCCAATTCCTCGCGGGTGATGCGCGCGAGGAGGGTCGGGTTGGAAATCTTGTAGCCGTTGAGATGCAGGATCGGCAGCACCGCGCCGTCGGTGGCTGGATTGAGGAACTTATTGGAATGCCACGCCGTGGCCAGCGGTCCGGTTTCCGCCTCGCCATCGCCGACGACGCAGGCGACGACGAGTTCGGGATTGTCGAACACCGCCCCGAACGAATGGCTGAGCGAATAGCCCAGCTCGCCGCCCTCGTGGATCGAGCCTGGGCACTCCGGCGAGGCGTGGCTGGGAATCCCTCCGGGAAACGAGAACTGAAGAAAGAGCTTCCGCAGCCCGGCCTCATCCTGGCTGATGTCGGGATAAATCTCGCTGTAAGTGCCCTCGAGGTAAGTGTTGCTCACGACGGCCGGCCCGCCGTGCCCGGGGCCGGAGACGTAGATCATGTCGAGATCGTATTTCTTGATGACCCGGTTCAAGTGCACGTAAATGAAGTTCTGCCCGGGAGTCGTGCCCCAGTGCCCCAGCAGCATGTGCTTCACATCCGCCAGCGTCAGCGGCCGCTTCAGCAGCGGATTGTCGTAAAGATAAATCTGGCCGACCGACAGATAGTTGGCGGCGCGCCAGTAGGCGTCCATCTGGCGGAGCAGTTCCGGGGAAAGAGTTTTTGTCTTCATGGTTCAATTTTCCTTTTGGAAGCCGCCTTTTGCAAGCCAAGGCCGGGGACGCGGCTGTGCCCCTATGAGGTTTCAAGTGGTCGCACTTTCCGAATCAGCCGAATCCCCTCCTTGCAGAGCGAAGCTGTTGTATTGAGCGCGCTGGTGAAGCGCTTGTTGGTGCAAATGCTTTCGCGCGCAGATCAAATGCCGCCTGCTTTCAGATTTCTGGCGCGCGGGAAGGTGAACGCCGGAGCTTCCGACGCGAGAGCGAAACCGAAATTGAGCATCGCTTCGTTGCCGGCGGGTTCCACGGCGATCGGCTTGAGAAGCAGGTTCGCCGTCGTCGCCTTGAAACCGCCCAGGAGATTTTGCCAAAAATTGTCGCCCGCGTCCTTCCGTTTCACCGACGCCACCGTAATGTCCATTTTGGTCGGACCCGGCTTTCTTCGAAAAACCAGGGTGTTAACGCGGGCAACACTTTCATTGCGGAGCCGGAATGCGCCGTCGAAATACCCGATGTCATGGAGACCAATGCTCACAAGGCTCGACCGTCCGCGGCCATTGAATCGCAGCCGAACTTCAGTGACGGTCGGAATCTGGCCGGTCATCGTTCCCTCCACCTCGATGCTGACGCTGCCTGCCCCTTCGACGTTGATGGAACCCAGTTGATGGTCCAGCGAGCCGCCGCCCTTGAGCTCCCGCTCGTGCCGGCGGACTTTGTCCGTGTGGTCAAAGACGTTTTGTTGTTTGCCTTCCCCCGCGAACTCGAATTCGCAGGTCACCAGGAATGACCTGGCCGTGAAGGACCGCGTGGCAGACACCATCCGCGCGCGTTGCGTGTTGCCGGGACTCTTGACGACGGAAACCGGCTCCAGCGAGATCAGCGGCACGAAATACATGAATTCGGCGACCGGATTGCCTGGCGATTCGCCGCGACCATAGTCCAGGCGGAGGGTTGGCCCGGCCGCTTCAGGCTCCGGGTTGGCCTCGCGTTTGTCCGCGGGTGGAAACAGGGGCGCGCCAGCCAACTGTGAGGTCGGAGTGAAACATCCAATCAGCAACAGCAGACCAAGCATGAGCGCGGCGAAGCCCGCTGGCCTTGACCCGCCTTCAGCCCTGCCACCCTCCGGCTTTGTCCGAGCTCGGTGACTCCAGCTTTTCATCACGCCTCGAGCCAGTCGAACGTGCTGTTCATCTGCGGAAAATGGATTTTATGTCCGGTTATGAAAACCGTGAACCCGGGTCAGGTTGCGTTCCGCGACCAATTGCGCCTCGGCCTCCAGCCAGTGCTGCACCTCGTGCCCGGGCTGCGAACCCTGATTCACATAACTGAAGTAGGCCCTTCGGGCCACCTCGTCCGGTGACGGCACAAAATCAATCCCGCTTGGGTTTACAGAGCGGTCCGCCGCCGCCGTTGGCTGTGCTGCGCTGGCCGGTTTCTGGTTTTGGTTCCGGGAGGATTTCTTGTGTTTCATAAAGGGAGGAATGAGTTCGATAAACTACTTTGGTATTACAACGCCGATGTGCTTGTTTTCTATCTTCTCTCTCCTCTAGCTAACGGAGGGCCAACCGGCGCCCGGCGCTCTAACCTCTTCAATTCAGGCCAATTGAGGCGTTTTGGCGTCGCCTTTGGTGAGCGCTGAGGGATGTAAAACCATTGCAACTTGCACGAGGGCCGCCCAGGCATCGTGCATTCTGCAAACGCGCCCGCCTGCGAACTCGTCCTTCCCCTCAAACGCAAAAGGCCAGCCGCTGCCGAACCTCTGCGCGCTGCCGCTTAAAGGCTCAGTCCCGTCTGCTCCTGCCCCTTGCCTTTGGCCTTGGGCGCTTTCTTGAATGTCTCGTCCAGGGCGGCCACGTTCGACGGGCGCTCGATGGCCTTGCCGATTCACGGACTGTTCTGGGGTTCCCGTCCACAAAAAGAGCGACTCGTTGCCGAGTCGCTTCTCGCAGCTTGGGGGGCCGCTCTCTGGCTGTGGTGGTTTTGCAATTCACAGCCTGATGCACTCAACATAGCTCTATCGAGGGGCTTTGCCGGCTAGGCAAAACCTTGGAATTGACCTCGGGTGAGGCGATTGGCTCCAGGTCGGGAACGGCTGTTTCACATAAAAAAAGAGCGGCTCAGTCAGTTACTCGTCACCCTGCGACAATGCGCTTTTCGTCGCCGCGTCGAGTCCAAGCACGCGGCAGACCGTGCTCGCGATCATCCATTCCTCGTCCGTCCGAATGACGCGCACGGAGACCCGGCTGGCCTCCTCGGAAATCACGCCCGCGTTCGCCAGGTTTCGTTTCTCTTCGAGTGCGATTCCAAGAAATCCCAGCCCGTCGCAGATCCGGGCGCGAACGATCGCCGCGTTCTCCCCGATGCCGCCAGCGAACACCAGCGCATCCAGGCCGCCGAGCGCCGCCGCGAACGCGCCGACCCACTTTTTCACCTGGTAACAGAACAAGGCGACCGCCTCAGCCGCCCGCGCGTCCTGCGTTTCGCGCTCCAGCAAGTCGCGCATGTCGGAACTGGTCTCGGATAGCCCGAGCAGCCCGGACTGGAAATTGACCATCTCGTTGAATTGCTTCGCGCTCATTTTTTCCGTGCGCGCCAGATACCAAACCAGTCCGGGATCGAGATCACCGGAACGGGTACTCATCGGCACCCCGGCGGTCGGGGTGAAGCCCATGCTTGTATCAACGGCTTTGCCGTGGTGGACTGCCGCCAGGCTCGCGCCATTGCCGAGGTGGGCGAGGATAGCCCGGCCTTGGGCCGCTTCCGCTCCGGCCAGACGGGCGAGTTCGCCCATCAGAAACGAGTAGGACAAGCCGTGAAAACCGTACCGCCGCACCCCCTCCGCTTCGTAACGGCGCGGGATTGGCAACAGCCGCGCCACACGCGGCAAGTCATGGTGAAACGCCGTGTCAAAACACGCCACTTGCGGCAGGTCGGGAAACCGGCGATGAAACGCCTCGGTCAACAGGATCTCTTCCGGCAGATGCTCCGGATCGAATGGTTTGAGCTGACGCAACTCCTCGACCATTTCCCTGGTGATTAACTGCGGGTCGCTGTAATTCGGCCCCCCATGCACCACGCGATGCCCCACCGCAGTCAACGCAACCCGTCCGAGGCGTTCCTCGATCCAATCCATCAGCGCGCCCACCGCCACCGTGTGGTCCGGCGCCGCCAGCGGCCGCGAGAAATTGTCCGCCGGGTTCAAACCCTTCACCCGCAAGGTGGCCTCGGGCAGTCCAATCCGCTCAATGCTGCCCTCCAGAATCCGCCGGAGCGGGTCCCCGGCCTCGAACAACGCGAACTTGATGCTTGAGGAGCCGCCGTTGATCGTCAAGATGCGTGGGTTAGCGGGTTTCATGGTTGGTGATCGTGGCGCCCCAGAATTTTGCTTTCAAGAGATGTTCCGCGCGCCTTTGGCGAGGCTGGGTTTTAATTCCTGGAGTCGGCAGTCTAACAAATCGCCAATACGCTCGACGCTCATGTCGGCTGGCGGGTGGAACGCCAACATCTTTGGATCCCGAGCGTAGTGTCCCTGCCGCACGAAGACGGTCGTCACCCGCAGGCCCCAGAACTTTTTGACGGCGGCAAGGATGCGCGGCTTGTCATCGACAACCACATAATGAGCCGCCGGATACCGGGCTTCCACGTCGGCCAACTCGCGCTCCTTATGCACGTAAATCAGCGCGTGTCCATCAACCGCTTCATATAGTCCGGAGCGGTCCACTTTGCGGGGTTGGAAAACAACGTCGCCGTCCGTAAGCAGGACGGCTGTTCCCCATTGCTTGACGCGCTCGATAACGTCGAGTGATTTGGGGAAGAGGCGCTTGGCAAAGGGATAGTTTATGAGGAAACGCGAAACGGCCAGCAGACCCAGGTCGTGCGGATACTCGCTCCGGTAACGCTGCAAGGCGCCCAAATAATCGGCGTAACCAAGCCGGGTTCGCAACTGCTCGAAAATGGTCCAGTAACACCGCGCCCGCTCGGGGCCGACCTCGCGCTTGAGATATTTGCTCACGTCGGCGATGACGCGGTCGTTGTCGAGCAGCGTGTTGTCAACGTCGAACAGGAAAACGACTTCAACTCGAGCCGAATTCTTTGAAGCCTTCCGTTTCATTCGCTTAATGCATTCGTTTCTCTTCGGTCGTTCGCCAGTCAGTTTGGGAGGATCGGCTTCGTCATCGCCTGGTACATCATTTCCTCGCTGAGGAACGGTGGACCATATAGTTCGTACCCGCTGTTCAGTCTTTCGTTCACTTTCCGCGCCAGCTCGTCATGGGTTGCGGCATCGGCGTGAAAAGGCACCGCGACGATTGTATATTCGATCTGAGTTTTCATGTTATGCTGAGTCCTTTGCGTATTTCTCATAGTTTCGGTTCCCATAGGCTCATCGCTGCCACAGGATGTGAGCGGCTTCCAGAGGAACCGCGACGCCGGAGCAATTGGGTATCACGCGCGCCGTATAGTCCGCTGGCGGGCGGGCCGCAGACACCGCCGCGCTGTAAACGTAGCCGCCCGGCGCGCCGGGCAGTTGGCGGACGCGCTTCATCTCCTGTCGCACCGGGCTGCCGCCGTCAACTCCGTCGGCATAAAGCTCAACGCTTATCGCGTTCGCGTTGAGGTCATTGAGATAGACTTGAACGTCAAAGACGTGCTGCTCACCACGAGTTTCAACCTTCACTTCACCAAAGCGCAGCGCGGCCCATTTCTGTTCCAGACTATGCCGCCAATCAAGCATTTGCCTGCCGATTGCGCCTTTATTGGCAATGCGCAAGTGGTAGGCCGTAGCAGCCGGGAGGTAGTGTTGTTCGGTGTATTCGCGCACCGAGTGATTGGCGGAGAAGCGTGGTGTCAATCGCGCCATGCTTTCCCGCATCCGCGCCACCCAAGCCGTGGGAATGCCCTTATCGTCGCGGGTGTAGAACTCAGGGATCACCTCCCGTTCGAGCCGCTCGTAAAGCATTACGGCTTCGGCCGCGTCCCAGGCTGGATCATCGCCATGCTCCCGGCCATCCCCCAACGCCCACCCCACCTCAGGGGTGTAGGCCTCAGCCCACCAACCGTCCAATTCCGAGAGGTTGATGCCTCCATTGACGAGCACCTTCATACCGCTCGTGCCACACGCCTCCCAGGGCCGCCGTGGCGTGTTCAGCCAGACATCTACCCCCTGCACCAAGTGCTGCGTCAGGAGCATATCGTAGTCACTGAGGAAGATCGCATGAGGACGGACCGCGGGCTGGCGAATGAAGCGTATCCATTGCTGGACCAGGGCCTGTCCCGCCGCGTCCGCGGGATGGGCCTTGCCCGCAAGGATGAGTTGCACCGGTCGCTGCGGATTGGTTAACAGGCGCAGCAGTCGCTCGGGGTCGTGCAGCAGCAGGTTTGGTCGTTTGTAGGTCGCGAAGCGGCGCGCAAAGCCCAGTGTCAACGCGTTGGGATCGAAGAGATGCCTCGCGTTCTCAACCGTCTCGGGCGACGCGCCGGCGGCGGTGTAGTGCCGGGCCAGGCGCTGGCGAGCATAGTCAATCAGCGACTTGCTGGCGGCCGTGCGAAATTGCCAGAGTTTGGCGTCGGAGACGCGGCGAATGTCCTGCTCCAGGGTTTCCGTCGTCCCCAGCCAGCGGTCTTTTCCACAGGCTTCCGTCCAGAGATCGTCGGCAGCCGCCGAGTCCCAGGTCGGCATGTGGACTCCGTTGGTCACGTGTCCGACGGGCACTTCGTCCGCCGGCCAGTGGGCAAAGAGCGGCCCAAAGAGATGCCGGCTGACTTTCCCATGCAAGCGGCTCACGCCATTCACCGCCCCGCTGCCGCGGATGGCCAGATAGGCCATGTTGAAACTCTCCGACGAGTCGTTCGGATTCTGGCGGCCCAGAGCCAGTAAATCATGGAGCGTAATACCAAGCTTCTTCTCTGCATAACCACCGAGGTATTGTTCGATGAGGGCCGGAGCGAAACGATCAAAGCCGGCGGCCACTGCCGTGTGGGTGGTGAAGAGATTCCCCGCTCGTGTTACGGCCAGCGCGACTTCGAAGGGCTGCGCGGCCTCTTGCATGAAACTGCGGGCACGCTCCAACACGGCGAACGCCGCATGTCCTTCATTCAGGTGACAGACTTCCGGTTGGATGCCGAGTGCGGCAAGCAGCCGCCAGCCGCCAATCCCGAGAAGCAGTTCTTGCACAAGGCGCAACTCCGGCCCGCCCCCATACAGTTCGCTGGTGATCCCTCGATGCGCGGGAAAGTTCGCCGCGTCATTGCTATCCAGCAGGTAAAGCTTGACTCGACCGACTTGGACCTGCCAGGCGCGCAGCCAGACCGAATAACCAGGCAAGGCGATCTCCAACCGCAACCACTCGCCGTTCGGGTGGCGCAACGGCGTGATCGGCAACTGTCCGGGGTCGTTATAGGGGAAGAGCGCCTGCTGCGCTCCGTCCTTGTCAATCACCTGGCGAAAATAGCCTTGTTGGTAGAGCAGCCCCACGCCGACCACCGGCACGCCCAGGTCGCTGGCGGCTTTAAGCTGATCACCGGCCACGTTGCCCAGCCCGCCTGAGTAAATGGGCAGCGCTTCGCTCAACATGAATTCCATGCTGAAATACGCGACGCAGCTCAAGGGAGCCTGCGGATGATGTTGCTGAAACCACGCCGGCGTCTCCGCCGCCTGACGTTTGCCTCGCAGCAGGTTATCCACCTTCTTACGGAAGGCAGGATCGGCCAGCGTGCGCTCGAGTTGGTCCCGCGAGACCGTCTGCAGGACAACCCAGGGGTTCTGCGTCAGTTCCCACAGCGCGGGATCAAGCTGCCGCCACACTTCGTCGGCGCAATGATTCCACGACCAGCGCATATCCAGGGCCAGCTCCGCCAGCGAATCGAAGCCCTCGACTTCCGTGGGCAGGAGGTTGTATATCGGGTGACTGACAGGTGTTTGTTTGCTCATAGTTCTAAGTTGCGTTTTACGACGCAAGACGGGGATACAATCGGGCGCCAATGAAGACCAGGATGGTCGTGGTCAGGAGGATGACCGCATAGTCGTGACCCAGACCGAAGGTGCTCGTGCTGCCGGCCAGCATGAAAGTGCGCAGGGCATCGACGACGTAGGTCAACGGATTCAGATGAGAAATGGTCTTCAGCCAACTGGGCATGATGTCGGTGGGGTAAATCGCGTTGCTCGCAAAGAACAGCGGCATCGTGAGCACCTGGCCGACCCCCATGAAGCGTTCGCGCGTCTTCACAATGCACGCGATGACGAGCGAAAACGTCGAGAACAGCGTCGCCGCCAGGACCACGATGATCAGCACGTTCAGGAGCGCCAGCGGGCTCCAATTCAGCTTCACCCCGAGCAGCAGCGAGAGACTGTAAACGATGCCAGCCTGCGAGAGAGTGCGGATGCCAGCGGAGAAGCCCTTGCCGAGCACCAGCGCGGCGCGCGGAGTCGGGCTGGCGAGGAATTTCTGCACAATGCCGAGGTCGCGTTCCCAAATGACGTTGATGCCATAAAAGATGGCCACGAAGAGAACGCTTTGCGCCAGGATGCCGGGAGCAATGAAATCCAGATAGGGAAGGTTGCCCGTGTGCATCGCCCCGCTGCGGGAGAACACTTGCCCAAAGATGAGCAGCCAAAGCGCGGGCTGGAGGGCGCGGGTGATGAGTTCCGTGAAATCGTGGCGCAGCTTGCGCAACTCAAACTCGGTGATGACGAACGTCTTCTCGATGAGGCCGGTTAAAGGATAGATGAAAGCAGCGGTCATGGAGTCGGGGCTAGCCAAGGCGCTGGGCCGTGGCGCGTTCGGCGGATACGTCGCGGAAGGTGCCGCCGGAATCCAGGGCGCTGCCGGCATAATGCACGAAGACCTCACTCAGCGTGTGGCCGCCGCCGCCCAGCGAGGCCTCGAGTTCCTGGCAGGTGCCCAGCGCCGCCACCTTGCCCAGGTGCATGATCGCGATGCGATCACATTGGCTCTCCGCCTCCTCCAGGTAATGGGTGGTGAAGAACAGGGTCGTGCCGTAGTTGGCCCGTAACTCAACGAGATGTTTCCAAACCGCGTCGCGCGCAATCGGGTCCAGCCCGACCGTCGGCTCATCGAGGAAGAGCACCCGCGGTCGATGCAGTGTGGACTGGGCGATTTCCAGGCGGCGGACCATGCCGCCGGAGTATTGGCCCACCAGGCGGCCGCCGTCCGCCGTCAGGCCCATGAACTCCAATGCCTCCCGGATGCGCGCCTGCTGCTCGCGGTGCGGCAGGTCGTAGAGTTTGGCGAAGATGAGCAGGTTCTCGTAACCGGTGAGCGAGCCGTCCACGGAGACCGCCTGCGGCACATATCCGATGGCCCGGCGAACGCCGACCGCCTGGGTCGTAATCGAGAATCCGGCCACGCGCGCCTCGCCCGAGGAGGGCGGCAACAGCGTCGTGAGCATCTTGATCGTGGTGGTCTTGCCCGCCCCGTTGGAGCCGAGCAAGCCGAAGACCTCACCAGCGTTGACCGAAAGCGTTAGAGCATCAACTGCCGTAAATGCGCCGAAGCGGCGAGTAAGGGCTTTGATTTCCAAAACGATGTCGGTCATGATCCACTCTGGAAAGTGTCTCTTTGGGATGCGGCAAACAATAGGGTGAACACCCCATTACCGAACCCGCGCGGATGGAGCGAACCGCACTTCACACGCGCAGGCTTAATTGAGGTTTAAGCCTCTCGGCTGTCCGCGCCCGCGGCTTCCCGGGCGGCTTGGCGCGTTTGATCATGTTCCGCTCCAGCCATGCCTTCCTCGACGAGCCGTTCATTATCGCCCCGCCCCTCGTCATCCTCATCTTCGCCGGGAGCCACTGGCGCTTTGTGTCCCGTGGAGCCGGGCACCGGGTCCCAACGCTCGGATTCGGGCGCAGATTCAAGCACTTCCTTGTTCGGGTCCGTGTCCGAATTGCCCGTTAATTCAAGCTTGGCCTGTTCCCAGTCGGATTCTGACACCTCCTGCGCGGAACGGCCGTTGATGGCCGCCAGTTCAACCGCGCGCTCCCGCACCATTTTACGAGTAACTGTGCCGATGCCGGCGGAATTTGCAGTCAATGCACCTTGCTTCAGTGGGTTTGTTTTCATGGGCCAGTATCCGCGGGGTCGCCGGGGATTTGTTGCGGTTATGATTCATTTCGCAGACGGATCATTCGCCTCATTAGCATGATTTTCGCGCCATTGGTTCTTCGCATCCTCCAAAACCTCGAGTTGCTCCGGCGTCAGCAGAGGCTTGATTCGCTTGACGGCCGCCTCTCGGTATGGCTGGAGACCTGCCCAGACCTGTTGCAACTGTTCGCGCGCTGCCTGAATTTGTGCCGTGTCCTTCGACGCGCGCGCTTGCCGATTCGCCTCTTGAGCGGCATCAATACGGGGTTGGTTGGCTGTCTGGTATTGCTGGCTCGTGTTGGCGAAGTCGTCCTCGATTGGCTTCAACTCGGTTCTCTGCGCGTCGGTAAGCTTCATCTTCTCCTTGAGACCGGGTGGAAGGAGAGATCGTTCGCCCAAAGACCGGTCATTCTCCAACGCGACCTGGTATTTCAAGGTTTGGGTGAGGGGGAGGGTATTGGTGTTGGTGTTTTGCGCCAGCAATGCGGGCGCGGCCAGCATCAGTGAACTGCTGATTGCGAGCAGGGTAAGTTTGGTGTTCATTTGTTTAATTATAATTCTTTCGCTTTTTGTTTGTTGGTTTGTTCGGCGCCGTCAATCTTTCGCACCGACCGGAGCCACCTGGTGTGCGGAACTCTGCTCGACGGCTTCCCTCGTCAAATTCACGAACACCGTGGATTTCTCGTAACTGATCCGGTCAACCTGGCTCGTCGGTATCTGCACCTCTTTGCCGGAAAACCGATGGCCGGTTTTGATGACCAGTTGACGAATCGCCCAGCTCTGGTCGTCCATCATAAAATCACAGATGTGGCCAATCGTCCCATCACTGGCCTGGAGGTGGTAGCCGTTCACGGCTTGCGTGCTCCGCAGGTGAGCATCGGCGCGTTCGGGGGAACGGCCACTCGCAGAGGCCAGCTCACCCGGGAGAGGTTTTGCTGGCAACTCTAAAATCGGGAAGCCGCTCATACCCCACAGCCCGTCACCCTGCCAATAGTAGGGCCAGCCGTAATATCGGTAATACTCCTCTTCGTATTCTCGCGACACCGGCTTGTGCGACTCAATCGAAGGGCTGTCCTCAATCTGTTTGCGGGTCAGATTCACCAGCAGGAGTTTTCCGGCCTGATGGAGACTGCCGAAGGCATGGGGAGAGATGAGCACCTTGCGCCCCGATAACCAGGAACCGGTGTCCGCGACCACATAACGAACCGCCCAGTTCTGATCGTCAAAATAGAAGTCCTTCACATGGCCAATTTCGCCATCTGACGCGCCGAGTTTGTCTCCGTGCAACTGTTTAATGCTTCGTAACATAAAACTGCCTTTCTTGAATGGATTCGATAAACCGTTTGTGATTTGGTATCAGAACGTCAATGTGCTTGTTTTCGTAAGTTCTTTTTCTCCTCTAGCTATTGCAGGGCCAACCTGACGCCCGGCGCTCTAAACGCTTCAATCCGGGCTAATTAAAGTGTTTTGGCGTCGCCTTTCCTGAGCCCTGCGGGATGTAAAGTCATTGCAACTTGCACGAGCGCTGCCTGAACATCGTGCACTTTGCAAACCGGCCGAGAAGAGGGTTCAAGAATCACGCGGAGACCTCCGCCGCTGCGCTTTTTGATTTCACCCCCGGGGGGTCGGGGATTTCCCCGATAGACAGTTTGGATCAAAGGGCAGATATTAGCTGTTATTAGATGTGGGTTGTTGGGCCGACGACGAAGAACCAAAAGCCCCGTTGCCCCGACCGCGACCGCAAGCCGCCTTGAGGGCGGCGGGTGAATTCGGACAGATCATGAAACGCAAGTTGAGCAGGTTATCGGGACGTTACGCTTCGGCATTGCGAAAGCACCTGAAGCAAGGCCCGCAGGCCAGCTTGCAGCCGGCGCGGGGACTGGGACGCCAGGCCGTGGCCAGCGGGTTGGAAACGCTCGATGTGGCCAGGATTCACGAGCGAGCCCTCGCCGCGCTGGAAGCAGCCGGCAGCAAGGATGGGATCATCGGGCGCGCGGACATTTTCTTCACGGAGACCATCGCGCCGATCGAGCAGACGCATCGCGCCGCGCTCAAGGCCAGCGCCCGCTTGAATCGGCTGAACAAGATGCTCGGCCGGCGCACCGTGGACCTGGCTGCATCCAACCGGTCCTTGCAACAAGGAATCGCCCGGCGCAAGACCGTGGAGGCAGCCCTCAAGAAAAGCGGCGAACACTACAAAACACTATTGGAGGAATCACAGGCTCTGCAAAAACATTTGCAGCACCTGACCCACCGGATTCTGGCGGCGCAGGAGGACAAGCGAAAGAAGCTCAGCCACGATCTGCAGGATGAAATCGCCCAGACTCTGTTGGGAATCAATGTCCGATTATTGACCGTGAAAAAGGCGGCTGGCCGCAGCGCCAAGAGCCTTCAGAAAGAGATTGCCAGCACGCAACGGCTGGTGGATATGTCGGTGAAAACCATACAACGGTTCGCTCGTGAATACCGCAAACACCATGAACCGTAAGTTGACCGGGCTAGCGCGAAAATATCAGGCCGCGTTGCGAAAGCACCTTAAGCAAGGTCCGCGGGCGAGCTTGCAGCCGGCGCAGCGGCTGGTGCGCCAGGCCATGACCCAGGGGCTGGAGACGCTGGACCTGGTCAGGATTCACGAGCGAGCGTTGGTCAAATTGGTTTTGCCCGGCGATTCCCCCGCCACTCGCGCCGCGATGGTCCGGCGGGCGGGGACTTTTTTTGCCGAGGCCATCACCCCGATCGAGAAGGTTCATCGCACCGCGCACGAGACCAATTTCCACCTCGGGCAAATCAACGACGCGCTGCGCCAGCGCACCGTGTCTCTGGCCCTTTCCAACCGGCAGTTGAAACGGGAAATCGCCCAGCGCAAATCGGCGGAGGAAGCCCTCAGGAAAAGTCAGCAGCACTACGGCCGGTTGTTGGAGCAGTCGCGGCAGATGCAGGAACAATTGCGCCTGCTTTCCCGCCAGCTTTTGTCGGCGCAGGAGGAAGAGCGCAAGAAGATCAGCCGCGAACTGCATGATGTCATCGCCCAGACTTTAACGGGCATCAATCTCCGGCTGGCGACCTTGAAAAAGGAGGCCGCGCTCAACACCAGGGGCCTCGATCGAAGCATCGCCCGCACGCAACGGTTGGTGAAGTACTCGGTCAACATCGTGCACCGGTTTGCCCGTGAATTGCGCCCCGCAGTGTTGGACGACCTGGGGCTGATTCCCGCCCTCCACACGTTTATGAAACACTTCCGCGCCGAGACGGGTATCCGCGTCAGTTTGTCGGCCTTTGCAGCGGTCGAGCAAATCAACGGTGACAAACGAACCGTCCTCTATCGCGTCGCCCAGGAAGCGCTCACCAATGTCGCCCGCCATGCCCAAGCCAGCTACGCGGAAGTGAAGATTCAGAAGCTGCACGGCGCCGTTTGCATGACCATCAAAGACGACGGCAAAGGCTTTCAGGAGGAAGGCGTGTTGCGCGCCAAAAAGGGCAAACGATTGGGATTGCTCGGCATGAGAGAACGATTGGAAATGGTCGGCGGCCATTTCACCGTCGCATCCGCGCCCGGTCGAGGCACCACCGTCCTTGCGCAGATTCCGCTCTTCGACCGCGCGCCGGAGGGGAGAAAGCCCCGCTGATCACGTTCGCTGGAACCAAACCTTAATGACTATGAAACGAATTACCGTCCTGCTGGCGGAAGACCACCGGATCGTTCGAGAGGGTTTTCGGTCGTTATTGGAACACGAACGCGACATTGAAGTAGTCGGCGAAGCGGCCACCGGGCGTGAGGCCGTGCAACTGACCCGGAAACTCCGTCCCGCCGTGGTCGTGATGGACCTCGCGATGCCGCTGCTCAATGGGTTGGAAGCCACCCGGCAAATTCGCAAAGACTTTCCCGACACAAAGGTGCTCATTCTCTCCGCGCACAGTGACGACGCTTACGTGGAGCAAGTGGCCGTGTTAGGCGCAGCGGGATTCTTGCTCAAGCAAACCTCCGCACACAATCTGACCACGGCGATTCGCGAGGTCCACAAAGGAAACACATTTTTCAGCCACTCCATTTCCAGGCGCCTCCACGGTCGTGATCAAAAGTCCCTCGATTCAGCAGGGCAGTTCGCGAAGAAGACCAACCGCCTGAGTTCGCGCGAGGTCGAGGTGCTCCAACTCATTGCCGAAGGCAAGCCCAACAAACAAATCGCCGCCGAACTGGGCATGAGCTTCAAAACGGTGGACAAACACCGGCAGCATCTCATGGCGAAGCTCAACATCCATGACGTCTCAAGCCTCACCCGCTACGCCATCGCCGAGGGAATCATCGAGAGCAGGGTCCGCGTGACCATCACCTAGCCCCACCCACGGGATCGCGGCTTTCTCCCTCGCTCTAAGTCCTGCCCCTGGCCGCCCCAACAGGCCGTGCCGGGCTGGACTTGGGAAATCTTAGACCTGGGGTAAATACCCCACGGTGAACCCCTTAATAGACGCCGCAGGGTTGTTCTGATTATCATTGCGCCGTGAAAAGAAAGTAAATCCTGCGTTAAGTGGGAAGACAATTAACTCAAGTAAACAGAAATAAAATCCACAACAGGCAAGAAAAAGTTATGAATACCGTCACATTAGAAAACTCCAAACCGCATTTGCAGCGCTCAAGATGGCGTGAGTCATTCATATTCAGGACCGGACTCAAAACACTCGCGGGCGCTGCCGCCTGCGGTCTGCTGCTCAGCGCCGCCAATGCCCGAACCCCAAATCCCACGATTCAGTTCGTGGACCTTCGCGGACTGGTGACGGTCAACGGCACACCGACGCCGGGGGTGCATGTCTCGGTGCTCTGCTGCGACACCGGCACGCTCCTCAACTGCACCAACGCGGAGCCGCCAACCACGGGGGCGAATACGGACGCCCAGTTCGGTGTGCTGACCAACTTCTATTTGTCATTCAACAATACTGCCAGCGGCGGATTCTGCATGGCGGGTTGTTCCTCCGGCCGGATATGGTTCGGTGAATACACGCCCTGGAATGTGGAGTTGGTATTGACGTATGGAAACTGCACCCAGTATGTCTCGTGCGACGAGGTGTACCAGGCCTATGCTAATAGCAGCGGGCAAGGGATCATCAACGTGGCCATGAACTGCGCGTCGCCGTGCCCCACTAACTGCCCCCCAGGACCGGCAGGACCAGCGGGGCCAGCAGGACCGGCAGGAAAGAATGGAACCAATGGACTGAATGGAGTCGCTGGACCGGCAGGACCGGCAGGACCAGCGGGGCCAGCAGGACCGGCAGGAAAGAACGGACTGAATGGAACCAATGGACTCAACGGAGTCGCAGGACCGGCAGGACCGGCGGGGCCAGCAGGACCGGCAGGAACGAACGGACTGAATGGAACCAATGGACTCAATGGAGTCACAGGACCGGCAGGACCGGCAGGAACGAACGGACTGAATGGAACCAATGGATTCAATGGAGTCGCAGGACCGGCAGGACCGGCAGGAACGAACGGACTGAATGGAACCAATGGACTCAATGGAGTCGCAGGACCGGCAGGGCCAGCGGGGCCAGCAGGAACGAACGGACTGAATGGAACCAATGGACTCAATGGAGTCGCAGGACCGGCGGGGCCAGCAGGACCGGCAGGAACGAACGGACTGAATGGAACCAACGGATTGAACGGAACAAGCGGTGTAACCGGCACTTTTGCCGATTTCTATGCGTTGATGCCCAGTGACAATGCGGCGACCATTGCAGCCGGCAGTGCAGTTCAGTTTCCAGAAACTGGAGCTTTTAACGGTATTTCCCGTTTTGGCAGCAGTCCCAGCCAGTTTACATTACCGGCCATCGGCGTCTATCTAGTAATGTTCCAGGTCAGCGTGAGCGAACCGGGCCAACTGGTGCTCGGTCTCGACCCAACAACGGGAGTTACTGAGCTTCTACCCACCGTTGTCGGAAGGGCGACCGGCACAAGTCAAATTGTGGGCACATGCCTGGTCACAACGACGGTCGCAAACGAGACGCTCACGGTTCGCAATCCTGCATCCAATTCGACTGCGTTAACCATTACGCCTGTTGCGGGAGGAACACTTTCTGTTTCGGCGCATCTTGTAATTGTGCGACTCCAATGAAGCTATCTTAGTTTCGAGCGCGTTAAGACAGCCTCGACCCGATCGGCAACGCACGGCGCCAGGTTCATGCAACCGACGCCGTGTGCCTTCGAGTTCTGACGCGCTAAAGACTGAATCGTCTTGAAGATTGGAAGACACAGGGGATCTCGCAAGAGATCCCCTTTTGATTTGTGGGCTTGTCTAAAACGCCAATTCACCCTGTTTGATTGATCTCCGGAAAAGCTTCAGATGGGGGAAATACCCCACGGTTAACCCCCCCTGGCAGGCGCGGTCTCCCGGCTTATGATTATCGTGCCATGAAACACAGGCGAACCACGTACGCGGGAGAGCCGGCCGGCACGCCCCTGCAATCCCAAACGAATCCGCCCGACCACATTCTCGTGGCGGAGGACGACGCCGTCTGCCGGCGAATCAACACCAAGGTGCTGTTGCGCTCCGGCTACGCCGTGGACGCCGCCGCTGACGGCGCGGCCGCTTGGCAGGCACTCCATACCGACAGCTACGATCTTCTGATCACCGACAACAACATGCCGAAGGTGTCCGGCCTTGAGTTGCTCAGGAAGCTGCGCGCCGCCCGCATGGCCCTCCCGGTCATTCTCACCACAGGAACCTTGCCCGGGGAGGAATTCACCCGATCCCCCTGGTTCCAACCCGCCGCTACGCTGCTCAAGCCCTATACCGGCGGGGAACTGTTGAGAACCGTGAAAAAGGTCCTGCGCGAAGCGGATAGCACCCCCGACGGCTCCCAACTGCTTATGAGTCGTGATAGGGAGAACAACAAAGCCTCGCAAGCTGGAGAGCCAGCCGCCGCGCCACGCCCATCCCCGGCGAGTTCCTCCCGCCGCATTCTCGTCGTCGATGAAGACCGCGACCTTCGCCGGCTGTACGCCGATGCGTTGGCGGGTCCCGGCTACCACGTTGACGCCGCCCAAGATGGCGCCGCCGCCTGGCAGGCACTCCATACCGACAGCTATGATCTTCTGATCACCGAGCACGACCTGCCCAACCTGACCGGCGTCGAACTCGTCAAGAAGCTGCGCGCCGCCCGCATGGCCCTGCCGGTCGTGATGGCCGCAGGAAGACTGCCCATCGAGGAACTGGCCCGAAACCCCTCCCTTCAACTGGCCGCCACGCTGGCGAAACCCTTTCCCGTTGCTGCCTTGCTGGACACCGTCAAAAACGTCCTGCGCTCCACCGACACCGCCCGCCAGCAGATTTAGCCCCTGCCAATCTGGCCAAGCCAGCCCTCAGCCGATGGTTTATGGCTGTGACCAATTCATCCATCTCCCTCTCCGTTTCATCTGACCCGAATGCGCCGCCGGCTGGGGAGACAATGCGCCGCAGCCAAAGTAAATAGAGGGAGTTCCAATTCCCGCCCCGCCTTCCGGGCGTCAGACGACGGTTTTCCACCATGAAATTCTCAATATTGAGAAAAAACTAACCCTGCCCTTACCTGGGACGGTATTGGGACGGTAGCGGTCGCGTGGCGCAATGGTAGCGGTGGGGGGGGGGAATTCCAAATGTCCTCTTTTTGGACATTTCTGTCCACCCGCCTCAAATACGCCACCCACCGGGAGGGCGAGTGTCCACCCTCCTTAGTCCTCCTACGGAGGACGGAGCCCCGTGCGCCCATTCTTCCCTCTGCCGGCCTTCACCAGTAGCATAGGCCCTTGGCCTGCGGGTTGCGGCGTGCCTCGCGAGCACCCTGCCGGCCTTCACCACTGAAATATACCATTCCTCACACCCAAGTCAAGTCCCTGTAAAACGCGGAATTCCTTGCTTTCCTGCCCTCTCTTGCCATGCTCGCCTGAAAAGATATTTCACTCCATTCAAATAACCTGTGCGGAACTAAACCATTGTTACCATGTCCCCCTGGAAAGACATCGGCACCCTCCGCCCGGACGACGGCTCCCTCGTCAACGTCCGGCGCATCCCCGCCAATACGCCCATCTTCTCTGCTCTCTGGGCGCCCGACCTTGCCGGCGGTGGCTTCCTTTGCGGCCCCGAGCAGTGGTTCCTCCCCTGGTGGCGCGTTTGGGCTTGGCGCTACACCACCAAATCGCTCGCTTGGCCCAGGCGCCGCTCCTCCGACCATCCCGACCCCGATCCCTTTTCCAAATCCCCAAACGAATCGACGCCCGTGCCGTTTCCTTACGAACGGTTCTACCGTGATACCTTCGTTGACCCGCCAAGCGACTCCCAGCACGTTTGGCTGCGGCGCGACTGGCCCAGCCTTGGCCGCCTCCACGCCGTTTAGGATCGCGGCGCCTTCCTCTACCACATCCATGATACCAGCTTCTCTCTCCCTTGGTGGGCTACCCACTCTTGGAAGCGTTACCGCTCCTAACCTGACTTTCGCTACCGAAGATGGGTAATCTGCGGAAGTGCCGCTAAACCAAGGCGCGATTTCAAGAGGTCTGCACTACAACATCTGAGCTACTCCGCACGGACCCGGACGTCCGCTTCAGGCTCAGCATAGCTGACATGTTCTGCGTGTGCTCGATATTCCCCAAAACCGCCATCGTCCCTGCCTCGATCGCCCGGAAAAATACAGCCGGCAGTCGTGAGCAAGGTGACAACGCTTATTAAAAGAAGGATGAACTTCATATATTTTCTTATTTTGTGATTTCCTCCGAGGATTCCTCGTCAGGTGTAATCGATTCTCTTTAGCTAATGAAGGGCCAACCTGACCCCCGGCGCTCTAACCTCTTCTATCCAGGCTGATTGAGATGTTTCAGGCCACCCTTGGCGAGCGGTGAGGGACGGACAGGCATTGCAGCTTGCACTGCCGCCGCCGCCGCGCCATGCACTTTGCAAGCTGGACGAGCGGCTCGAAGCGGCCTCGCGGAAATCCTGCGCCTGACGATTTGCCGGCCCCTGCCAGCCGACATTGGCGAGGGTATTCATTGCTGGCAGGGCACTTACGCGCTTTGCGGGGGCGACCGCCGCGAATGGAATTCCCAGCCCGGGCCGGGCCGGGGCGCCCGTGGCACACCACAAGCTAAAGATACGGAACGGACATGAATGGGCCCCACATGAAAGGGGCTCGGGTTGCCGTCAGTAAGAGTCAAAACAAGATGTTACGCAATGAAAGCACATACTATGACCAATGACAATGTGAACAATGCCGTCGTGGCGATCTACAAATCCCACACCGAAGCCGAAGCTGCCGTCAAGGAACTGCAGCGCTCCGCTTTTGACATGAAGAAACTGTCAATTGTCGGACGCGACCAGCACACGGATGAACACGTGGTCGGCTACTACAATGCCGGGGACCGCATGAAATACTGGGGGAAAATGGGAGCCTTTTGGGGTGGGATATGGGGACTGTTGTTCGGTTCCGCGCTCTTTTTGGTTCCTGGCGTCGGGCCATTCCTCGTCGCGGGGCCGCTCGTCGGTTGGATCGTCGGGGCGCTGGAAGGCGCCGTAGTAGTGGGCGGTTTGAGCGCGATTGGCGCCGGACTCTACAGCCTGGGCATCCCCAAGGACAGTATTCTGCGATACGAGACCGCGCTTAAGACCGGCAAGTTTGTCGTGATTGCCCACGGCACGGCGGCCGAAGCGGCCCGCGCCCGAGAGATCATCAACTGCACCAACCCGGAGACGTTGGAGGAACATCAGCCCTCACGCCCCACTCCGTAGGAGTGCGTCGTCGCAGCATAGTCTCGGCACACGACCCAATCACTCAATCAAACGAAAATCACAATTATGAAGAATAAGACATTGGTCATCACAATTCTTGCCGCCACCGCTTTTGTGGTGGGCTGCAATAAAGAGCAGACCACCTCTCAACAGCTCGACCAGGCCCAGGCAGAAACAAAACAAGCCGCGCAAGACATGAAGGACTATACCTACGCGCAGAAAACGGAGTTCGTCGAAACAATGCAAGCCCAATTGGCCGCGCTCAATCGGGATTTGGACCAGCTCGCCGCCAAAATCGAGAAGTCCAGCGATACGGTCAAGGCCGATGCGAAACCCAAACTTCAGGCCCTGCGCGACCAGGCGGATAAATTGAACCAGCAACTCGACAAGGCCAAGAACGCCACCGAGTCCACCTGGGGCGACGTGAAGGACGGCACCAAGAAGGCCTATAACGAATTGAAGGACGGCTTCCAGCAGGCGCGCCAGTGGGTGAGCGACAAAATCGCGCCCTGAAGCAAATTGACCATAACCAAGCAGACATCAAACCACGAAAGAAAGATATGAAGACATCACATTCGGGAATCATTGAGACAGTCAAAGACCAGATCGTTGCCGCAATCAAAAGCACGGGAAACATCGTCCAGGCGACGGTGGATACGGTGGCTCAAATCCTCGCTACAACCATCAAAGATACGGGCAAGGTGGGCACCTCTGTCACCGATGCCATTGCCAACGTCGCCAGCGGCGCGGTCCGCGGCGCGGTGCAAGTCGGCGCTGACCTCGGACATGCCGCCAAAGGGATCATGCTCGGGGTGCTCCGCGGCACCAAAGAGGCGAGCACCGAGGTCCTGGATACCATCAGCCACACCGCCCATGTCGCGGTCCGAGATACGGCCGCGGTCGGCGGCGACGTTGGAGCCGCTGCCACTGGACTGGTCGCAGGGGCCATCGAAGGCGCCAAAGAATTGGGAGTCAGCGCGGAGGAGGCTGCGTCGGCGGCTGCCAATGGTGCGTTGAGAGCCGCTGGCGAAGTCGGTTCGACGGCTGTTGCCACAGTTCGCAAAGCAGTCGCTAAACCCATCAACGGTGTCAAAGTGGTGCTCAAAGAACCCGAAAGGGCTCCGTCGAACAAATGAAACTGGCGATTTGCCGCCGGCTGGCGCGTGGATGCGTCACTCGGCAGCGATATAGGTAACTATCGGTAAACAAACAAACATAAATAGATAACATTCAACAATGAAAGAAAGATAATGATAAAAACATCTGTAAATACGGGCCAAACCTTAATCCTCATAGCGGCCAGCGCCGTGCTGCTCGCCGGCGCGCCTCTGCGCGCTTCCGAGACGGACGACCGCATCGAGTCCTCCGCCAAAAAGTCCTATGTGTTCAAACACTACCTCACGGACGATTCGATCAAGATTGAGTCCAAGAACGGCGCTGTCACCTTGACGGGCACGGTGGCCGAAGACTCCCATATCGGCCTGGCCCGTGACACCGTGTCAGGACTTCCCGACGTCAAAAGCGTGGACAATCGCCTGGTAGTCAAAGGCGAAGCCCCCGCTGAGCACTCCGATACCTGGATCGCCCTGAAAGTGAAAACCGCGCTGCTGTTCCATCGCAACGTGAGCGCCACCAAGACGGATGTGAACGTCACGGACGGAATCGTTTCGTTGAGTGGCAAAGCCTCCAGCATGGCCCAAAAGGAGCTGACGACCGAGTACGCCAAAGATGTCGAAGGCGTCAAAGCGGTGAAGAACGAGATGACGATCGTCAAGACCCCAGCCCACCCGGCCGAAACCACGGGCGAGAAGATTGATGACGCGTCCATCACGGCCCAGGTCAAGGCGTCATTGCTGTCGCACCGCTCGACCAGCGCCCTGAAGACGGGGGTTGAGACGACGGATGGCGTGGTTACACTAAGCGGCATTGCCAGGAACGCCGCCGAAAAGAGCCTCGTCACCAAACTGGCCACCGATGTCAACGGTGTCAGCAGCGTGGTCAATAACATGACCATCGATACGACTCTGAGCAAGAATTGAACACTGAATCTCTGTGGACTGGCGCGGACGCGTCAGCCCGCAGCGGTTCCAAAACAAACCGAAAGGAAAAATATATGTTATACACGATTGCGGTAATTATGCTCATTCTGTGGCTGCTCGGTCTGGTGAGCAGTTACACGATGGGAGGGTTAATTCACTTCCTGCTGGTGGCTGCCATTGTCATGGTGCTGTTCAGCTTGATCCAGGGCCGCCGATCAGCGTGATGGGCGCCAAACAAGAACGACCCGTCAATTATCACATGGAAAGTCTGTCATGAATAAAATCGTTTCTCTGGCTCTGCTCGTGGGCGGCATTGTGCTCATCATCACCGGGTTTAACGCCACCAACTCCTTCACCTCGGACGTCTCCAGGTTCTTTACGGCATCACCGACGAATAAAGCGGTTTGGATGCTCGTTGGAGGCATCGTCGCCGCCCTGGTTGGGCTGACGATGCTGTGGCGCAGTCCGAAACACACTTAGACAGTTTGGGGCAGCCCGGCCCAAAAGCGTTTCTGTCCGGGCGCTCGTGCGCCGACGAGCTTGAACTCGTGTATTGCTCGTCGGGCGCGCCGAGTGTGTCTTCGCTCTGTTTCATCGTGAATTTGAGGGAGACCTTCAGCGGGGTTATGAACCCAGCGGAAAGTGCGGTTTAGGTGTATACATAAAGTCGGTTTCGTCCGAACCCACCGGGGGATTCATCGCGCCGCATCGGGCTTGAGGAGGCCGCCGGCGGAGGGCGCAAAGCCATGCATGTCCATTTCCACTCGGCTCCAGTTATTGGCATAGTGTTTAGCCGTTTCCAAGGCCACGTACCCGCCCTTGAAAAGCTGCATCAAATACTGGTCGAAGCTATGCATGCCCTCATTGACTGAGGCTTCGATATTGCAAGCCAGGAGAGCCAGATCATTCCGTGCGACCGCGTCCTGAGTGCCCACATTGCGCTTCATGATTTCCAAGCAGGGAATCCGCTTCCCGGAGCAGCTCGGGATGAGCCGCTGGCAGATCATGGCATTCAGGCTCCGGGCCAGCAGCGCACTGGCGTTCGCCTGCTCCGGCGCCGGATAGAACTCCCGGATGCGGTCAATGGCCCGCGGCACGGAATCCGCATGCAGTGTGGTTAGCACCAGGTGGCCGGTTTCGGCTGCTTGCATCGCCGCCAGAATACTGTCTGCATCCCGGATCTCGCCCAGGAAGATCACCTCGGGGTCCTGCCGCACCGCGTTGCGGATTCCGTCGGCGAAGGATTCGGTGTCCACGCCAACTTCGCGTTGTTCAAACTGGCTTTTATCCTCTTCAAAAAGATACTCGATCGGATCTTCGATGGTGATGATGCGCAACGCCAGGGTCTCATTGAGTCGCTGCAACAGAGCGCGAATCGTCGTGCTCTTGCCTTGGCCGGAGGCCCCGGTCACGATCAGGAGCCCGCGCGGCTCTTTAACCAAATCGGCGACCGTGGCCGGCAACTCCAGGTCTTGCAGTTTGAGCATGTGCTGCGGCACGACCCGGAAGGAGCAGGACTGCTTGCCTTGCTGTTTGCTGAAATTGGCTCGATAGCGCACCTGCGCGCACAGGAAGCTTAAGTCCATCTCGTGTGCCTTCTCAATCCGCTCGTAGATCGAGCTCGAAAACGCCTGGCGCAGCATCCTCATAACGTCATCATTGCTGGGCACCGTAAATTGCTGCGGGGCAATTCGCTGGAGTTTGCCATCCAGGCGAATGGAGTAGCGCCGGTCGGCCTGGGTGTGGAGATCGGTGGCCCTTTGCTGGGAACCCCAAACGAGGATCTTGCCCAGCTCGGTTGTCGGATCGACGCGTTCCATGTGTTTTGGCTTAGCTTGAACTGTGCCGCCGGGGCTTCCTCTTTGGATACGTTGCCATTCAACGCGTTATGGATGTCAAAGGCCCGCGCGTGCGTTTTCTTAGCGATGCCTTCTGTGCAAATTGCATGATGCGCGGAACTAAACCCGAGTAATTTGCACGATGCCGTCGGGCCAGTGGCAGCAGAACCGCGGCGCCGCAAACGCGCAAGTGACCCAACGGCAACAGCTTGGGGCCGTGTCACGAAAAGCGGCCCGCCACCTGCTAAGTCTTCAGCGGGTATGACGAAAACATCTGCAAAGGTGTGGGCCTTAATCACCTGCCTCAGCGCGTTACCGTTGATGGTTGGCCTGACGGGTTGTGCCGCCGACCGCTACTATCAAAGCACGGACCAGCGTGTTGAAGACAGTCGCACGGCTGAGCGTGTCCGGGAAGCCCTGGCAGCGGCCCCTGAATACAAGTTCGGCGGAGTACAAGCCACAGCCTTCAAAGGCGTTGTCCAGTTAAGCGGCTTTGTTAACACGAGCGATCAAAGCATGGACCCGCGTATGGAAGACAGTCGCACGGCCGAGCGTGTCCGGGAAGCCCTGGCGGCAGGCATTGATTACAGATACGACGGAGTGATGGTCATAGCCTCCAATGCCGTCGTCCAGTTAAGCGGCTTTGTCAACACGATCGCTCAGAGAAACAGTGCCGGAGAGGTCACCAGCAAAGTCGTGGGCGTGAAAAGTGTCGTAAACAATCTCACGCTCAAAGAGTGAGCGATTCGAAGCAGAGAGCATTGTGCGCACTATGAGTCAGCTTTTTTCGGGCTTGCGGTTCCGCCTGGTGCTGCTGGTGGTGCTGGCTTCGCTCCCGCCGGTGGCGCTGACTCTGCACATTGCGCGGCAAGATCGCCAACGCCAGACGGCGGCTTTGCGGCAACGTTCGCAAGACATGGTCAAGCTGGCCGCCCGGAAAGAAGACGAGTTGATCGCCGGGACGCGACAACTGCTGCGCGCGGTGGCGGAGTCTTCGCAGGTGCAATCGGCCCGGTGGGGCAACTGTACCAAGTTGCTGCGCACGCTCTTCGCCGACTACCCGCGCTATGCCAACCTGGGAATGATTAAGACCAATGGAGAGGTAGTGGCCAGCGCCCTCCCGCTGACAAACACCGTCAACCTGGCCGATCGTTCGTTCTTCCAACGCGCGCTCGCCACGCGCGACTTGTCCATTGGCGACTATGAGGTCGGCCGCATTAGCGGCAAGCCCAGTTTCAGTCTCGGCTATCCGGTTTTCGGTCCCTCCGGACAGGTCCAGGCGGTGGTCTTCGCCGCGCTGGATTTGGACTGGGTCAACCGTTCCGATTATGCGGTCCAGGTGCAGTTGCCCCAAGGGGCCACCTGGACCAAAATCGACGGCAAGGGCACGATCCTCATGCGTTATCCCGCGCCGGAAAAGTGGCTGGTGGGCGAACCTCTGCCGGAAACGTCACTTTTGAAGACCTTCCTGACTCGAAAAAACGGGGTCATGGAGGCGGTGGACCCGAAGGGGATTTCCGTCTTCTATGACTTCACGTCCACCCGCAGCGCGCTCGTGGCTGGCGAGGTGATCAGCATTCTGAGTATCCCCCGGAAGGTGCTCTTTGCTGAGCCGGACCGCATGGTGATGGGCAATCTCACCTGCGTGGGGATTGTCGCCGGCCTGGTCCTGGTGGTCGGCTGGATCGGCAGTCGCTACCTGGTCTTGCGCCCGATCCAGGCGTTAGTGAATTTCACCGCGCGGCTGGGCGCGGGCGATCACAGCGTTCGCACTGGCTTGCCCCGCGCGCGGGATGAATTGACACAACTAATGCGTGCCTTTGACCAGATGGCCGAAGCCTTGCAGCAGCGCGAAGCGGAACGCCAGTCGGCGGATCACGCGCTGAGAGCTTCCGAAATGCGCTACCGCCGGCTGTTTGAAACCGCCCAGGACGGAATCCTGATTCTCAATGCGGGCACCGGGCAAATTGATGATGTCAACCCGTTCCTGACGGATATGTTGGGCTACACTCGCGAGCAGTTGCTGGGAAACAAACTCTGGGAGATCGGCCCTTTCAAAGACGCCAAAGCGTCCAAGGCGGAGTTCCGGGAGCTGCAGCGTGAAGCCTATGTCCGTTACGAAGACCTGCCGCTGGAAACCAGCGACGGCCGGTCCATCAATGTGGAGTTTGTCAGCAACGTCTATCAGGTCGACGGCGGCAAGGTCATTCAATGCAACATTCGCGACATTACCAAGCGCAAGCAAGCCGAGGGGAAACTCAAGGAATCCCGCCAAAGACTTCAAACTCTTTCCCGCCGGTTGGTGAAAGTCCAGGAGACCGAACGCCGGCACCTCGCGCGCGAACTCCACGACGAAATCGGCCAGGCCCTCACCGTGGCCGAACTGAACCTGCAAGCGATGCTGCAATTGCCGGGCACCGACGCCCTGGCGCCGCGCTTGAAGCAGAGCCTCGAGATGGTAGAGCGCGTGCTGGAGCAAGTGCATGATCTCTCGCTGAACTTGCGCCCGTCCATGCTCGACGATTTGGGATTGGAGCCGGCGTTGCGCTGGTACACCGAGCGGCAGGCCGCGCTGGCCGGGCTGCAGGCCGAAGTCCGGGTAGAACCTTTGGCGCAGCGCCTGGATCCAATGATCGAAACCGAGTGTTTTCGCGTGGCCCAGGAAGCGCTCACCAACGTGGTGAAACATGCCAAAGCGCGCACCGTGATCGTGGAACTGACCCGAAATGACCAGCAACTCCATTTATCCGTGCGCGATGATGGCGTCGGTTTTGATGTAGCCTGTCTTCGGGAAAAAGCCGTGCGCGGCACCAGTCTGGGTTTGTTGAGCATGGAAGAGCGCGCGACGCTGGCCGGCGGCGGCCTCCAGTACCATGCCACTCCGGGCCAAGGCACCGAAGTTCACGCCTGGTTTCCGCTAAAGTGGGCGCATCCCGCAGTCTTGATCGGAGCTATATGAACACTTCCAGTAATCTGAAAACCTCTGCCAAATCCATCCGTGTCCTGCTGGCCGACGACCACACGCTCGTGCGCGCCGGCATCCGCGCGCTGCTGGAAAAACTTCCAGGATTGGAGGTCGCGGGTGAGGCCAGTGATGGCCGCGAGGTCCTTGACCTCATCAAAGCGCAGCAGCCGGATGTGGTGCTGATGGATATTTCCATGCCCGGCCTTAATGGCCTCCAAGCTTTGGCGCGCATCACCAGGGACTTCCCGCACGTGCGGGTGATCATCCTCTCCATGCACCCCAACGACGAGTACGTGTTGCAGGCGTTGAAATCCGGCGCGTGCGGCTACCTGCTCAAGAAAGCAGCGACGGCCGAATTGCAGGCGGCCCTCAACAGCGTGGTCGGCGGCGAAATCTACCTGAGCCGGGAAATCGCCAGCCGGTTCCTCAAGAAGTTCCCCCTGCAACAAATCGCCCACTCCAGCAGCCCGCTCGAGCAGTTGACCTCGCGCCAGCGCGAAATCCTTCAACTGCTGGCCGAAGGCCAAACCACCAAGGCCATCGCTTCGATCCTGAAAGTCAGCGACAAAACCGTTGAATACCATCGCGCAAAGTTGATGGCAGTCTTGAAGATTTTCGACATCCCGGGACTGGTGCGCTTCGCTTTGCGGACCGGATTGATTAGTGCGGAGTTCTGACCACCAGCCCAAATATTCCGGCTCTCGCCCCGGCGTGAGCCGGATTGCGGGAGATTTGCGCCCACCGCAGGCTCGCCCGCACCCTCTGGTGCTCACCCCTTCAACTTTTGCCTCTTGCGTTCCATGGACAGAACCAGCGGGCGAATATCGGGGCGCCCGAAGCTCCAGTTCGCCCGGTGGCTTTGCTTTTTCCCTAGCAGCCTGTCGGACTTAGGCGCAGAAATCTCCATAAGTCATTGCAGTTGCAATATTATTAGCCCTCCTGCTTAACTCATTATTAACACTGCTACTTATTGAGGATGCGTGAGATACGAA
>Ga0181521_10001545_pt1 | contig 28372 bp, 18 predicted proteins | sample PEATcosm2014_Bin_32_FD_119764 | JGI IMG/M metagenome (GOLD analysis project Ga0181521, IMG submission 119764) | Peatland microbial communities from MTU Mesocosm Facility, Houghton, MI, USA - PEATcosm2014_Bin02_60_metaG | ecosystem: Environmental > Terrestrial > Soil > Wetlands > Peat | place...
ACCCGCGCCCAGCAGAATCAGGGCCGTCTCGGCACTAGCGTGTGGGTGTGAGGATCGATGTACCGGCACCGGTTGTGCCAACAACTGGGACGGCCGTCGGAGTGCTCCGGTGAGCTCGACGCGAGCTGTGGTGCGCGGAGTGGAGCCGGGCAACGACGTGCGCTGCGTGCGCTGCGGCAAACAGATCAAGTTCGCGGCGCGCACACATCCACGCCAGGTGATCGCGAACGTCTATCTCGAGGGCGCGTGGAACCGGGTGGACCACTTCCACGAGGAGTGCTACCTCGACGCGGGCGAGCCCTACGGACCGATCGACAGCCTCGGTGGCCCGTTCACAGCCTGACCACCCCTTCGCAGGGCGCGGTGCGGCGGTGACCGAGCCCGAAACGCCTTGGTAGAGCAGAGCCCTCCGGTGAGGATCGTCGTGACCGGCGCCAGCGGCTTCATCGGAAGCGCCCTCGTCCGGGCGCTTCGTCGGCGGGGTGACGAGGTGTACCCGCTCGTCCGCCGTCCCCCCGCGCCCGGTGAGCTGGTCATCGACCTGTCCCGCTGGGACATCGACGCATCGCGGGTTCCCGGCGGGAGCCTCGAAGGAATCGACGCCGCCGTGCACTTGTCCGGCGCTCCGATCACGACGCGGTGGAGCGCGAAGCGCCTGGAGGAGATTCGTTCGAGCCGCATCGCCGTCGGCAACCTGCTTGCCCGGTCGCTCGCCTCGCTGGAGCAACCGCCCGAGGTGCTCGTCTCCGGTTCTGCTGTCGGCTTCTACGGCGACCGTGGGGACGAAGTGCTCGACGAGACGAGTCCCCAAGGCACCGGCGTGCTGGCCGACATGTGCCGCTCCTGGGAGGAGAGCATCACGCCCGCGGCCGCGCGCGGGATCCGGGTGGTCACCATCCGCACAGGCATCGTGCTCGGGGGCACTGGAGGCGCAAACGGGGGGATCCTTCGGGCCGAGGTCCCCCTCTTCCGGCTCGGGCTCGGCGCGCGGCTCGGCGACGGCAGCCAGTGGACGAGCTGGGTCTCTCTCGACGACGAGATCGCGGCGATCCTGCGGGCGCTCGACGACACTCGGTTCTCCGGGCCTGTCAACGCGACGGCCCCCAGCCCCATGCGCAACCGCGAGCTGACCGACGCCATCGCCCACGCGCTCGGGCGGCGGAGCAGGCTCGCCGTGCCGGCCCCGATCCTGCGGCTGGCTCTCGGGCGCGGGGCCGCCGACGAGCTACTGCTGGCGAGCCAAAGGGTGCTGCCGAAGAAGCTGACCGAGGCCGGCTTCGTCCATACCCACGCTGTACTCGCCGGCGCCCTGTCGGCCGCGTTCGCGCCGCCGCGCCCATCCTGAGCGCGAGCCGAGCCGCCCGCAGCAGGCCGTCGTCGCGACCGAACCGGGCTCGGCGGCTCCGTGGGGCTCAGTCCAAGTTGGCGCCGTAACGACGGACGTGGTCGTTGACGGCGTAGTAGGCGTCAATGGACTCGCCCGCGTCACCCCAGAAGCCTTCCTGCACGTCGTAGTCGATGAGGCCCAAAGCCACGTAGTGGTTGTTCACGTCGGTGATCTCGAGCTCACCGCGCCCCGATGGCCGCAGCGTGCGGATCACGTCGAAGACCCCGGCGTCATAGAGGTAGACCCCCGTCACGCAATAGGTACTCGGAGGGTCGTCCGGCTTCTCGACGATCCGCACGATCCTGCCCGACTCGTCCAGCTCGGGCACGCCGAGATGGCGGAGGTGAGCCGGGTCCTTGACCTCGGCCAACAGCAGGCGGGCCCCTTCCGGATGGCCGCCGAAGCGTCGCACCGAAGACGCGAACGATCGGCCGAAGATGTTGTCGGCCAGCATCACGACAGCGGCCTCCTCGCCGACGAACTGTGCCGCCAGCCCGAGGGCCTCCGCGATTCCTCCCGCCCGCTCCTGGTAGGCGTAGAGAAGGCGCTCCACGCCGAATTCCTGGCCGTTCGACAAGAGCCGCAAGAACTCGCCTGCGTGCGTGCCGCCGGTCACGACCATGATCTCGGTCACCCCGGCCTTCACGAGCGCCTCGATCCCGTAGCTGATCATGGGACGGTCACCGATCGGCAGCAGGTGCTTGTTGGTGATCCGGGTAAGGGGATGAAGCCGGCTGCCCGTACCGCCGGCGAGGATGACGCCCCTCATGGTTTCACGTAGTCCACGGTCACAGACGGGTATAGCAGGACGCCGTCGGTGAGGTCCGTCGCGCGGTAGATGACCTTCTGAATCGTGGTATCGCTCACTTCGAAGATCGCCACTCCCTTCAAGTTGGTGGTACCGGGCCTTGGCCAGATCTTCGTTCTCATCGCGGCCGGAGGGTTCGTCGTGGCGACGAGCCACACGCGCTTGGAGGCGACAGGTAGGCCGAACCTGGTACGCAGCGTGACTGTGATCGTGGACAGAGCCGTGCTGACGGCGTTGACAGTGTGCTGCGCGGCCGTGATCGAGGACTTGGTCGGAGAGGCGTACTGCACTCCCCCGCTCTCGGCCAGCGCGCACAAGCGGGCAACCAGTCCCCCGCCGGAGGCGTTGGCGGCGTCAGGTGTCCCGAGGCCTGTCGCGAGGTCATACCCGACCGTAGCCGGGTAGCGCCACCAGTTGGCAATCGACGACAGGTGGTTGTCCCCTCCTGTGACGTCGTTGAGGGCGCGCGCGTACCCGCCGGACCCGGCGATCGCGTACAACGCCGGGTTCAGGAACCCGACCGGGTGCGTGCTGCAGGTCGGCCAGGCATCTGTGAGCGCGACGAGCGCCGCCCACAGTGGCGCCGCCAGGCTGGTTCCCCCCACCGAGGTCCAACCGCCCCCGGAGCCCCAGTTGATGACGAGGCCTTTGTTCGGGTCGGCGTCGGCCGAGACGTCGGGAACCTCGCGGCAGTAGCCGGTCGGCGCGTCGCACGGTTTGGGGGAGGAGTACGACTTGATCACCCCGAGCGACGGCGGAGCGCCCGACTGGTAAGCGGGCATCGCCCAGTTGGACGAGATGCCCCCGCCGCTGGCCCCGTCGGCGTTGTTCCAGACGCTTTCGGTCGGTGGCGGGCCGATCGCAGTCAACGACGTGCCGCCGACGCTTGTCACATAGGGCTGGCTGCCGGGGTCGTCGACGCTGGCGACCGGGGCCTGGGTTCCATTCGAGGGGCCACAGTCGGTCGAGCCGTCGTCCCCGGACGCGGCCACGACGCTCTGGCCCTGGGACGCGGCCTCCTCGAACAGGTTGGCCTCGGCCGAAACCACGCCGGGCCCGCCGTCTTGGGGCTCGCAGTTGCCCCACGACGTCGTGATCACCTGGGCGTGGTCCTGGGCGATGATGGCGCTGTAGACGTCAAGCGGGCCGGTGTCGTTGTTGGGCCCCTCGTACACGTCGATTGTCGCGCGGGGCGCGAAGCTGCTCACGTCCTCGACATCGAGCGTCGACTCGACGTCGCTCGGGACCCCGTCACCCGCGCCGTCGACGTAAAGGACGTGCCGCGCCGACGCCATGGCGGCGGCCTGATCCGGGAAGTAGCACTCGTCGTAGGCCTGGACGTCCGACTCGCTGAACGGCTCAAGCTCGAAGATGGCGATCGTCTCGCCGGCCCCGAAGTCGCCGGCGGCGTAGAGACCGGTGAAGCCGTACGCGGACGCGAGCTGGTCGGCGGTGTAGGCACCGGAAGCCGAGGCGGCGGCGACGGCCGCCGCGCATGGCTGGGGGGCGCCGGCGCCGGCCGGGCTCGCCTCAGGCAAGGTGCCCGCCCGCGCGAGAGCGGGCGCCCCGGGGCGAGCGAGGCCCGCGGGGGAAGACGACGCCAAGTCGCTCAGGCCCACAACCGCCTGGATGCCGCCGGCGAGAGCCCTCGAGATCCGCGGCGCGGACAGGTTCGCGTACCCGACCGCGCCGGACGCGAGGTGATAACGCGCGATCTTCGTGGCAAAGGCGCGCTCAGCGGTCGTGACCGTAGCGGTGGCCTTGATCAACAAACGGTTGCCGGCGAGTGGGCCGACGGTGAGGCCGAGCCTGCGCAGCGCCCTAGTCGTCATGCGCACGGTCGCCGCCGTGGCGCCAAACCTCGACCCAAAGGTGCCCGGGCCGAGATACCGGTGGAACTCCGGAGAACCCGGGGTTGAGACCGCGCGGGCGAATCTTGCCAGTGCGGCCGGGTTACGGGGGCGCAGCGCCACGTCGAGCTCGACCTGCTCCGACCCCGGTGCCGGGCCGAGAAAGGCGGCTCCGCCGGGCACTCGGGGCGCGGAGCCGACGCGCACGAACCGGCCGAGGAGCTGGGGCGGTCCCGTCGGGCCGGGCCCCGCCGTCGCCGAAGCGGCGAGGGTGGCAGACCCCGCCAGGCCCGCCAGGCACGCCGCGACGCCTACGGCGAAGTGCAGGCCGCGTCCCGGCGTACGGCCCCGCCGGTAGGACGCCGCGCGTGCCGCTTTGTGCCCTTCGTGCATCTACAGGTCTCTCCAATGCCGGCCCGTGTCGCTGAGAGCGTAGTGGCAGGCCCGTCGCGGGAGGAAGACGGGCCGCCCCCTTTGCGAGCGGGGGGACGCCGGCCGGCGGGGGACGTCGCGACGAGAGCACCTTGGTGAAGGCGTCACAGTCCCACCGCAAGCGGCTTCGGGCCTTGGTTTCGCGTGAAGCCTCCGAGCTTGTCAGACGTCGAGGAAGCGTCTCACGGCGACGGCCGAGCCGACGGCACCGATCAGCGCGCCCATGACCACGACAAGGATCTCGGTGATGATCACGTCGTGGCCGGGCACGATGGCCGAGGAGAACTCCCGAAAGTGCCTTATCAGCGTTCGAATGCCGAGATCGCCGAGCAGCACGATGCCGGCGGCCACGATCGCGCCGATCAGCCCTTGCACAAGGCCCTCCACCATGAACGGCAGGCGGATGAACCAGCTCGTCGCCCCGACGAGGCGCATGACACCCACCTCGCGCCTGCGGGAGAAGATCGCCATGCGGATGGCATTCAGGATCAGCACCAAGGCGGAGATCAACAGGACGAGCGCGATCACGAGGAGGACCGTCTGCAAGACGTTGCTCACCGCGGTCAAGGTGTGCGCGGCCTGGGACGGGTAGGTGATCTGGAAGACACCCGGGACGTGCTGGAGAAGGCTTGCGACCGCGGCCGCGCCTCCGGGGTTGGTCAGGGTGCACTGGAACACCGGGGGTGTCGTCTGCACGTTCAGCACGCCGCAGACGGTCGGGCCGCTGATCCGGCACGCCAGCTTGTAGGACTGCTCGTGGTCTAGGTAGACGATCTTGCGGATCTGGGGCGTCTGGCTGATCGTGGAACGCAGCGCCACCACCTCGGCCGCCGAGGCGCTCGGCTGCACGAACACCTGCAGGTCCACGTTCTGGTTCAGCTGCACGAGCTCGTTGTTCACCGCTTGGCGCATCAAAAGGGCAGTGCCGACGAGGGAGAGCGAAACGGCGACGGTGAGGATCGCCGCAATGGCCATCAACCGGTTCCGCCACAGGTTGGTGGCGGTCTCGCGAGCGACGTAACCAGCCGAGATGGGCATTAGCGGCGCCCCCTGCGCGCCCGGACGGTTTCTTGACGACTCGAGACCGGCTCGCCCGGATCGTCCGGATCCAGGTCCGCGGAGCCCGCCCGAATGGCCGAAACTGCCACGACCGGGACTCCCCGCGTGCTCGACACCGTCGGGTCCAGGCCGTAGATCCCGCGCGCCTGGTCGCGGATGACAGCGCCGTGATCGATCTCGATCACACGCCGGCGCATCGTGTCGACGATCCCCGCATCGTGGGTCGCCATGACGACGGTCGTCCCGGTCCGGTTGATCCGATCGAGCAGCGACATGATGCCCTGGCTCGTCGTGGGGTCGAGGTTGCCGGTGGGCTCGTCCGCGAGGATGATCAGCGGGCGGTTCACGAAGGCGCGCGCGATGGCGACGCGCTGCTGCTCGCCTCCGGACAGCTCGTGCGGCATCCGGTCGCCCTTCTGGCCGAGCCCGACCAGCTCCAGCACCTGCGGCACCTGCGTGGCAATCACGTTGCGCGGCCGACCTATGACCTCGAGGGCAAAGGCGACGTTCTCGAAAACAGTCTTGTTCGGCAGCAGCCGGAAGTCCTGGAACACGCAACCGAGATTCCGCCGCAGGTACGGCACCCTCCAGTTCGACAGCTGCCCGATCTCCTTGCCGGCCACCCAGATCTCGCCGCAGTCGGCAAGCTCCTCGCGCAACAGGAGCTTGAGCATCGTCGTCTTGCCCGATCCCGACGCCCCGACGAGGAAGACGAACTCGCCCTTCAAGATCTCGAGCGAGACGTCCCGCAGCGCGACGACGGAGCCTTTGTAGGACTTCGTGACGTTCTCGAAGCGGATCATCGGTGTCCTTCTCCCCCGTGCTCCGGCACGAAATCCCCCGTCGGCAGGCTACCAGCCAGGGGCCTCAAGAGGCGGGAACCGGTCATCTCGCCTTCAGGAACCCGCATGTTCCCTGCGAAATCTCAAGAACGCGATCATGAACTCGTCAAGATCGCCGTCCAGCACAACCTCGACGTTGCCCGTCTCGTAGCCGCTGCGCAGGTCCTTGACGAGCTGGTAGGGAGCCAGCACATAAGAGCGGATCTGGCTCCCCCAGGCGACGTCGCTCAAGGGCCCCGAGAGCGTCTCGAGCTGCTTGCGGCGCTCTTCGCGCTGGCGCTCGGCGAGTTTGGCGCCGAGGATCTGCAGGGCCTTGACCTTGTTCTGGTACTGACTGCGCTCGTTCTGGCAGGATGTGACGATTCCGGTCGGCAGGTGTGTGATCCGCACGGCCGAGTCCGTCACGTTCACGTGCTGGCCACCGGCTCCCGACGAGTGGTACGTGTCGATGCGCAGGTCCTTCTCGTCGATCTCGATCTCGTCGGAGATGTCCTCCAGGAACGGCGCCACGTCGAGCGACGCAAAGCTCGTCTGGCGCCGGTGCTGGGAGTCGAAAGGCGACATCCTGACGAGACGGTGGACACCCCGCTCAGCCGCCAGCAGTCCGTACGCGTAGCGCCCGCGCACAATGAAGGTCGCCGACAAGATGCCGGCCTCCCCTCCTTCGGAGACCTCGTCGACCTCGACTTCGAACCCGCGACGCTCGGCCCAGCGCAGGTACATGCGCAACATCATCTCGGCCCAGTCCTGAGCATCGGTACCGCCGGCGCCGGCGTGGATCTCCGCGACGGCGTCCCTCTCGTCGTGCTCACCTGAGAACAGGCTGCGCAGCTCGAGTTCGTCGAGCGCCTTGGCGACCGCCGTGGCAACGTCGGTGAGCTCGCCCTCGAGGTCCGCGAGCTCGCTCCCGCCCTCCTCCAGGGCCATGCGGTGCAGTGCCTCGGCGTCGGCGAGCTGGGAGTCAAGGGCACGCAGCCCCTCGACGTCGTCCCGGACGCGGCCGTAGTCCGAGGTCACCTTCCGGGCCTTGTCGGCGTCCGACCACAGGTCCGGCTCCGCGATAGCCTGCTCGAGCTCCCCGAGTCGTTGCGAGAGGTCGTCGAGTCGCAGGTAGACCTTCGCCGCGTCGAGACGGACGCGCAGCGACGCCAGCACCTCGGCGAGATCGGGACGCGCACCGACAGGGCCGGCGTCGGATGTTCGCGTCACGATCCCTCAGCTCGCGCCGTGGCAGACCTTGAACTTGCGGCCGCTGCCACACCAGCACGGCTCGTTGCGCCCCACCTTGGGCGGCGGTCCGCTCAGGATCCGCGCCCCGGTCGGCGATATCGGGCCCGCGGGCGGCCGCCGCTGGCCTGCCCCGCCGCCGGCATTGCCACCCCGGTTCGGCGCGCCGCGCGATGCCGGAGGGCCTGGCTGGCCGGCTCTCGCAGGAGCGGCCGAAGGCGACTGGGCCGGACGAGCCGGTGCTGGCGGCGCCTGGGCCGCAGGCCCCGCCGCCTGCGCCGGGGCGCTGAGAGCGTCGCCGGCCGGGACCGGGGCAAGCTCGCCGAGCCCGGCGGCCGGGTCGTCCGCCGCCACGAACGCCGCCTGCGCGTAATCGGGGTCCTCCGCCGGCGCCGCGACGACCTGGACGTGCATGACATAGCGCAGGTAGTCATCGTCGATCGAGTCCATGAGCTTGCCGAACATCTCGAATCCCTCGCGTTGCCAGGCGACGAGCGGGTCGGTTTGCGCGATACCGCGGAGATGGATGCCCTCGTTCAGGTAGTCCATCTCCACGAGGTGCTCGCGCCAGCGCTGGTCCATGATCTGGATCAGGACGCTGCGCTCGATCTCGCGCGCCGTCTCGGCCCCGCCGGGGAAAGTCTGTTCGCGCTCGTCGTAGAACTCGAGGGCCTCGGTGAGGATGCTCTCGGTGAGCTGGGCCACATTGATCGCCGCCTCGAGGTCGTCGACGGTGAACCTCGTCGGGTAGTACTGCGCCAGCTCCACCAGGAGTCCCTCGAGGTCCCATTCCTCGGGGAAGTCGTTCGGGCAGTGGTTCGCGACGACCCGCTCCACCGTCGCGGTGAGCAGCGCCTCGGTGTGGGGCTTCAAGTCCTCGCCGTCGATGATCTGGAGCCGACGGGCGTAGATGACCTTGCGCTGCTCGTTGCGAACCTCGTCGTACTTGAGCAGCTCCTTGCGGGTCTCGGCATTCCGGCCCTCGACGGTGTGCTGGGCCCGCTCGATCGCCTTGGTGACCATGCGGGCTTCGATCGGAACGTCCTCGGGGAGGGCACGGTCCATGACCCAGCTGACGGCGCCCGTGGCGAACAACCTCATCAACTCGTCCTCGAGCGAGAGGTAGAACCGGCTCTCGCCGGGGTCGCCCTGTCGCCCCGACCGGCCCCGGAGCTGGTTGTCGATGCGCCGGCTCTCGTGGCGCTCGCTCCCGAGGACGTAAAGACCTCCGAGCGCCCGGACCTCGTCCGCCTCGGCGGCGCACTGGTGCTTGAACTTGCCCAGGAGCGACTGGTAGCGCTCCTGCCCCTCGTTCGAGTCGAGGTCGAGCCCCTGGGCGCGGACCTCGTTCCGGGCAAGGCCCTCGGGGTTGCCCCCGAGCACGATGTCGACGCCACGTCCAGCCATGTTCGTGGCGACCGTGATCGCGTGCAGGCGCCCCGCCTGGGCGACGATCTCGGCCTCCTGGGCGTGGTGCTTGGCGTTGAGCACGTGGTGAGCGATGCCCTGCTTGTCCAAGAGCAGGGACAGCTCCTCGGACTTCGCCACCGAGGCCGTGCCGACCAGGACCGGCTGGCCTCTGTCGTAGCGTTCCTTCAGGTCTTCGACGACGGCCTCGAACTTGGTGTGCTCCGCCTTGAAGATCAGGTCGGGGAAGTCGGTCCGGATCATGGGACGGTGCGTCGGGATGGGCACGACGTGCAGCTGATAGGTGGACGCGAACTCGGCCGCCTCGGTCTCGGCGGTACCGGTCATCCCGGCGAGCTTCTCGTACATGCGGAAGTAGTTCTGGAGGGTGATCGTCGCCCAGGTGTGGTTCTCCTCCTGGATGCGGACGCGCTCTTTGGCCTCGACCGCCTGGTGCAGGCCGTCGGACCAGCGCCGCCCCTCCATGATCCGGCCCGTGAACTCGTCGACGATCTTCACCTCGCCGTCGGTCACCAGGTAGTCCTTGTCCCGGTGGTAGAGCTCCTTGGCCTGGAGGGCCTTCTCGAGCTGATGGACGTAGTTGACGGCGACCGAGTCGTAGAGGTTGTCGACGGCGAGCTGCCGCTCGACTTTTGCGATGCCGGCCTCGGTCGGCACGGCCGTGCGCTTCTCCTCGTCGACCTCGTAATCGACGTCGCGCCGCAAAGTCCGCACGATGCTGGCGAATTGGTAGTAGAGCTTCGTCGACTCGTGCGAGGGCCCGGAGATGATGAGCGGTGTCCGGGCCTCGTCGATCAGGATCGAGTCGACCTCGTCGACGATGCCGTAGACGTGCTCGCGCTGCACCATGTGCTCGCGTTGCGACGCCATGTTGTCGCGCAGGTAGTCGAAGCCCATCTCGGTGTTGGTCCCGTAGGTCACGTCCGCGCGGTACGCCGCCGCCTTGGCCGCGAAGTCGTCGACGTCGGGAATTACCAGACCCACCGTGAGTCCGAGGAACCGGTAGATCTGGCCCATCCACTCGGCGTCGCGCCGGGCCAGGTAGTCGTTGACGGTGATGACGTGGACGCCGCGGCCGCCGAGCGCGTTCAGGTACACCGGAAGCGTCGAGACGAGAGTCTTGCCCTCACCGGTCTTCATCTCGGCGATCCACCCGAAGTGAAGCGCCATGCCGCCCATGAGCTGGACGTCGAAATGGCGCTGGCCGATGGTGCGCACCGCCGCCTCCCGCACGACGGCGTAAGCCTCCACCAGGAGGTCGTTCATGTCCTCGCCCTTGTCGAGGCGCTCTTTGAACTCGATCGTCTTGGCGGCAAGCTCCGCGTCCGACATGGCCTGGGTCTCGGGCTCCAGCGCGTTTATGGAGGGCACGATGGCAGCGAGGCTGCGGACCTTCTTGCTTTCGCCCGCGCGAAGTACCTTCCCGAACACGCTCACGACCGCCCATTGTACGCTGCCGCCCCTGTTGCTCCCGGTCGGCACCTTGCCGGCACGGTTCCAGGCGGGGAGCTTCAGCCGGCGACCACAGGTATCCGCTGGCCGGCCCGGCGCCCGAGGCCCGGTTCGACCGAGACCAGGGAGCCGCCCAGATGGTGCGGCGCGGCGCGCTCGACGCGCACGTGCACGAAGCTCCCCGGGGCGACCCCGACGCCCTTCAGGGGGGCGAAGTGCACGAGCTTGCCCTGGCGTGTGCGCCCGGAAAGCACCGCCGGGTCCTTCTTGGAGGGGCCATCGACGACGGCTTGCTCGATGAGGCCGACACGGCTCAGGTTGCGGGCGAGAGCGGAGCGCTCGATCACGACCTTGAGCCGCTCGAAACGTTCGGCCACGACTGGGGGCGGCACGTAGAGCTCTGCCATCTCGGCCGCCCGCGTGCCCGGCCTCGGCGAGAAGATGAAGGTATAGGCGCTGTCGTACTCGGCCCGCGAAGCAACCTCGAGCGTGCGCGCGAAGTCTTCCTCGGTCTCGCCCGGGAACCCGACGATGATGTCGGTGGTCACAGCGAGATCCGAGATGGCGGCCCTGGCCTGCTCCAGCAGCGACAGGTACCGCTCGACCGTGTAGCCCCGCCGCATCGCCCGCAGCACACGGTCGCTGCCCGACTGGAGGGGCAGGTGGAGCTGCTCGCACACCGCCGGCGTCTCGGCCATGGCGGCGATGGTCTCGGGCCGGAGGTCCTTCGGGTGCGGGCTCGTGAACCTGATGCGCCGGATGCCGGGCACCGACCCGACCGCCCGGAGCAGGTCGGCGAACAGAGGCCGCGCCCTCGATGCACCTTCTCCCGCCCAGCTTTCACCGGCGATCCAGGCCAGATCCGCCTTGTCGCCCTGGTTGCCCCTCCACTTGGTCGTCAGGTCGCGACCGTAGGAGTTCACGTTCTGGCCGAGCAGTGTGACCTCGACGGTCCCGCGCGAAGCGAGCCTTCCGATCTCCTCGACGAGCTCGCCGAAGGGACGGCTGACCTCCGGCCCCCGCACCGACGGGACGATGCAGAAGGCGCACGAGTTGTCGCACCCGACCTGAATGGTCACCCAGGCTGCGTAGGGCTGGTCAGGGCGAACTGCCATCGCCGTCGGGAAGTCGGTCTCCTCGTCGCCCGGAGCATCCGGCACCTCGAGGACCGGTTTCCCGTTCGCGCGCGCCACGCGGAGAAGCTGGGCGACCCGGGCGACGTTATGGGTGCCGAAGACGGCGTCGACGTGGGGCGCACGCTCCAACACCAGCTCGCGGTCCTTCTGGGCGAGGCAGCCCCCGACGGCGACCTGGAGACCGGGGCGGCGTTGCTGGACGGACTTCAGCTGCCCGAGGTTCCCGTACAGCTTGTCGTCGGCGTTCTGGCGGATGCAGCAGGTGTTGAGCACCACTACGTCCGCCTCTTCGAGGTCCTCCGTGCGGGTCATGCCGTCCGCGGTGAGGACGGCCGCGATGCGCTCGGAGTCGTGCTCGTTCATCTGGCACCCGAAGGTACGGATCAGGAACCGGCGAACCTCGGCCACCGAGAAACACTAGGCCCTGGCGGAGTGCTCCAGAGGCCAGGACCCCTCGGCGTCCAGCGCCACCGGCACGGCCTCTGTCGCCTGCCCGGACGGCGGGGGGGCCGCGATGGCGTCGGAACCCGCGCCGGGCGCCGTCGCCATCGGCTCGGGGTGCACGTAGCGCTCACCGCTCAGGAAGGAGGCCAGAGCGGCGACGAGGCAGACGCCCCCGGCAAAATCGAAGGCGCGGCGCAAGCCGGTCTCGAACGGCGCCGCGATCAACGCCGGGAAGAAGCCCCGGCTCGACAGCAGCTGCGCATGAGCCGCCGAGATCTGATGGATCGTCGGGCCGAGGAGCACGCGCATCGGATTGTCCCCGAGAAAGGCCGCGAACAACAGCCCCACCGGTGGCAGGTGGGCGATGCGGGTGGCGTCGGCGGCCGGCACGCCCGCGGATCTCAAGCCCGCGTCCAGGTGAGCCGGAAGGGAGGCGGCGAGGCCCAGGATCATGAGGCTGAAGAACACCCCTATGGACAGCACCATGGCGGAGTTCTGGAATGTGGCCGCCATCCCGCTCCCGACTCCGCGCTGGTCAGCGGGCAGGCTGTTCATGACCTGGGCACGGTTCGGCGACGCGAACAGGCCCATCGAGATGCCCAGGGCGAACAGCAAGAGGGCGAACCACCCGTAGGAGAAGTCCACCGGCAGCACCTCGAGCACGAAGAAACTGGCCGCCGACAACACCATGCCGGCAGAAGCGAAGGGCCTCGGCCCCAACCGGTCGGAGAGGAGACCGGAGATCGGCCCGGACACGAGGAAGCCGGCCGTCAACGGCACCATGTAGATGCCCGCCCACAACGGCGTGGAGGAGAAGCTGTAGCCGTGCAGCGGCAGCCAGATCCCCTGCAGCCAGATGATGAGGATGAACATGAGGCCGCCCCGGCCCAGGGACGCGAGCAGGCTGGCGATGTTGCCCGCCGCGAAGGCCTTGATCTTGAACAACGGCAGATGGAACATCGGCTGGGCGACGACGGTCTCGATGACGCAGAAAGCGGCAAGGACTGCGACACCGCTGGCGAGCTCGGCGATGACGACCGGGTTCGCCCAGCCCATCGTGTCGTGGCCGTAGGGCTGGATCCCGTAGGTGATCCCGACGAGCAGCGAGATCAAGCCGATGGCAAAGGCCACCGTACCCCACCAGTCGATCCGCGCAGCTCGCCGGACGCCCCGTTCCTCGAGCCTTAGGTAGGCCCAGATCGTGCCGCCGACGCCGAAGGGAACCGAGACCAGGAAGACGAGCCGCCAGTCGAGCGGACCGAGCAGGCCCCCTAGGACGAGCCCGATGAACGACCCTGAGATGGCGGCGACGTTGTTGATCCCGAGCGCCAGGCCGCGCTGGTTCGTAGGGAACGCGTCGGTCAGGATCGCCGCCGAGTTCGCCATCAGCATCGCCGCCCCGAGGCCCTGCACGACCCGCATGCCGATGAGGTAGGACGCCCCGGCCGCGCCGGTCATCCAGTCGACGGACAACAGGACCGAGCCCAGGCTGAACACGGCAAAGCCCAGTTCGTACATCCGGACCCGGCCGAAAATGTCGCCGATGCGGCCGAACGCGACGACGAGCACCGCGGTCACCACGAGGAAGCCCATCAGCATCCAGAGGAGGTATCCCACGTCTCGCGGAGCGAGGGGGTCGACGCCGATCCCGCGGAAGATGTCCGGCAGCGCGATCAAGGTGATGGACGAGTTGATCGTCGCCATCAGCATCCCGAGAGTGGTGTTCGAGAGCGCGATCCACTTGTAACCGACGCCCTGTAGGCCGAAACCCGATCGCAGCCCTGACTGCACCGCTTGTTCAGCCGAAACCCTCGGCTGCGACAATGCCACCCGTTCCCCCCACTTTTCGGAAGACTGCACCGCCTGGCAAACAGCGCTCGGATGCAAGCCGCCCGCACTGGCGAGCCTGCGCGGCTCTCCCCCGGGCTTGAAAGGCGGTCTATCTCGAGGCCGAGTGTACGTGCGCGCCGGCCGGCTTCGTTCGTTCCCCATCCTCACCGGCGTGCACACGTCCACAGCGCCTCGTCGTCGCAGGCAGGGTGGTCCGACCTCTCATCCCATGCGAGCTGTCACCGAGCTGCCGAACCGAGCGGAGACTGCCTGCTTCAAGCGGTGTGGCCAAGGACCCGACACCTGGTCCGCGGCCACGACGAGCTGGCGTTGGGCGTTGGCGTCGCCCTCGAACGCCCGGACGGACAACTCCGGGTGCAGGTTTGCGATTGCCAGGATGACGCCGGCGCAGTGCAGCGCTCCCGCCAGCAAGACGAGATTCGCGGAACCGCTGTACAGCCATCCCGTGAACACCTCGAGCTCTTCATAAAGCCGGTGGACGTCTCCGCTCGAGTCCTTCAGCCCCTGCACCGCCAGCTCGCCGAGCGCCGCGACCGCCAGGCCCGGCGCCGAGGCGGCCGGGAAGTGGTACGCGAGCACAGGTGCGCCGGCTGCCGCCTCGGCCACGAGGTCGTAGTACCGGCGGGCGTCGGAGGTTTGCTGGGGCGAGAGCGCGAGCACCGCGTCGGCCCCGGCGTCCAGCACGACCTTGGTCAGGTGAACGGCCTGGAGCGCAGAGGGCGCTCCCGAACCGGCCAACACCACGACCTGGCTTGGCAAGGCCGCCCGCACGGCACCGACCAGCATGGCCCTCTCCTCGGGGGCGAGAGATGCGGCCTCCCCGGTGCTTCCGGCGACCAGCACGGCGCGGATCCCGTGCTCCACGAGGCGAGCGGCCAGCTGAGCGGTGGCGCCTGCGTCGACGGCTCCGGACGAGTCGAAGATCGTCAGGAGGGCGACCCCGACACCGGAGAAGAGCGGCGCCGTCGTCACCGACGCCACCGGTTCCGGGCCGCGAGCCCCGAGAGGGCGCCGGCTGGTTTCGGTGCGCCGGCCCGGGAAGGCCGCCGCCCGGCGTCCGGTTCCAGCTCAGGGGCAAAGCCCTGGCGGCGCGTGTTCTCCGTCACGATTCTCGGCCGCACGAAGCCGAGCAGGTAGTCCGGCCCGATCTCTCCTGGACCGTCGTCCGATATCCCGTGGCCCGGGCTTTCGTCATTCTGGTCAAGCTGTGGCACTCAGTTTGACGCTAGCCGCGTACGACGTTGCGGCCCGGCCAAGCACGCTCGGCTCCTGTTCCCGGACCGGGCTCGGCCGGGACCCCGGCTTGAACCGACCGCCTGCTCAGGCTGGCGCCTGCGGAATACCTCACCGGTGCCCCGCAGGCGCGAGCGTCCCCGGTCGTTCAGCGGTGACCGATCCCGTGGCCGCCACCGATCGTGTAGGAGTACGGGATCGCCGCCAGCTCGTCCCCGGAAAGCTGCCCGTACGGAGGAACCCCACCGGAGTAGTCGTCGACGTAGAGCGTGCCGTTCACCGTTGTGCCGTTGGACCCCGTCGGCGGATTGATGGTCACGTCTATGACGGCGGTACCGCCCGGTTCGACTGTCACTGGTGAGAAAGCGCTGAGCAGGGAAGGATCGACGGCAACCTGCCAGAGGTCACCCCCACTGGACGTCATCGTGGGGTCGAACGCCTTGGCCTCGGCCGTCATGGTGATCGTGGCGCTGCCAATCGTCGCGCCGGTCGCGTAAGGTCCGCACTCGGTGGGCCCGGCGCTCCATATGCCCGCCGTGACTGTGCCGCCGGAGGGGCTGTAAGAGGCCGACGCGCTCTCGGCACAAAGCGGCCCGGAGCCACTGTTGGCACTGACCAGGTCGGGATCACCCGGGTACGGGCTGAAGTCGAACATGGCGGCCGGGCTCGAAGTCTGCGAAACCGAGATGCTCGAGGTCTCCGTTGGGACCAACCAAGTCGGGAAAGAGCCGGTCATCGGCAGCGACACGGTGTTCGGCGTCTGCGGGGCGAGCGTGGTGGCGACCGTGGTGTCGAGCCGTGGGTCGACGAAGAACTCCTCCGGCGCCGCGCCCTTGTTGGTGAGCATGACCGGGATGGTCACCGGCTTGCCCGCCACCAGCTTGTACCGGGCGCCCTCGGGAAGCCCGGGGGCCACGACGTGCACTGCGTTGAACTGGATGGTGCCGGTGAACGGCTGTGAGATCTCGTCTCCCACGACCGGCTCGGCAAAGTCCACGATCAGGGTCCAGGTTCCCGGGACAGGGTTCAAGGTGTAGGCCGTGAGCGACGTCCCCGACGTGCCGTTCACACTGTTGCTGTTCTGCCCGTAGCCGAGGGTGTCGCCGTCGGGGCTGACCAGGTAGGCACCCACGGCATCGGCTGGGTCGTTGGTGAGCGACACACCGGCGGTGATGCTGTTTACCGACTGGCCGACGTTGAACTGGTAGTAGTCCTCCTGACCTTCACCTGGTGCCCGGCCGTTGCCACCGGTCACCACTCCGCCGAAGGAGCCACCGGTCGGCACTCCACCGAAGGAGCCACGGTTCAGCACGCCGCTGAAGAAACCGCGGCCGTTGCTCACCTGCACCAGGCTGCGAAGCGTGACCGGTATCGACGTGCTCGGCCCGCCTAAGGCCGAGCTCAGCACGATCGAGCCCGAGGCGTCTCCCGGCGACCACGGGGTGGTGGCGCTCAACCAGAACGTCTGACTCTGGCCCGGTCTCAGCACGAGCTGCGAGGGCATGACCGAGCCGAACGGGGCGAACTGCTGGGTCGACACCTGCCAGGGAACGGTCCCGTTGGTCCCACTCTGGGCTGCCACGTCACCGAAGATGACTCCGGTCCAGGTGCCCGCGACCGGATAGGTGACGTCCGCATCGCCGTAGTTGCCCACTCCTTGGGGCAGGCTGTGCGCGACGAGCCGGCCCAGCGGGTCGATGAGGATCAGCCTCACACGTGCGTTCTCCGCATTCGGGTTGCTCGGGTCGACCGGGCTTGCCGGGTACGCGATCGAAGCGGCAAGGCGCTCCTGACCCGGAAACACCGTGAAATGTATGACGGCGTAGTTGTTCTCGACGCCCCCGTAGTTGACGAATTGCGGGCTCGTGCCGTCGTTCAGCGTGACGCTGCCGGACTGCACGTCCTCGTTCGGGCCGAAGGTTCGGCCGGACACCTGAACTACCTGGGTGTTGGTGCCGGTGTTGGTGACCGTCACAGGCCAGGACGCGGCGGTACCCGGGTTGGCGACCGCGTTCAACTGGTTGGTCGAGGTCAACAAGGTCTCTCCGACCGGGCTCGGCGAGCCGGCCGGCGTTGCGATCGACTCGGCCATCTCGACCGCCGCGTAGCTGTTGAGCAGGCCCGCGCCCTGTTCGGTGGCAGGGGCACCGAGATCGGTGGCTGTGCTCAGCAGAATCTGCTTGACAAGCGCAGGTGTCGGCGGGGCCCCGCCGTGGGTGTGCTCATACGCCTGGATGACGAGCGCCGCCGCACCTGCCACGAATGGTGACGACTCGCTCGTGCCGCCGCTCTCCTCGATGTCCGAGGGCTGGCCCACGAGGTTCGTACAGTCCGAGTAGGCCGAGCTGGCGTCGCAGGAGGCGAAGTCCAAGTCGCCGGGGGCGACCAGGTCGACCGTCTCGCCGGTCTCGTCGTAGCCACCCGAGCTGAGAGAGCTGATGTTGTCGTCAAGCCAGCCTGTCGTCGCGAAGTAGCGGGCGGCGGCGTAGTTGGTCTGGGCGTAGAAGCGAAAGTCGGTCGACGCGCCGACCGAGATGATCGCGGGGTCCGTCGCGGGCGAGCCGACCGTGTTTGTCGGGCCCGCGTCGCCGCTGGCCACAGTGACGACGACCCCGGCCGCGACCGCGGCGTCATTGAACTGCTTGGTCGCGTCGAGCGCCGTGACGTCAGGGAAGCTGTTGGAGCCGAACGACTCGTTGAGCACGTTGACGTGATCCGTCTCGACGGCGTAGTCGATGGCCTGCAGGAAGTTCGACTCGGTGGTCTCCTCGTCCAGGCCGAACACGTCGAGGCCGACAAGGCTCGCTCCGGGGGCCACTCCCTCGATCCGGATGGGGCAGGGCCCTGGGTCAGACTGGTCGCCGAAGCTTTGCACGTCGTAGACGTAGCTACCCTGGCCGGCGATCGTGTTCGAGTCGATGAACGCCTCGCCGCCGTTGGTGGCCTGGCCAGGCCCGTCACCGCTGAAATCCTGGTAGTCACCTCCATTGGCGGAGTCGAAAACCGAGGTGCTGTCGGGCCGGATGAAGTTGACGTTCTGCGTGTCGACGCCGTCGCCGATCCAGGCGACCTTCACGCCTGCGCCGGTGATGCCAAGCGAGCGCGCGGTCTCGGCGTTGGGATCGGTCGAGTCGGTGTTCGTCAGCGCCAAGCCCTCCGGATCGAGCTGTGCCTGACCGTTCGAGGCGCAGGCGCCGGGGATCACGTTCGCTGTGAGCGCTCCCGGCCCGGGCGGGGACGACTTCGGCGACGGCGAAGACCCAGCCACCGGGGGACCCGATGACGGTTCTGCGTCGGTGATGGTCACGTCCGGGACGACTTCGGCGACGGCCGGGTCGGCTTTGAGCCACGCCGCCTCGCCTGCCGACACGACGGCGGCGAAGGAGTCGACCAGCCGGTAGCTCCTGATGTGAGTGGCGCGCACCTCGCGAAGCTCGCTCATGAGCGGGGCCTGGTAGGCGGTGGTTGCCTCCGCGCGCAGCCTCGCCGCGCGAGTGCCGAGGTGCGCCGGCGCGAGCTGGTCCCTCATCATCACGATGACAGGGCGATCCACGTTCTTCGCCAGCTCCGAGGCCAGCGCCGCCGTCAACGGCCGCTGCGGCGCGCCGGGCAGCGCCGAAAGCCGAAAAGCCGCTCCGATTGCGCCCGAGGGAGTCACCACGAGGGCGGGTAAGGCCAAGGCGGCTGCGAACACCGAGATCCTCAGCCTCTTGGCAGGGGGCCGTGGCACTCCGGGTTCGCTGATTCCTCGCATGATCGCCTCCGAGTCCTATGGCAAGCGGAAGTCCTGCGTTCGAGCGCGCTCCCGTCTTTCGATGCTGCTCACCGAAAGTTACAGCAAAAAGGGGGCCCGACCGCGCAGAGCGCGCGGACGAGCACATTCCAGCACCGAGAGTGACCGTCACTTCCAGTAACCTCGTTTGCCAACATGCCTTGAAGCGCAGCCGTCTTGGCGCCAATACGCCCTTTGGCCTGCGTCTCGAGCGCCATCGCGGATGGTGTCCGAAGTCCCAGTCTTTCTGCCGTATCCGCCCGGGCCCTGCCGCCCTGTTTGCGTAATCGCGGGACGGGAGGAGCAGGTCGGGCGAGCAGAGGCTTTCGGCGTCCTGGGCGAGGTCGCGCGAACGGTGGTCACGGCTTTCCCGATCCAGTCAATCCTCGACCGGCCGGCGGAGAGCATCGGCAGGGCGCTTCCCATCTCGGCTGCCGGCGCGACAGTTATCCCGCCCGGCGTGATGCGTCGTGACGGGGCGGCCTCAGACGCCTACGCCGGGTGCTTCGCGGAGCTGCGGACCGAACTAGGCGAAGGTCCGAGCCTTGCCGCGTACCACGGGGACGAGCCCCACGGCGCGTCGGACTTGCGGCCCTCGGCACCACCTTCGACTCACAGGTGCAGCCCGCATTCGGTCTTCTCAGTGCCCGCCCAGCGGCCTTCACGAGGGTGATGACCTTTCGGCACGGGCACGGTTGTCGGGGCGCACCCGATTGAGACGTAGCCGACGTAGTTGAGCGGGTGACGAGGCAGGTCATGGGCAAGGACGTACGCGTCGATGTCGTCATCGTCCCAGGCGGCAACCGGGTTCACCTTCACCATGTTGCGGCTCGGGTCCCAGGCGACAACCGGTGCCTCGGCCCGCTCGGGCGTGTCGACCCGCTTCAGGCCCGTGATCCACCCATCGCGGCCGTGGAGCGCCTTGACAAGCGGCGCCACCTTGCGAAGCTCACAGCAGCGGCTCGAACCGCAGGGGAACTCGTCAAGTGCCACCTCGGGATGCGTGACGACGAGGTTGAGGTTGTAGCGACCGCGAAGGCGCGCCACGTACGCGAGCGTCTCGGGGAAGTGGTACTCGGTGTCCAGGAAGATCACCTCGATGGAAGGGTCGACGCCGACCGCCAGGTCGACAAGCACGGCATCCTGGAACGAGGCCGCCACCGCGACGTTCCCGTGGAACCGCTTGACGGCCCAGTCGATTATCTCCGCCGGGTCCGCCCTGTCGAGGCGAGCCGCGGCCTCGCTGAGCTCCGCCAGCAGTTCCGCGGACGGGTTCCCACTCTCCGACTCGAGCCCCATGCTCTGCAGCGCCTCCCAAATCGCGACGATTCGCGTCGGTCCTCAACTTATCGTCTTGCGCGTTTGCGCTGGCAACTTGCGTGAATGTGACGTTCGGCCCTTACGGCACAAGGAAGAATCGGGTTATGTGAACGCAGGCGAACGAAGGGAGCATAAGAGTGCTGAGCGCGGGTCGGTTCGGCCGAGGTGACCTGCCGGTTGAGGCGGTGACGGCGCGCGGTCGTGAGTTGCTCGACTGCGCTGCCATCAACAAGGACACCGCCTTCACCGACGACGAACGGGCGGCGTTCGGACTTCGCGGCCTTCTGCCCTGGCGAACCATGTCGATCGAGGAGCAGGTCGCCCTCGAGCTCGAGCATCTCCGCCGCAAGGGTGACGAGCTCGAGCAGTACATCGGCCTCGCCGCGCTGCAGAACCGCAACGAGACGCTTTTCTACCGGTTGCTCGTCGAGCACCTCGAAGAGCTCGCCCCGATCATCTACACGCCGACGGTCGGACGTGCCTGTCGCGAGTACAGCCATGTCGTACGGCGCACCCGGGGCGTGTGGATCACCCCGGATGACATCGACCGCATGCCGGAGATGCTCCGCAACACCGGTCAACCGGGCGTCCGGTTGATCGTTGTCACCGACAACGAGCGCATCCTCGGCCTCGGCGACCAGGGAGCGGGCGGCATGGGCATCCCGATCGGCAAGCTCGCGCTCTACGTGGCCGGCGCAGGCATCCACCCACAGCTCACGCTGCCGATCTCACTCGACTGCGGGACCGACAATGAAGAGCTGCTGCACGACCCGCTCTACCAGGGTTATCCAAAGCGCCGCCTGCGAGGCGAAGCGTACGAAGCCTTCATCGAGGCCTTCGTCAGCGCGGTCAAGTTGGTGTTCCCCCATGCCGTGCTGCAGTGGGAGGACTTCAAGCAGCACAACGCCATCCGCCAGCTCGACCACTACCGCCACCGGCTCCCGTGTTTCAACGACGACATCCAGGGAACAGCCTCGGTGGTGTGTGCCGGCATTCTCGCGGCCCTCAAGCACAGGGGCGAGAAGCTCTCGGCCCAGCGCCTCGTGCTCCTCGGGTCAGGGGCTGCCGGTATCGGCATCGCCCGGCTCGTGCAGGCCATCATTCGGGTAGAGGGCGCCACTGAGGACGAGAGCCGTCACGCGGTGACGATGCTCGACTCCAAGGGCCTGCTCTTCGAGGGCCGCGACGGTGTGCAGGACGACAAGCGGCCCTTCGCTTTGACCAGTGACGAGCTCAAGAGCCTCGGCCTCGAACCGAGCGGCAGCTACGCCCTCGAGACGGTCGTCCGCCACGTCGCGCCCACGATCCTGATCGGCACCAGCGGCAAGCCGGGTGTCTTCTCCGAGACCGCAATCCGGGAGATGGCCGCGCGGACACCGAACCCGATAGTGCTGCCCCTTTCCAACCCGACCGCAAACTCCGAGGCCACTCCATCCGACGTTCTCGCCTGGAGCGACGGCAGGGCTGTCGTGGCGACAGGCAGCCCATTCGACCCTGTCGAGCTCAGTGGGCACACTCACGTCATCGGACAGGCGAACAATGTCTTCGTGTTCCCTGGCGTCGGCCTCGGCGCGGTGGCAGGCCGAGCCTGGGAGGTCACGGACCGAATGTTCCTCGTGGCTGCCACCACGCTGGCGGACATGGTCCCGCCGGAACGGCTGGAGGAGGGTGCGATATATCCGCGTCTCACCGACCTGCGGTCCATATCCCGAGCGATCGCCATCGCGGTCGCAAAGGAGGGTCGCGACGGCGGCGTGGCCCCGCAGGCAACAGACGCCGAACTGGAGGCGGCAGTCGACGCGTTCATCTGGGCGCCCGAGTACGAACGCCTCGAGCCGGCTCCGGAGAAGCCAGCGACGATCAACTGAGCCCGGCGGTGCCCAAGGCCGCGGTCGTCGGCACCGGCGTCATCGGGACCATCTACGCCTCGCTCCTGCACGAGCAGGGCTGGAGTGTCGACCACCTCGTCCGGCGATCGGCCACCCACACAAAGCCGAAGTCAGTGGAGGTCGACTTGTGGGACCTGCGCAAGGGTCATGTGCGCCGGGGCCGGCGAAGCTACGACTTCAGCCTCGTCGAAGCGTTTCCTGGCGACGCCGAGATAGTCCTGGTTCCTGTTCGGCTCTATCAGCTGGAGGGTGTGCTCAAAGATCTTGCCGGAATGCCCGAGCACGTCACCGCCGTCATCTTCACGACCAACTGGGCCGGGCTCGAACCGCTCGATGAGGCGCTCCCGAAGGGTAATTACGTTCTCGCCGACGCCATCGCCGGCGGAGCCCTGTCCGGCAACAGGCTGACGTGCACTGTCAAGCCCGCCCTTCCCCTCGGCGCTGTCCATCCCTGCGCTGAGCCGCGGGCCGCGGAGGTGAGGAGGATCTTCTCGGACGCGGGACTGGCGCCAAGACACGAGCACGACATCTTGCATTGGCATTGGCTTCAGTACGCGCTCAACGCCGCGATGTGGCCGGCCCTGGTCGAAGCGGGCACAGCCAGGGCCATTGTGAGCGATCGTCCCGGTCTGCAACGAATGATGGCGACGATCCGTGAGGCGCTCCGGGTCTGTGCGGCCCGGGGCGTTGCGGTCGGCGACTACCCGGAGACGCGAGTCCTCCTGCACGAACCCGCTGGAGTCACGTCGCGAATGCGAACCTGGCTGACTCGCAAGGCCTACGGGCTGTCGGTGGTTCACAGTGAGTACCACCGTCGCTGCCTGCTGCACGCCCTGAAGGACCCGAGAGAGATCGCGACGGCTTACAACGCCGTGCTCACGACCGGGCGAGACCTCGGCTGCGACATGACTGCCTTCGCCAGCTACGAGAACACGATCACCCGGTTCCAGCAGACATCCCCCTGACCATTCGGCGCCGCGCGCGTCCGGCCCGTGGCAGCTCTGGCGCCTCAGTCGACAGACAGCCCGCGGCGTTCGATCTCTTCGCGTACCTTGGGAGGGATCTCCCGACATCCGCACACCTGGGCGTGTTCCACGTGCCATAGGACACGATCGTCCAACGACGCCTTGGTCCCCAGGCGGTGCTGCTCGTGCCAGGACCGGTTGAGCGGTTGCGTTGTCATGGGCGACAGCTCGGCTTCATGTGACTGAAATTACGGGAGGACCGTGAGCTTGTCGACGCTCGTGAACATGTCCCGCCGGGCGAGCAGTCCCACCGCCGGCACGGCAGCCGACGGCTCGCTTCTCTCGTGGCGCACCAAGGGCGACGCCCGAGATGCGACGACCAGGCTGTGCGCTTCTCCTTCGCCACCGCGACTTGGCGGCTCACCTCGTCGATGTCCAACGCCCTCACCTGACCGATGAGGTCTTGCCGCGACGCTGCCGGCAGTGCAGCCGGTCTCGAGTACCGAAGGGCTCGCTCCCGGAAGACCATCCAGGTGGGAATGGACGTGAGCTCCAAAGATCCGGTCCGGTCCCGCTCAGCCGGCGCGGCGACCTTGGCGGACACGACGTCAGAATGCGTGTCGGAGAGGGGTCGAAATCCACTATCCCGTCGCTGCGCCCGTACATCGCGGCCACAGGACAGATGGCAACGCACGGTGGGCGGTCGCAGTGATTGCAGCGCGTCACCTGGAAAGGGCGGCGCGTGTTGGGGAACTGGCCCTTTTCGACACATCGCACCCAGGTTCGGAAAACGCCGAGGGGTACCTGGTTCCCGGCCTTGCACGCCACCGAGCAAGCGTGGCAACCAAAGCACCTGCGGTTGTCGATCACGAAGCCGTAGCGCACGGACGCCTACCTCTTCCCGGGGCGGTCCCTTCCCGTCATCCTGTCAGCTCTTGGCCGAAGGTGCCGCCATCGCCTCTTCCCGGCGGAGCAGGCCAGCAATCCGCGCGACGGCCGCGCTGCCGTCGATGATGCAGTTGCGGATGGGCTTGACTCCTGCCGCGCAGCCCGCGACAAGAATGCCCTCCCTTGTCGAGTCGTGCGGGTACCGGAACCACTCGCGGCTGGCGAAGAACCCGTCCGGTGCCCGCCCGATCTGGAGCACGTCGGTCAGGGTGTCCACATCAAGGCACGGCCGCATGCCGGTCGACAACGAGACCAGGTCGAAGCGGTCCGAAAAGATCTTCTGGATGAGGGTGTTCTCGGCGCGGACGACTAGGTCGCCGTTGGGAAGTTCCTTGCAGCCCGACACGCGGCCGCGGACATAGCGGATCCCTCGCTCCTGGGCCAGCGAGTACATCTCTTCGAAGCCGCGGTCATAGGTGCGCACGTCCATGTAGAAACACGTGACCTCGGCCCCCGGGTTGCGATCGACCACGGTCAAGGCCTGCTTTGTGCTGTAGGAGCAGCAGATGCGGGAGCAGAACCGCGCCCCTATCCGCCGGTTGCGGGAGCCGACACAGAAGACGATCGCCATCCGGTCGACCGTCTTGCCGTCTGAAGGACGCCTGATCTCTCCGCCTGTCGGCCCGCGTGGGTTGAGGATCCACTCCAGCTCCGGACCCGTCACCACGTTCGGATAGCGGCTATACCCGTACTCCTCGAGGTCCGAGGGATCGAACGGCTCGAACCCCGTGGCAATGACGACGGCGCTCACCGACTCGCTCGTCTGGTCGCTCAAGACAGCCCGGAAGTTGGGGAATTCACCCTCGAGGCTGACGAGCGCTGTCTCCATGCGTACATCCACGCACGCGTGAGCCCTCATCTCGCTCTCTATCTGAGATGTGAACTCGAGACCGTCGTTGAAACCGTCGTCGTCGAAGAAAGGGAATGTGCGCGACAACCGACGTACCCGCCCACCGAGCTTGGCGCTCTTTTCGAGGAGGATCGAGGAGTAGCCCAACTCTGCGAGCGCCGTGGCGACGTGCATACCGGTCACTCCGCCACCGAGGACCAAGACGGGGCTGTTCATCTCGCCGCCCTCCCTGGCGCCTTCAAACTCACGACTGTCGCCACGTCCTCATGCAGGTAGGCCGGCCGAGACGACTGGGGGATGCCCATCCGGTCGAGGAGGGGCTCCACAGGGACCGTGTGGCCCTGGATCCCGACGGCGTCATACGGGTCCCAGCCGAGCAGCAGACCTGCCAGCTGCGCGTAGTTGAGGACGGGGATCTGGAAAGCGGCGCCTGTGAGCTCGTTGACAGCCCACTGTTCGCGGTCGAGGACCAGGCCACAACCGGGGCAGTTGGTGATGATCAGGTCGGGCGCGAACGGAGCCATGCTCTCGAACTTCTTGCGGGCGCAGGCCACCGTGAAGCTGCGGTTCGGTCGGATCATGCACTGGCGGAATCCCATGCCGCAGCAGTGCCGCCGTTCCGGATAGTCGACCTCTTCCCCGCCCCACGCACGGATCATCGCGGTCAGGACATCGCAATACTCGGTTCCGCCCACGGACTTGCTGGGAAAGAGCTTGTTGTAGTGACATCCCACGTGGTCCACCACCTTGAGCGGCTGACCCGTGGTCATGTCGACCAGCCGGTATTTCATGAGCCGCGCGAGCTGTGCCCGGTACCGGTAGAAGACGTCGCTGCAATGCACGATGTGCTGGGGGATGACGAGCCGCCTCCCACAAGCGTCGTAGAGGGCCTTGTCCACCTTTTCGGCCAGGCCCGGCTCTTTGTGTATCAGCTCCAGGATCTCGTGATGGATGGCAAACGAGGTGACGCAAGAGGTCGTGATGTTCTCCAGACCTGCCTCGGCGCATACCGACCACAGTCGGGCCACGACGAGCAGCGAGCTTTCCACCGTGAACACGTTGCCGTGGGTGACGATGCCGGAACAGCACGTATTCAGTGATGCGGACCCGGTCCCCCCCATTGCCCAACGTCGGCCGAGAAGGTCGTAGGTGCGAGCGATGAGGGGCTCGACGGACGGAGAGAACGTCCCCATGACACAGCTGCTCGTCAAGTAATAGCTGTCGTCGGGAATCGGCTTGGAGTCGCGGTGGGTGATCACGTTGGCCTTGTGCGCCTGGATCACCGCCGGTCCCAGGCCTTTGCGCGCCATCGTCGTGCCAGAGGAAAGCAAAGCGGTCATCCGTCGGACCTCACTTTGTCGTAGTACTCGTCAAGATCGAGACCGCGCCTCGCGGCGTCCGCCGCGGCATGTTCTTCGATCTTGTCCCAGAGGAAAAGGGCTCCGCCCGCACGGATGCAGTTACGCAGCTCCGCAAGGGTCTCCGGCGTGACCTTGCGGCCGGCAAAGGTGCCGTCCATGTCCGGCTGGCCGCCGACCCGCATGAACTGCTCTTCCAGCTCGGCCTGCCATCGCGCGAAGCGGGGCCCGAAGTCCGGGTGTGCGGCAGGATCGGCGTTGCGGAAGTAGAGGCTGAAGGCCCTGTTCCAAAGGTTGGCAGCCCACAAGTGACGGCCGGCGTACTGCTGCCTGCCCCGCACACTCTCCACGTGGTAGCCCTTCAACTGAGCCAGCGTGCGCAGCGAGCTCACGAGACTCATGATGTCGTTCTCCTCGGGACATCGCGAGTTACAAGAACCGCACTGTGCGCAGTACCAGATGACGTCTGACTTGAGCAACTCGACGAGGCGACCCTCGTCGCCCGAGAGCGCCACTTCCACTACGCAACGCGGGTCATACTCCTCGAAGTGCTCCGCCGCGGGGCACACCGACGTGCACATGCCGCATGACAAGCACGTCGTGAGCGAGTGCCGGGCGACGAGATCATTCTCAAGCCACCACGTACAGGGCTGCTCGGCCGCCTTCTCGTACCAAGCCTCCCATTCGGTTTTGTCCCGCTCTGCCACGAGAGCCCTGACTTCGCGCCTGTCCTTCTCGCGCTCCAGGGCCGAACCCGCCAGTCGTTTCAAGTTCGGGTAGTACGTCCCCTCCCGCCGCGGCTCGACCTCGTCGCGGAGGGTGTAGTACGCCGTGGCGATCTCCTCGTCGGAGTAGGCGGCCAGCTCCGTGTGACCCAACTCGAGGAACCGCTCGGGCGCGGTCGACGGCGCTCCGACCGCCTGCAGGCCGCTTGCGGCGAGGGATCCGCCTGCCGCCGGGCGTGGAGCGGCACGGTTTGTCACCGAGCGGGAGGGAGCGCGCTCGGGAGGCGAAGGCGCTGAGGCGAGGAGAACCTCGTACTGCTTGCCGGCGACGGCCAGGACGCGGTAGACGGAGTGGGCGAGCTTTGTGTAGGGAAGGGTCATGGCCAAGGCCAACACGACCACCAGGTGGACGAAGTACACCGGATAGGCGAAGGCTCTTGCGTCCGCCGCGCGCAACGCCTCGGTGGCCACCCCTGTGACCCCGGCAAGCAGAACGTTCACCAGGAAGACCCAGTCGAACAAAGTGCTGCGATTGCCGCGCGACGCATCCTTGACACGCGATACCAAGAAGTAGCTCGCGCCCCCTATCAACAAGGCGGCGAAGACGTTGCTCAGCACTTTGAGGGGATTGCCCATCGACAACGGGTAAGAACGCCCAGCTGCCAAGAGCAGGGCTACGACCCCGGATATCGCGGCGAGGCCGAGGAACGAAAAAAGGATCGCCCGGTGAGCCCATGGCCTCAATGGGCGCTCTTTACAGGAGGAGAACTTCCTGTGCGCGAGGATCTCAGCCGCCGCGATTCGGACGGAGCGCCCGAGAAGCCGCGGCTTGGTTGCGAAAAGCGAGCCGTCGTACCAGGCGCGCCACGCCCTTGATGCGCCCACGGCTATCGCCACCAGCGGCAGGACCGTGAGAAGCGAGAACACGGGGATCACAGCCGAGTCGGGGAGCATGCCCGCGTAACGGATGGGCCCTGGTCGGGGACTGAACGTGCCCGTGCCGGCGATCATCGCGGCAAGAAAGGCGGCGGTGGCAACGTAGACGAGCCAGAAGGAACGCGGGTTGTTGACGACGCGAGCCACCACGCGTGGATAGGCAAAGCGGTCCGTGGCGAATTGCCTGAGCGCACTCATGATGCTGGCCGGCTTGGCTCCGGACGGGCACTGAGACGAGCACTCTGTGCATCCGTAGCAGTGCCAGATGTCCTGGTCGGCTACGAGACGGTCCTGCAGGCCGAGCCGGACGAAGGTCACTTGGCGGCGAGGGAAGAATCCTTCTTCGCCGGCCAGTTCGCACGTCGCCGTGCAGGCACCACACTGCAGGCACGACTGCAGCGTCGCCACGTCCAGACAGTAGGGCTTGAGGAAAGAGCTGTCGGGGCTGTCGGCAAGATCG
>Ga0181521_10001546_pt1 | contig 28364 bp, 28 predicted proteins | sample PEATcosm2014_Bin_32_FD_119764 | JGI IMG/M metagenome (GOLD analysis project Ga0181521, IMG submission 119764) | Peatland microbial communities from MTU Mesocosm Facility, Houghton, MI, USA - PEATcosm2014_Bin02_60_metaG | ecosystem: Environmental > Terrestrial > Soil > Wetlands > Peat | place...
CCGTCGTGGATCAGGCTTTTGGCGGCCTGGGTAACGGACATATTAATGGGAGCGTTGTTATGCGTGGTGCCGACAATCAGGTTCACGTTCGTGATCATGCCGGCATCGTCGGTGGTGTAGTCGTGAATAAGAGTTCCGCGCGGCGCTTCCGTGCAGCCCACTCCACGCGCGGCCTGCGGCGTTACTTTGACGCGGGTCTCGAGGCTGGTGATATCGGGGTCGTCGAGCAGCCGGATCGCATTTTCGGCGTTGTAGAGCAGTTCGATCAGGCGGGCCCAATGATAGAGCAGCGTCAGCTGCGCCGGCCGGCCGAAGTTCCGTCGGAACTCTTCGAGCTCCGCCTGTGCCAGCGGCGTGTCGATGAAGTCGCATACGTTGATGCGGGCCAGGGTGTTGGCGCGGTAGACCCCCACCGGATTGTCGAGGTCCATGGAAAACGCGCCCCAGTGCTTGGCGTGCGGGAACTTCAGATAGCTCCAGTGCTCGATGTGCTCGCTAATGTAATCGGTATAGCGTTCATACGGGAAATCCTCAAAAGAGCCGTCGGGAGCCATCAGCCGGAGTTTGCCGTCGTACAGGTTTAGGGCGCCGTTGTCTTTCACCGTCCCGATGAATCCCGTGGTGATGACGCCCAGCGATTTGACCACATCCAGGTACTTCGGGAAGATATTCTCCTTGGCGAATGCGATGGAGAACTTGGCCAGTTCGAGGGCTTCGGCGGCCATGACGCGCAGCCCGTCGCGATCTTCCTTCATCAGCGGCTTGCTGAACCCGCCCGGGACCGCGGCTTGCGGGTGGATGGATTTGCCGGCCAGGATTTCCAGCATCCTGGCGCACAAGTGCCGCACGTGCACGACGCGTCTCGCGACATCGGGCGCGGCTTGCAAAACGCCGATCACGTTGCGTACCGAGTAATCGGCGTCGGGCCCCAGCAGGAAATCGGCCCCCGCCAGGAAATAGAAGTGCAGGATGTGCTCTTCCATGAAGGCGACGCTGTTGCACAGCTCGCGCAGTTTGGCGCCGGCGGGCGGCGGCGTCACGCCGAACACGGCGTCGGTAGCCTTGGCTGAGGCCAGGTGGTGGGACCATGGGCAGACGCCGCAAATGCGCGGCGTGATGCGCGGCAGATCTTCCACCGGTTTGCCCATGCAGAACTTCTCGAACCCGCGCAGCTCGATGACGTTCACCCGCGCCCGGTCGACATTGCCGGCGTCGTTCAACTGAATGGTTATTTTGGCGTGGCCCTCAATGCGCGTTACGGGCTGAATCACGATGTTCTTTCCCATGGTTTATCTCCTTGGCAACGGGCGCAGACGGCCCGCTCCGGCAAAACGGTTGAAGGTCGCGGACCGATCCGGAATCTGCTTGGGATCGAGCCCGATGGTGGAAAGCGCGCCCATCATGTCCACCATGGGGTTGGCTTTTTCGGAGAGCGGCCCGAAGCATCCTTCGCACGTCATGTAGGCGCGGATGCAGCGCGGCGTTCCCTGGCTGCCGCCGCAGCCGGCGCGGGTGGCCGGACCAAGGCACAGGAAACCCTGCTCCATCAGGCAGCGCATCTCGCTCAGCGGCCGGCCGGGTGTGAACTCGGGTGCATCCAGACGGCGTTTGAGTACGCCCACGGATTTCTTTTCCCGAATCGTCGGGCACTCGTCGCAGACGCTCTTGGTAGCCAGCGGGAACGGGCGGCCTTCCAGTAGCGCCGTCAGCGCGCCGGCCACCATTTCCGGCGTGGTCGGGCATCCCGGCAGCATCATGTCGATAGGCACGACTTCGCTTACCGCGTAAACGCGATCGGTCAGTTGCGGAACCTCCTCACACGGGAACCCGTCCGCCTCGGTGGAGATGCTCTCGCGGTAGACCTTGGTGAGCAGCTCCTCGGTGGAGTAGGTGTTGGCCAGCGCGGGCACTCCGCCATAGCAGGCGCACGAGCCCAGCGCGATCAGCGTCTTGCACTTGCGGCGCATCTCCTGCGCCAGCAGTTTGTTCTCCTCGTTGCGGATGCCTCCGGAGATCAGACCGACCTCCGCCTCCGGAATCTCCATTTCCGCTTTTTCGCCGGTCTGACCGAACAACTTGTGGTCCATGAGCACCGGCATATGGACGATCTGCACTTTCTCCAGAAGATCCAATAACGGTTCGCCGATATCGAGGATCGTCACCTCGCATCCGCCGCAGATTGCGAACCACTCTTCGGCTAATCGAGCAGCCACGCTGCACCTCCCTTTCGAAACATAACGCCAGCAGTCTTTGCGAAATATGCGTGCGGTGGAGCGGTTTTCATTCTGACGTCTGGCTCCTGACTACTGACTTCTTGCTTAGCTTTAAACTCCTCACGTCCGATACGGGCTGGGCCCGAGTTTCCGGACCTGCTCCACCATTTCGGTAACCACCTCGGCGAAGCGCGGCGCTTCGGCGGCCGATACCCACTCCAGCCGGAAGCGCTCCGGCTCGAGGCCGAAATCCTCCAGCATCAGGCCGATGGCCTCGGCGCGGGAGCGGGCCCTCAGATTTCCCTCCAGGTAGTGGCAGTCGCCGGGATGACAGCCGAGCATCAGCACACCATCGGCGCCCTTGGTAAGCGCTTCGATCACCAGGTTGGGATGGACCATGCCGCTGCACTGCACGCGCAGGATCCGGATGTTGGTGGGATACTGCCGGCGCGAGATGCCCGCCAGGTCGGCGCCGGCGTAGGCGCACCAATAACAGCAGAAAGTCAGGATCAGCGGTTCGAAGCCATTGCCGTTGTTGTCATCCATGACGCACGTCCTTATACGTTCAGGGCGGCGTGAATCTGCGCCGTCAATTGTTCGGGCCGGAAGTGCCACACAAAGATGGCGTTCTTCGGGCAGGTTGCCTGGCAGGTGCCGCAGCCTTTGCACACCGCTTCATTCACTTCCACGCGTTTCTTGGTGACGCCATTCGACTGATACTCCACCAGCCGGATGGCCTTGAACGGGCACGGGTCCACGCAATAGGCGCAGCCATCGCACCGGTCCTGCTCGACGTGGGAAATGGTGGCTTCCAGATCCACGTAGTCCTTGCTGAGAATGGCGCTCGCTCTGGCTGCCGCGGCCTGCGCCTGGATAATGCTCTCGTCTATCGATTTCGCCGCATGAGCCAGGCCGCAGACGTACACGCCGTCGGTGGCGAAATCCACGGGCCGGAGCTTCATATGGGCTTCCAGGAAGAAGTCATCCTGATTCAAGGGGACCTTCAGGAGCTGCGCGATGTCCTTGCTCTCGCGGTCCGCCACAATGCCCGCGGAAAGCACCACCAGGTCCGCTAGAATCGCAATCTCCCGTCCCATGAGCGGCGAGTACACCGAGACTTTCAGGCCTTTGCCATTGCGCGCGACTTCGGGCTTCCGGTCCTCCTCGTAGCGCAGAAAGACGACACCCATCTCGCGAGCCTTGGAATAATAGGCCTCGCGGAAACCATAGGTACGGATGTCGCGGTATAACACATACACGTTGGCATCCGGGTTCTTCTCTTTGATCTTCAAGGCGTTCTTGATCGCCTCGCTGCAGCAGATGCGCGAGCAGTAGGGCCGTTCCTTGTCGCGCGATCCGACGCACTGGATCATCACCGTGGTTCCCGCGACCGTCCCGCCGCCCCGTGCGGCCAATCTCTTCTCGAGATCCAGTTGCGTGATGACCTCCGGACAAACTCCGTACAGGTATTCCCGGGGCTCGAACACGGCGCCGCCGGTGGCCACGATGACCACCCCGTGCTCCACCACGGTCCCGGCGCCGCCGCTCACGATGGTGGACTTGAAGTTGCCGAGCGATCCCTCCACGGAGGTCACAGCGGCTTCGGTAAACAGGTGAATCTTCTCGTCCCGACAGACCCTTTCCCGGAGAGATGCCAGCATGTCCTGCGGCTTGTGGCCGCCGAGCAGGTAGTGGATGCAGCGCAGGTTTCCGCCGAGCTCCTTTTCCCGTTCCACCAGGTAGACGTCGAACCCCTGAGCCGAGAGCTCGGTAGCCGCGACCATTCCCGCCAGCCCGGCGCCGATCACGAGCGCCCCGCGGTTGACGGCCAGGCGCCGTTTCTGCAAAGGCTCGATGAGGCGTGCCTTGGCCGCCGCCATGCGGAGCAGGTCCATGGCCTTCAGGGTGGCCTTTTCCGGCTCGCGCATGTGGACCCAGGAACACTGATCGCGGATGTTGGCCATCTCGAAGAGATAGCCGTTGAGGCCGGCTTCGCGGCAGGTGTTGCGGAACAGCGATTCGTGGGTCCGCGGCGAGCACGACGCCACGATCACGCGGTTGAGACCGTGCTCGCGAATCTGTTGCTTGATGCGTTCCTGCGTGTCGTTTGAGCACGCATACATGTTGTCCTCGGCACACACCACGTTGGGCAGAGTCTTGGCATACCCCGCCACCCCCGCGACATCCACAACGCCCGCGATATTGGTGCCGCAGTGGCAGACAAACACCCCGATCCTGGGGGTTTGTCCGCGGACATCCGTCTCTGGGGGATACTCCTTAGCCGCGATCAGGGAACCTTTGGCCTCCCGTAGCAGGGAGAGCGCCTTGGCCGCCGCGGCCGAGGCATGCATGACGGTCTCGGGGATGTCCTTGGGTTCGGCGAACGGCCCCGCGACATAGATTCCCTCGCGGGACGATTCCGCCGGCGTGAAGGGCGAGGTCCGGCAGAAACCAAACTCATTCAGCTCGATCCCCAGTCCCTGCGCCAGGCGGCCGGCGCTCTCGGGCGGCAGCATGGCGGTGGCTAAGACCACCAGGTCGTATTCCCGTGACGTCTTCCGGTCTCCCTCCGTGACGTATTGGATGATGAGATTTCCGGTCTCGGGGACCTCCTGGATGGAGGGCGGGCGGCACCGGATGTAATTCACCCCTTTCGTCCGGGCCCGCTCGTAATACGCCTCGAAGCCTTTGCCGAAGGCCCGCAGGTCCATGAAGAATATGTCGCATTCGAGGTCTTCGCCAACATGTTCCTTGGCGATGAGGGCCTCTTTGGTGGCATACATGCAGCAGACCGAGGAGCAATAATCCCGCTCGCGCTCCCGCGATCCGACGCACTGAATGAAGGCGATCCGCTTGGGCGTTTTCCGGTCGGAGGGACGCACGACTTTGCCTTGAAATGGCCCCGAAGCCGACAGTATCCTTTCGAATTCCGGCGCCGTGATCACATTCCCGAAACGGCCGTATCCCAATTGCGGTTTGCCCCGCGGATCGAAAATCTTATAGCCGGGCGATACGATTACCGCGCCGACACGTAATTCTACATTACGGCCGTTTTGTCCGAAATTGATGGCTCCGGCGCCGCAACGCCGTTCGCATTCGTGACATTCGATGCATCCTTCGATCCGGCCGGCCAGGCAGCGCCGGGCCTCGCGCATGGCTTGCTCGCGATCGAACCCCAGCGCCACTTCGCGGAAGTTGCCGATCCTCTCTGCCACCGGCAGTTCCTGTTCCAGCGCGCGTTTTTCGCGCGGGAATCGCCGCCGGAAGGCCGCGACCTCATCATCGGACAGCTTTTCCGGTTCTTTCTGGTCTGCCGGAGCCTCAATCGGCTTGCCGCTCAGATATTGGCCGATGGAACGCGCGGCTTTCTTGCCGGCGGCGATCGCATCGATGACGTAAGCGGCTCCCGTGACCACGTCGCCGCCCGCGAATACGCCCGCGACGCAGGTCGCCCCGTTTCTGGGATCGATGGCCAACGTGCCATTGGGATTCACAGAAGCGCCCAGCGCTTTCAGAAAATCGATTTGCGCCAGTTGTCCGATGGCGAGAATGGCCGTGTCCACTACCGTTGTCGTTTCCGAACCGGGCACGGGAACCGGCCGCCGCCGGCCGCTCGCATCCGGCTCGCCGAGAGTCATGGCGATCGACTGCATCGCGGAGAGCCGCCCGTGGACGGAAAGGAATCGCGTGGGCAAGGTCAGCCACGCAATCTTGATTCCTTCCCGCTCCATCGCTTCGACCTCTTCCTTCGCGGCCGGCATTTCGGCGCGCGAGCGGCGGTAGACCATCGTCACTTCCTCGGCGCCCAGGCGCTTCGCCGTCCGCGCGCAATCGATAGCGGTATTTCCTCCGCCTACAACGGCGACCTTTTTCCCGATCGGAACCTTCTCGCCGATGTTGAGCGATCGCAGGAAGCGGATTCCATCCACCACGCCGGGGAGGTCGGACCCCTCCACCTGAAGGTTCATGACAGCCTGGGCTCCCGCGGCGATGAAAGTAGCGGCATAGTCCTGGCATATGGCGGCAATGGAGATGTCTTTGCCCACCTGGACGCCCGTGCGGATTTCGACACCCAGCTTGGCGATATATGCGATCTCCTGGCGCAGCGTCTCCCGGGGCAGCCGGTATTCGGGAATGCCGTAGCGCAGCATGCCTCCGGCTTCGGGGTGGCCTTCGAAGACGGTAACCTGATGCCCTTGCAAGGCCAGGTCGTTAGCCGCGGCGAGTCCTGCCGGTCCGGCGCCGACAATGGCTACTTTCCTGCCGGTTTTGGCGATTGCCGGGACGGCGAGTTCGTCGAGATTTACCTGGTCGGCAACGAACCTCTTGAGCTGGCGGATAGCCACCGGGTCGTCCATTTGTCCCCGGTTGCACGCCGTCTCGCAAGGCGCGTAACAGACCCGGCCGCATACCGAAGGGAAGGGATTGACATCCCGGTTCATCTGGTACGCTTCCCGGAATTTACCATCGGCGATCAGTTTGAGGTAACCCGGCACGTTGGTGTGCACCGGGCAGCGGTCCATGCACGCGGCTTTGCAAGGCCGCTCCTCGCGCTTGTCGATGACCGCCTTGTTAGGCACCGCCTGGGGAAAGAGCGTGTAGATAGCCTTGCGCTGCGACAAAGACAGGTCGAAGTCGTTCTTCAGGACCACCGGGCAACCGGCGACGCACAATCCGCATCCGTTGCACTTGTTTTCGTCCACGTAGCGCGGTTTCTGCTTCAGGCTTACGGTGAAATTCCCGGCCTCGCCCGCGATGCGATCGACTTCCGCCAGGGTGATGATTTCGATATCCTTGTGCCGTCCGATGTCGACCAGTCGCGGCGCCATGGTGCACATGGCGCAATCGTTGGTGGGGAAGGTCTTGTCGAGCTGCGCCATAACGCCGCCGATCGACGGTTTGGCCTCCACGAGATATACCTTGATTCCCGCCTCCGCCAGGTCGAGCGCGGCCTGCATGCCGCCGATTCCGCCGCCCACCACCAGGGCGGCGCCCACTTTGCCATTGGTGCTCGCGGAAGTCATACCGCCACAGCCTCCTCAACCTCTTGTTGCCGCGCCGCCCTGGTCCGGACCGCCGCAAAATAAAGGGCCAAAGGGCGATACATCATGTGCGACCAGTGCCCGAAGGGCACTTCCACAACCAGCATGGGAACCGCGATCATGAGGTGCGCTGCGTACAGGTAATGGGCGGTAAGAGCGTATCCCGCATACCGGCAAACGTGCACCGCGATGCCGCTGATCGCGGTCAGCACCAGGAGCACCGGTAAGGTCAAATCGCTCCGCCGACTGGACCAGTGCTGCGGCGCGCGCTCGCGATACCAAGCTATGAGTATCTCCCCGGCGCCCAGGATCAGGCAAACTGCTCCCATGTATCCGAGCCATCTCTGGGGATGATAGAGGGGGTAAACCTTGTCCGTTTGAAACCATTGCAGAAAGAGAAATTTGATGGTCACCATCAGGACACAGCCAAAGGCCATCAGCCAGTGCAGGGTCCACTTTTTCCTGCGGTCGAGCGCGGCGCACTTCAGAATCTGAAGGTGCGCCACGGTGTTCAAGAGAAGCGTCTTTGCCTCGGCCGCGTAACAGTTGAACGGGATGGTCCGGTTGGCGCCGCGCCGCATCGTCAGGGTGAACATCCGAAGCACGTTCGACGCGACGAAAAATGCCGGAAGCAGGAATATGGCCCACGTAAAGTACCGGATGATGGGAAACATGTGCTCCAGTCCCATCGCTGTGGAGCGGAAAGTCGCCACGTCCAGCTTCACGATCGCCAGGTGATACCAGACGATCAGCGCCAGGACGACCAGCGCTACCGCCGTAAGCGCCGCCAATTCGACCGCCGGGGAGCGGTAGATCCTCGACGAGAGGCCAGTCCAGTCATATTGCGCGGTGAGATAGCGCCGTAGCGTCATCATGGACTGCCGTGGCTCCGCCTCGCGCGGACAGGTGGTGGAACAGTCGCCGCAATCGTGGCAAAGCCACGGATCGAGGCTCTGGTGCACAGAGTCTCGCAATCCCAACATCACGGATTGCATTGGTCTGCGGGGGAAGGAAGCGGAATCCGCGCTGAGGTCGCAGACGATGGTGCAACTCCCACAAGCGAAGCATCCGTGCGCATTGAACACGCCGTATTGCTTCACTTCGCTCGCCAGCGAGGGAACGCAGGTCTCGATCATCGCGGCCTCCCGGAGTTCGGCTGGGGAAAACCGTCCGTGCGGCGGACGCCAGGAGAACGGGCACCCCGGAAGTTATCCCGAGGGCATAGGAGAAAAGAACTGCCTGAAGCGACGGCTGGAAGCATAAGCCCTTCGCTCCTCTCCGCTCTGACAAGCCCCGCGGTGCGAGCCCATCGCAGGTTACCGAGTAACATAGTTACCCCGGTTCAACAGTTAGCTGATTAAATGTTCCATGAATATCCGAACGTGTCAAGGAGTTTTTCTACACTTTTTTCCACAGTTTGACGACAATTTCGATAATTGGACTCTTAACACCCATTTTGCCGAATCTTTGGCCTTGTCGTCGAGTTCTGACGTGCGGACCGGTCATTCATTGTTGGAAAACACCGCAGTTTGTCGTCTTCGTGCCGTGCGGCCGCGGCGGCAGCCGCGCGGTGCTTGGCCGACCGTAAATGCGAGGGGCTTTCAAAATTCGTTCTTCCGCACGGAAAAGCACCGCTCCCTCGCGGTCGCGGCTCAGTAGGCAGCCTCGTTCAGAGCCGCGACCGTCAGGGAGCGTTTGCGGAGGGTACGGCAGCGTATTTCTGAAATGGCCGGCTTAGCCGAGTCTCCGGTAAGATTCCAGGGTCCACTCGTCCGTCGCGTTGTGGTGCCGCAGAATATACAGGTTGCCATCGTCCGCGCGGACCTTGAAGAACGTCGCGTCCGGACCGTACCACTGGTCCTGAACCTCCTCCACGCCGTATTCGCGGCCGCCGAGCTCGAACCGCACCGGCCGCTCGTCCGCCTTGCGGCCGGAATAACACTGTACGCGGAGAATCATGTGCTCTATTCTCCCCTGCGGCTGGCTACACTGGAACTGAGTCGCACCATGGCTTTCCTTCCGGCTCGCGCTTACTTTCGCTTCTATGCCGAATTGAACGATCACCTGCCGGCCGGCCAGCGGTATGCGACCGTGGAACGGGAGTTCTTCGTGCCCGCGTCCGTGAAGGACATGATCGAAGGAATCGGCGTTCCGCACAGCGAAGTGGAATTGGTGCTGGTGAACGGAGAGTCCTCGGAATTCTGCCGCCTGGTTCGCAATGGCGATCGCGTGGCGGTGTACCCGATGTTCGAATCGTTCGACATCACGCCGATATTGCGTGTCCGCCCGCGTGCGCTGCGCGATCCCAAATTCGTGCTCGACGTCCAGCTGGGCAGGCTGGCAGCATACTTGCGCATGCTGGGGTTCGACGCCGTGTACGCCAATCACGCCGGCGACCATGAGCTGGTGCGAATCTCCGCCGGCGAGAACCGCATCCTGCTGACGCGAGATCGCGGCGTGCTGAAGCGCTTGGGCGTGACGCATGGCTACTGGCTGCGCGAGACCGACAGCCGCCGCCAGGCCGCGGAGATCGTGCGGCGCTTCAATTTGGCCAGGTCTCTTCAGCCGCTGACCCGTTGCATGGCCTGCAACGAACCGCTGCGCCCGGCTTCCAAGGCCGAGGTTTCCGGACGGGTGCCACCAGGAATTCTGGAATGGTGCGACGACTTCCGCCGTTGTGTCCGTTGCGAACGGGTGTACTGGCACGGCTCGCACTGCCGCCGCATGCAACGCAGGATCGACCAATTAGCCGATGCTCAGCGCCTTACCTGCCCAAGCGGTGCCGAAGAGCTTTGACGACCGCTTCCGACTGCGAGTGCGCCTGCAGCTTGCCATAGATATTCTGCACGTGGAGATTGATGACGCCGATGCTTACGCCTAACTCGCTGGCGGCGCTCTGGTAAGTGTGGCCTTCCACCAGCAACTGCAGGACGCGCAGTTCGGGCGGCGTCAGATCGCAATCGGCGTGCGCCGGAGGGCGAATTTCGCGGAACAGCGCGAGAACGCGGCGGGCAATTTCGGGAGACATCGGAGCGCCGCCCGCAAGCGCTCCGTCGAGACTTTCCAGAAGCTCCGCGGGCGGTGTCTTCTTCGACAGGTAACCGGAGGCTCCCGCGCGAATGGCATGGAAAATTCGCTCGTCGTCCTCGTAAACCGTCAGCATCAGCAGAACGACGGACGGATATCGTTTGCGCAGCAGGCCGAGCCCATCGATGCCGGATATGCCGGGCAGGCCGATATCCACCAGGACCACTTCGGGAATTTCAATCCACGTTGCGCGAAGCGCCTCTTCCAGGGAACGAAATGACATGGCGCACCGGAAGCCCGGGGAGCCATCGATCAGCATCGCCAATCCTTGGCGGATGCGGCGGTCGTTCTCAATGATCGCGACGCGAATCGGGCCGGGTTGGTTGGGGTCGCGGGTCGCCAAGCCCATAGGCTACACGACGCGGGCAGCCGTTTTCCCCCTCAATTCTCTTAGTGCGCAAGCAGGGCGGAAGCGAGCCAGGTTCACGTGTTATCCGACGCGCGCAGAGCCTCCACCGGATCGATCTGCGTGGCTCTCCGCGCGGGCAGGTAACTGGCAAGAGCCGCCGCCGGAATCGGCACCGCCGATGCCGCCGCGTAGGTCAGCGGATCGGAGTGGCTCACTTCAAAGAGCAGCGATTTCATGAGCCGTGTCGGCGCCAACGCCGTCGCCGGCGTCGCACGAACAACCCGACCACCTCCCCGACCGCCGCGCCCAGCGCCAGCCGGATTCCAATTTCCCGATTTCGCTGCGCCACCGAGTGGGCGACCACGCCATAGACTCCCATCAATGGGATCTTCAGAAATTAGACGCTGCTTGCACCTAACAGTTGAAGGCGCTTAACGCGAAGAACGGGTTTTTGACGTGAGACGCGATCGAACCCGCGGCGCCCAGCTTGGGAACTTAAACGCCGTTTGAAAATACAAGCCTTATGTGTCCAGGGCATTGATTCTTGGCCACGCAACTCACTGATTCCTGGCGCCCGCCTTTCGCCGCGGTCCTTAATGGAGTAAATGGAGTAACGGTTTCAGGGCAGCAGTTCAAGAGCCCGTGCGAGCCGTGGGCCGACGCGGATTGCGCCAAAATCGCGCCGATCGGTGGTCAGAACCCGGTAGACGCGCCGGCGCTCCGCCACAGCCGCCACCGTCCCATCGACCAGTCCCAAGCCGAGGCTTTCGAACTTGGCATCCAGTTCCAATGCCCTGGCGATGTCGGTTGGAAGCGGGACTTCGTATTCGTAGCGCGTCGCCGGATCGAAGATCTCGGCCACCAGTTTGCGCATCGCCTTCCGCTCATCGCGAAGGAAGCAGTCCACTTCCGCGAGAACGAGCCCGGGGACAATCACCGCGGCCGCCGACGTGAGGACCTTTTCGTATTCCGGAAAGCTCGGCTGGCCACTGTGGGTCCGGGCGAGCGCCCGCAGGAGTCCGCCGGTGTCGGCGATGATGGGAGGGATCAAATCTCGATATCCCGGAAAAGGTCGGATTCATCACCCAGCTTGCTGTTCGTGGACTCAAATAGAAGCGTGGACGGAGGCCGCCGCCCCGAATAGTAGCGTGATGCAACTACCCGAAGGCCTTTCCTTATCAGGTCGGACGCAGACAGCCCTTCTGCGCGAGCCCGCTTTAACGCCCGAACATCCTCCTCGTCGAGCCGGACAGGGGTGGAAACAAACCGCGCCATACATTCACCATACAAAGAACCCGGCCGTGCCGTGCAGCGCCGGTGGCGTTTTTAACCGATGATGTGCCGCCAGTTCGCCCGATTTCTAACTCGGCGGCTACGCTGGATCGTTACAGGCATCGTCGCAGTCAAAGCCGGCCCTCAACGATCGGTATTCGAGCTCTCCCGGGCGCCTCGTCAGGCAGGGAGCGTGAAGTGGAAAGTCGATCCTTGTCCCGGTTCGGATTCGACCCAGATGCGCCCGTTGTGACGTTCCACGATTCGTTGGCAGATGGCCAGTCCAAGCCCGGTACCCGGGTACTGATCTCCCGAATGCAGAGGTTTGAACAACCCAAAGATCTTCTCCTTAAACTGCGGCTCAATGCCGATGCCATTGTCGCGCAGAGAAAAAATCCACATCCCTTTCTCTCTCCGGGCTGTCACCTGCACAACCGGCGCCACACCGGGACGGTGGTACTTGAGCGCGTTGCCAACCAAATTTTGAAATAACTGCTGCAATTGCGTTGCGTTGACGGATACCGAAGGTAGCGAGTCGTACTGAATAGTGGCGCCGGTTTCGGAAATGGCGCCGGCAAGATTGGCCAGGGCCGCCTCAAACGCCGCTTTTGAATCGATCGGCGCCAACACCTTCTCCACCTTCGTCGCCCGGGTGTATTCCAGAAGGTCTCGCACCAACATCTCCAGGCGGCCCGCGCCCTCTCGCACATTCCGAAGAAACTCGAGTTCCTCTCCGGCCAGCTTTTGGTTACCGCGCTTAAACAACAGTTCACTGAAAATCCTGACGCTTCTAAGCGGCTCCTGGAGGTCGTGGCTGGCCGAATATGCGAACTGCTCCAGGTCGTGGTTCGCGCGCTGTAACTCCAGTTGCAGGAGCTTGCTTTCGTGAATATCCGTCGACGTTCCGAACCATCGTCGAATTCGGCCTTGCTCGTCTCGCACCGGAATGCTCCGCATCATAAACCAGCGGAACTCGCCGCCCTTGCTCCGGAGGCGTGCCTCCAGCTCGAAAGGCGTTCCGCTTTCCACCGACTTTTGCCAGTGTCCCGGAACATCGTCTTCCGGGTGCAGACGGGATTGGACCTGTTCAAGGTCTCTCATATCCTGGAAGTCCAGACCGGAATACTCTACCCAACGGCGATTGACGAATTCGAGATCACCCTGCGGACCGCTGAGCCAAACAATCTGCGGTCCGACTTCCGCGAGCTGACGAAAACGCTCCTCGCTTTCCCGAAGCGCCTCTTCGGCGATCTTCAGATTGGTAATGTCCGATGCGGCGCCGAACCATTCGATTATTTCCCCGGCGTCATTCAGAATCGGTACCGCCCGCGAAATGGTCCAGCCGAGAGTTCCGTCGGTCCGGATCACTCGATGCTCTAGCGCAAAGACGGACTTGTTTCGAATGGCTTCCTGAATGGTTCGGGTCACTCGGGGCTGGTCGCCTGGATGAACGTATTTGCCCGCCAGGCCCTACTGGGCTCAAGCGTAACGGCGATGAAGTCCCGGCCAACAAGACGGCGCATTTCGGTCCAGTCGCCGCTCATCTGGTAGACGACATCAGAACTTGCAGTCACGAGAGCGCGGAAACGCTCTTCGCTCTCCCGCAGTTGCGCATCAGCTTGCTTCCGGTCAGTAATATCCCGCGCGATCTTCGATGCACCGATGATGAGGCCCCGATCATCTTTCACCGGTGAAATTGTCAGGGAAATATCAAGGAGCGTTCCGTCCTTACGGCGGCGAACAGTCTCGAAATGGTCGACGCGCTCGCCTCGCGCCAGCCGCGCAAGTATGTTGGGTTCCTCATCTTGCCGGTCTTCTGGAATCAACAGTTCGGCGACTGTCTTTCCAACGGCTTCTTGCGCCGTATAGCCGAAAACACGCTCTGCGCTTTTGTTCCAGCTCATAATAACGCCATCCAGACGCTTGCTGATAATGGCATCGTCGGAAGAATCGACGATTGCACTCAGCAATAACGACGTTCGGGCGGCCTCGATGCGGTCCGTGATGTCGAGGGAGATCCCGATGAACCGCTGAGACTCTTTGTGCGGGTTGGTGATATAACGTCCGAATTCCGCGATCCATCGAACCTCGCCGTTATCGGCTCGTAAGATTCGGTGTTCAGAGACATACCTCTCGCCCGTCATCCGCGACCTCTGAAGCGCCTCATCAACCTTCTCGCGATCCTCGGGATGAACGAGCGACTGCCACATCTCCAGGCTCGCGCGGTGATCCGGATCGGCTTTATAGCCCAGAATTTCGAAATGCCGGCGAGACCACCTGGCGATTCCTGTATGCACATCGATATCCCAGGTCCCAATCCCGGCAGCCTCGATCGCCAGTGTCAAACGCTCCTCGCCTGCTCGCAGAATCTCGGCGTTCAGGAAGCTTTCAATGAGGTCGGCGGTCTTACGTTACCTTTTGGTACTCCGTTCGCGGTTGCTCTTACGGCGTGGAACTGAGAGAATGCCGCGGCGGACCAGCCTCGCCAAACCTGATCCTCCTTCGAGATCCTGGTCGTCACGTATCAGAGATCGGACGTATTCGCTTGGAGTGCTAAAGCGCCCTTCGCTGACCTTCGTGTCTATGAACTCCTTCATCGTGCGCGGCAGAGAGATTGTCAGGGTAGTCTTGTCCATACCGATCTGCACCAAATTAACACTCTTTCTTAATAGGCAAGACCGCTGATCCATACATTCGTGCCGGGTGAGGGGCCGACAACGTGAGCCAGCGCACACACTCGACGCCGCAAGGGCTAGTCTGACCTTCGTTCGTCACTCAGTACTTAGGGGCGCGATTGACGTCGTCCGGCGTTTGGAGGCATTCGGAAATGGGCCACCTTGCCGTCACCCATCATGAGCATCAGAACCGGCTCGAAACCAAACTGAAGCGCGAACCGGGTGACCGGATCCTGGCAGGTCATCGGTAGTGTGCACCGCTGATCGCGCCTGGTGCGCTACGGCAGCACCGTAAAATCCGTCCACTGGGCGATCGCTGGGCCTTTGCTGTCGCTTCGCTTCGCCGCCATCACTTGCAGATCGTAGTCTCCGGGCGACATAGCATCCGCTAGCTTCAGCGCGCCGAATACGGCCTTCCCACCCCGTACGTCGATCAGTCGGGCCGGCGCCGAGTACACTTCCTTGCCGTCGCGCACAATGCGCACCCGCGCGTCCAGCACCAACTCCAGCCCGTTCTTGCTGCCGTTCTCGACCACGCACAGAAACTCCAGCGAACTCCCCCGCTTGAACTGCCGCAGTGCCGCTGCGATGTCCGGTTGGCCGGATTTGTCCGCTGAATTTGCGCCATGCCCCAGGACCACGCTGGTGAGCGCGAATCCCGTCTTCTTCAAGTCCGGGATCTCGAGGAACTGCGTGGCCGAGCCGATCCTGGCCGTCGCCTGGTCCTCGACGGCCACGCGAATCTGGTACGCCCCGCGCTCCGGCACCGGCACGTCCAGCACGTACAATGCGCCATCCCGCCGGGCAGTCTTCATTTGTCCCGGCGCTATCCGCAGATCGCAGGGACGGCTCATCTCCGCCAGCGGCCGGCCGCTCGCGCTGTTGGCCGCCGCCAGCAGCAGGATTCGTGCCTCGTCGCTGCCATCGGCGTCGTGCTTCCAGGTCAGGTCGGCCACGTCGATTCGCATCAGATTACGGACCACCGGACCATGCTTGGGAACCTCCGCGTACAGCGCCGTCAGCCGCACACCCACGCCCGAGTTCTGGAACGGCGACAACATGGCTGCGTGCAATCGTTCGATCGGCGTGCTGTGCTTCGGAAGCGTTTCCTCGTCGGTTTCGCCGAAGAACCCCGAACGCGAGCGCACGTGCAACCCCGCCCGTTTCACCGTCACCTGGATGCGGTGGAAATCCCGTCCGCCGCTGCTGCCTTCGAGCGTGCTTTCCGGCGGATGATAACCGAGCAGGTAGTAACCCGCCTGGTCTTCCAACACCCGGTCGAGTCCCCAATTCAGATCGTTGCCGTTTTCGTAGGCAAGCCCGCCGGTTCTGGCCGCGACATAGGCGAGGTTTTGCTGCTGGATGTTTTCGCCCTTGTGCTTCTTGCTGTCGACGTGGGTATTGGCTAGCTCCGCGTTAATGTTCTCGGCGGTTGGAGCTAGTTTCTTGGCGGCGAGACCCAGGTCGCCCGGGGCCTGCGCATCGGGTTGTCCCGTCCACAGCGCGGTGGTTTGCATGGTGTAGATTACGGTCGCCGAACGGTTGGCGTGGTCCAACAGGCGTTGAAACGCGAGCGCGGCGCCGGGGTCGTCGGCATTGGCCCATACCGTGGCAAATCCGTCGGATAACAGCACGATGGATTTGCGCCCGGGGACTTCGCGGAGCGCACCGACGATATAGTCGAGCGTCATGATCGCCGCAATGGTGGAGAAGCCGCTGCCTTCCGCGCCGGACGGTACGGGATTCCAGCGCAAGCCATCGATGATCGACAGCAGCACCCGCTTGTCCACGGTGAACTGCTGTAAGACGCCCGATCCGCCGCCGGTCCGACAAACCGCGACCAGGTCGCCCGGCTGCATCTGGTTAATGACAAACTTTCGCAGCGACCAACGCACGAATGCCATGCTGTTAAAGGACAGGCCAAGATCGTCCACCATCAGCACGATAGTGCGCCGCACGTCTTCCGGGCGGATCTGCGCCAGCGGCGCGGGCGGCAGAGCCGACGCGGTTTTGGAGGAAGGCTTGGGCCCTGCGGCCTTTACTTCCGGCGCCGCTTTGCGCTCCGGAGTCACCTGGACATACGAAAAGTGTGTCAGCGTCTGCGGCTTGCCGTCTTCAAAGACCTGGAAATCTTCCGGCGTGAGATCGGTGATGTGGTGCCCCTTCGAATCGGTCACCACGGCGTCCACCTGCACCAGCGCCGAGGTGACGGCAAAAATGGGTTCTGGCCGCTGGAAGACCGGCGTCGGCGCAGCAGGCTGCTGCCCGGAGGCGAGCAGTGCGCCAATGAAGATGCCGGCTGCCGCCTTCATAGTCTTCATCTGCCACTCTAACAGACGGCTCCACTCCGCGGCAGACTTTACTGGCTCGTGCCCATGAGTTGCTCGCGCAGACAGCCTTGTCGGCGAGCTTGATTCACCTTACGGTCCCTAAATCCGCACGTCTCCGACGGGAGAAACCGAAAAACGTTATCCTTCACCGCGACGATCTGACAAGCAGCGAGATCACGGTCCAAGAAGGGCTTCCGCTGCCAACGATCGGCAAGACCGTAACGGACCTTTTGGCGTCTGGCGGCCGGGGCACCGCCGTGACGGACCCCCAGGCGATGCAGGACACGCTGAAGGCGTCCTACGCCAACCTGCAGATTTCATCATATATCGCCGCCTGGTTCGCTATCGCCAGACTTCCGCCGAATTGAATCAAATTGAATCCTTATCTCGATACGTGGGACCCTAGCTTTAAGAATTGGGGAGAAGCGGCCGTGGAACTGCCGCGGGCGTGGCCTACTGCCCCGCCGGTTCATTACTTCGCACTAACAAAGTTCGATGACGATTCCGGCGGAGATGTCATCTATCCCGTCGGCAAGCCGTTTCACGGCAGGGTTTACGTCTTGATCGATGCGAGCAACAGCTCAGCGACGTTCCAGTTCGCGCAGATCGTACAGCAAAACAAACTGGGAGCGCTGGTTGGCCGGCCGTCGGGTGGAAATCAACGCGGCATCAACGGGGGAGCGTTCTTCTTTCTCCGCTTGCCCAAGTCTCAGATCGAAATGGATCTTCCGCTGGTCGGTACGTTCTCCACCTCGCCTCAATCCGATGCAGGCCTTACGCCAGCCTTGCAGGACATCATTGAAGGAAAGGATACGGAGATGGCGAAAGTCGCTGCTCTTCAAGGGAAGTGAAGCTTCAATTTCGCACCAAGCTGATCTCGGAGTCCAGCCCCATCCAGCGGCTCCCAGTATGTAGCCTACTAATTGGACACGCGACACCATTTTGGGGCTTCATCTTTTTCTGATGCTTTCTAGCGCCGCCAGGGCGCGCTCGCGAGCCTCGCCGTGGTCGACGACTGGAAGGGGATGCTGCGACTCTGGAACCCAGCGCCGGATATAGCAGCCGTCGGGATCGAACTTTTCTGTCTGAATGGCCGGGTTGAAGATGCGAAAGTACGGTGCCGCATCAGCGCCGCAGCCCGCCACCCATTGCCAGCCGAGCGTGTTGTTTGCCAGATCGGCGTCTACCAGAGTATCCCAGAACCAGGCTGCGCCTGCCTGCCAATCGATCAGCAAGTGCTTTACCAGGAAAGACGCGGCGACCATCCGCACTCGGTTGTGCATCCAGCCGGTGCGCCACAATTCGCGCATACCAGCGTCCACCAGCGGGTAGCCGGTGTTGCCACCTTTCCAGGCCTTGAAGTGTTCCGGGTGCATCCGCCAAGGGAAAACCGAGAATTCCTGCCGAAGTGTCTGATGCGGCGATCGCGGATAGTGATACAGCAAATGGTACGCAAATTCGCGCCATCCAAGTTGCCTGAGGTATGCCTCGCAAGCTGCGTGGTGACCGTTCGCCACGCCGAGGATCGCGCGTTGAATCTCGCCGGGGCTAATCTCACCGAAGTGCAAGTGTGGAGACAGCCGCGATGTGCCCACCAGGCCCGGCTTGTCGCGATTCACCGGATACTCGGCCAGGGCTTCCCGCAAGAAGCGCTGCAGTTGGCTCCTCGCCCCCGATTCGCCAGGCTGCCAAACTCGGCGGAAGTCACATGCCCAATCGACTGCCGGCTCTAACGAGAGTTCCGAGAGGGCCAACGAGTGCGGCCACTTTTCAGGCGAGGGCACACGCTGGGGTGCTTCCTCGCAGGCGGGTGCCAAGGGCTTGCGCCGGCAGGCTTGCCAGAACGGCGTGAAGACCCGGAAAGGCTGTTCGCTGCGGTTGCGAATGCTCCACGGTTCGAACAGCAGGCTGCCATTGAAGCTCTCGGCTATCATGCCCCTCTCGCGCAGCTTCGACTTCACTTCGCGGTCGCGGGCGACGGTTGCGGGCTCATAACGGCGATTCCACAGAACGGCCGCTGCGCCCGATTCCGCCGCCAGCCGGCTCAACGCGGCTGCCGTCGGTCCGCGGCGAATAATCAGCCGCGAGCCGCGCTTCTCCAGTTCAGCGTTGAGGCTGGCCAGCGAGCGGTGCAACCACCAGCGCGAGGCCGCGCCCGCAGGCCAGTCCCCTTCTTCCTCAGGCGCCCAGATGAACACCGGAATCACCGGCGAACGACGTTCCAAGGCCGCGGACAGCGCTGGGTTGTCCGCGAGGCGCAGATCCTGCCGAAACCAGAGTAAAGTAGGCACAGCGCCCACGCCGGTCACTTGGGATCCTCGACTGCGGCGGCGGCAAACAGTTCGCCAATGCGCTCCAGCCGGTAGTCAAAGATCTGCTCCACATCACGACGAACCTTGAGGGCATGGACCGCACGACCGAGCAGGCCGAACGGAAGACGGTATCTGACGATATCGGTCATTCGCGTTCCACCCCTGAACGCTTCGAATCGATGGGTGTGATGCCAGAGCTGATATGGACCGCTCAACTGCACGTCGACGAAGCGATACGGCGGCTCCCACCGCCGGATCTCGGTGGCCCAACTCAGCGGAAGGCCGTGCACGCTCAGCCGATACAGCAGTTTGGTGCCGGCGGCGATACGGGTAGGGCCGGGGGTTAAAATTCGAAAGCCCAGCCAGGGCGGCGTGATTCTCTCCAGATTGCGGGCGTCGGAAAAGAAAGCGAACACTTCTTCCAGCGGCCGAGGAATCCACTGCTCCCGCCGTAGGGTGTGAAATCGGCTCACTGGACGGCTCCCCGGCCCAGCTCCAGTTCGACACGATCTTCGCCCCACGGTTCTTGGACCAGAGTTCTCGGATTGTGGTTCTTGGTCAGCAGCAACTGGAAGTCGCCGACGTGGCGCTCGAGAAAGGCGCCCTCACAGTAGGCCAGGTAATAGTCCCACATGCGAATGAAGCGGTCGTCGAACCCTAACTCGCGGACCTGGTTGACGGCATCCTGAAACCGCTTGCGCCACGCTGCGAGCGTTCGCGCATAGTGCGTGCCGATGTCCTCCGCATGGTAGAGCCCGAGAGAAGTCGCACGAGAGAGAGAACGCAGGATTTCGCTCATCGAGGCCAGTTCCGATCCTGGGAAGATGTACTTCTGGATCCAGTCGCTGCTCCGATGGTAGGCAGGAAAGGCCTGTTCGTGAATGGTGATGGTCTGTAGGAGCATAGCGCCATCGGGGCGCAGCAGGCGGTCGCAGGCGCGAAAGAACGCGTCGTAGTAGCTCAGTCCGACGGCCTCGAACATTTCGATACCGACGATTTTGTCATACTGGCCGCGGAGATTGCGGTAGTCCTCCTGCAGCAGCTCGATGCGCTCTCCCTGAGGGATCGATTGGAAGCGCTCGCGCGCGTATTCGTACTGCCGGCGGCTGATCCACGTCGGATGGGCTGGCGGGCTGGCCTTACTCGGCGCGCTATATGCCGTTACGGGAGGCGGCTACACGGTGCGCGCATTGCTGATCGCGGCGATGGCGGTGCTCTGGGGACTGCGGCTGGCGATCTATCTTCTTTTCACGCGCGTATTGGGCCAACCCGAAGAGGGCCGCTACGTGCAACTGCGCCGCGAGTGGGGTGGAAACCTGGCGCTCAAGTTTTTCCTCTTCTTCCAATTCCAGGCGCTCCTGTGCGTCTTTCTGGCGACGCCGTTTCTGCTGGCGGCGCTCAACGGTCGGCCCCAGTTGTCGGCCTTCGAGTATGCCAGCGCGGCGCTTTGGCTGGCCGCGTGGATGGGTGAATTTCTGGCGGACTCGCAACTGCAGGGCTTCAAATCCAACCCGGCCAATCGCGGCGCTGTGTGCTCGACAGGGCTCTGGAAATATTCCCGGCATCCCAACTACTTCTTCGAATGGTTGATCTGGGTGGCGTTCGCCGTTTTCGCGATGGGCTCGCCGTACGGTTACTTCTCCCTGCTCTGCCCGGCGCTCATGCTCTTCTTTCTTTTCCGCGTCACCGGTATCCCGGCCACCGAAGCGCAAGCCCTACGCAGCAAGGGTGACGCCTACCGCCGATATCAACACTCCACGAGCGCTTTCGTGCCGTGGTTTCCCAAGGTGTAATCCATGCAAGCAGATATTTTGGAAGTGTCGCCCGTCCTGGAAGCGGGCTACAACAAGTGGCTGGAACAAGACTTATTCCCGGACTGGCTGATCCGCGTCGCCATCCGACGGTTGCTGGCGGCGCGTTTGCGCGAAGAAAGCCGCGGCGGACCCGAAGCGCAGGCGGAGCGGCTCAAGTGGTTCGTCCAGCAACTCCGGCAAAGCCCCGTGGCAATCCGGACTGACGCCGCGAATGCCCAGCATTATGAGGTGCCGGCCGAGTTCTTCCGGAAAGTGCTTGGTCCACACATGAAATACAGTTGCGCGCTATGGAACAGCGCAGCCGTGGAACTGGCCGATGCCGAGGCCGACATGCTTGAGCTGACTGCAAGGCGTGCACGATTGCAGGACGGACAGGACGTGCTCGAATTAGGCTGCGGTTGGGGATCGCTTTCGCTGTACATGGCAGGCCATTTCCCGTTCCAATTCGCAATCGCAGAAGCAGTTCATCGACGCCGAGGCATCGCGCCGCGGCCTCGCGAATCTGGAAACGATCACTGCGGACATCAATGAGTTCGACACCGAACGGCGCTTCGATCGCGTAGTCTCCGTGGAAATGTTCGAGCACATGCGGAATTACCCGGAACTATTGCGCCGTATCGCCGGGTGGTCGCGGCCACAGGCAGTCCTGTTCATTCATGTGTTCGCCCACAGCCGCTTCGCATACCCCTTCGAAGTGCGCGGCCCCTCGGACTGGATGGCACAGCACTTCTTCACGGGCGGCATCATGCCCAGCGACGATCTGCTGCTTCATTTTCAGGATCATTTCCGTTTCCGCGACCGGTGGCGGCTGAGCGGCGTCCACTACCGGAAAACCGCCGAAGCAAGGCTGGCGAGACTCGACCGGCGCCGGGACGAAGTCCTTGCGATTTTTTCCGAGACGTACGGTAAAGAAAACGCCCTGCGCTGGCTGGTGCGATGGCGGGTCTTTTTTATGGCGTGCGCCGAGTTGTTTGGGTTTGCCGGCGGGCACGAGTGGATCGTGTCGCATTATCTGTTCGAGAATTTCTCTCCCGAGCACAGTAAACCGCATCTCTAAAGTATGTTGGCTGCAATCCTGATGGCTTCTCCATGATTCCGATTCTCACGCCGGGTGCGCCGCCGCCTGCCTTGAAAGGCGAATTTCTGACGGGCCAGCCGGCCGAGCTTCCGGATGCCGCTGCCGGCCGCGTGGCCCTGCTCGCTTTGGGCTTCACGTATGACTCGCGCTTTGCGGTGGAAGAGCGGGTTGGCCGGTTCCGCCGGGAAATCGGCAATCAGCCGCTGGTGACGTTCTATGAAATCCCCATGATCGGCGGCATGGCGCGCCTCGGAAAGTGGTTCATCGATAGCGGCATGCGCAAGGGAACTCCACGGACTATGAACACGTGATCACGGTTTATGGCGGCACCGATCCATGGAAACGGCGAGTGGGCTTCCAGTCTCCCAATGCCGCGTACTTGATTCTGCTGGATCCGCGCGGCGTTGTGCGTTGGCGGCATAACGGTCCGATGGACGAGCAAGCGTTCGCCGCTCTTTCCCGCCAGGTCGCCGCACTGTTGAAATGACAGCTCACGCCGCGACGGTATGGAGGTGCTGTTCCAGACGGCGCCTCAACTCCAGGCGGGCGCGCATCAGCCGCGATTTCGCGGCGACGATCGAGATCCCAAGCTGTCCGGCAACCTCTTCCATGGACAGCTCTTGTACGTCCCGCATCTCCAGCACGCCTCGTAGCAGGGGCGGCAGCCTGCGGATCTCCGTGCGCAGGATTGTCGACAGCTCCCGGTTGCTCACTTCCGCCGCGGGTGTCGGCTTGCGGTCGCGGAGCTCCAGCACGCGCACTTCGCCCTCCGCCGCTCCCTCGTCCAGGTAAAGAATGCTGGCTCGCCGGGCTTTCCGCAGGCGCATCAGGCAATGGTTGATTACGATTCGCGAAATCCCGGTAGAGAACTTTGAGCCTCGCTGAAACTGGCCTAGATGCCGCCAGGCATTCCAGTAAGAGTTCTGCACCTCGTCCTCGGCGTCCTGCCGGTCCTTCAGGATGGAGAGCGCCAGCTTGAATGAGGTCGAGGAGTTGCGCCGCATCAACTCCTCAAAAGCCGGTTCATTTCTCTCTTGAGCCAGGGTCAGGAGCGCGTCGTCAGAGAAATCTCGCATAAGGAAGGGATGAGCCCGGACCATGCGGGGAGTCACTCACGGAGAATCTGGCTTCAGCTACAATAACTGATTGACGGTAATATTCACTGCAACTAAAATTAAGTTTATTGAAACAAGAAACCGGCCCTGAAACCGTCGGCCGCATTCTGTCCTCCTACGAAATCGGCCGAAAACTCCGGCAACTCCGCCTGCGCAAGAAGATCGCACTGGTGGACCTCGGGAAGCACACGGGATTGTCTCCGTCCATGCTTTCCCAACTGGAAAACGGCAAGATGGTCCCGACCCTCCCCACCCTGGCGCGCATCGCCATGGTCTTCGATGTCGGGCTGGATCACTTTTTCGGCGATAAACGCGGGCGCAAGCTGTTTTCGGTGATTCGCAAGGAGGAGAGGATCCGGTTTCCGGAGCGGTCCGACGTGCCCGTTCCCGCCTATTTCTTCGAGTGCCTCACGTTCGCCACGCAAGGGAAAGGATTTCAGGCGTACCTGGCGGAATTTCCGCATCGCGCCACAGTCGACGGCGATGAGCATTTCCACGATGGCTCGGAGTTTCTGTTTGTGCTGGAAGGATCGCTGAGCATCCGCTTTCAAGGCGAGGACCACGAACTCCGCTCCGGCGACAGCGTGCTTCTGGACTCATCCGAGCCCCACAGCTATCGCGGCTCGGGCTCGAAAGGCGCGCGCGCAATAGTGGTCACGTTGCCTCCCCGAATCTGACCGGGAGGCCGCCGGGGCGCAGGGCAACACTCCGCCGGGCAGATCGCGCACCCTGCGCTAGCCTCCACGATCATTTCCCGAATCATAACAAGGAACGCTGGGTGCAGTCCCACGGTACCCGCACGCACCATGTTGACCCCGAGTTCGCGGCACAAATTGGCAGCTTCGGTATCCAGATCGTACAACACTTCCATATGATCGGAAAGGAATCCGATGGGCGCCAGCACCAGATCGGTGAGGCCACCACCGGCATGTAACTGGCGAATGCGATGGCAGACGTCCGGCTCCAGCCAGGGCTGCGTGGGCGGTCCGCTGAGGCTCTGATAAACCAGGCTACCCGGATGCCCCACAGCCTTCGAAACCAACCCGCAGGACTCTTGCAATTGCGCCACGTACGGGCTGCTTTCGGCCATCGATAAGGGGATGCTGTGTGCCGTGTACAGCAGGACCGCCGACGCGCGCCGTTCGGCGGGAATGGCGCCGAGCGCAGTGCGCACGCGGTCTGCCATAGCCGCCAGGAAGCCAGGCCGATGGTGGAATGGCGGCAGCTTGTGGACCTCCGGTGCGCCCGGACGCACTGCCTCACGCGCCCTGTCGATGTCTTCCCGATATTGCCGGCAGCCGGAGTACGATCCGAAGGCGGAGGTTGCGAAAGCCAGTGCGTTGCGCACGCCGTCTGTCTGCATGCGGCGCAGAGTGTCGGTTAGCAGCGGGTGCCAGTTGCGATTGCCCCAGTAGACGGGCAGGTCCACACCGTACGCGGACAACTCATCTTCCAGTTCCGCGATCAGGGCACGATTCTGGCTGTTGATGGGGCTCTTGCCGCCAAAACGATAATAGTGCTCAGCCACTTCTAACATTCGCTCATGCGGCACATTCTTCCCGCGCAGAACATTCTCCAGGAAAGGTATGACGTCTTCTTCCCGCTCCGGTCCGCCGAAGGAGACCACCAGAAGGGCATCGTAGATTTGGTTCATGCACCACTCCCGGATTCGGCCGGCAACGCGCAGATAGCGGCATAGTCCGGCCGGTCGCTGGCGGAACGGTGGCGGAAACGGCGCACGATGCTCGTTTTATTGAGCAGGAAGAGGCCCGGCATCTGCGAACTGTCGGCCGCCGGGGAGCCGATGCCGTGGCCTCGTACAACACCGGCGAGGATACCCCGCCAGAGCACCTTCGGACCGAAGAGTTGCAGGAGACTGCCGCGTTTCAGGCCGAAGACTTTGTGGAGCTTCTGCTCGGGGTCGCAGATCTTATCCACGTCCGCCAGCCCGTTTCTTTTCAATCAACTTTTCGATCGCGCCGGAGTCGCCCATGTGGACCAGCACAATTCTGGCGCCGGTGCGCTCGATTACCGGACGTGCGCGTGCTATGTTGCCGAGCGCTTCGCGGCAAAACGTACACCCGGCGTGGCGGAGGAACACCAGCAGCAGTTGCGAGGCCTCGGAAAGGCTGACGAGACTCTCGCCCGATTGCGTCACGGCGCCTTCCAAAGTCTGTACGAGATCCTGCAATTGTTGTCCGCCCATTGGCCCTCGAAAGAAAAAATAGGGGCAAACCCTTTGGTCCACCCCCCTTGTATTTCTATAGTAGAAATCGCGAGCGGTTATTTCGGCAGCAGTACCGTGTCGATGACGTGAATCACGCCGTTGCTGCACACGATGTCCGTCTTCACAACCTTGGCGTCATTGATCATCACCGAACCCATCGAGGTTTTGATCATCAGCTCTTCGCCATTTACCGTCTTGGCTTCGTGCAGCTTCATAGCTTCCTTTGCCATCACCTTGCCGGCGACTACGTGATAGGTAAGGATAGCGGCCAGCTTAGCCTTGTTTTCGGGCTTCAGCAGATCTTCCACGGTGCCAGGAGGCAGCTTCGCGAAAGCCTCGTCGGTGGGGGCGAAAACAGTGAAAGGACCGGCGCCCTTCAAAGTGTCCACCAGGCCGCCGGCCTGAACGGCGGCGACCAGGGTCTTGAAGGAACCCGCGGCCACCGCGGTATCCACTATATCTTGGGTCGGCGGCGCCGCGAGGGCGGCCGTAGCCAGTAACAGTGACGCAACACCGGCGCCGATTTTCGACATACGATTCATCGTTGATTTCTCCTGCTCTCAAAAGCTTGTGGGATCTTAGGTCCCGCTTAGTTCGATTACGTGCTTCGTGATTTGGAGGTAAGAAATTTTCGGATCTTTCCCCCTTCGCGCCCGCTACACCACCGTCGAGCGATGGGTCACGAGCGACAGGAATTCGTCCCGCGTTGCCTTGCGGTCGCGGAACGCGCCCAGCATGGCGCTGGTCATTGCGCCCGAGTGCTGCTTCTCGACGCCGCGCATCATCATGCAGAAGTGACGAGCTTCGCAGATGACTCCTACACCGACGGGATCGATGGCTTCCTGAATACTCTGTGCGACCTCCTGAGTCAGGCGCTCCTGGATCTGCAGGCGGCGCGCGAAGGCGTCGACGATCCGCGGGATTTTGCTAAGCCCTATCACTCTAGTTCGGGGCAGGTAGGCCACATGCATTTTGCCGAAGAACGGCAGCATGTGATGCTCGCACATACTGAAGAACTCGATGTCCTTCACGACCACCATCTCGTCGTACTTCACTTCGAAAAGGGCGCCGTTAACGATCTTGCGGATATCCATGCGATAGCCACCGGTGAGGAACCTGAGCGCCCTGTCGACCCGTTCGGGAGTGCCGGCCAAGCCCTCGCGATCCGGGTTCTCGCCTAGCCGGACCAACATTTCCGCAACCAGCGGGACCAGATCCAGTTCCTCTGGCTTCGCATGGATTACCTGCACGACTGCTTCATTCAATCTCATAGGCTTTGACTTCAAAGATGTTCCACGCGACATCGCTGCTGCGAGTGGAAACCTTCACATTGTTGGATTTCGCTTTTCGCGGAGTCGAGGTATAAAATTTCGAGCAAGTCGCCGGGCGTCCCAGCGTCCCCTCATCGGCAGGCTGGAGGAAACTGCGTTCCACACGTGGGGGGACTAAAGCGCCCTGGAGCCTGGAAGTCCCGTGCAACCAGTCACGTCCTTGCATGTCTCCTGGAGGTTAACGGCAGCTCGCGTAATCGAAGCCGCGCAGGTTGCAAACTGGGCGGCGGAACCGCCTTTCAGTACCGCCGCCCGAACAGACTGAGCAGCCTATTGGAAGACGACTCTGTTCTTGCTGCCACCAAGTTGGATCGCCTGGATTCGATTTGTGCCATCCACCTTCGAAATGGAGATGACGGTCTGGTCGAACTTGCGGTCGGCGGACTCTACCTTCGCCGTGGTGTCAATGCGGCGGCCAGCCCTGTCCATCAACACGACCTGCGATCCGTCCAATTTGAGGCTGTACTCACCTGGCTTCAATTGGACTTCGCCGGCTTGTGCGGGATCGGCGACAGTGAATGTATATGTTTTCGCGCTGGCGAGCGAAACACCCAGCAGCGCGAGAATCGCTACGCGTTTGAGCATCTCATCCTCCTTTTGCAAAAAGCTTGCGGGACCGAGCTCCGCCGGCGCGGGTTGACGAAGGCGGCACCGGGAGCGCGCCCGTCGTTATTCGACCTTCACTTCGATGGCTTTCGGCCGAGTTCTCTCGGGGGTGAAGTTGTCCCATCCGGCCAGGATGAAAGTGTTGTGGTCGATGTCCTCAAAGCTGACGAACACTCCACCCCATGCGACGGCTTGAGGCGGATGTGGGAATCGCACGCCTCGGTCCCGCCATGCCTCATAGCGTGCAGTCACATCTTCCGTGATGAATACAGCTACAGGTCCTCCGTAGCCGATTCGGTCGAGTTCCTCAGATCCGGGTTTGAGCATATCAATGCAAGCGGCGGCACTCGCTGGTCAAGCTGGATGGCGCTCCAGAACAACTTCTTAGCCTCTACGTCGGTATGAAACAGGAACGTCGGCTGCCGAAGCTGCCGGACCAGATAATCGGCTGAATCTATTTCCAACTCCTGCGATATGAAGGACCCGTCTGCCGAATATTCGGTGTGCCGCGAGCCCTTGAGCTGGCCGTTAAATATAAAGCCGGTGCTTTCTCCGTTTCGAAAGACCTCAACAACATAGTCCCACCCGTAATCACGCTTGCTACCGTTGACCGACCATTCCGCAAATACGCCCTGAAATATTCCGTCCGCCTCGCTGTCAGTAACGTGTTGTTCTGGCCTTTTCACGGGAACTCGATCTGCTTAATAGTGCCAGATTTGGCGAACTAGAGAGCTCATGTATTCAGATGTTTCATGCATGCGCGACACCTCCGCTGTTTGAGGCCAGTGCTGTGGCGTTGCGCAGGATGCCTTCGTGTTGATAATGCCGTTCCCGAAGAAACCGAGCTGGAGCATGCATGACGGGCGAGGCGTTCGTCGGTATCGGCAACTCGGTGGAAAGGCTTGATTTTCGA
>Ga0181521_10001547_pt1 | contig 28358 bp, 21 predicted proteins | sample PEATcosm2014_Bin_32_FD_119764 | JGI IMG/M metagenome (GOLD analysis project Ga0181521, IMG submission 119764) | Peatland microbial communities from MTU Mesocosm Facility, Houghton, MI, USA - PEATcosm2014_Bin02_60_metaG | ecosystem: Environmental > Terrestrial > Soil > Wetlands > Peat | place...
GCGGGACCGCCAGGAACGAGGTGTAGGGCGTCACGAACTTGTACTGGCGGGCGAGGCGGATGATTTCGTCGATGGTGGCCTGATCTTCGCCCTCACGCTCGATCTTCTCGAGCAGGGCGTCGACGCGGGCGCGCGCCCACAGGCGAGGCAGTTGCGGATGATCGAAAGACTCGCGCGGCAAGCTGACTTTGCCCGCCATCTCCACCGGAGTCCCATCGCGCAGAGCGTGGACTTTGAAGCTCACGTTCTCCTGCGGCGTCTGGTAACGGCCGACCCATGAAGCCAGCGATCCGGAGAAGGTTGCGGCCTGCAGCGGGTAGACGGTATCAACAGCGTTCTCCAGCGCGACCGCAAGATCGAGCTGGCCGATGGGGCTGCGGCCGATCTTCGAGAGGAACGAGTTCAGCTTGAACTCCATCGGCTCGGTCGATAGCACGTGTTCGAGAAGCCCGTCCTGGCGGGCGAGCATGCGAAACAGCGGCAGGTTGGCATCATCGCCGACGGCGAGGATGTAAGTCCGCGGGCGCTGGGTTTCCGGGAGTTGCTTCCACGCGGACGCATACCAGGCCGCGAGTTTGCCGTTGGTGATGGGACCGCGAGTCGCGCCGCCGTCGCTCAGAATCACCAGGTATGGGTTGGCCGCTCCGGGAGCGGCGGCCTGTTGCAGTCCGGCCTGGAGGGCGCGTTGCAGATCGGTGCCTCCGCGCAGGCGGCTGGCGCGGACGAATTCCATGGCGTGCTGAATGCTGCTGCCCTCCGCGGAACTGAGCGGCAACGCGTGGGTCTCAGTATTGAAAAGTACGAGGCTGAAGTGGTCGGTTGGGCGGAGAGTCCGCAGCAGAGTTTCGCAAGCCTGGTAGCTGCGCTCCAGCTTCTCCCATTGCATGGAAAGCGAGGTATCGAACAGGACGATGACGGTCTTGGGAGCGCCGCCGGCCGCGTTTGCGGCAGCAGCCGGCCCGAGCCCGAGCAGCGCTTCGGCTTCGAAGAAGCCGGGTTCGTTCGCGCTGCGGACGGGGGCAGTTTCGGTGGGCGAAGGCTGGCCGCTGACCGGATTGCGATAGGTCAGAATCTGCAGCGTGTCCGACGCCGCAGGATCAAGATCGTAGGTGATGACGAAGTCTTCGCCCAGGTTGACGTTCTGTCCTTCCCAGTGGCCTTTGACGAGGTGAGCCGTGTTCTGCTCGAGCTGCAAAGGGAAGCTTCGGGCGGGCGCCTGGAAGTTGCGAATGGCGTGGGCCGTGTGCAGCTCGAAATTGATGCGAAGCAGGCGCGCCGCCTGGGTCTGATACGCATCCGGGCGCAGCGGGATGGCAAAGTAAGACTTCAGATTCTCCACCGGAATCGATTCGTGATACTCGATCTCCAAGCGCTTGGTTCCGTACGCGGGAATGGGAACGATGCGGGCGCTGAAGACGGAAGTGCGCTTGGCTTCTTCGCTGCCGCGCTCGCCCATCTGCAGCAGACCGGGATCGATGGCCTGTTGCTTGAGCTGGTTGTAGATCTCTTCGGCGCGCTTGCGTTCGAGGATGACCGCGGGAATCCTCGCAGGCCCGTCCCAGGTGGCAAAATCGGAAATGGTGGCGTGGCCGGGTAGAGAGAAAATGTAGTTCCCTTCCTGGATGCCGCCGGTGTGGTTGGCAAACACCTGCCGCACGAAGACGCGAGCGTCCCCGTTGTCGATGCGAACCGTGATTTCCATCTCTTCGAGCGAGAGGATCGCGGGATCAGGCTGCTGCTTGTCGCGCGGTATGAGAATGCCTGCGTCGGCGAATAGCAGCGTCGAAGTCCAGAACGAAATAAGAACCGACAAGATAAACTTTTTCATGAGTGCAGCTTCTGTTCTGATATGCGGACCAGGCCGTTGTCAGTACCGATGTAGATGTAGCCATTGCCGCGAGCGAGCGCGGTCACGTTCAAGGACGGCAACCCGGCGTCGATGACGGACCAGCGCCCGGATGGCCGATCATGGAGATACAAACCCTTTCCCAAAGTACCCGCCAACACATAGTTGGGAGTCACCAGCATCGCGTTGGGGTTTACTTCAAACGGTCCGGAAGCGTTCTCGAAAGTACGGAAGCGCCCGGAACGGTCGAGGCCGAGAATACCGGCGCCGTAGGTACCGACCATCCACTCCGGGCCGACCGGGACCACCGCGGTGATCCAGTTGTGTTTCAGGTTGGAAGTCGCGGTCGTATAGTTGGCCGCGACGTTGCCCTGGTCGAGAATCGAGAGACCGCCGAGGGTGCCGGCAATGAGTTCGTCGCCAGAAACGCCGAGCGCATAGACGTGGTTGTTCACTAGGCCGTGAAACGCATACATGCTGCGCGCACCGGCCGAGTCGAGGAAGGTCAGGCCGGCCGGGGTCGCGAGAGCGAGGCCGCCACGGTAGGCGGCTACGTCGGTGACGTGGTCGGCAATGAGCCCGTCGGCGCGCGTCAGCACCTGCTGCTCCGCGCCCGTGTTGTCGAAGCGGACCAGGCCGTTGGCAGTGGCGACGTCGACTGCGCCGGTCTTCGCATCCGGAAAGATGCGGTTCACGCAAAATACGTGCTCGTCTTCGACGTGACGGGCGTGGGTATGGTCGGGCGCGAGAATGTCGAGGCCCCGGTCGAAATAGCCCACCCAGAGGCGGCCGCCCGCGTCCGTTGCCAGCGCGGAAATGTTGCCATCACTCAGGGTCGTGGCACCCGCATCGAGGACTCGCTGCCATCCGAATCCGTGAGGATTCATGCGGTAGAGCCCCTGGCGAGCCACCGCGAACAGCGCGTCCCCGGAGGCAAAAAGCTGGCGCACTTCGGACACTTGGGAATCCGGGCTTGGGTTGGGATTGGGGCGACGCCCTTCGAGCTGAACCGGGATCACCCCCTGGTCTTCGGAGCCGACGTAGAGCTGGCCGCGAGTCGCCAGCAGAGCGGTGGCCAGCACTCCAGGAGCGAGCACCCGGGAAAAACGTCCACCGCTGAAGACAGCCACGCCGAGCGGGGTCCCGACGTAAGTTGTGTCACCCGCGACCGCCAGGGATACGACTTGCGAATCCGGCAGTCCGTGCGCTTCGGCGAAGCTATCGCTCTGGCCCGCATGGAAGTGAAGCGCGCCTCGGCTCAGAGTGCCGATCCAAAGGTCCGACTCACTGCCGGCGAGAGCGGTCACATAGATATCTTTCAATGTGGGATGAAGAACCGTGATGTGCTTTCCGTCGTAGACGAGAACGCCCCGTTTCTTGGTACCGATAAGAAGATGGCCGGAAGCCGCCGGCAAAATCGCCGTGATGGCGCGTGCATCCGAGTCATACGGGAAAATCTGACGAAAGGCCCGGCCATTGAAGGCAAGCAGCCCGTCGTTGGCCGTCGCGAGGATAAGTTCAGGTTCGCGGGAGTCGGCCAGAATGGCGGGAGCCAGCGCGATGAGCGGCGATCGGGGAAGCTCGCGGCCGACCGCATATTGGTGGAGCCGAGCACCCGCCGGATCGTATTCGAGCAGTCCGGCGGGGCCGGCCATATAAAGATGATCCTGGAAACGGGCGGCCTCGAAGAATATTGCGGGAGAACTGATGGCTTCGAAATCGGTATTCCCCGCCGAGGTGAGCGGCCGGACCACGAAGCGAATTTCGTGTTCCGAGCGGACGTCCTGGACCGCCGAATGGAGCGCCCGCGAGGTTCGCCAGAAGACAGCCGCTCCGAGCGCAAGGACCAGGAAGAAACCAGCGGCAACTGCGGCGCGTGCCGAGACGACGGATATCCGCCTCATGATTCCTGCTTTCTGAAAACTGAACTATAAACTGCGAAGCCGACGCTGCAAACAGAAAGCAAACAGCGGACCGGACTCGGATTCCATGACGGGAAAGGATTTCGGAGATGAGCGCCCGGAAGAACGATGTGTGCCGCGGGACACAGTGTGGCAGGCCCGACACGATGAAAAGAGCTGCCGGTCCGCCCTAACGCTACGGGGCCAGTAAAGGCGCGTACTCCTCGCCGCGAAAATCCAATATGACTTGCCCGACGGGAATGCCAGTGCCGCCAGCCATGTAGGTCGCATCGGCCGTCGCAGTGGTTGTAGGCCGGTCGAGCAGCACATGTGGAAAACTCTTGATGTTCGACAACTCAAGCCGTGAATCGTGACCGAGTGGGATCATCCCTTTTCCCAGCCGCCCGAGGGTCATGAAGAATCCGGGTATTCCACCCGAGCCGTACCCATAGGCGAGAGATTTGTCGCCGATCAGCGAAGCTCCGTGCTTCAAGTCATCGGAATCGGAAACATTCACGAGGATGCCCACCGCGCCCGGCTTCTCCGGAGGGACCGATGCAGCCGCGGCATAGTTCGGGAGGAAGTCACCCAAATGTACCGAGGTGTATCCGAGGTTGCGATCCAAAGAGATCTGCCGGCCGTTGATTTTGATCCAGCCGGACACCTCGACCCTCAAGTAGTCCATGGCAGTCAGGTGAGCCAGCACCAGACCGCACTCTCCCGTTCCCTTGCCCGAAACTTGAACTGCCAGGCTCAATGCGAACGACACCTCATTGAGGGATTGCCCGCTGACAGAGGCCGAAGCCGAGACCCAGTTCTTGCCGCGTCCGAGCACCGGCTTGTCCTGATCTAAAGCCGGCGGCGCGTCGGTGGCAAAGGGCGCCCAAGCCGAGGATGGGCCCTCCAGAATCAGCGAGGCGATCTCTCGTCCGGGGCTTATCGCGAACACCCGCAGCGCCCTCCGGTCCATGTCATCGCTGCGCACCACATCGAGGCCGATGAGGTCGCCCGGAGGCGTCCAGAACCAATGAAAACTGCAGGCGTAAGGAAGCTTGTGCGGCCCTGAATCCGGGGCCATGAAGTTGGAACGGTTTTCGAACATTTCGGAAAGCAGGCCGGCCACTGCGGACACGATGCCACCTCCATTGGGTTAACCGCCTCGGCGCTCAACACAATTCGTCGTCAGGCGAGATGTGAGTAATACCTTCGGCTACCATCTCCGACAAGGCGCAGATCGTGGCCACGGGGTTGGATCCCGCCGCGGTGGGCACCATGGCCCCGTCCGCGACATAAAGTCCCTTGTACCCGAATACCTGGCCAAAACTCCCCGGATCGGCGCTGGTAACGCCTTGTGCAGGATCATCCGCCAGTACACAACCACCCAGAGGATGCACGGTGACGTTATTCCGCATCGGCCAGTCCCAGGTGGGCAACGCGGTAAAGATCTTCGCTCCGGCCAATCGCTTAAACTCCTTGCCCGCTTCCAGGATGGCGTCATACAGGCGGCGGTTCTGGCGCCATGGCCACTGCACTCTGAGGTGGCCGCTCGGGTCGAGATCCATCACGCCGTTGGACGTGTCCACTCCCATGCACAGCAGCACCGCACTCTGGAAAGAGGTGCTATCGCTCAGCAAATCCGCGAAGGCGAATCCTGCCGTGCCCGGCGACTTGCCAGAAGTGAAGTTTGTGAAGAGGTGTCGCACCAGGCGCGAGATCGGCCCCAACCACATCCAGCGCGGCTTCACGCCCTCGACAAACCACGCCAGGAACGCCGCATAGCTGGCATCTTCCAGGATGAAAGCGTGCTCCGGCGCAAAGTTCTGAAACAGGTTGTAATCTGTCCGCTGGGTGATAGTCGGGCCATAGTTGGGACTACCCTCGAATCCCTCCAGGACAAACGATAGAAAGTCTCCATTGCCGGAGAATTGTTGTCCCAGGCGATCGCTGATCCGCGGCAAGGTGCGCAGAACGTGTTTCGAACGCAGCAGCAGTTCCGTTGAACCCAGGCATCCGGCGGAGACCACCACGCGGCCAGTCAGGATCGCTTCACGCTCGTTGGTCTTCAGGTCGCGATATTTCACGCGATATCCATCCGAACCATCAGCGGCAGGATCATCTGCGCCAGAAGCATTTACCGGCACGATCTCATCCACAAGACATTCGGTGAGAACCTTCGCTTGATGGCGATTCTCCGCCGCGTAAAGGTAGTTTAGGTCGACGGTGTTCTTGGCATGATAATTGCAGCCGCAGATGCACTCGCCACAATAGGTGCAGGAGGTCTGTAGCGCGTCGTAGCGATTTCGGTCCTGTTGACCGATAGCCAGGGGCGGCGCGTTGGGATCCTTCCCGAAAAACACGTTGATATCCACCAATTGTGAATCCCGGCCCGCCCGCTTGGCGATGGTTTGGAACAGTTCGGTTTTCTGAATGCGCCGCCGGGGGTCACCGATAGCGGACGGGAGCGGCCGCGCCCCCAGCACGGACTTGGCCACCGCGTAGTACGGCAGCAGCTTGGGCTTCTTACACGATTCGGGCCAGCGCCTGTCGGCAAAGACTTCGTCGGGTGGAATGAGAAACACGTTGGCGTAGATCAGGGAACCGCCGCCAACCCCCGCACAAATGACCACGTCCATGTGATCGTAATTGCGGACGTCGTACATCCCATGCAACTCGCCGGTTTTCCCGGCGGCTCTGCGGATATGGCCAGGATGGTGAGGGCGGTCCGGACTCACCCAGAAATTGCGCGCGAAATCGCCGGGTGCGCGCGGGAATTCGCCTAGCCCATAGCGCTTGCCGCGCTCCAGGACCACCACCTTGCCGGGCCATTTGCGCGCCAGCCGGCAGGCATTGATCGCGCCGCCGAACCCGGTTCCGATCACCACGGCTTCGCGTTTGTCATTCATCGCTACTCTCCGCTTTCGCCACCCGCGCCCACGTCCTTAGGAGAATCCATCCGAACGCGAGATTGCCAAGCGGCGAGACAAACAGAGCCAACCGGCCGAACCAGGTGATGTTCGAACAGAAGAACAAGTAGGTCCAATCGGAGAAAATTTCCGTCAGACGAACTCCGGCTACCAGCACCAGCCAATGCGGGTATCTTTGCCACCGGATCAGCGCGATGAACTGCAAGAGAGTGAACGCCGCCCACACGGCGCCGGTCCGCCGCAACAGGCCTTGCGGATCGACATAGGGGACGCCGTGAAACCACTTGAACCAGAGGTCAGGAAAAAACAGGCAAGTGCCGGACAGGACGATGTCCAGCACGACCAGGCCAGCCAGCAAAACATTGGTCCTTGCCTTCAAACCAGCGTTCATGTGCCCTCCCCTTTGGGACCACCCGGCTCAGGCGGCTGTTTGAGCGTGCGCGGACGCAGGTTGCATACGGCGCCGTTGCCGTCGACTGTCACGTAACGAAAGTTAGGCGGAACTTCCTCTGGAACGCCGCCCTGCGGACCACAAGCGGCTGTCTGCAGCAACAGCGGTCCCCAGCGAGCATCAGGATCATCCTGGCAGGTGGCTTCGACCTTGTAGCTGAACTTGCCGTACAGCAGCTCGGGCGACCACTTGGAACCTGCATCCTGCGGCCGGCGCAGTTGAAATTCCATATTCCAGTGTGCGTGGCCGGCAAAAACCACGTCGATGCCAGGGCCGGTAGTTTTGTTCTGTTCACTCTCCCGGTAGCCGAGACAAAGATAAAAGAACTGGCTAAGGTAGTGGTTCACGGTGCCATACCGGATGTCATAACCATCCAGCAGGTCACAACCACCGAACGGCGCTTCCTCCATAAATACATATGGATTCCTTTGTGCCTCATTGAGCTCCAGTTGCTGCTCGGCCTGCTTGCGCTTTTTCTGAGATAGATTTGCCGGCGGGGCATGAAGTCCCACAAAGATGCGGCGCCTCTCCGGATGAGCCGCGTCCTGTTGTTTGGACTTCCCGATGCAGCTTAATACGTTCTCCAGCCAACTGATCTGGCTGTAGGGGTAGTACTCGTTGGCGGGATAGAATCCCATCGTGTCGGGTGAGCCGCCCAGGATGTTGTCGCCTATGCTGATGCGACGTACTTTTTTGCCGCCATCATCCCAGAAGCTCTGCGCCGTCAGGCAATCGGGGCCGGTGTCCAACACGATAAAGTAGCAGTTCTCGAGCTGAAAGGCATAGTTGAAGTAAGGATTCACCCGGAGGAAGTATTCGGAGATGGTGCTGACCTCGGCCTCGATGGCGATCAGGCCTTCCAGGGTGGTCCTCAGCCACGCGTATACCCGCGAGGGCGCAACCAGACTGATTAGCAGTGCGCAGGTAAGGACAACAAGCCAAAACAGAAAGTGCGGAGGCCATGAGCGGTGATGAAACCATTGCAAGAATCGCTGTCCTAGTTCAGACAAGCTAAGGCCCTTGGCTTGGGAGACGCTATTTACACCGAACCATGCTGCCAGGAGCGCCCACATCAGTTGGCGGCCATACTTGACAATCGCCGCCCACGCCCTCTGGCCCAAACGTGTCATCCCGACCGCGACTCCGCGGAGACCCATGCTGGTAATCGCTCCCCACCAACTCCGCGCCAGCAGTGGTGATCCCTTACTGATCAACTTCTGCTGCACCTCTTCCAATTTCCTACCGATCTCGACCGAGGTATTGCGATACCAGAAATCCAGCTCGTCAGCGCATTTCTTCGTAATGCCGAAGAGGTCCAGGCGAAACACGGGCGAGTAGGGAAAAGTACGCCAATCGTGGTTGCCTGTGGTGGTGAAGATCGGCACCCGCAGCCCTCGTTGGTCAGTCAGGATCTCAATCAGGGCCGACCAATTGCTGTCGTCCGGTGTCCGGTCAAACAGGCCGGTGCGACAGAAATCCACCAGGTCTCCGAGCATAAACACGAAATCGAGCTGTCCTTCATCGGCTTGCTGATTGGCCCACTGAATGAATTTGCGGAGACACATATTGAAATTGTTGAAATCCTGCGGGTCAGGCGTCACCGGCGAACCCTCGATGACGGCGTGCACTTCCACATCCCACATGTCATTGCGCGCGGCCACGTGCAGGTCCGTCAGGTGAACGAACTTCACGGTGGAGTCGCCATCCCGCAGGCAGAGGGCGTGTTTTACTCTCCCCACCACTACGCCGTGCACCGAGAGCGCCAGATCGTACAGAGTCGGCCGCGGGTTCCGATTCACGGTCCGCAAGTGTTGTTCTCCAATGGGGGGCCTGGGCTTGGCCCACACTTCCCAGAAGGCGTGCTTGGGGAACAGGTCCGTTCGCAGCGTGGTGCTGATCAGCAGGCGCGTTTCGCCGACATTTTCGAAACTCGAAGGAAGCGCCTCGTCCTCCAGCTTGCGAGCGCCGGTGAGTTTCAGCGTGAAATCCTGGCCCTGGCCGCCGAACGATGGACTCGCACTCAGCGTGTGCGCTGTGGCATCGAAGTCTTCTGAAACCGGCGCTGCGATAATGACACGGAATCCGCGATCACTCATCGCTGGCACGCTGACGATCTCCGGGCATCCCAGATTAGGACTCACGATGAGGGAGGATTTCGGCTTATTCATCGTTCCCCTCCTTGCGCTTTCCGTGGGGTCAGCCGTTGGAGAACAGTACCTCGCCGCCGAACACGTTCCGGTTCACGGAACCCAGGCGAGATTGGCATGGTGCGGGCGCGACGAGGCTAATCGGGGCCGTTTCGGACGTCAAGAAAAAGCGAGGGATGTTCCGAAATCAGAACAGGAGCCTTGCGCAGGCAGAAGGGCGAGGCGGGAACCTGTTGAAAGCGCGCGGTTTGCTTCAGTGCAGGCCCTTCGGGGAACAATCCTCGGAACTCCCCCGCATGCCTTCGCACTCGGCCAAGAGTTCTAGATTTGAAACAATGAAGTTGAAAAACTTGCATGGGTCTGGCGCCGCACGCGATCCGAGAAACGCGAATGTGGCGTGATGAGCAGCGGGGACTTATAGTCTTTCCTGGAGCGTCGCGCTGGAAGTCCACCTTATCGACGGCACCTACGAGCTGTTCCGGCACTACTACGCGCTTCCGTCCGCCCGCGATGCCGATGGCCAGGAAGTCGCTGGCGTGCGTGGCGTGCTGGCCTCGATTCTCGGCATGATCAGTGGTGGCGCCACCCATATCGGAGTCGCCACCGATCACGTCATCGAATCCTTCCGCAATCGACTGTGGCCAGGGTACAAAACCGCCGTAGGCATCGAACCCGATCTCATGGCGCAGTTCCCGCTGCTCGAGGAGGCGCTCTCCGCGCTGGGCGTCGTGGTCTGGCCGATCGTGGAGTTCGAGGCCGATGATGCGTTGGCGGCGGCGGCAGCGGCGGCGGCTAACGACGAGCGTGTCGAACGCGTGATCATCTGCACACCCGACAAAGATCTCGCCCAGTGCGTGCGCGGCACCCGTATCGTGCAGATGGATCGCCGCAAGCGCACCATTCGGGACGAAGCTGGCGTAGCCGCAAAGTTCGGCGTTCTGCCGGTGTCCATACCAGACTACCTCGCCCTGGTTGGCGATGCAGCGGACGGGTATCCCGGACTGCCGGGTTGGGGCGCGAAATCCGCAGCGGCCGTGCTCGCCCGCTATGGCCACCTCGAAGCCATCCCAGCGGACTGGCGTCAGTGGCGCGTCAAGGTCGTGAGTCCTGGCACGCTGGCGAAGACGCTGCTGCGCGAGCGCGATCATGCCTTCCTGTTTCGCACGCTGGCGACGCTGCGAACCGACATTCCTCTGTTCGAGTCTGTGGACCAGTTGGAGTGGAAGGGTCCCACGCCGGCATTCCCTCTGGTTGCGGCGCGACTCGACGCCACCAGCGGGGGAAGCAAGCTGCTGGCGTCCGCGGTTGCACTCCACAGACCCGAAGTCTAATGCTGTACCGTGCTTGACACGATAATCGGTATATGCAAATATCAGCATCTACCGATGCCTGAACTTTCTCAGTTTACGGCCGAGTTCTTCAAGGCTTTGTCCCACCCACTAAGAGTCAGGATCCTAGACGGCCTGCGCGGTGGTGAGGTCGGCGTCAACGATTTGAGCAATCGGCTCAATGTCGAGCAAAGCACGTTGTCTCAACAACTTGCAATCTTGCGCAAGGGCAATATTGTGCTGGGCCGGAAGGAAGCCCAGAACGTCTACTATTCGGTGCGGGACCCCGCAATCCTCCGCCTGCTGGATGAAGCCAGGCAAATCTTTAACAACCACCTTATTGATATACGGGATCTTCTTTCTCAATTGACGCCGGCAGGTGACAAGTGAGCCGGCAAAGAGCGGTGCCATGCCGCAGGTTCCCGCAGACAGGCCAAAGTAAAGACTGATCCATGATCCAAACCTTCTTCGATGCGTTTCTCATAGGGTTGCTCTGTATTCCAGCCGTGATCCTGGTTGGTGGGCGGCAGCGGCCGCTCCGCGTTTTGGCTTCTACCCTGCTGCTGATCGGGTTGCTGGCGGGCACGGCGGTTGCGGGCGTCTGTTTTTGGCGGGGAGATCGGCTGGCGATTGATCTCTCGCAACTCACCCCGTTGCCATTCGCGGTTGCGGTTGACCGCCTTAGCGCATTTTTTCTTCTGCTCATCTGCGGCGTGGGCGCTGCCGTCACGCTGTTTTCGCATTCCTACATCGAACACCACTACTCGGGGCAGCGGCGCGACTGGCTGTGGGCTCTGCTGCCGCTGTTTCTGTTGTCCATGATGCTGGTGGTCACCGCTTCTACCGCCTTCGCGTTTCTGTTTGGGTGGGAGCTGATGACTTTGTTCTCCGCCGGCCTGATCGTTATTGACGGCGACTCCGAACGACGCCGCCACAGCCTCTACGTTTATCTGCTCATGATGCATGCTGGCGCCGCGGCGGTCGCGGCCGGCTTTTTCCTGTTCCTGCCGAACGCCGCCGGGCTGAGCTTCGCCTCCATGCGGACTGCCGCTGCGCTCATGCCGGCGGGATTGCGGACCGCGATTTTCCTGCTGGCATTCATCGGGTTCGGCACTAAGGCCGGCATTGTCCCCTTGCACATTTGGCTGCCCAAGGCGCATCCGATTGCGCCCAGTCCGGTATCGGCGTTGATGTCCGGGGTGATGCTCAAGACCGCGGTCTACGGCTTCGTCCGCTTCGGCTTTGATTTCCTCGGCGGCGGCCCGGATTGGTGGGGATACCTGGTGCTGGCTGCGGGGGCGGTTTCCGGCGTTCTGGGAGTGCTGTACGCCATCGCCGAACACGATCTGAAGCGGCTGCTTGCCTACCACAGCGTGGAGAACATCGGCATCATTTATCTGGGGCTGGGAGCGGCACTGGTGTTTCGCGCGCACAACGCGCCAGTCTGGGTGGCTCTGGCGCTGCTAGCGGCCCTGCTGCACACCCTGAATCACGGGCTGTTCAAAAGCCTGCTGTTCCTGGGCGCGGGGGCGGTCTCCCATGCTGCTCATACCCTTGATATTGAAGAACTGGGCGGACTGCTGAAGCGCATGCGAACCACCGGAGCGGCCTTCCTGGTGGCCTGCTGCTCCATCATCGGGCTGCCGATATTCAACGGTTTCATCAGCGAGTGGCTGACCTTCCGCAGCTTCCTGGCGGGTTCGGCGCTGGGGAGCATGCCGGCAAGCGTTGTCCTGCCGCTGATGGCGGGGGTTCTGGCCCTGATCGGCGGGCTGGCAGCGGCGTGTTTCGCGAAGGTGTACGGCGTGGCCTTCCTCGGGCGGCCGCGCAGCGCAGAAGCAGATCACGCGCAGGAAGTTCCCTTCGCTATGCGAGCCAGCATGGTGCTGCTTGCGGCGCCGTGCGTGGTGATCGGGATTGCGCCCGGCTTCGTGTTGCGGCCGCTGAGCGCTGCCTTGCAACCGTTCCTGCCAGGCACGGTGCTTCCTGAGGAAGCCGTCGCGATTGCGGGCGTGATGCCCTGGATCGCGGCGGCGGTGCTGGCTCTGGTTTTCGCCGCGACCGCTATCCGCCGCGTCACCCGCGTTACGGCTACGTGGGCGTGCGGACTTCCGGGACTGGACAGCCGCATGCAATACACATCCACTTCGTTTTCCAAGCCCCTGCGCAGGGTTTTCTCCCAGGTGTACAAGCCGGACCGGACGTTGGAAATATTGCCTGCTGACCGGCCTTACTTCCCCACTGCGATTTCGTACCGCTCGGTGCGAACCACCTCATTTGAGAAATCGCTTTACCGGCCGGCCGTGGAGGCCATCGTCGGCACCGCTCATCGTCTGCGGCGGCTGCAGACCGGGAACATCCAGGTGTACCTGCTCTATATCTTCATGGCGCTGGTGGCGCTGCTGGTGTTCATGAGGTTCGCATGATCTGGTTGAACGTAGCGCAGGCGCTGCTGCTGGTGGCCATCGCACCGCTGGTGCGTGGCGTGATCGCGCGGCTCAAGGCTCGAATTCAGAACCGGCGTGGAGCCAGCGTGTGGCGCCCGTATGCCGATCTGGCCAAGTTGTTCCGCAAAGAAGACCTGACGCCGCCTTCCGCTTCCATCGTTTTTCGCTTCGCCCCCATGATCGTGTTCGCAGCAACCGTGACCGCGGCTGCCTTCGTTCCGGTGGTGCATGGTTCCGCGCTGCTGGGCGCCACGGGCGACTTCATCCTGCTGGTGTACTTGTTGGCGCTTTCGCGCTTCTTCCTTTCCTTGGGGGCCATGGATGGCGGCAGTTCTTTTGGTGGGATGGGAGCCAGCCGGGAGGCGCTGGTCTCCGCCCTGGCGGAAGTTCCGCTGCTGCTGGGGCTGGTGGCCGTTGCCATTCTGGCGCGCACGGCGACGCTGGCGGGCATCGTGCAGTGGACCGTGCGGCAGGATTTCACGCAGATCTCAGCCGTCCACGCCCTGGCCTTTGCCGCGCTGGCCCTGGTGGCCATCGCGGAGACCGGCCGCATTCCGGTCGACAATCCAACCACGCACCTGGAGCTCACCATGATTCACGAGGCCATGGTGCTGGAGTACTCGGGACCGAGTCTGGCGCTGATCGAGTGGGCCAGCGCCGTCAAGCTGAGCGTCCTGCTGGCGCTGCTGATCGCAGTCTTCGCCCCGTGGGGAATGGCGGGCGGCGTATCTGTGCCGGCACTGGCGCTCGCTACACTCGCTTTCCTGCTTAAGGTGTTCGTCCTGGCATTGGCCATTGCTGTCGTGGAAAGCAGCATCGCGAAGTTGCGCATGTACCTGGTGCCCGACTTCCTGGGAGTGGCTTCGGCGCTGGCCATCCTGGCGGTGGTATTCACGGCGCTGATGAGGTGAGGGATGCATCTGGTGCACTTTGCGGCGGCACGGGCGTTGGCGTCCTCCGCTGTCTTCCTTTTTATTACCGTGCTGCTTATGGCGACGGCCAAGCGGATTTCCACCTGCATTGTGTTGTTCAGCGCGCAGTGCGCCATCATCACGGCCGAGATCCTGGCGATGGCGTATGTCCACAAGTCGCCCGAAGCTTACGCGGTTGCCGCCCTGGTTCTTATCGTCAAGGTGTTGGCGATTCCGTACGCCCTGTTTCGCATCGTCAAGAACCTGCAGGCGCCGGGCGACATAACCGCATCCACCACCGCGGCGCAATCCGTATTCATCGCCGCCGGGCTCATCCTGCTCTCGTTTTTCGCGGTCGAGCCGTACTCCGAGACCCTGCGCGTGGATACGGACATGCTGGCCGCCGCCATCGCGCTGGTGCTCTCCGGCGCATTCCTGATGGTGAGCCGCAAGAAGGCCCTGGCACAGGTGATCGGCTTGCTGGTGCTGGAGAACGGTATTTTCCTGGCCGCGCTCACCACCACCTTCGGCATGCCGCTGGTGGTGGAAATCGGCATTTTCTTCGATCTGCTGATGGGAGTGTTCCTGATGGGCCTGTTCGTCTTCCGCATTCGCGATACCTTTGAGCACCTCGACGTCTCCAAGTTGCGGCGGTTGCGAGGCTGATGCGATGACACTTCTTTTTCCACTCCTCGTTCCGCTGTTGGGGGCCGCCATGATGCTGGTGTGCCGGCGGCCGGCCGCCGCGGTGCGCGTGGCCTTGGCGTTTGGGGCCCTGGAGGTGCTCGCTATCGGCAATGCGGTCTGGCGGATTCGCGCCGCCGGCGTCCTGCCGGCGGGCCGTTACCTGCGCGCGGACGGACTCACGTCCTTCTTCCTGATCAACACCGGACTTATCTTCGCGTTGGTCCTGGTGTACTCAGTGGGATACCTGCGGCACATTGCCGAAGGACGGTTTTCCTCGCCGCGATGGTTCTACGGCCTGATGTTCCTGTTCCTGTTCACGATCATGGCGGTCTATCTGTCTTCCAATCTCGGCTTGCTGTGGATTTTCGTCGAAGCCACGACCCTGGCCTCGGCGCTCCTGGTGGGCTTTTACAACACCGAGGGCGCGGTGGAAGCCGGGTGGAAGTACCTGATCGTTTGCACCGTCGGGATCGCCTTCGCCCTGTTCGGCACGATCGTGCTGTACCTGGCCGCGGTCCGCGGCGGGGTGGACCCGAGATCCGCGCTCGACTGGGCTGTGCTCATGTCCGCGGCTCCCAACCTGCGCGGCGCGCAGGACCTCCTCAAGCTGGCGTTTGTTTTCGTTGCTATTGGATACGGAACCAAGATCGGCTTCGTGCCCATGCACAGTTGGCTGCCGGACGCGCACGCGGAAGCGCCCTCCCCGATCAGCGCCATGCTCTCCGCCGTGCTCCTGAACTGCGCCCTGTATGCGCTGCTGCGCTTTGACGCCATCACTTCACGCGCCATCGGCAGCGGCTTCAGCCATACTCTGCTGCTGCTGTTCGGCGGGCTTTCTGTGGTTGTGGCCGGGTTCCTCATGATCGTGCAGCGCGACCTGAAGCGGCTGCTGGCCTACAGCAGCATCGAACACATGGGCATCGCCGCGCTCGGCATCGGACTGGGCGGCGCTTTCGGCCTTTACGGCGCTCTCTTGCATGCGTTTAATCACTCGATTGCGAAATCGCTGTTGTTCTTCACTGCCGGCCATGTGCGCGAGAACTTTGGTACGCTGCGCATGGAACGCATACGCGGCATGGGGCGCGCCCTGCCCTGGTCCAGCGGTGCGCTGGTCATCGGCAGCCTGGCCATCGTGGGCCTGCCTCCCTTCGGGTTGTTCGTCAGCGAATTCCTGATCCTGACCGAGGCCTTTTCCCAGGCGCGATACGCGGTTGCCGTGCTCCTGCTGGCGGCGCTCTCGCTGGTGTTTGGCGCGCTGTTGTATCACTTCCAACGCATGCTGGCGGGCGATCCGGAATCCGCTCCTGCCGGCCCCAGGCTGCCAGCCGCCGATTTTGCGGTGATGGGCGTCTGCGCCGCCTGTTTGTTCGTGCTCGGCCTGCACATTCCGGGCGCGTTTTCCAGCGCGCTGCGCGCAGCCGTGGCGGTGCTGCAATGACGAAGCTTTCGGCGGAGCAGCGCCCGGAGTCCGGCGTCAGCGACGCCTTCGCACTGCTCTCCAGCAGCAACAACCGTCTGGTCTCCCTCTTCGGCAGCCTGGATGAAGACGGCACGCGGCGCGTTCACTACCTCGTCGATGTGGAGAATCGCGAGTACCGGCTGCTTACCACGGTGGTGACGGGGCCGATTCCGTCCGCGACCCGTATCAGCCCGGCGGCGACGTGGTACGAGCGTGAACTGCACGACCAATACGGAGTGGAAATCGAGGGGCATCCCGATCCGCGGCCGCTCTTGCTGCATGAGAATTGGCCCGACGGCATCCACCCAATGGTGGACGACACCAGCCATGTGCCCTGGGCGCAGCGGCACTACCCGTTCCTGAGAGTGCAGGGCGAAGGCGTGTGCGAGGTGCCGGTGGGCCCGGTCCACGCCGGCATCATCGAGCCCGGCCACTTCCGCTTCAGCGTGGTCGGCGACACGGTGCTCCACCTGGAGTTGCGCCACTTCTATACCCACAAAGGGACGGAGAAGTTGTTCCAGGGCACTCCCGTCAGCAACGGTCCTATGGTGGCCGAATCGGTCTCCGGCGATAACTGCTTCGCCCACGCGGTGGCATACTGCCAGGCGGTCGAGAACGCGCTAGGGATATCCGTGCCACCGCGCGGCGAGGCGATCCGTCTGGTCGGCCTGGAACTGGAGCGCATGCTGGCGCACATCGCCGATGTCGGCGCACTGTGCGGCGACGTGGGCTTCACGGTTCCCGCGGTCTACAACTCAAGGATCAAAGAATCGCTGTTGCGAGCGTCCGCCAGGTTGCTCGGCACGCGGTTCTGGAAAGGCGTGGCCGTCCCCGGCGGCGTGCGGCGCGACGTGTCCGCCGATAACGCCCGCGAGCTCCGGGAGGCCATCTCCGCAGCGGCCCGCGACTTCGCCGAGATGGCGGAGATCATCCTGGACACCCCCTCGGTGCAGAACCGCTTTGAGAGCACCGGGATCCTCAGCGCCGAAATTGTCCGCGAGATGGCGGCGGTCGGACCGGTGGCGCGCGCCAGCGGCATTCCGCTCGACGTCCGCCGCGACCACCCCTACGGCCGCTACCGCGAAATCCCTTTGGAAGTTCCGCACTTCCACTACGGAGATGTCCTCGCCCGCGCCCGTATCCGCATCGAGGAAACCCGGATATCCGCCCGGCTGATCGAGGAGACGTTCGCCGCCATGCCTGCCGGGGCCATTGGCTCGCCGTCTCCGGGGGAAAGCGCCGGCGAGGGATTTTCCGCCGTCGAATCGCCGCGCGGCGAACTCCTCTATTGGGTCCGCTTGCGGCAAGGACACATCGCGCGCTGCCACATCAAGTCGCCGTCATTACAGAACTGGCCGGTGCTGCCGCTGGCCATGCCGGGGAACATCATTGCCGATTTTCCGTTGATCAATAAGAGCTTCAATCTTTCCTACTCCGGGTGCGACCGATGATCTTCGACGTGGTCCAACGCAGCTTGCAGAGCGCCCGCGCGCTGATCCCGGTGGAACAGTTGCTGGGAAACTGCAGCGGCAGTCGCATGCCCGACGTGCAGCCGGCTTTGCTCACCGCCGCCATTGCGCAACGAGCGGCAGAGGCCTGCCCGACTTCCGCGCTCGCCTTCGACGCCTCGCAGTCGCACCTTACGCTCAACTACGGCGAGTGCACCGGCTGCGGGCGGTGTATTGAAGCGGGCGAGGGCGCGTTCTTTGCCGCTGCGAAATTTGCGCGTTGCGGGGTCAGCAAGGAAGGGTTGGTGAGGCGCTTTGACTTAAACCGCGCCAGCGAGATAACGCCAGATCAGCCCGCGCTGGCCGAGACTGCCGAGAAGATTCGAGCCATCCTCGGCCGCGCCTTGAACATCCGCGAAGTAGACGCCGGTTCGTGCAACGGCTGTGAAGCAGAGATCGTTGCCCTGACGAATCCCTATTACGACCTGGAACGCTTCGGCATTCATTTCGTGGCTTCACCGAAGCACGCCGACATGCTGTTGGTCACCGGCCCGGTTACCCGCAACATGGCGGAAGCGGTCAGACAAACCTACGCGGCCACCCCCTCCCCCAGGCTGGTGGTCGCGGTGGGTGCTTGCGGGTGTGGTGGTGGCATTTTTGCCGGCAGCCATGCGGTTGTGGGCGGGGTGGATGCCGTCATCCCGGTGGACGGCTACGTTCCCGGCTGCCCGCCGACTCCCGCGATGCTGCTGACAGGCATCTTGCAGGTGTTGCGCCGCAGTTCCTGATTGCGCAACATCTCCGGCGACGGCCAGCAGACATCTCAGCTGTGGCAACGGGCGCACTGGATCGCCGACAGACGCGGGTGTGGGTCTTAATTGTGATGCTGGTCACGCCGATATGTGACCGCGGGCACTGTACCCTGCGCCGCGCTCGTGCAGAATGCTTCCCCATCTGCCGCACCCCTGGTTGCAGCGGCGCGTGAGGGTGGCTCCCGGATGCCCACGACCCAAGAAGTGTTGTTGGCAAAGTGCCCTTCTGGGATACACTCCCCGTCCTAACTGTGACATGGCTGTTCCTTCCGTGACAAAAACTGGTCGCGCGAATTGCACAGCGGCGCCAACTGATCGCCGCGATTCCCGGGTCGAGCCGTTTCGCAATTGCCCGTGAAACGAACTCCTGATCCGGCTGCTGAAAGCCGGCCCCTGACACTTCATACGAGGAGTGCGAAATGTCCAAGCACTGGAGGACAGTCTTTTTCGGCGTCATGGCCATCCTGGCCGTGGTCATCGTTGTGCTGGCGACCCCGCCGCGCGCTGATGCCATACCAGCATTTTCACGGCAGTACAACACCTCTTGCAGCACCTGCCACATCGATTTTCCCAAGCTCAACGATTTTGGCAAGGCCTTCAAGGACGCGGGGTTCAAGTTCCCCACCGATGACGAGTCGATGTTGAAGATCCCGCCGGTGCTGCTGGGCGCTCCGGCGCAGTCCGAACTCTGGCCCAAGGCCATCTGGCCGGGCTCGATCCCCGGTCAGTTGCCGGTTGGGCTTCGCATGAACAACTATTTCCAGGTGGTGGGGGCGAACCGCGGCAACCTCACCGGCGGAGGCGTCACTCCGCCGGGAACCGGTTTTGTTCCCCGCACCGACTTCGAGACCGGTTTCTTCAGCATCTTTACGGCGGGCAATTTCGGCAGCGACATTGCTTTCTGGGCCGATGATGACATCAGTGTCGCCGGCGCGAACGCCAACGGCGGCCTTGGCGATGGCTACCTGAAGTTCGTCAATATCGGGCGTTTCATGCACCTGCCCAAAGACGCGCTTACCTTCCGGGTGGGCCAGTTCGAACTCGACCTGCCCTTCACCCAGGCGCGCAGTTACAACATCAGTCCTTACGACATCTACACCGAGGCCAATATCGGCGCCATCAACACCCTGTTCCCGCAGCAGAACGTGAATAATGGGTTTGCGCTGGCGGACGCCGCGCAGGGGGTGGAGTTCTCCGGTGGCCATCAATATGGCGGCTACCACTATTCGGTGGCGATTGTGAACCAGAACACCGGCGGCCCGATCGACACCGGAACCAATATCCCGACCGCAACCGGCGGCAACAACGGGGGCCTGGGCTTCTTCTCCGACTCCAACTTCAAGGACATCTACGGCCGCTTCTCCTACCGCTTCAATCTGGAGCGCAATGCGGAGAGCCGCCACTCCATCCAGGCTGCCGGCCCCGCGGGCCCACGCGACCACACTTATCTCCGGCTGGGGGTGTACGACTTCTACGGACGCAGCGTGCAGCGCTTCACCGGGACAAACGGGACGCTGACCGCACGCGAGCCTTTCTATCGCCTGGGCGGCGACTTCGACTTCGGATACCACGGGGTCTTTAATCTCTACGGCCTGTTCATGTACGGCCGAGATCACAACCTGCTGCCGGTCGATAGCGAGGGAGCGCTCCTGCCTTTGCCCCTTGCAACCGGCACGATGATTTCCGGCTTTATGAATGGCGTTCCCGCCACCTTCAGCGGCGGATTCATGCAGGCGGACTACATGGTGTACCCCTGGATGATGGTGATCATGCGCTGGGACTCGGTCCACTCGACGGCGGACCTGCTGAATGGAGCGGCCGGTAGCCCAACTAACTTTCCGTTCGCTTTCAATACCACGCGCAACCGGTTTACCCCGGGCGTGCAGTTCCTGATCCATGCCAACATCAAAGCTTCGTTCGAATACCAGATTCGGCCGCAGCAGTCGGTCACGGTGGGTGACAACGGGTTGCCGGCCCAGCCGTTCCGAACCAACGCGGTAACGGCCGGTTTGGAGTTTGTCTATTAAATGAACTACAAGATTGCCGACCTTAGGAGGTCATGGAACTTATGAAGCGTCTCTCTGTCGTACTCGCGGTCGTGATGGTGCTGGCGCTGGCGGCCAGTGCAGGCAGCATTTCGGGAAAGGTTTCCGGCGTCACCGGAAAGTCCGTGGTCTATGTGGACACCATTGCGGGGAAAACCTTTCCCGCTCCCGCCCAGCACCCGGTCATGGACCAGAAGGGGCTGCTGTTTGTCCCGCACATCATGGTGGTGCAGCAAGAAACCACCGTCGATTTCCTGAACAGCGATAACGTGCAGCACAACGTGTTCTGGCCGTCCATCGGCGGGGACAAAAAGGCCGGCCACAACCTCGGCACCTGGCCCAAGGGGGAGAAGAAGTCGTGGAAGTTCGACCATCCCGGCGCGGCGACGCTGCTTTGCAATGTCCACCCGGAGATGTCGGGCTACATCGTGGTTTCACCCACGCCCTACTTCGCCGAGACCGATGCCAGCGGAGCGTTCCACATCAAAGACGTTCCCGACGGCAGCTACACGGTGGTGGCCTGGCATGAGGGCGCAAAGACCCAATCCAAGCCCGTCACGGTGAAGGGAGATACCACGCAGGACTTCACGCTCTCGAAGTGATTCAAGCCAGGGCACAGGGACCGCGATGCAGAACCGGTACGTCAACAAGAAAGTCGATCGCGACTGGCTGAACACGAACTTTCCCTGCATGATGGCGTGCCCGGCGCACACCAATGCCGGGCGCTACGTCAGCCTGATCGCCGAAGGCCGCTTCGAGGAGGCGTACCGGTATGCCCGCGATCCCAACCCCATGGCCAGCATCTGCGGGCGCGTCTGCGCGCACCCTTGCGAGACCGCGTGCCGGCGCGGCGAGATCGACAAGCCCATCTCCATACGCGCGCTGAAACGCTTTCTTACGGAGCGCCACGGGCCGGAATCCAAGCACCCGCTGCCGCCCAGTACGGAAAGGATCGAGAAGCTGCCATTCAAGGTCGCCGTCATCGGTGGCGGACCGGTGGGGCTCTCGGCGGCGCACGACCTGGCCCTAATGGGCTACTCGGTCACCATCTTCGAGGCAGCACCGGTCGCCGGGGGCATGCTCTACCTCGGTATCCCGGAGTATCGCCTGCCGCGCAGCGTGGTGGAAGCGCAGGTGCGCGAGATCCTCGAGACCGGCGACATTACCTTGAAACTGAACACCGCCGCGGGCCGCGATTTCACCGTCTCCGAGCTGCGCCGGCAGGGCTTTGACGCGGTGCTGATCTCCGTGGGCGCGCACCGCAGCCGCGACCTCACGATTCCCGGTGTGGATTTAGATGGTGTCTACAAGGGCATCGAGTTCCTGCTTAACGTCAACCTCGGCTACAAGTTCACCATCGGCAAAAAAGTGATTGTGATCGGGGGCGGCAACGTGGCCATGGACGTGGCGCGTTCGGCCGCGCGCGAGGTGCTGAAAGAACACGGCGCCACCGACGAAGTCGTGCCCAGCGCGGAGAACGAAGCCGCGGTCGCCGCGCACGAGATGGTGGACATATCGCTTTCCGCCCTGCGCATGGGCGCGCGCGAAGTACACCTGGTGTGCCTGGAACGGCGGAACGAGATGCCGGCGGCTCTGGAGGAGATCGAAGAAGCCGAGACTGAGGGCATCATCATCCATCCGGGCTTCGGCCCCAAGCGCGTGATCGGCCGCGGCGGCAAGGTTGCCGGCCTCGAAACCCTGGACACCAAGCGGGTCTTCGACGAACAGGGCCGCTTCAGTCCTACTTTCCACGAGGGCAGCGAGAAAGAGCTGGACTGCGACACCATCATCATGGCGATCGGGCAGGCGCCGCGGCTCGATTTCCTGCGCCCGGAAGATGGCGTGCAGATCTCGCCTCGCGGCCTGATCGCGGTCAACCGCGACACTCTCATGACCACGGCCCCCGGCGTCTTTGCCGGCGGGGACTGCGTATTCGGGCCGCGGCTGATCATCGACAGCGTCGGCGACGGCAAGCGCGCCGCCGTCGCGATCGACGAGCACCTCCGCGGCCGCAAGCATCGCGAGCCTACGGTCGAGGTTGAGGTGCTCAACCGGCATCGCATGTTCCACGACTTCATGGAAATCACCCGGCCGCCCATCCCCATGCTGCCGGTGGACCGGCGCACCGGCATCACCGAAGTCGAAGTTGGCTACGACGAAGAAAGCGCCATGGCCGAGGCTCGGCGCTGCCTGCGCTGCTGGGTCAACACCGTCTTCGAAGGCACACGGGTGGACGGCTCGGAGTGCATCCTGTGCGGCGGATGCGTGGATGTGTGCCCGGAAAAGTGTCTCAGCCTGGTGTCGCTCGACCGCATTGACTTCGCTCCGGTTGCGGACGCCATCCGCAGCAACCGCGAACTGTTTGGGGTCGAGCTCAACGATATTGCCGCGGAGGAGTTGGGCGTCATCACTGGCTCGGCCATGCTCAAGGACGAGACGCGCTGCATCCGCTGCGGCCTGTGCGCTCTCCGCTGTCCGGTGGGGACCATCACCATGGAGTCCTTCAACCTGATTCCGGCGGAGCCGACCGGACTGATTCCCATCCAGACGATGGACCTGGTGCAGATCAATTTGGCAACCAGCGCTCCGGCTGGAACGTGACGTTCGCGCGCAACCGTCCCGAGGTCGAGGTTTATGGCAGACGAAGGCAAGCACGAAAAATCTGAAGGCGAGGAACAAAGCCTCGACCGGCGGCAGTTCTTTGTGCGCGTGGGACTCGGATCCCTGGCCGTCGCGGGATTAGGAACGGCCGTGTTCGCGTACCAGTATCTTGCGCCCAACGTGCTCTACGAGCCGTCGCCCATCGTGAATGCGGGCAAGCCGGGAGGCTACCCGCCGGATTCCGTCACGCTCGACCCGGCGACCGGAATTTTTGTGGTCCGTGAAGCGGAGGGATTCTTTGCGTTGTCCGCGGTCTGCACCCACCTCGGCTGCCTGACCGCGTGGAAGCCCGAGCTGGGCATCATCGCCTGCCCCTGCCACGGCAGCAAGTTCAACCGTGATGGCACCAAGATCACCGGTCCCGCCCCCCGGCCGCTGCCCTGGCTGCGCATGTGGCTGAGCGATGAAGGCGACCTCATGGTGGACCGCTCCAACCTCATCGCTGCGCGAGAGTTCGTGAGGATTTGATGGCGAAAACGCTGACCACCTACCTCGACGAACTGCGCGACAGCCGGGTGTGGCGCTCCATCTTCCGCAGCGGGCCGGGACAAAGCAACCTGCATCACGCCCTGGTGGTGCAGTCGAACGTCTTCCTCCACCTGTTTTCGGTGAAGGCGCGCAAGCGCGTGCTCGACTTCGGCGTGACCTGGTATCTGGGCGCGCTGACCTTCGGCTCATTTCTGGTTCTGGTGATCACCGGCGTTCTGCTCATGCTCTATTACCACCCGTCGGTGCCGCTGGCGTACACCGACATGAAAGACCTGCAGTTCGTGGTCTCCTCCGGCGTGTTCCTGCGCAACCTGCATCGCTGGTCGGCGCACGCCATGGTGCTGCTGGTGTTCGCTCACATGTTCAAGGTGTTCTATCGCGGCGCGTATCGTCCGCCGCGGGAATTCAACTGGGTGATCGGCGTGGTCCTGCTGCTCATCACTCTGTTCTTGAGCTACACCGGATATCTGCTGCCCTGGGACCAGCTTGCTTACTGGGCGGTGACGGTAGGCAGCAACATCGCCTCCGCCGTCCCGGTTTTCGGACACCATATTCGCTTCCTCATGCTGGGTGGAAACCTGGTAAACGCTAATGCCCTGCTGCGTTTCTACGTGCTGCACTGCATGATCCTGCCGCTCACGGCGATCTTCTTCATTGCCATCCATTTCTGGCGCATCCGCAAGGACGGCGGTTTGTATGCCGGCACGCCCAGCACCGTCGCGGAAAAAGAGGGGGAACGATGAGCGACCCCAAAGATTTCACCGCCGGCTTCGACTCCAACGCGCGCAAAGCGCCGGTGCGGGTGGCGTTCGTCACGCGTCGCACCTCTCCGCAAGTGAAAGTCGCGGACGAAGATCAGGTGATGACCCACCCGGGAGTGCTCTTCCGCGTGGCCGTCGCCGTGGAGCTGCTGACCATCGCGCTGGTGGCTTTGGCGCTGGCTTGGGACGCGCCGCTGGAAGGCCTGGCCGATCCCATGCACACCCCCAACCCCGCCAAGGCGCCGTGGTATTTCCTCGGACTTCAGGAATTGCTCCACTATTTTCCGCCGGTGGTGGCGGGCGTTCTGATACCGACCTTGGTGGTGATCGGGCTCATCGTTATTCCTTATTTCAACATCAACATCCAGGCGGAAAGCCTGTGGGCGCGGGACGGCGCCAAGCGCTTGCGGATCGTCGCGGTGGTGGCGCTGGCATTGTGCGTTTTCCTGGCGGTATTCGATGTGTGGGTGGCGCTCGTGCCTACGGTAGTGATTGCGGCATTCATGTTCATGGCGGCGCGGAGTTCGGCGCAATCGGCGTCGCGCATGCGCCGCTGGCTGTATTCCAAGACGCTCTCTTTCTGGATCATGACGTGGTTCCTGGCGGAAGCGGCGGTGCTGACCGCGATCGGCACGTTCTTCCGCGGCCCAGGCTGGTCCTGGGTCTGGCCCTGGAGAGGCTGAGCTGAGTGTCCCTCGCTGAAAAAATCCGCTCCTTACGCCAAAGGCTGTTCGGCGATCCGGCGCGCGCCTTCGGCTCCATGAGCCTGGTGCTGCTAGCGATGCTGGCCATCGCGCCCGCGAAGAACTTCTTCAGCGAATGGCGGCACTACCAGAAGGGATATCTCAAGCTAGTCCGCACCCGCGCCGATGCCCTCACGCTGGAACGCCACTTCTCGCCCGGGTTCAAACAGATATGGCTGCCAGAGATGGGCGCGGTGGACCGTTGCACCACGTGCCACGTCGCTCAGAAGGAGGCCAGTTTGTCGGACGTGAGCTTGCAGCCTTACCGGCCGCATCCGCCGATTCCGCATTCGCTCACCGAATTCGGGTGTGTGGTGTGCCATCGTGGCCAGGGCGCGGCGACCACGGTCGAGGAAGCGCATAGCAGCACCAAGGCGTGGGAACAGCCCATGCTGCCGGCACGATACCTGGAGTCGTCCTGCGGGCAGTGCCACCTCGGGCCCATGCTGGGGACGCCGCAACTGAATCTCGGACGCCAACTGATCACGCGTTACGGCTGCGTGCGCTGCCACGCCGTGGTACAGCCTGACGGCACGCGCATGATGGCTAGCGATGATCCGCCGTCGCTCGAGCACATCGCTGAGAAGACCACGCGCGAGTGGATTTACGCCTGGATCAAGAATCCGCAAGCTTATGCCTCAACGGCGACCATGCCGAACTTCCAGCTCAGCGATGACGATGCGCGAGATGTCTCGGCGTTCCTCATGGCGCAAAGCACCCCGCTGGCGGCGATCCACAATCAGCCTGCTTCTAAGGCCGCAGCCAGTACCGAGGCCACCGCCGGCGCCAGCCTCTACGGAGAGAGCTTCTGCGCTTCCTGTCATGCGGTGCAGAATGCCGCGGGCGCGCTGGTCGGTGGAGATCTTGGGCCGGAGCTGACCCGCATCGGTAGCAAAGCCAAACCGGAGTGGCTGGAAGCCTGGCTGCGCAACTCGTCTCTCTACGATCCCGACACCAAGATGCCGCACTACCGCTTCGATCCGAAGCAGATTGCCACGCTCGCCGGCTTCCTTGAGGCCAAGACTGATAGCGACCTGCTGGCCAACGTGCACTTGTCGGAAGCGACTCCCGCTCAGATCCAGCACGGCAAAACGCTGGCCACGGAATACGGCTGTGCCTCCTGTCACGAGATCAACGGCATCAAGACGCCGGAGAACTTCGCGCCCGAACTCAGCCGCGTGGGCAGCCGTTCGCTGGCGGTGCTGGCGTTTCCGGAAAAGATCCCGCACACGCTCCCGGACTACATCGACGCCAAAGTCCGCAACCCGCGTGCCTTCGGCAGCGGCCTGAAGATGCCGCAATACACCTTCACCGAACAGCAACGCAGCGCTATCACCACGGCGTTGCTGGCCCTGACCGAGCGCGCCCAGACCCAGCCGCCCGCGCTGCGCACCGCGGCGGTGCACGAGTCGAACTACAGTCCGGCCGGCAAGGCGGGACAGCTCATGGCCGACCTGCGCTGCTTCAGTTGCCATGCCATCAACGGCCGCGGCGGCGACATGGCGCCCGACCTGAGCTGGGAGGGCAGCGCGGTGCAGCGTCCGTGGCTGGCGGAGTTTCTCCGCAACCCTGAGACTCTGCGCCCGGCGCTGATCCGGCGCATGCCCAAGTTCAATCTCACCGCCGATGAGATCAACACCCTTACCGACTACATCATGGTTGTTTACCAGACGCCGGTCGTGGACAGAGACTCCATGCCCGCCTCCAGCTTCACGCCGGATATGGTCGAACAGGGGCGGCAGCTCTTTTACTCCAAGTACGCCTGCCAGTCGTGCCACATCGTCGATCCACACAAGGACAAGGGATACATCGGGCCGGCGCTTTGGGCAGTGGGCGCGCACCTGAATGGGGCCTGGGTCTACGCCTACTTGAAGAACCCGCAGGCGATGCGCCCGGGAACGCTCGAACCCGATCAGCACCTGAGCGACGCCGAGGCGCGCAGCCTGACCGCATTCCTCATGGCCCAGAAGTCTGCCAAGCAGGCAGGGAAGAAATGAAGCACGCGATCACAATCCTAGTCTGCTTGGTTGCGCTCGCCGGCTGCGGCCGGCCTAAGACCGCCCCGGTCCCGCAAGCCACTGCCCACGGAGCCGCGCTGGTTGAAGTAAGCGGCGGCAAACAGGTAGCGCAGGCAGGAATGATGCTGGACCAGCCCGTGGTGGTGCAGGTCAACGACGCGCAGAACAATGCCGTCGCGGGAGCAGCGGTTGTCTTTCGCGGTCCCGCAGGCGTAAGCTTCAATCCGGCTTCAGGATTGACTGACTCCAGCGGCCAACTCTCGACCGTCGCGGCCCTGGGCGGCGTGGCCGGCCGTTATGCGATCCGAGCTACCACCACCGACGCCGGCGGGAAGAACATCGAGCTCAAGGTGGAAGAGATCGCGCTGGGATACCAGCAGACGCTCGGCCGTCAGCTCAACTTGCAGTATTGCTCACGTTGTCACGATCCGGAATCTACTCGCGAGCGCGTCTCCAATTACGACAACCTCACCACCAAGCCGCATGCCTTCAGCGAAGGTGAAACGCTCAACAAGATGAGCGACGCCGAACTGGTGGCCATCATCAGCCATGGCGGCCCGGCGCTGAGCCGATCGCCCGAGATGCCCTCGTTCGGATACACGCTTTCGAAGTCCGACATTCAGGCGTTGATCTCCTGTATCCGGGCGGTTGCCGACCCGCCTTACTATTCGGCCGGTGTGGTATATGCGAAGAATTAGTGCCTTGTGGGGATTGCTGCTCGTCTGGGCAGCGATTGCGCCGGGAATGGCACAGGTGGTCTCTCCCCTGGAGATCGCCGACCCGGAGCTGCGCGCGCTGCAGCAGCGCTATACCGGGACGTTGCAGGCGGTGGCCGCACAGATGGAGACCCTCAAGTTTCCCTATCCGTTCTATTTCAGCCGCGTGCTGGACGTGAATGAGGCCAAGCAGCGGCAGCTCGACCAGCGCTCCATCCGCTTCGCGAAGTTCGAGAACCAGACGGTGCTGCAGATCACCGGCAATTACTACGCTTCCTACGCGGCTCCGCCCATGGATGGCAATGCGCGCGCACGCAAGACGTTCCTCGACGTCATGCTCCCGCTGTTGAAGGCCGCGGTGCCGCAATTCCCCTCCGACCAGGACTTCCAGGCGTTTGCCCTGGAAATCTCTCATCACATCCGGGGCACCGTGTCGGGCATCAAGGCGGAGAATTCCGAGAACGTAGTCCTGGTCCTGCCGCGGGCGGCCGCCAAGAAACTGGTGAACGCGACGGATGTAGAAGCACAGCAGGCAGCGCTGCTGGATGGCCGCGCCTACCTTAA
>Ga0181521_10001548_pt1 | contig 28346 bp, 22 predicted proteins | sample PEATcosm2014_Bin_32_FD_119764 | JGI IMG/M metagenome (GOLD analysis project Ga0181521, IMG submission 119764) | Peatland microbial communities from MTU Mesocosm Facility, Houghton, MI, USA - PEATcosm2014_Bin02_60_metaG | ecosystem: Environmental > Terrestrial > Soil > Wetlands > Peat | place...
GCGGCTTGTTGCAGCAGCGGGATCAGGGCGCGGGCGCGGGCGACGGGATCGTCCGTCGCGTCGGCTTCCCCTGGGTGCTGCATGTCCATCTTCGGTTTCCTCCGGCGTGTAATGCGCCCAAGTTACAACCAGGCGAACGCCGGGCGCAAAACCGCTCGTGCCGCCGCCGTGTCGAGTGGGCTGGCTCCAGGGAGGTCGGCATGACGACGCAGCAGGATTTGGTTGAGGAAATCGAGCAGGAGGCGAGCGAAACGGCAGGCTGGACCGGGCGTGACCGGTTCGATCCGCGCGTGCTGGAGGCGTTGCGCAAGGTGCGCCGCGAGGCTTTCGTGCCGCAGGCGTTGGTGTCCCATGCCTATGTCAACGCGCCCTTGCCGATCGGCTGCGGCCAGACCATTTCGCAGCCGTTTATTGTCGCGCTGATGACCGACTTGCTGGACCTGCGCCCGGAGGACCACGTGCTGGAGGTGGGCACCGGCTCCGGTTACCAGGCGGCGGTTCTGGCGGAGCTCGCCGACACCGTGTGCTCCATCGAGGTCATCCCGGAACTTGCGACACACGCGGCGACGGTGCTGGCGGCGGAGGGTTACGGCAGGGTGGCGTTGCGCACCGGCGATGGAGCGCTGGGCTGGCCGGACCGCGCGCCGTTCGACGCGATCATCGTTACTGCGGCGGCGCGCGAGGTGCCGCCGGCTTTGGTGGCGCAATTGCGGCCGGGCGGGCGGTTGGTGATCCCGGTGGGCGAAGCGTATGGCGAGCAGGAATTGCGGCTGCTGTGCAAGGATGCGGCGGGAAACGTCACCTCGCGATCGGTGCTGTCGGTCGCATTCGTGCCGCTAACCTAAAACCTCTCCCGCGAGAGCGGGAGAGGTCGACGGTCCGAAGCACCGAGCGTGATCGGGTCGCCCCGAAGCACCTTCACGTGTGGTGCCAGCCCGACCACCCTCGCCGCCCGAGGTCTCGACCTCTCCCACATCGTGGGCAAGGTTGACGTACCAACCGGGCTCCGACCATACTGATCGGTATATCGCTGCGGACAATGCCGGAGGATATCCATGAAGCTGATGTGGTTCCACCTGATGCCGTATACCGAGTTGCCGGACGATTTCCGCGACGCGAATCCGTCGGTGTGGGTGGACATCCACTCGTCGCTGTTCGATCCCAAGCGCGCGCATCACATGTACAACGACTTCATGGACGAGCTGGAATACGCGGCAACCTGCGGCTTCGACGCGGTGTGCGTCAACGAGCACCACTCCAACGGCTACGGCCTGATGCCGTCGCCCAACCTGATCGCGTCGTCGCTCGCGCGCCGCACCACGGACACGGCGATCTGTGTCATGGGCAATTCGCTGGCGTTGTACAATCCGCCGACCCGCGTGGCGGAAGAGTTCGCCATGATCGACGTGATCTCCGGCGGCCGGCTGATTGCCGGCTTCCCGGTCGGCACACCGATGGACACCTGCTACGCCTACGGCACCAACCCGAGCCAGCTTCGTCAGCGCTACCACGAAGCGCACGACCTCGTGTTGCGCGCGTGGACAGAGCAGGACACGTTCGCTTTCAACGGGCGGTTCAACCAGCAGCGCTATGTGAACATCTGGCCGCGTCCGGTCCAGCGACCGCACCCTCCGATCTGGATTCCCGGTGGTGGCTCGGTCGAAACCTGGCGCTGGTGCGCCGAGATGGACTACGTTTACTGCTACTTGTCCTACTACGGCTACAAGGCCGGCCGCGCGACGATGGACGGGTTCTGGGAAGAGATGAAGCGGCTCGGCAAGCCACCCAATCCCTACCACGCCGGCTTCCTGCAATTCGTCGGCGTGGGCGAATCCCGTCAGCACGCCTTCGATCTTTACGGCGAGGCGGCGGAGTATTTCTATGGTCGCTGCCTGCATGTCGATGCGCGCTGGGCCACACCGCCCGGTTACACCAGCGAAGGCAGCCAGCGCGCCGGCATCGAATCGCAGATCAAGCAGGCGGCCGATGCGAACGTGCGCGGCAAATCCACCGGCGAGCGCTTCGCCTCGGTGGCGCGCGAAATGGACGCGATCGTCGACAAGGGCTACGTCATCATCGGCTCGGCCGACGAGGTGGCGGAGCAATTGCGCGAGGTCGCGGTGAACCTGAATGTCGGCCACCTGATGCTGCTCTTGCAGTTCGGCAACATGAAGAAGGACCTGTGCCGCTATAACACGCAAATGTTCGCACAGAACGTGATGCCGAAGATGAAGGACCTGTTCTCCGAATGGGAGGACCGCTGGTGGCCGCAGCCGATGGCGGCCGCGCAACGTGCGGCGGTGCCGGCCTACATGCCGAAGCTGGCGGCGGAATAATCGTTTCTGCAACGGAGTATGTCGTGAGCGAACCAGAGACGTTGACCGTCGATGTCAACGGCTTTTCCACCCGCATCTGGCGCAAGGGCAGCGGCCCGAAGCTCGGCTTCCTGGCTGGGTTCGGCGGATTGCCGCGCTGGATGCCGTTCCTCGACGAGCTTGCCAGGAGCCGCACGGTGATCGTGCCGTCGCTGCCCGGTTTCCCCGGCGGCGATCGCGGCCACACCGTGCTGGACACGCATCTCGACTGGTTGCTCGCGGTGCACGGGCTGCTGGAGAAGGCGGAGCTGAACGGCGCCGACCTGGCGGGCAGTTCGGTCGGCGCCTCGCTGGTAGCGGAGATGGCGGCGCTATGGCCGCAATCGGTGCGGCGCCTGGCGTTGATCGCGCCATTCGGGCTGTTCGATGAAGCGGATCCACCGACCGATCCGTGGGCTCAGCGCGGCGATGCGGTGCCCGGGCTGATGTGCGCCGATCCGGCGATCTGGACCGCGATGAAGACGGCACCCGAGGGGGCGAACTCGATCGAATGGCCGATCGAGCAGGTGCGCGCGAATGAAGCGGCGGCGCGAATTTTCTGGCCGTTGGGGAATACCAAAATCGAGAAGCGGCTGGGATTGATCACAGCGCCGACATTGCTGCTGTGGGGCGCGCAGGACCGCATCATGCCGCGCAGCTATGCCGAGCGATTCGCCAAGGGGATCGCCGGAAAGACCGAGATACGCGTGATCGAAGGTGCCGGACACCTTGCCGAACTCGACAAGCCGGCGGACGTGGCGCAGGCGATCCTGGCGTTCATGCAGTAGCGCATGTTTTTTCCTCTCCCGCGCTTTGCGCGGGAGAGGGTAGGGTGAGGGTGATGCGTGCGCCCCGCATCACCCTCCCCTGACCCCTCCCGCAAGCGCGGGAGGGGGAAATAGCGGAATCGGAGACACCATCATGCCGCTTGATCCCGACGCCCAGTTCGTTCTGGAGATGATCCGCGTTGCCGGACGGCCGCCGTTCGAGACACTAACGCCGGCCGAAGCTCGCGAGGCCTACATCAACAGCCGCAAGGTGTTGCAGCCGCCGCCGGAAGACGTCGCCGACGTGCGCGATCTCACTGCGCCCGGGCCGGCGAGCGACATCCCGGTGCGCGTCTATCGTGCCAGCGGCACCACACCGGACGAGAAACTCCCAGCGCTGATCTACTATCATGGCGGCGGCTGGCTGCTCGGCGATCTCGACTCGCATGACGGCGTGTGTCGGCGCTTCGCCAACGTGGCGCGGTGCTGCGTCGTCTCGGTGGACTATCGCATGGCGCCGGAACATAAATTTCCCGCGGCAGTGGATGACTGCATCGCCGCAACGCAATGGGTGGTGGCCGAGGCCGACGCGCTGGGGATCGATCCTGCCCGTGTCGCGGTCGGCGGCGACTCCGCCGGCGGCAACCTGGCCGCGGTGATGGCACTGCTCGCCCGCGACGGCGCGCTGCCGCCGCTCACGTTCCAATTGCTGATCTATCCCGCGACCGACATGATGATGACATCGGTGTCCTCGCAAACCATCGCCGATGGCGTGCCGCTGACCTCGAAGACCATGCGTTGGTTTATCGACCACTACATGCGGGACGACGCTGACGCACGCGACTGGCGCGCTTCGCCGTTGCGCGCCGCCGACCTGTCCGGCACGGCACAGGCACTGGTGCTGACCTGCGCATGGGATCCGTTATGCGACGAGGGCATCGCCTACGCGCGCCGTCTGGAGCGTGAAGGCGTGCGGGTGTCGCACATGCACTTCTCCGACCAGATCCACGGCTTCATGAGCATGGGTCGGATCATCCGTGCCGCCGACCTGGCGATCGACATGATGGGGGCGGCGCTGCGAAAGGCCGTGTGGCCGCCGGGCCGTCCGGAGTAGGAGCGCGGCGTCATCCGTCATTGCGCGGCGCGAAGCGACGAAGCACGCCCCACCTGACGCGCCGCTGTCCTCGCAAGAAACAAGCGCTCCCCCCTCCCCTTGAGGGAGGGGGTTGGGGGGAGGGGGAGCCTCCTTCTCTCCCCCCGTCGACGCAGTTTCATTCAGGACGGGTTGGCCTCCGCCGGCCGGTGGTCAACTCGCATCGGCACCGGACGCCAGCAGCGTCGGATTGCGCGTATCGCCGTGGGACGCAGTACAGGTGCCGCTCCCGGGCGGGAGATTGCTTCGTCGCTGCGCCTCTCGCGATGACGGATCAGCCAAGCCCTGCCAGGAACCCCTCCAGCGCCTCGATGAATCCCTTGGTGTTCTGACCATGCACGTTGTGCCCGCAATCGGCCACCGTCGCCAACGTGCCATGCGGCAACGCGTCGCGAAAACGCTCGGCCCCCTCCGGCGTCAGGATGCGTGAGTTCGCGCCGCGCACCAGCAGCACGGGCAGATCGAACGCCCGTGCATCGTCCAATGTAATGTTCTCCAGCGGCCCACTGCCACGCACCAGCCCGAGCCGGCGCGGCGTGGCATCGCACTTGCTGACGTATTTGCCGTCGGCGCGTTGCAGCATGTTGTATCTGACGGTGCGTTCGATGTGTTCGCGGCTACGGTATGGATCATACTTCCGCACATTGCTGACAAAGTGCTCCAGGTCGTCAAACTCCTGGTTGGCCTGCACGAAGCCGGCGATCACCTCGCGTCCGCGATCCGACACTTCCGGGCCGACATCCACCACCACCAGCGCGCGCAGGCGCGACGGATCGCGTTTGGTCAGCAGCAGCGAATTGCGTCCACCCATCGAGTGGCCCATCAGGATCGGGCGTTGCAGCCCGAGCGCGGCTATGAATGCCTCCGCGTCGAGCGACATCGCGTGGTTGGAATACTCGACGTCGCGCGGCCATTCGCTGTCGCCATGTCCGCGTTGGTCGAGTGCCAGCACGCGATAGCGCTGTGCGAGGTACAGGCTCACAAGGTCCCAGGAATGCGCCGATTGGTGGCCGCCATGCAGCAGCACAATCGGCGGCGCGTCCGGCGCACCCCACTCCAGGAAGTGGAAGCGCAGCCGCCGCAACACGATATTCCGGGAGCGGTACGGCGTCGTGCGGGCATGCGGAATGCCAAGATCGGTCGCACTGGCAAGCAGGGAATCGAACTCGTCCGATGGCGCGAGGTCGAGCGGTGAGGCCGTGTCGGCGAAGTTGTTAAGATACATGAGACCCTATGACCCGTTGGTTGTCGCGGAGCGAGTGGCCGTCATTGCAAGCAGCGTAGCCAGTGGTTGGGCTTGACACGGCCAGACAGTCTCCCGCAGGACCGGAGGTGAATTCCCGGGCGGGAGATTGCTTCGTCGCCGCGTTTCTCGCAATGACAGGGACGGCGCGGGCCCGGTGTCTCTGAATTCCCCCTCGCCCGCCATCATCGCATAGGGCATTCTCCCCTCCCAGGAGGACGTCGTCGCCGTGAATAATACCAGCCTGCCGGCCGCAGTTGCGCAACCGCGCGGCTCGCCTTTTCGCCGGCTGCTGCTTTCGGGCCGAGACGATTTCTGGCGGCTCTGGTTCGTCGGCCTCGTCGTGTTCGTGGTGCGTTGGCTGGAGACCATCGCCGTCGGCATCGTGGTGTATCAGCGCACCGGCTCGGCCTTCCAGGTCGCCATGATGACCATGCTGCGCCTGTTGCCGATGGGCCTGTTCGGCGCCTTCCTCGGAGCCCTGGCGGAACGCATCGAGCGGCGCACCGCATTGATTGCGGTGATCATCCTGATGGGATCGACCTCCTTCACCCTGGCGGTCCTGGCCCATACCGGCCGGCTGGAAGTCTGGCACCTTGCGCTCGCCAGCTTCCTCAACGGAGTCGCCTGGGCGACCGATAACCCCGTGCGTCGTGTCATGATCGGCGAGGTCGTCGGCGCCGACCAGATGAGCACGGCGATGTCGATCGATGTCGGCTCCAACAACGCCAGCCGCATGGTAGGCCCGACCATCGGCGGATTACTGCTCGTCACCATCGGCATCGATGGCGCGTTCATGCTGAGCGTCCTGCTGTACGCAACCGCGTTGCTGGCCGCGTTGCGCCTGCGCTATCGCAATGCATCGCTCCCGATCGGCTCCGGCGCCGTGCTGCCGCGCATGATCGAGGGCTTCGCTCTGGTCCGCAGCGACAAGCGGCTGCGCGGCACGCTGATCGTGACGATCGTTTACAACGTGTTCGGCTGGCCGTTTACCAGCATGGTGCCGGTGATCGGTCACGATCGCCTCGGACTCGACCCCGGCGGCGTCGGCCTGCTGGCGAGTATGGACGGCATCGGCGCGTTCTGCGGCGCGATGCTGGCCGCCATGTTCCTGCGCCCCGCCTGGTACGGCCGCGTTTATGTTGGCGGCGTCGTACTCTACATGGTGATGCTGAGCGTATTCGGTCTGGTGCCCAATCCACTGGTCGCCGGCAGCGCGCTGCTGTTCACCGGCCTGGGTGGCGCTGGCTTCAGCATCATGCAGGCGACGCTGGTCTATCTCGCCGCGCCCCCCGACATGCGCAGCCGTCTGCTCGGTGTGTTATCGCTTTGCATCGGCGTGGGGCCGGTGGGATTTGTCGGCCTGGGCCTCCTGGCAGACGCGATCGGCGCCCACTGGGCAACCGCAGCGACCGGCATCACCGGACTGCTGGTGTTGGCGCTGACGCGGCCGTTGTGGCGCGCGATCTGACTAACGCAACGTCTGTTGCGACGGGCTGAGCCGCGCCGGCAGCCGCAGTACCAACACCAGTGTCAGCACGGACATGGCGACGGCCAGCCAGTACGCATTGTGCAGCCCGGACGAGACCAGCCCGGTCAACCGCGCCTGCGTCGCTGCGTCCAGCGTCTGGCGCGATGTCGGTTCCAACAGCCGGTTCACCAGACCCACCACCTCCGGTGCACGATGCTGGATCGTGGCGTTCAGCACCGCGCCGAACGATGCAGCCCCCAACGCCTGGCCGATGAAACGCAGGAACAGACAGGAAGACGTGGCAGCACCGCGCTTCGCCCATGGCACCGCCGCCTGGATCGAAACGATGAATGCCGTGTTGCACAGTCCCATGCCGACACCCATGACCAGCGAACCAGCCGTCGCCCAGGGCACGCCGCGCTCCGGCGTCAACAGCACCAGCACCACACTGGCGAGCAGCAACGACAACGCGCCGAGCGTCGCGGTCAGCCGATACGTGGTCCGCACCATGAAGCGGCCGCCGAAGATGCTGGCGAACGCCCAGGTAACCGACATGCAGCCCAGCACGAGCCCGGCCGTTAGCGGCGAGCGGCCCAGTGCCCCCTGCACGTAAGTCGGCAAAAATGCCGACACGCCCATCATGATCGCTCCGGCGAGGCCACCACCCAGGCTGCCAATGACGATCACCCGTTCGCGCCACAACTCCAGCGGCAGCATCGGCTCCCGCGTGCGCGCTTCATGCACGACCAGCGTGGCCAGCCCGAGCAATCCCGCCGCCGCGGCGGCCCATGCGATGCCGGACGGCAGGCTGCTGCCCTGCACCAGCACCAGCATCAACGCACCGATCGCCAGCATCATCAGCAGCGAGCCGACATAGTCCACCTGGTGCGCGCGCGATTCGATGCGCTCGTGGAGGAACAGCGAGATCATCAGGACCGCCACGGCCCCAACCGGCAGGTTCACCCAGAACACCGTGCGCCAGCCGACATGTTCCACCAGGAAAGCGCCGAGCGAAGGGCCGGTCACCGCCGCGACGCCGAACACCGAGGAGATCAATCCCTGCACGCGCGCCCGTTCTGACGGCGTATAGATGTCGCCGCAGATCGTCATGGCGATCGGCTGCACGCCGCCGGCGCCGAAGCCTTGCAACGCGCGGAACAACACCAGCCAGACCATGTTGGGCGCGAAGCCGCACAACGTCGAGCCGATCAGGAACAGCCCGGCGCCGGCATAAAAAACTCTCTTGCGGCCATAGATGTCGGCGAGGCGACCATAGACCGGAATGCTGACGGCCTGGGTCAGCAGATAGACCGCGAATACCCAACTGAACAGGCTGAACCCGCCGAGTTCGGCAATGATGGTTGGCATGGCGGTGGCGACGATGGTGCTTTCCACCGCCGCCATGAATGTTGCCATGATGCAGGCCGCCAGCACCAGGGAGCGGCGCGCGGCGACATGCGGCGTCCGGATCACGTCGGCGGATGCGTTTTGGCGGCCGGCAGCGGCGTGCCGGACGGTGGGGCCGTCGGAAAGCATTGTGCTGTCTTCTCATCCGCCGCCCGGCATGACAACCGCGCAACGCGCGACCCTGCTCTGCCGGCCTATCCGCTGACGGGCCGAGCCGCGTTCCGCGGGCCGCGCACCAGCCGCGATGTCGCGAGGCTGTTCTGTATCTGATCCGCGGCGCTGGGTTGCGGCTTGCTGTCACGCACGGACCAACTGTCACGGCACCAATCAAGAATGAATTCGATCAGCGCGGCGCGCAGTTTGTGCGTGCCGAGCGTGTGGTCGGCGCCTTCCAATACACGCATCGTCACGTTCGGCTGCTGCCGCAGACGCCATCCGTCGTGGCCGAAATATTCAGCAAGTTCCTCGACCCCGGGATCGTTGCAACCTAGTACGTAGAGCATCGGCAGCCCGCGATCCCCGAGCCCGCGAAGGGCGCGCCGAACCCGGCCGACCCGCGTCGTCGCCCCGGGCAACAGGTTCAGCAACGGATCGATACCGGCAAGAGCGCGCCGCACCTGGCGCGCGGCGACGACGCGAACCAGATTGGCTACGTCGAAGTCGGCGCGCAGCAGCCGAAGCCACGCTTGGGCGCTGAGGATGTTGCGCAGATAGAAGCGGGTCGGGCGCAGATCGGTGCGGCGCACGATGTCGGACGGATCGCCCTCGCGCCAGATGAACCGCTGCAGGTTCACCAGGATCAGGCCGCCCACGCGCTCGTCGCGATATGCGGCCTGCAGCGCGTGATACGCGCCGGAACATACGCCAAGCACCACGACAGGTCGCTGCGTACGCCGCGCCAGTTCCGCCACGGCGTCCAGTGCCCCGGCGGTTGTCGCTTCCGCATAGGGGCGGCCGACCTCGCCAGTCCGGGGCACCGTGTCGCCCATGCCCGCCGCATCCATGCGCAGCGAGATCACGCCATCCGCAGCGAGACTGCGTGCGAGATCCACCGCGATCCGAGCGTTGCCCCAGCGGGGATTGGCGCTGGTGTTGACCAGCAGCACGGCGGGCGCGCCATGAGTCGGCCAATCGGGGATCGTCAGAATACCAAACAGCGATTCGTCCGGGCCGAAACAAATCGGCGTTTCGCGCGCGTGCCCAACGGTGAGCGATGCATCGCCAGCCAGATCGGCGACGCGCGGCGCGTTTGATGCGATGGGCCGGGCTTGCACCCAGCGCACGATCCGATCGAATGCGGCGCGCGGGACCCCAGCCGTATGCGAGTCGCGGTGCATAAGCTTCAGGTCTTCGTGCATCTGGAACATTGCCGCGGTGCCGACACTCCGCAACGATTCGGCCAGAGCGAGCACGGCCGGGCGGCTTTCTGACTCCATCAGCAGCGCCTCGGCTGCCGGCCGTTTCGTCAGCTTGCGTATGTCAAGCCGGTTCAGCTCATCGCGCGTTGCGTGGTCGATCCGCAAGCCGTGCGATTCAAACCATGTGCCGTCGTCGGCCTTATGGTTCGTCTGCCACACGCGCTGCGAGATGCGTGCGGCCAGGGTGAGTTCGTGCATGAACTGTCGGCCACTGATGGGGCTCAGAAGCACCAGGGAATCGACCGCATCGATGTCGCAAGCGGCACGCGTCGCCAGGCTTGCTCCGATTCGATTGCCAATAAGCGTCACCGATTCGACGCCACAGTGTTGGCGCAACCAGGCAACGCCGGCATCGATGCTGTGCAGCCATTGATCGAAGCGACCGGCTTCATCGTCATCGCCGGCGGAGTCACCGGTGCCGTAATAGGCCAGCCGCAGTGTCGGTATTTCTGCGGCGGCCAATTGCTCCGCCAGGAAGACCAGCGGCCGGTACGTGTTCAACGCCTCATCGGAAAGCGGGCCGCACAGCAGCGCACCGCGGCTTCCGCGGCCGGGGTGCAGAACACTGAAGCAGCCTGCAATGTATAACGGGATCATATCGCGCTCGGCGAAACCGGCGTTCTGATCTGTTCTTGGGCCATGCGGAAGACGATTGCGGCAGTGTCGAGGTCCTCGGCCTCGACAGGAATGTCCAAAATGAAGCTCGTGTGGCCCAACGCGAGATAGCGGGCGATCTCCTTCGCGACGCTTGCGAAATCGCCAACCAGGTACGGGCAGAACGTCCGGTGCTGTTCGAACGGCCAGAGCCAGTATGGGCTGCCATCCGCTGGCCGCTCGCGCGCCAGTTCCGACAGCGTGCGATGCCACGCCGAGTCGCTGGTCTTCATCGCCATCGCATGGCTCAGCCGGCCGCGACGGTCATCCGGGAAACGGGCGTGCGCAATCTTCCATGCCTCGTCCGCATCGGAGCGTGCAATGATGCCGACACGGATGCCGCGTCCGGCCGGTACGTGATCATTGTTCGGGATGCTATCGGGCGGCGCGGGATACTCGACAGCAATCGCGCCCATTTCGACCGCGGCGGCGCGACCCGCCGGCGAGGATCCGGAAATGAGCCACCCCGGCAGCAATTCTTTCGGCAACGCAGGCGTCAGCCTCACGCCACGCACATTATAGAAGCGGCCCGCAAGGGTGACTGGCTGGTCGCTCTCCAGCAGGCGCCGCATCAGCAGGGCATATTCGACGGTACGGGCATAGCGATCATCATGCGCAGTCTCGTCGCCAAGCGCGATGAGGTCGTTGCGGAAGCCGCCAGCCAGCATGTTCAGCCAGATGCGGCGTCCGTGTAAAGATCCCAGCGATGCGACCATCTTCGCAGCGCTGTAGGGCAGCATATAAACCGGCTGCACCGCCACCAAGGGGCAAAGCCGCTCGGTGTCCTGCAACACGAGCTGCGCGACCAGCCAGGGGTCGACGATGCTGTTGTCGGTGTAGACCAGCATCCCTGTACAGCCTGCCGCCTCGCTCCATCGCGCGACGCGCCGGACGTGCGGCAAGTAGTCCGCAGGTGCGAATTCCTTCGACTGCGGGCACGTGCTGAACAGCTTGATGCCGTCGGCCGGCACGGTAGTTACGCCGGCGCGGCGAACGCCGCGGCGAGACGCCGGAGGGTCACGCCGCTCTCGAAGTCCATGCCGTCAGCATCGAACAATCGCCCCGAGCCTTGCTCAACATCAAGAATCATGTCGAGCAGGGCTTGGGAGTCGATCAGGCCAAGTTCAATGAGGTCGGTGTCGGGGTCGATCCGCGCATTGCCGTGGCCGTCCTTGCGAAGTCGCCGAGCAAGGGCGTTGGTCAGCAGCATCAGCGGAGGGCTGTCGGCTGGCATGGTCATCATGTCTTGCTGCACTTGGGCGTCTCCATAAGGGCACGCAAGCGGGCATGGTCGGTCTTCCCGCTGCTGTTAAGGGGCCAGTCGTCAACATGGTGAATTGCCGACGGTACGGCGTATGGCGGCAACGTCCGTCGGCATGCGTCGAGCATGTCGTCGATCGGTCGCGTGGTCTGGCCGACGAAGCCGACGATGCCGCGCGCCAGTCCATCGGGGCCAAGCGGCCAGGCAATCGCCGCCGCATTGGCGTCGGCGGCTTGATGCAGTACTGCCTCGACCTCCTGTAGTTCCACGCGATGGCCGGCGATCTTAACCTGCCTGTCCAGCCGACCGAGAAACACGAGGCCGTGTTCACGCGTGTGCCGCGCCCGATCGCCGGTGCGGTACCAGATACGGTCGTCCCAGTTGAAACGCACGAACCGCTGGTCTGTGAGGTCGGCGCGGCGCCAATAACCGTCAGTGACCTGGCTGCCGGCGAGACAAAGTTCGCCCTCCTCGCCGTCTGCCGCCGGCTGGCCGGACGGATTGATCGGTAACGCATCTTGTTCCGGTAGCGGTGCACCGATCGGCACCACCTCGGGCAGCGCATCCATGGCTTTGGCATCCCGCGGCAGGCGGAAGGCTGTCAGGGCGATCGTCGCTTCGGTCGGGCCATAAAGGTTCTCGATCACCGCGTTTGGCGCGGCGGCCGCCCAGGCGACCGCGAGCCGCTTTGGGAGTGCCTCGCCGCAAAACAGTCCCAGGCGCAGGCTGGGAAAATCGTCGGGACGCAGGGCGCGCAAGCCAAGCATCATCGCTGCGGTGGAGGGCACCGAAAACCACATTGTCAGTGCGTTCCGCCGCACGAAGTCGCGCGGCGCGAACCGCGCATTGTCAGGGACACGAAACAGTGTCGCGCCGGCGCCCCAGCACAGGAACATGTCGTGGACCGACAAGTCGAAAGTCAGGTCGAACAGTTGTGTGCAGCGGTCCTCGGGCGTAGGTGCGTAGCGGGCCGCGACGCTTCGGAGATAAGGCATGACGTTGCGGTTGCGGACGAGAACGCCCTTTGGCACCCCGGTACTGCCGGAAGTGAATAGCAGGTATGCACCTTCTTCTGCGTTGCCCGGCCGGATTCCAGCAGTGTGTGTCTGGGACAGATCGCTGCGGCACAGGAATCGATGGCGTGCCATGCTCGCCCCCCAATCCGGCATCGCGACCGTATCCGGCAACAGGACCAGAACCGGTTGCGGCACGGCCTCGAGCAGGAAACGGGCATGATCGAGGTGTTTGTGGTCAACCACGAGCGCCTGCGCCTCTGCCTCGTGCATGAAGTGGGCCAGCCGTTGCGGCGGATGCCGGACATTCAGCGGCACGTAAGCGCACCGCGCGAGCAAAGCACCCAGAATGCCTGCGAAGTCGATCAGTCCACGATTGCCGATAATGGCGCAGCGTGCCTGTCCGTCGCCGTAGCCGGCACCCATCAACCCATGGGCGATGCGTACTGCCAGTTCGTTTAATTCTCTATAGGAAACGCAACCGCCTTCCACCCAAAGTGCGGGACGATCCGCATGCCACGTCGCGCTGCGCTGGAACAGCGCCGCAAGCGTGTCGGACGAAAATGGGTCGGTTGGCCGCGAGACAGCGCCCGTTTGGGTCGCCGCGTTGCACGCTCCAAAGCCGTCAGTTGCGAGTCGGTCCACGGGCCAGTCCTAATCGTATCGGATCGCATATTTTCATCTGAAGACAACCGGTTCCATTCAGCTTCCGGTGATGCACGCAAAGGTGCAGAGCGGTGAAGGAATGATACAATCCGGTCCTGTGTCAGAACGGAACGCCTCGTCACGAGGCTTGGAACCCGCGTGACTCGCGGTGATCAGGCCGGTCGACTGTCCCCCGGTCTACGCGCGACGCGTCACCTTGGTGTTGGCAATATACAGTGCGTCGATGCCCATTTCTAAAAATGTGTTCACCGCCTCTGCTTCAGAACAGACAATTGGCTGATGGTTCACATTGTAGCTGGTGTTAAGGACAACCGGCACGCCAGTCAACGCCTTCAGCCGAGAAAGCAGGTAATGGAATGGCGCGTTGTAGCCCTGGTTGACGGTCTGGACGCGCGCAGTGCCGTCTATGTGGGTGACGGCCGGCAGCAGAGACTGCGCCTCGTCGCGCACCCGCGTCAGCATGGTCATGTAAGGGTATTCCTCGCCGGCGTTCAGGACGAAATAGCGATGCGCGTCCTCCGCGGTGACGGCGGGCGCGAAGGGACGGTAATTTTGCCGCTTCTTGATGGCGAGGTTGATCCGGTCCTTGTTTGCGGCCTTCGACGGCAGCGCCAGCAGACTTCGATTGCCGAGAGCCCGCGCCCCGAACTCCATGCGTCCGTTGCACAGCGCAACAATTTTGTCGGCCGCGATGTCGGTGGCAGCGTCATCAAGCATCTGCACTTCGCCGGAAAACTCTTGCAGCGTCAGATCAGGGTGTCCCGCCATGACAGCGCGCACGCCGTCCAACCGGGGCGACGGGCCAAAGAATGGCATGACGCCAGGCATGCGTAGCGGCTTGCCACGGGCGAACACGCAGGCAGCGGCGGCACCGAGTGCGGTACCCTCGTCGCCCGAGGCGTAGGCGACGTGGATCCGCTCGAACATGGCGCTGGACCGCAGCTCGCCGATCGCCGCGCAATTCTCGGCACAACCGCCACTCAGCACGAGGTTCGTCGCCTTGGTCTGCTTCTGGTAATGGCCACAGATATGAAACAACGCCTCGGTGAAGCGCTGTTGCAGCGCCGCGCTGATGTCGGCACGTTCCTGATGCGCGCAGTTCCTTCCGTCGATCCCAATCCCGTGTTCGAGCGCCGTCGCACTGGCACTGAAGAACAGCCCTTCCGCGAAGCCGCGGTTCAGCGTCAGGCTGGGAATTTCCACCCCGCCGTCCGGCCCAAGTCGGATCGCCGACCGGAAGAACGCGCGATAGCGCTCCGGATCGCCGAAGCTGGCCAGACCCATGACCTTGTATTCGTCTTCGTTGAAGGCATAACCAAGGAATTGCGTTACCAAAGAGTAGAAAATGCCCAGCGACTGCGTTATCGGGTAACGCGCGAGGCGGGTGATCGTGGGACCCTCGCACAGATAGACCGACGTCGCAGAGATCTCGCCCGCCGCATCCATCACCACTGCCAGGCATCGTTCGAAGTCACTGCTCGCCAGGGCGGCGTGCAAATGGGCATCGTGATGGTCCGTAGGATGGAAACGCGTGGCGTCCCCGGCGCAAAACCGGCTTCTCAGCATGCCAAAAACCGCGTCCGGCGACAGGCACTCCTGCCAATAGGCGCGCGCGAGTTCTTCCGACGCGTAGACCGGCCGGTACCGTCCAAAGCTGAAATTGCCGCAAACGTCCTGCACCTCTTCCAGCGTCGTATCGGCGGCGTCCAGGCAGTACTGGACCGCTTGGAATGGAAAGACACCACTTTTTTTGACCCGATCGAACCGCTCTTCCGACGCCGCGGCGATCACCTTTCCGTCCCGCAGCAGTACGGCCGACGCATCCATCCCTTGCACGACACGCGATTCGCCCGCCATTTGCACCGGGAAATACCGCTCGAGGAAGCCGGTAACGTTGGCCAGACCGGCAATCCCCAAGGTAAGCATGACCTCTATCTCCCGTGCACGCGGCAGGCATCTGCTCTATTGCCAGAGCAAGACTAAAGAGGTACCGCAACGGGGCAGAGGGGCAAGGGGAAGTTGCCGCTCTCACGGGGCATTGATGGTCCGCGGCGCGCCTCACGCGCGCGCGAGCCTATCCCTCATCGAGCGTGAAACCAGCCTTCAACGTAACTTGATAGTGCTGGATCCGGCCGTTCTCGATCTCGCCGCGCATCTGGATCACTTCGAACCAGCGCAGATTACGCAATGTCTTCGCGGCACGGGAGATGGCAACGTCGATTGCATCCGCGTGGCTCGTCGGCGAGGACCCGACCAACTCGACGAGTTTGTACACGTGATCGGCCATGACTATTTCTCCACATAACGTCATCGCCATAACCACCACGCCGGGCATTGGTGGCCGCCGCGGCGATCACCCCTGCGCGCGGCCACACGCGATCGAGAGATATGTCACTCCGGGGAGGGACGAATCCCGCCCGCTCAGCCCCGCATGCCTGTCAAGTGGACGACACTATAAAGCAACGTGGACGGCAGTGGTTACCCCAACCCATCCTCAGCGGCGCTGCGGGACGGGCGATAGCACAATGTTCAGTCGCGCGGCTTCGGCGGTTCCACCGGACCACCGGCCTTTCGCCACGCGCCAAAGCCACCTTCGATATGCGCAACGTTCTCCAGCCCCATGTCTTGCGCGGTCTTCGCCGCCAGCGCCGAACGCCACCCTCCGGCACAGAAGAAGACGAAGCGCTTGTCTTCGGCGAAAATCGGCTTGTGGTACGGACTTTCGGGATCGATCCAGAACTCCAGCATGCCGCGGGTGCAGGGAAATGCGCCGGGCATCTTGCCCTCGCGCTCCAGCTCGCGCGGATCGCGCAGGTCGACGAATACCACGTCGCCATCACCGTGCAGGGCGACAGCCTCCGCCGGAGTCAGCGTCTGGATTTCGGCATTGGCCTCGGCCAGGAGCTGCTTGAAGCCTTTCTTGATATGCATGGGTTGCCTCGTTCGCTGCGATGTTGCCGAATGGGAACAGGGTGCGTTACGGCCGACGCTTTATCGCGGTTGAGTGCTACAGGCGCGCTCGCTCCAACTGCTGCGCCGCTGCCGCGACGGAAGTCGCCGACGGCAGTGCCGTTCTGGCGGAAGCTTGCTGTGTCGGAAGCCGTGCGCCAGGTGGCGGGAGGCCAAGATAGATCAGCCGCTTGAACTCCTTCCGGCCGCGCGCGACCGAATCCAAAATCAATCCGGCAGCGCAGGACACGAACGACAGCAGAACAAGCCCGGTTGCCAGTACCGCTGTAGGAAGCCTTGGCACCAGCCCCGTACGGAAATATTCACTGACCACCGGCAGTCCAAGCGCTATGCCGCCAGCCAGAAGAAGCATGCCGGCAGCACCGAAGAACTGTAGCGGCCGCTCTTCCTTGACCAGAGTCAGGATCGTGAACAGGATCCTGGCGCCGTCCGAATAAGTGCGCAATTTCGAGGTCGATCCAGGCGGCCGCTCGCGGTACTGCGAGGCAATTTCTCCAATCGGCATACGCAACTCGAGAGCGTGGATGGTAAACTCCGTCTCGGTTTCGAAGCCGCTCGCAAGGGCGGGAAAGGACTTTACGAACCGGCGGCTGAACACGCGATAGCCGGAAAGCATGTCGGTGATGCGGTTGCCGAAAATCCATCGAACGATGCCGGTCAGCAATGCATTCCCGGACCGGTGACCGCGGCGGTAGGCAGCTTCCTGATCGGATACTCTGGTCGCGGTCACCATATCGAGCAGATTGTTCACCAGCAGCCGCACCATCTCGGGCGCTGCGGCGGCGTCGTAGGTGTTGTCGCCATCGACCAGGATATAAACATCGGCGTCCACGTCTGCGAACATCCGACGGATGACATTCCCCTTGCCTTGCATCGTCTCGTGGCGCACGACCGCGCCGGCGGTTCGCGCTGCGTCGACGGTCTGGTCGCTGGAGTTGTTGTCATAGACATAGACGGTGGCGCCGGGAAGGCTTGCGGAGAAATCCGCAACCACGTGCGCGATCGATCTCGCCTCGTTATGGCACGGCACGAGGATGGCAATCTCAAGGCCCGCATAACGCGGGTCGTCGGGGACCAATTGGCGCCGCGAGTCGAATGCGATCTCGATCGCCGGCGAGTCGTTCAGCATGCCCGCTTCAGCGGCCATGCGACCGACCTGCAGCCACCAGCAATGCGCGGCAATCCGCAGCTTTCATCGCACTCTCCCTCGCAGCGTGAACCCGGCATACGCCGCTCGATACTGAAAGCGTAGATGGTGCCGCCGCAGCCTCGCCGCGCTATTCCGCTGCCAGCCCGGGGACGAACGCCGCCACCTCGGCGCGTTCGGCACTGGGCATCGGCCGCGGCCACCAGCGGTCCTCCCACTCCGCGAACAACGGCTTCAGCTTCGGCATGACCTGCTCCGCAAACAGCTTCGTGTTGTACTTCGCCAACTCCTTGCCCATGTTGCCGAATTGCAGCAGCAGCATCAGGTGACCGACATTCAGTTCGGTCGCCACCTCGGTGAGTTGCGCCACCACCTCGTCGGGCGAGCCGATAATCACGTAGCCGAGATCGACAATATCTTTCATCGCGGTTGCCCGCATCCGAGCTCGCGCGCTGCTGGCGGCGGCGCGGCCGACCTGGCTCTCGATGCCGGCGCGTTGCGTCGCCTCGGTGACGTAGCCGGGTGGCGTCGCCCACATCGGGTCGGTGTGCAGGCAACGACCGTAGAAATATTCGGCGGGTTCGCGATACATCTCCCAGGCTTTCTCGCGCGTTTCCGCCACGCCGACGAATTGCAGGAAGCCGGCGCGATACGGATTACGGTCTTTGCCGAGTCGCGCCATCTCGCCCCAGAAACCGTCCATCGTCGCCTTGCCGTCCTTGTAGCCGAAATAGGACAGATAGGCGTACACATAGTCCATGCGTGCGCACCACTGCCAGGTTTCCACCGAGCCGCCGCCGGGAATCCACACCGGGGGATGCGGGCGCTGGATCGGTCGCGGCCAAATATTCACATAGCGCTGTTGGTTGTAGCGGCCGTTGAACGCGAACGTGTCCGGTTCCTGCCAGGCGCGCATCACCAGGTCATGCGCTTCCAGATAGCGCTCGCGCAGCAACGACGGGTTCTGCGCATAGGCGTAGCAGGTGTCCATCGGCGTGCCGACCGGGAATCCGGCGATCAGCCGACCGCCGGAGATCACGTCGATCATGGCGAATTCTTCGGCGACGCGGGTCGGGGGATTGTACAGCGCGAGCGAATTGCCCATCACGCAGATCACCGTGTCGCGGGTGCGGCGCGACAACGCCGAGGCGATCAGGTTGGGCGACGGCATCAGTCCATAACCGTTGGAGTGGTGCTCGTTGCAGCACACCGCATCGAAGCCGCAGTCGGCGGCGTACTCCATCTCGTCCATGAAGTCGTTGTACATGAGATGCGCACGCTTCGGGTCGAACAGCGTCGAGTGGATATCCACCCACACCGAATGGTGCTTGTCGCGGAAATCGTCCGGCAGCTCGGTATAGGGCATCAGGTGGAACCATAGCAGCTTCATGACGGGATCCGTTCCTCGCTGGAGCGCGGTGCGCGATACTCGCGAGTATGCCTGGAAAACCGCCGTCGCGTAAACCTCTCCCGCAAGGCGGGAGAGGTCGGCGCAAGGCGCCGGGTGAGGGTCCCGCTACAGCCGCAGCCGCACCCCCGCCAGGAAGGTCGGGCCGGGAATCTGATACCCATTCACCGGCTCGAACTTCGAATCGAAGATGTTTGTCCCGTTGGCGTATAGTTGTACGTGCGGTGAAACGTCGTAGGTCACCGTTATATTGGCAATCAGCCCGTGCGGCGAGCTGACGATATCGGCGGTGCTGTAGCCGTTGTCATCCACCAGGTAGTCCTGGAACGCGCCGGTGAACAGCAGCTCCGGCGCAATCGTCAGGCCCGGAATCGGCGTGATCGTCGCGTTCAGTGACGCGCTATGCCGCGGCCGGCGCAACAGGGCCGAACCGGTGTCGGCGTCCTCTGCATCGGTGTAGGTCCACGCGGCCTGCACCGCGAGCCAGTGCGCGGGATGCAGTGTCAGCTCGGTCTCCACGCCCTGGATATGCGCCGAGCCGATATTCTCTGCCGTATCCACCGTCGCCGTGTCCACCGCGACGATCAAATTGTTGACTTGCTCGTTGAAGTAGGTCGCGCCAAAAGTGACGAAGTCAGGCCGATGCCACACCGGCACCGAGGTCGTGAACCCGGCCTCCCACCCCTGCGCGCTTTCGGCCTTCAGGTTCGGATTGCCCACATAGCCGAACGAGTCCACCCCGTAGCGATCGAACAGCGATGGCGCACGGAACGCCGTGCCGTACGCCGCCTTGAAATGCGTGTCGATCTCCGAAGCATCGAACACTGCACCGATCCGCCACGTGGTCGGCGTATTCGGCGCCTCCCAATCCTGCCGGACCTGCCCGGTCACTGTCAGCCGATGCCACCATGTGCTTTGCAGGCCGAGATAGACCGCGTCATCGGCCATCGATGCATTGGCGCTCTCGGCAAACGGATAGCCGTCGTAGTTGTCGTTGGTCCGCACGCGCGCGGTGTCGGCGGTGTGCTCATAGCCGAACGTCAGATCCGTGGCCGATAGCATGCGAGAAGTGAAGAAGTCGTTGAGGTGCACCGTGTTGTTCCATTGCAGGTCGGTGCGGTAGCTGTGGTAGCGGTCATCGACCGTTGTCAGGTTGGGATCTGCAAGGTTCAGCGGCTCGTAATAGCGCCGGTCGTCCTGCTCTCGCCCCAGGAACAGGCTGGTCTGGTAAGTTCCGTCGAACAGTGCCGAGGTGACGCCGATCCGTCCGAGCAACGAGGCATCGGTGCCGGTAGCGTTGGCGTCGTCGAAGGTGGGGTCGCCCAGCTCGTTGAACCCGAAGATCGAATCGCGCGCGCGCAGCAACAGCGACAGTCGCGTGCCGGGGATCACGGTGTAGCCCAGATTCAGCGTGGCAGTGCGGTCACGGAAACCCTGCGGGACGCCCGTATAGACCGATTCGCGTTGCGGAGTCGTGTCGTAGCCACGCTGCGACTGCGACTCGAAGGTCAGCGCGTAATCGACCGGCCCGTCCACACCCGACGCGACGACGCTGCCACGGATTTGCGCGGGGTAGCCTCCGGACAGATCGCCCTGCCAGTGCACGCCCGGCTCAGTGCCGCGACGGGAGATCAGGTTGATCACGCCGCCGATCGCACCCGAGCCGTACACGGCCGCCATCGGACCGCGGATGATCTCGATGCGCTCGACATCGGCCAGCGTATCCACCCCGAAGTTGAAAGCGCCCGACGAATCCGCGGCGTCGTTGATCGGCATGCCGTCGCGCAGCACCAGCACGTGGTCGGAATTGGTGCCGCGGATGAACACGCTGGCGCTGCCGCCGGGGCCGCCGGACGGGCTGACTCGCAGGCCGGGAATCGCTTCCAGCGCATCGACCAGCGTGTTGTAGTCGCGCGTCTCGATGGTCTGCCGGTCGATCACGGTGACACCGGCCGGGATGTCGGTGTCCGGTGTCGGCACGCGGGTTGCGGTCACCACGACCTGCGGCAGCGACTGGTCGGGTTCGTCCGCCAGGGCGGGAGTGCAGAATCCTACTGCCAGCAGCGCGAGAATTGGGCGCATGCGGAGCCTCCATCAATCCAAGGATCGACGGCTCGCCTGCGGGTTTCTCCCCGCTGCACCGGTACCTCCCGCCCGGGTGCGCGCGCGCAGTCTCGACACCGGCCGGTCTCCTGGCTCGCGGGTCGTTGCCGGGCCCCGCCTTCTCGCCTTGCGGCAATGGCATCGTGGGGCGCTGGCTCGCCGCGCACAGTTGCGGGGGCAGCAGCCTTGCCCTCGGGCTTGACCCGAGGGTCTGACTTTCCCGTTTCAGCCCTTGCGGGCCACCGGCGTCTGGCGGAAGAGTAGCGCGTTCAAGAGAGAGCGCAATGCTGCAACGTATCGAATTCGCCCCCGACGCTCCGGTGCCGCTGTCCGGCATCCGCGTGGTGGACCTGTCGCGCCTGGTCGCCGGCAACATGGTCAGCCTGCAACTCGCCGACCAGGGTGCCGAGGTCATCAAGATCGAGGACCCGAAGGTCGGCGACCCGCTGCGCGCCTGGCGGTGGAAGGGGCAGAGCCTCTATTGGAAGGTGTATGCGCGGAACAAGAAGAGCCTCGCGCTGAACCTGCGGCCGCAGGCCGGGCGCGACGTGTTGCTGGATCTGCTGGCGACGGCGCAGGTGCTGATCGAGAACTACCGCCCGGGCACGCTGGAGCAGATGGGGCTGGGGCCAGGCGTGCTGTGGGCGCGCAACCCGAAACTGATCGTCGTGCGCATCACCGGCTTCGGGCAGGACGGCCCGTATCGCGACCGTCCGGGCTTCGGAACGCTGGTCGAAGCGATGTCCGGCTTCGCCGCGAAGAACGGTTTCGCCGATCGTCCGCCGGTGCTGCCGCCGCTGGCGATGGCCGACATGGTGTCCGGTCTGTATGGCGCCTACGCCGTGATGGTGGCGCTGCGTGTCGTCGAACACGGCGGACGGGGGCAAATCATCGATCTTCCATTGCTCGAGCCGGTGGTATCGGTGCTGGGCCCGGACGCCGCGATCTACCGGACGACGGGGGAGAAGCCGCAGCGCACCGGCAGCCGCTCGCTGACCACGTCGCCGCGTAACGTCTATCGCACCGCCGACGGCCGCTTCATCGCCATCTCGGCGTCGATGCAGGTGATGGCGGAGCGGGTGTTCCGCGCCATCGGCAAGCCCGAGATGATCGACGATCCGCGCTTCCGCACCAACACCGACCGCGTGCGCAACATCGACGCATGCGATGGCGCGGTGGCGGACTTCATCGCCGCGCGGTCGCTCGCCGACAACATGGCGATCTTCGAAGCCGCCGAGGTGACCGCCAACCCGGTCTACGAGATCGACCAGTTGCTGGACGATCCGCATGTGCAGGAGCGTGGCGTGATCGTCGAAGCGCCGGACGAGGAAGCCGGCTCGGTGCTGATGCACAATATCATTCCTCGCTTGTCGGAAACCCCCGGGCGGCTGCGGTTTGCGGCGCCGTCGCTCGGGCAGCACACGCACGAAATCCTGACGGAGATCGGCTGCGATGCGGACCGGCTCGCCGCGCTCGCGGCCGAGGGGGTTATCAAGGAAGGCTGACTGCCGGCCCCCCTGTCATTGCGAGGCGCGCAGCGCCGAAGCAATCTCCCGCCTGACGAGCGGCCCTCGGCTTATCAGGCGGGGGATTGCTTCGGCGCTGTGCGCCTCGCGATGACAGCGAACCGGCAGCACCGTATAGTTCAACAAGCCGATAGCCCAAGGAAATACCTCCATGCGCGACGATCTTCCGGTTTGGCGTTCGCTGCTGTTCGTGCCGGTGACGGCGGAAAAATTCGTGCGCACCGGCGCCGACCGCGGCGCCGACGGCATCATCCTCGACCTGGAGGACGCGGTCGCACCGTCGCAGAAGGCGCATGCGCGCACGCTGATCGCCGACGCCATTCCGCACGTGGCGCGCAACGGGGGGGATGTGTTGGTGCGTGTCAACCGCCCGTGGCGGCTGCTGGTGCGCGACCTGGAAGCCGCGGTGATCCCCGGCGTCATGGCGCTGATGCTGACCAAGGTGGACAGCCCGGAACACGTCTGGGCCTGTGCCGAGATCGTCGCCGAGCTTGAAGCCGAGCGCGACCTGCCGGCGGGGGGAATAAAGTTTGTCGTACTGGTGGAAACGGCGGTGGGCTTCTTCCGCATCGAGGCGATCGCCAAGTCGCACCCGCGCGTGGTGGCGATCAGCCTGGGAACCGAGGATTTCACCGCCGATGTCGGCATGCTGCCGGACCCGGAGGCGCTGTTCTATCCCAAGCAGCACACCCTGTTCGCGGCGCGGGCGGCGGGAATCCTGCCGATGGGCTTCGTCGGCTCGATCGCCGATTTCCGCGACCAGGAGGCGTTCCGCGCCATCGTCCGCCGCTCCAAGCGGCTGGGCTTCATGGGCGCCAGCGCGATCCATCCCTTGCAGGTGCCGGTGCTGAACGACGAGTTCGGCGTCACGCCGGCCGAGGTGGAGCGCGCCGAACGCATGGTCGCCGCCTACGATGCGGCCTTCGCACAGGGGCTTGGCGCGGTGCAGTTCGAGGGCGCGATGATCGACGTGCCGGTGGTGCAGCGGGCGCACAACGTGCTGGCGCGCGCGGCGGCGATCAAGCGGCGGATGGGGTGACGCGTTTCTCGGCCTGTGCGGCGTCGGGCTGGGTCGCCCGCAGGGCAATCGCACCTGGCGGGTGCTTGGTCTCGGTTGCCGCTGCCCGGATCATTCGGGGGCTTGTAGAAAGAAAAGAAAGCAAGGTTTTGACACAGATTTCACGGATTAAGTCACAGATTAAGTCACAGATAAGATATGAACATCGACTCCGGCAGATAATGTCATATTATTCCTTTCTGTTCTGTCACTTAATCTGTGACTTAATCCGTGCAATCTGTGCTAAATGCTTGCTTTCTTGTCTGCTTTGCTGCGCTACCCTGCCGGAGATCGACAGTTGATGCCTCTCGGACCGCTGGCAGCCCAAATGCGATCACCCTGGGGTCGCCCGATCTTCGGCTTGCGCGGCATCGGACCACAGGGCAGCCTCCACGGCTTCGGGATTGACGCGGATCGCCCGCAGGTCGCTCTGCGCCGCGGTGTCAGGATGCGGCAAGCAACGCCTGGTGCTGGCGCCGATCGCCACTGACGCGAAGTCCAACGAGATCGCCGCGATGCCGAAGCTGCTGGCGCGGCAAGTTCGAGCCGGCCGGCTGGGAATGAAACCGATCTGGCGCGCCTGCTGGCCCTGTTCCGAGATGCGATTGCCCTGGGCCCGCGCGTGGCGCCGTGCCGTGTTGTCCAGGTCGTCATATAGGTAAATATACCTGAAAACAGGAAAAATAGCTTGACATTCTCGCCCGGCCGTGGTCTACATCCGGCCGTGTCCGCCGCGACCTCCCTGCCCCTGAGCTATCGGCCCCACCCCTTCCTCGCCGTCCTCGGCGATATCGACGTCGCCCCCACCATCCGCCTCATCTACGTCATCCGCAGCCTGATCGATTACGGCCGGGCACTCCGCGCCACGCTGAGCGAGCGCGCCAGCAGCCCCGACTTCGCCAGCTTCGTCCGGCCGCTCGGCTCTGCCGACCTTCGCACACTGTTCTCGCGCATCGCCGCCGCCCTGCACCGCGCCATCCTGCTGTGCCACGGACTGGAGGACCAGCACCGGGGCAGAAACCAGGCGGAGCGCCACCCGCCCTCGCCGTCCCCGCGCAGTCCCCGCACCGGCGGCCCGTCCGACCCGGCCACCACGCGCCCCGCCCGGCCTGTCGCAGACGCGCGCCCGCAGGACCGGCAGTCCGCCCCCCTGCCCAGCACGGCCGATCTCGCCGACGAACTCCGCCGCCGCCCGATCGCCGAGGTGATCGCCGGCATCTGCCGCGATTTCGGCATTCCGCCCAACCATCCGCTCTGGCGTGACCTGTACCGCGCCATCGTCGCGTGCGGCAACAACCCCGAGGCAATGGACCGGCAGGCGCAGGAGCCATCGCTGCTCGCGCCACCGCCCGGCGCGCCCGCCGCCGATCCGCCCGGCATCGCATCGGGCATGGCGCCGGCGCCGGGTCTGCAACCCACGGCGATTGCCGCCACCGGGCCGCCACGGCCTCCCGACGATCGATCCGTCGCAGCGTGACGCACGGGGCCGGAGCACGGCCGGCCCCGCCGTCCTGATTCGTGCCGCATCGGCGCAGAGCCTCGGGACCGCCAGGCACCCTCCGCCGGCGGCGCCGCACCATGGGTGTCAGGATAAGCGGGACGTCGAGAAGAATACTTCTTGCTCCGGCCGGCGCTTATCCTGACGCCCATGCGGCGCCGATCCCGGGTGGGGCGCCGCCGGGCGCAGGCAAGGTGCGGGGCGGCTGTTTCTGCCCCGCACCCTCCATTGACCAGACGGTTCAGCCTGTCCCGGCCGGTATACGCTCCAGGCGCCGGACATGGCCCGGCGCCGGGAGTGCCATCACGGCCTAAGCGTGGCGCGACATCAGGCGTTCCAGCCGGCGATCGTGGCCAGCCAGCACCACACAGAGGGCGGTCAGCAGCGGCCCCGTCGCCAGGCACAGCAGCCCGATATCGGCGCTGCCGGTCGCATCCTTCACCAACCCGTAGACGGACGGTCCAAGCCACCCGCCCAGATTGCCGACGGCGTTGATCATGGCCAGACCACCTGCCGCGGCAACGCCGGTGAGCATGGCGCTCGGGAGAGACCAGAACGTCGGCACCAGGGATTGCTGACCCATCATCGCGATGCACAGCGCGATCATCGTGATGACCGGGTGGCCGGTGCCAATGATGACGCAGAACGCCAAGCCTGCCGCGGCGACCAGGGCCGCGCCGGCGACGTGCCAGGTGCGCTCGCCGTGCAGGTCGGAATGGTAGCCCCAGTAGATCATCGCCACGAAGGCGCACAGATAGGGCAGCGCGCTGACCAGGCCGATATAGTCCGTGGATATCCCAAGTCCCTTGACGATCAGCGGCAGGAAGAACACCAGCCCGTAGGCCGACCCGTTCTGCCCGACATAGGCAATCGTCAGCAGCCACATCTTCGGATTGGCGAACGCCTGGCCGAGCGAATACTTCCGTACCGCCTCTTTCTGCGCTTGCTCCGAGTCCAACCGCTCCTGCAACCAGGTCCGCTGGTGCGGCTCCAGCCATGCGGCGTCATGCGGTCGGTCGGTCAGCAGCTTCCAGGTCACGACGCACATGATGATCGGCGGCAGGCCTTCCATGATGTACAGCCATTGCCAGCCTTGCAGGCCGAGGGCGCCCTGCATGTGCAACAGCAGCCCGCCGATCGGCGGCCCGATGAACAGCGAGATCACGCTGGCCGACTGGAAGATGCCCATCATCCGGGTGCGGTAATAGGACGGGAACCACCAGGTCATGTACAGCAGCACGCCCGGATAGAACCCGGCCTCGGCCAGGCCGAGCAGGAAGCGGATGCCGTAGAAGCTCCACTCGCTCCAGACGAAGCCGGTCAACGCGGCAATGATGCCCCAGGTGAGCAGGATGCGGGCGATCCAGCGCCGTGCCCCCATCTTGTTGAGGATCAGGTTGCTGGGGATTTCTGCCAGGAAGTAGCCGAAGAAGAACAACCCGGCGCCGAAGCCGAACACGGCATTGGTGAACCCGAGGTCTTTCACCATGGTCGTCGCGGCCATGCCGACGTTCGACCGGTCCAGATAGGCGCAGAAATAACCGAGCATGAGCACCGGCATCAGCCGCCAGGTCACGCGCTTGATGGTTTCTCGCTCGATCGGCTCGATTTGGTTCAGAGTTAGCCCACTTGCACTCGCATCCATGTTTGTTCCTCCTCGTCGTGCACCGCCCGCGTCAGCTCACGCGATCGGGACAGGCACGAAAACCGCACAGCATCAACAACGCATCAGCCGCCATACGACGCGATTGATGGTCTCGGCGCGAGTGGCTCGATCAACGGGGCAGCCGGTGCGGCCCGGATCCCCTGGGGGATGGACGGCACCGGTCGGGTCCATCGCGCGAGTCCTCGTTGTTACACGCCCGCAGGCTGGTGACAGTGCGGGATGCCTTCATTACGCGGGTGCCGGGCCAGGGCTCCATGATCTATATCAATCGTGTATCGCATCAGCCGGCCGATTGTGGCGGCCGGGCCAGCGCCTGCGTCAACCCGACGACCGTGCCCAGGCTGTTCGCCATCTCGGTCGGGATCAGCACGGTGGTGCCGCGCTCCTTGTTCATCTCGTAGAGCAAGTTCATCTGGCGCAACTGAAGCGCGTACGGGCTGCCGGCATACAGCGCCGCCGCGGCCACCACCTGCGCCGCGATCTCCCGCTCGGCCGAGGCCAGCGTCACCCGCGCGTCCTTCTCGCGTTCGGCCTGCGCCTGGCGGCTCATCGCGTCCTGCAGCTCGCGCGGGATCGAGACGTCCTTGATCTCCACGCTGCGCACCGCGACGCCCCAGGTGATGGTCTTGTCGCCGATCGTCGCCCGCAATTGCTCGTCCGCCATCTTGCGATCGGACAGCAGACGCTGGAGTTCGGTGGAGCCGATCATCTCGCGCAGGCTGGTCTGCGCCACGCGCTCCACCGCCTGGCTGTAGTTGGCGATGCGGATGGCCGCATGCTCTGCGTTGTCCACCTGCCAGAACACGATCGCGTCCACCCCCACCGCGACCGTGTCGCGGGTCAGCGCCTGCTCCGCCGTGATGGTGGTGGTCATGATGCGCAGGTCGATCACCTGCGCCACGGTGTCGATCAGCGGGAACAGCAGATAGAGACCGGGGCCCTTCACCTGGAGGAAACGCCCAAGCCGCAGCACCACCGCGCGCTGCCACTCCGACGCGATGCGGATCGAGCGCAGCAAAACGAGCAGCACGATAGCCAGGACGACGAGGAGGGCGTAACTCATGGCGGGGGTGCTCCGGTTAACCTGGTGCGGTATAGGGCCTTCGCCGGCAGAGCACGCTACGGACCGATCGGGTGCTCCGACGTTGCATGGGGATCTGGCAGGCGCGTTACAATCGGGGTCGCTCGCCCCAGGGTGCGGCACGCGGTGACGTAAGCAAGGGTTTAGAGCAAATCCAGGCGGATGCACGCAAAGCACGCGGATGGGACATGGGCCAACGCATCGGCACTGCTCATCAGGATCGGCCGGCCGGGTTTAGCTGTGAAGGACCGTGCCGGACCGAGGCCCATCTGCGTGCTTTGCGTGCATCCCTTCTGCATCTGTACTACTAACCCTCAAATTCACCGCGGCCCGCGACGATTTTCCGGCCGGATGCCGGTGTATTGCGATTGCTGATCCACCCGCTGTCGGACGCGCAAGAGGATGCGACGCCGACCGTGGACGCGCGGCTGGCTCGCGCGGGCGGGGCGGGAGGTGCTGGTGCGGGCTGTGGCAAAGCAATCA